>Ga0181414_1000010_pt1 | contig 50845 bp, 44 predicted proteins | sample 37SPOviralmetaG_FD_130139 | JGI IMG/M metagenome (GOLD analysis project Ga0181414, IMG submission 130139) | Marine viral communities from the oligotrophic San Pedro Time Series (SPOT) site, San Pedro Channel, CA, USA - 37 SPOT_SRF_2012-11-28 | ecosystem: Environmental > Aquatic > Marine > Strait... | reverse complement strand
GCTATCCCAACGCAATACTTTGAATCCGGTATCGAAACCGGTGACCCATTCGCTATTAACCGTCTAGGACAAGAGGGTATGTACCGTTCAATGGGAGAAGTTTGGACTACTTTCTTTGGAGGACATGGCTCGATTCGTGACCTACAGTGAGGATTAATGGAGAAAAAAATATTAAGGAGATGATTAAATATGGCAACAGAAACATATACAAGAAAAGGATTGACAATATCGTTTGATGACGGGGATTTTACTAGCGGAACTGTATCAGTTTTACTAGACCTTGACATGAGAACTGGAACACCTATAGATGAAACAGGTTGGTTAGATGGAAATGCAGGTGGCTCTTATCCGGGTACATTAGCAGGTTTTAACGCCGCTAATACTGACGGAAACGCAGTTGGAAGTATGAGAATGGTAACTATCGCTTTTACTCTAGCAGATGCGGCTGAACAAGTATTGGTTCTAACCGCAGGTGCTTCAAAGGCTATCGCTATTCTCGGTACTACTTGTGCAGTAGCAGACAAAACACTATCAGCAGAATTTACTAACGCAGGGCTTGCACCTGCGGCAAAGAGTGGCGGAAGTGACCCTGCAATCGTACTACATGGTGAAGCGGCTACCGCAGGAACAGTAACAGTAGTTCTACTAAACTGAGGTGGGCTAATTGCCTACAGTAACCTATAAAGGGGTTTATTACGAATCCCGAATGGTCGGCTCTAAGGGAGTTTGGGTAAGGGGTAAACCTACCGAAGTTTCTCAAGAGTGGCTTAACAAGTGGCGACACACATTAGATACTAGAACCTTCCTTATTGAAGGCGATGAAGGAGAAACTGTTGACTTGAAAGATGACGGTATACCGGATATTGCATGGGCTAGGAAAGATATTCTAAACTGGCTTAAAGATAATGAAGTTAAAACAGGCGCAGGTTATTTAACTAAAACGGCGGCTTTGGCTTTGGTGGATTCTCATTTAAATCCCCCTGTAGTCGAGGAAGTTTTAAGTGAAGTAGAAGATACCACAGAAACAGGAAGTGAAGAATAATGGCAGTAACTATAGACCCAAGACCGACAGTGTTCGGAGATAGAATGATTGTAACAGGAAGTTATGAAGCAGGAGATGTCGCAATAGATTTATCTTCTCAACTTGCATCAATTGATGCGTTTATACTTAATCCCGTAGAACCAAATGTCTTTAGAATAGAAGATATAGATGTTACCGGTGGTACTACATACGCCGCACAATTAGTTAACGGTGTTTTAGACATAGGGACTTTAAGTTTAGGCAATTCCACCTTAATTACAATAACCCCCCCTGCTAAAACTCAAACTACAAAAGCCGGAACTTTCTTAGCAATAGGTCGCCGTTCTTAAGGAGATGATTAAATATGGGTACTACAGAAACAGATATTAGGGTTACTACACTAGGAAACCTAACATTATTGACTGGTACTTTTAGAAATGGTGGTACAACCGTCAAATATGATGATTTTTTAAGTGATGTAATGATGGCCGGTGGAAACATAACAAGCGGTGTATGGACAGGGCTATTAGTTAATGATGGTAGTGGAGTGGCCGCAGGTCAGTCTACAATTACAGTAGACAATGTAGCGGCTACTAAAGTGTTACATAGTGGACAAGCGATTTACAAAAGTGATGCGGGGACCGGTCAACATAATGAAGCCTCTACTTACACAAGAATAGGAATAGTAAATGCTATGAACGGTGCGGGTACTTCTCTAATAATTGACGGTGTTACTGAAACAGCATTAGTCAATAACGATAGAATCTATGTAATAGGTCCTTGTTTTACCGGATTGCAATCCGAAGAAGTACCTGTGGCTGGACAAGTTGAAGTAACAGTTGGTATAGACGAAGTTAACAAGACACTTAACATAGCATGTGGTGCAGAATACACTTCGAGCATGTCTTTTTTTTCTAGGGACTCAGTTATACATGGAAAATGGTTCGCTCTTGGTAGACGCTAAAATTATAATGAGTAGATGGTAATATGGCAAAAACATGTACAATACTAGGCCCCTACGCACAAGCAGACTTTAACGATTCTACTAAAAGAACCGCAGTACAAACCGCTATTGTAACGGCTTTTAGTACTAATACTCCTGTGTCAGCAGACCCGCATGTAATACTTGGTAACATCTATATTTTCGTAACCACATCTTGAGGTGGTTAAGTGGGTTTCGATTTACAAAAATTAGACCTTAGCGACTTAGTGAGAGCGAATAAGCAAGGTGTCAAGTTAGACACAAATTCTGCCGTAGCGGATAGTGAACATCCGTTAAAAGGTGTTACTAGTAGTCAAAGAAACAGAAATAAAAATATAGGTGATATACTTAACATAGGTTCGGGAACAAGATGTACTCACTGTGGATTTCTACATTTTATGTGGAGAGCAACATGCGCTACATGTGACAAACCTATGGAATATAATCTAGGACATAGAGATGACGAAAACAGGATGTAATAATATGAGTAAAATTTTAATCAAGATGCCAATGAAACCACATAGACAAAAAGTGCTTACACCGGATGGACAAGAAGTTCGTCTACAACAGTTTGCTAATCGTATGGCGGCAAATGAATTAAGAGGTGCAGGTGGAGATGCACAAGGAGAACAGTTTACTTCTTCTCGTGACAAACTCATGCGTGACATGGTAGCCAACCCCGAATCACATAATATCAAATTCATGGGCGAAAGAGTACCTTTTGAGGGGCAAACTCTCGGTGAATCACTTTCTATGCCCGATGTAGCAGGTGAGCAAGCCGCTATTGATGGTCAGTTTGCAGGTGAAGAAGAGGGAATATCGGGTAAAGATATGGAAGAAATATTAGCAGAAGAAGATGCTGATGAAGAATTTAAAACGGGAGAGCGAGGCTCGGACAATACCGTTATTAGAGATAGAGATGATACTTTCAATCCCGATAGAGAGGCTGAACACATGCGCCGTATCATGACCTCCCGCCAAGTTCCTATGCGTGATGCTTGGAGTATCTTGAAAGAAATGCCACAGTGTAAAGTTTGTCAAGGAAAGTTGGAAAAAGTTCACCCCGGTGGAGGGGAAATGGTTTGTATGAATGCAAACTGTCCAGCACAAATGATGACACAAAGTGAAGGTCAACCATCAAGACTTCGTTTCCCAGCAGAAATGTTCCCAACTGGTGGGTTTAATTCTCTCGAAGAAATGACGGAAAATGCTCGTAATAATCCCGACTATTCAAAGGATTTGTATTATTAGTGAGGGGGGGTCTATGAATGCCAATAGTATTTTCACCCGGCGAGCCGGAAACTCGACCTCTTGACCCCACAGCAACAGCGTATACTACGGCTCAAAAAGTAGCAGACTTGCTCGATATTGGACCGAGTGAAGCGATACTTGTAAACGCTAATAGTGTGTCCGATGGTGTATTCATCAGTGGTGGAGATTACAGAAATGATGGTTTTGCCATAGGTGATACTATACTTATTTATTCGGATGCAGACCCTTTAGGGTTAGAAAAAGTAATTACTGATATTACATCTTCGGCTAGTGGAGTAAAACTAGTATTCACCGGTGCTTTTACCCATGCTGATTATCAAGTTGCTGACAATGCTTATGTTCAAAATCAAGCATCCTTTACTAATGGTAGAACAAGAGGACTTACTAAAAGTAAAGTGGATAAAGTTATTTTGAAAATGCAAGACAAAATTGATAATCTTACTCGTAATGCTTGGCGACCTTATTTAGTTACAGCAGAATACATTAACTTTGATACTTACAAACCATATCGTAGAAGATATTATACCGATTATGTTGGAACTGCACCGTTACTTTTCCGTAATGTACAACAAATACTACGCCTTGAATTATGGCAAGGTGATGATTATAGAGAGATAGGTGCGGCAGAAGTTCGCATCCTAATACCGGAGGATGTAAGAGCGTTAAGTGGTTCAATAGTTATGTCACCCGGTAATGGTACAGCCGCTACTCTTTCAATAGGCACAGGTAGTAATCAGTGGAGAGCAGATTTTGACTCTACTACTACTGCTCAAAACCTTGCCGACTTAATCAATAAAGAAGATAGAGTCAGTAAAGCAGTAGTAGAGTTTTCACCAACTTTTACTTTAGAAGGCTCTACAGCAAATGTGGGAGTTCATAACGAGTTCCTTGCTAGTGCTAACGCTGACTTAGGCACAGGTAAGGTGAAAGTTACTAGCATGCGCCCTGTAAAGGCAGGTGAAAACTGTTCTATCGTATGTACTGATAGTAACATCAGTTTAGACCAAACAAAAAACCCCGATACTACTAGTACTTCGGTGTCTTCAACTACGGTCAATGTAGCCTCTACATCCGGTTTTGCTAAAGCCGGTGTATGTTTAGTAGGCTCGGAAGTATTTAGATACACAGGTGTAACAACTACATCATTTACTGGATGTGTTAATGTAATAGGTACTCCACTTACTACTATGGCTACAGGAACACACACTGTAAGTCAACAATTGCTACAAGTAGACTTACAAGGTGGAAGTAGTAGTGGTGATAGTGGAAGACTTCGTGATTTTTGGTTTGACTCGGAAATGGGTATAATCTACTTTAATAATTCTTATCCGTTCTTTGAATGGAATGCAATAAAAGTAGCATATATTTACGGTGAAAGATATTTAGAAAAGGCTATAGAAGATATATGCACTAAAATGGTTGCAATTGAATTACTTATGGCTGATGACCGTTCTGTCCTTATACCGGAAGGAACACAGAATATAGATTTAGCAAGTAAGGTACAATTATACCAAGCCGATATAGACCGTACACTCCCTAAGTATGTAGAAATGGTTGTGTTTGAATGAAGGGCGATAGGGAGTTCAATAAATTTGGTGAACAATCTCACCAACAAGTTATTGAAATGTTCGAGAAAGATAATCAATTTCAAGCCGAACATAAAGATTTTTTTAGCAACAATCCAAATACTTTAAGAATTAGATTTAAACAAATAGAAGCAGGGGCGTTGGGATTGAGAGAAGAAGATGATGGTAGTTATACTGATTTCAATAGTCAAACACCTGCTACAGAAAAACAACTTTCAACCTTAAAGAAACAAACTGATGAGGCTATGCTTAAACAAAATCCCGACATGAGTGAGCAGGGATTTGAATACAAGAATGGATTTATTGTTCCTAAATCAGTAAAGGAACTGCAACGAAAGAAGTGATACTATGGTAGCAACATTTACAGAAGGTTTAGATGTTGTAATAGGATTGTTTCAAACTAATTGGAATAGAGGTAACACAAGTGGTATTAGACCGATTGTTATAGACATAGCCGAGGTACAACCCGAAAGAGGGAAGCGTCTTGATTTATCTCGGCATGATTATGTGTTATGTTACGAAACGGCACACAATGAAGAAGCCCCGGATTTACTCTACGATTTTGTTACAACACGCATAAATATAACCGTAGACATGCGAACAGTTAAGGGGAGAAAGCATCTGCAACAACTTGAGAACGAAGTTCGTAGGGTAATTCACAACAGTCGTAAGGGAGATGGAACAAATTTTGACAGGCTCGTATTCAAGACAAGAACTGATTTAAGTGACAGAAGTAAGCAACTTTTCCGAATGACATTCCAAATAGAAGTAGTAATATTAGCAGAACTAATACCGTGAGATGATTTAAATGCCAAGTACAGTATACAAAGGAGATATAGCAGAAGTTTCTTTTGCGCCCGAAACAGGTTTAACAATTAAACACAGTGATGCCACTGTACAAGTGTATGCCACAACAGATAACACCACAGAAATAAGATTTCTTGGTACTACTACAAATGATATTTTAAAAGCAAGTCGTTTTAGATTCCCGGTAAACATGTTAGTAGGTTCTCAAGTTGTTTTTGAAACAGGCGGAAATTTACTTAGTGGTGATGCCGCAAATCAAGGTAATGGTGGTAAAACATTTACAATTACAAAAAATGACGGTCTTAGTATTTTTATTACACCTGCTATGGTAACTACTGCCCATAATACTGCCGGTACAAGTGCTTTGGCGGCAAATGATGTAATGCATATTCTACCTTACAAAACACCACCAATTGATAATAATAGCGATAAAACTACTGCCGCTACCAATGCCGAAGAAAGTTGTAAGATAGACCAATTCTTAGGTATTGCATCGGCTATTACTCTTCCCGAAACTAAAATGGATTTGAAAAGATACCATGTTGTGGGGCTTGGAAGAGATACTTCTGTACAAGTTCCCGGTAAAATAATTACCGAAGGTGGGTCTTTTGAAGTAAACATGCATACGGCAAGATGGTTGAAATACTGTCTTGGTAATGAATTGATTTACTCGGAAGAAACTAGCGATAAAAGTGTTGCATTAGATAGTGCTACGGCGGTTGGTGCTTCAAGAATAACACTTCCTTCCGCTTTTTCTTCTAATGTTCTTGTAGGGGATTATATAGAATTTAAAGACACTGCAACTGCATCTATAGTGAGTGACCATGAAGAAAATGCAACTTCTTGGGATGGTGCATTTAGTGGGGATTTTGATAGAGCAAAAACTCACGAATGTAGAAGAGTGTTAGGTAAAATATCCCATGATATATTATTAGATGAGCCACTAAAATATCCCCACGCAACAACAACTACTACAATCATAGTTAGAAGAATTGGAGATGTTAACAGTAAAGTAGCCGCTATTTCTACTGCTAGTCAAATTACTTTCCCTGTTAAACATTTATTGTTTTCTAAGTCCATCCTTCCATCATTTTGTTTAGAGGTATCTCAAAGAAGAATAGATGTAGATTCCGATAACAGTAGACCGGACTTAAATGGCGCACCGGGTGACTCAAAGGAACTGACTCGTATATATCGAGGTTGTAAAGTAACTGATTTTTCAATGACTACAGACAACGATGCCGCATTAAGATTATCGGTTAATTTTAATTCAGCACTTTGCTATACTGATACAGGTCGTTTAGAAGGAACACCTCTTACAAGATATGCCGCACATCGTATGTTTGATGATACTGCTAATACCGAAGACAATCGTATAGTATCGGGTATAGGAAAGGGAACTCAAAAACCATTTATGTTTTACAATGGAAGTATTAAATTAGCAGGTCAAACTGTCGCTCAAGTCTTTTCATTTACACTCAACGGAACTACCGGTATGGTTGGACACCACACCATTAATAGTACATCTCAAGCAACAGCCGGTGCAACGACAGACCAAGTTCCATTTAACGGTTCAAGAAATGTTAGTCTTATGGTGGAAGGGCAAACCACTTATGACATGACTATGGAAATTGCTGTAGATGACCCTGTATTTTTCCATAAGATGAGAACAGGTCAAGAATTTAGTACTACTTCAAATAATAATGCCGCAAATCAAATACTTCTTGAATTTGAAAAGAATTTAATTGGTGGTACATCTGCCGCTAATAGTGAAAAGATGGTAATTATTATTGATGATTATTATATTGTAGAAGCACCTATACAAATACCGGAAGATAAAGGTATAGTAAAATCTACTTTAAGAATAATGCCAAAGGCAATAAAAGTAGTGGCTCGTGACACTATACCAAAATATTGAGGTGAGATGATGAGAAAATCGCTTTTGAAATACAGAAGAATGGGCGCACTAAACTACGCTCGATGGGTATGTGAAACCAACGGTGTAGAGTTCGATGACAAGATGCTTGAACTTATGGCAAGACATGAAATAGAATCTTTTGTCCAAGATAAATTAGACAACCCTCCTGTAGAAACTACCGAAGAAGAAATTAATCCTCTTGTACAAGAAGAAGTAATCACCCCATTCCCTGCTGATGTTCAGCAATACGATTCCCTAAAAGTTACTGAATTAAAGGAACTTTGCAAGGAGAGAAATCTCCCTGTATACGGAACTAAAGCAGAACTTGTTTTGCGTCTAAGGCAAAACGATGAAGGGATAACAACCGAAACAGGTGAAACTGACGGCCTCGCAGAAGCGACCCCGGATGTAGAACCGGAAGCCCCTACCGAAGAGGTAGCCGCATCCAATGGAAGTGAAATAGATGACCAAACCACAGATAGTGAAGAACAAGAGCCTATTATTGAAGAAGAATGATGTAACTAGACATGAAATTAGGGTAGACCCTAATGATGAAAGTCTAATTATGGAAGTATATGTAAGAGATGTATCTTTCTTAGATATACAAGAAGCCGCCCAAGAAATGTTTGTAATTAACAAGGGCGATGTTACAATGAACTTGAAAGGATATTGGAAGTTTGCATTTTCTAATTGGATAACTGAAACCAACCCGGCTTTGACATCGGGTGAATTAATTTCCCTTAGTGGGTATGTTGGTGACCAAATTACTAAGGTCTTACCACAACCTAACGAAATTGCGGAGGCTTTGCAGGGGGGGTTTACAACGCCGAAAAGGTGAAGGTGAACAAATTTCTCAACAAGAAACAGTACACAGAAGTTGAGGATTTAACCCTTCAAGCGGAGTTATACGCTTATATTGTAGCATCACACTACGGGGTATCACTCCACGATGTTTACAAAATGCCTTTACCAATATTCCAACAATCACTAACATGGGCTTTAGCAGTAAAAGAACACAAGGACAAAAAACAAGAAGTAGAAAAACAAAAATCAAAAGCAGGGGATAGAGAAGTGGTTGGATTAGATTATTCATTTTTGGATTGGGAGTGATTAGGTGGCATTATTAGCAACACTATCCTCTATGTCCACTCTTGTTAGTGGTATTGGTCCGGCATTTCAAGCAATAGGTCAAATAGCAAGTAAAGTATGGGAAGCGATTAAAGGATTTGTTAATAAATATTTTATTGAACCATTGAAAGATTTTTGGAATTGGTTAAAAAATTCTTGGGAAAGCCTCAAGGGTTGGGCTAGTGATGCTTGGGAGTCAATTAAAGGATGGATTGATGATTGGTTTATTGAACCATTAGAAGGTTTCTTTGATTGGCTTAGTGGGATTTGGGAAGACATTAAATCATTTGCTAGTGATTGTTGGGATGGTATTGGTAGTCTTTTTAATGAATATGTAACTAAACCAATAGAAGGTTTCTTTGATTGGCTTGGTGGTGCTTGGGATACTATTTCCGAAGGTGCAAAAAATGCATATAGTGCCGCAGGTGACGCTATAGATGAATATATTTTAGAGCCTACTAGTAACGCTATAGACGCTATAGGTTCAGCATTATCAAGTGTGGCTGATACAATAATTGGGGCTTTTAGTGCCGCATTCAACTTTATTAAAGATGGATTTAACAGTGTTATTAATTTTATAATAGATTTATTACAACCTATAATTGATGCAGTTGAAGATATGGCTGATAAATTAGGTGGTGTAGTAGATACAGTCAAAGGTGGTGTTAAAAAAGGCATTGGTGGTGCTAAAAAAGTTGGTGGTAAATTAAAAGGTTTGGTAGGACTTTCCGAAGGTGGTGTTATGTCCGGTCCTATGAGTGGTTACCCCGCTATGCTTCACGGCACAGAAGCAATAGTACCGTTATCGGGTGGTCGTTCTATACCTGTAGAAATGAAAGGTGGTGGGGGCGGTAGTAGTTTCAACATTACTGTCAACGCCGGTGGTATTACCGATAGAACAGACAAGAGAGCATTGGCTCGTGAGATAGGTAATATGATTCAACAAGAAGTCGCTCGTTCTATTGGCGGTGCTACACACAGGGGGCGATTCTAATGTCACAAAATATACCTGTTAGGTTTGTTAGAGCCGATGGTGAAACTATACAATTACCTGTTACAACTGTTACTTTAGATGTAGACAGAAATTTTAACGCTAATCCAATACCATTTATGGGTAGTGATAGAATTGCTATGGACTTTAATCTTTCAAGGGCTGTAATACTTTTAGAGGGTGTATTTACTGATGACGATTTAATGAATGTGGGTAGTTCAACAAGTTCAACATCCTTAATTGATTTTTCACGAATAGAACCTACATCCGCATACGCATACATTCCCTTTCGTACAATAGATGGATTTCAATTTAATCGTGCCCTTGCCGCAAGATATGATGATGAGGATATTATAACAAGTGGTTTTGGTACTCTTACTCTAAATGATATTGCAAACCTTGATACTCCTATTAAATTAAAAAATACAGCAAGTACTACCTTTGATTTATATGCATCAAAAAGTAATGTTTCTCATGCTGAAGATGGTGGAACTGGTAGGTATCATTTTTCAATAGCAACTACTGATGGTGTTAAAACTACTAACACACTCGTTGCCGGAAGTGGTTACAGTATTGGAAATGATATAGCAATTTCCGGTACTACAGGTTCGGGTATAAATTGTAAGGTAAACATTACAGGAGTAAATGGTAGTGGTGGAATTACATCTTTTGAGATTGCCCATCCCGGTTCGGGGCATGCTGTTGGTAATGTATTAACTATAGCCGGTGGTAGTGGTGGTACATTTACTGTAGCATCTGTTGGTACTGCTTTAACGGCTGTCCAAATGGCAACAAACCTTACTAAATTAATTAATGATGGTGCATTATCAAATCCTATTACGGGATTAAGTGCTACTTTAACAACTTCACCTAATAGCAGTGAGCCTAATACTGCTGTTAAAATCAGCCAAACTGTAGCGGGTAAAGACGGTAATAGTGGCACTCCTAAATTTAATGATTTTAAATTTGGTACTGTAGGTATTACACCTCGATTTACCACATTTAGCGGTGGTACTGACCAAGGTGGTATATTCCATGGTATGAGTGCAGGTGATAAAGTAATGTCACTTTATGGTACATTAAATAACTCTAAAAATAATAAAGGGATACAGAAAAAAGATAAATTTGGTGACTATATTATCGGTATTCAAATACCATTTAACTCAAGTATAAAGGCTACCGGAAGCAATAAATATGAACCTGTAAACTTTTTTATGCCTACAGGTAGGTTTGAAACATTAGATAGTAAAAGTGTAAATGATGCAGTATCCGCATCTACTAAACCCGATGAGCCGGATAGTAATAACGATAGGTCATTTATCAAAGGTGGTATAACTAAGGCTACTTTTGTACAAGTAGGTGGTGAACCTGTTTATTCATTTAACATTCAATTTATTCCGGCTAGTTTCATAATATGAGGGAAAGATATGGTAGCAATAGGTAGGTCAAGCCACGCTTTCTTTTTTGATGGTGTAAGTGAATCTATTATTGTACCTCAAGGTAGATTTACTAAACTTGGTGATAATGCATCTGTTGGAACTACAAACACTAAGACAAAGAAAACACCATCCGATATTTTATCAAAAACAGGTTACGGTAAAGATGAAACTACAAAAATAAATAGTAGATTTGATAATCAATTTACCGTTGAGGCTTGGGTTGTTCCCGATTGTGGGGGTGTAATTGTTGAAAGACAAGGGCAATTCCTCTTAGAATTAGGCACAGTAGATACACCCGGACCGGCTAAGTTTACTGTTTTCTTAGACACTACTGATGGAACTAAAACATTTACACTTACTACTGCTAGTAATGCAACTACAAGATGGGATGGTGTGGTATATCCCGAACAAGATTATGGTGGTGTACATGACTCTTACAATCGTTATGATTTAGGTAACTACAATGATGCTACAAACTTAAACTTCAATCACAGACCATTGTATCACATAGTTGGTGCAGTAACAGATAGTGCTATTTCTTTGTTTATTAATGGTCAAGTGGTTATATCTCAAACTCTACCTAATGATGCTTCAATAAGCGACTCTACTGCCCATGTGTATATAGGCGGAAAAGGTGGGGATTTTAGGGGGGCAATTGAGTCTATTCACTTTGCTACTCAATTTGATGAGCAAATTATTACACCTAATGTTCCTATGGATGACCAAATTAGTTCCACGGGATTATATCGTTTTGAAGAACCATTAGATATAATAGAAGAAGAATATGAGTTTACTGCTTTTACCGCCGCATCTAATGGCACTACTACCACACTAACTATACCTGCTACTGATGCTCAATCATTAATTAAAAGATTAACAGGTAAAGAATACGATGCAACGAGTGCTACAACAGACTTTACTTTGGCACCTCATAGTATGGGTAATTATGAAATTCATAATAATTTCACTGCACCAAACAATGTTGCTACATCATATCTACCCCATGTTCCCTATAATCTAATTATCAATCCGGGTGCTATTAATAGAAATACACAGAAACCTAATCAAACTCCACCGGAAAGACTTCGTATATTGAGTATAAATGGCTCTACAGGTGTCATTACGGTAAACAGTATACACCTTGATTTTAATGTAGCATCAAGTGGCTCAAGAGGTATATTACACTCAAGAACTACTGATGTAGATAACTACTTTGTAATTATTCCTGCTGATTTAGTTATTGATTTAGTTACTGGTAAACCTTACCAACCACCTCATTTTAATACTCAAATTATTGATAAAACAGGTCAAATGGTTTTGGATGAAACTGATAATGAACAACACGGTATAGTATATTCTAGTCAAATGGCGACTACAACATCTCACCCTAACAATCCATTTGCTGTTACATGGCCGTCTACTTTAGATGTTAATTATCAAATAGGTCACAGTGGTAGACATAAGTTTTCACACATTAAGGGTCATGAATATATGAGAAGATACCCAAGACCTACATCATTACAGATAGACCAAGTTATTAGCGGTTCAGCAGATATAGTTCAAATGGATTATGCAAATACCGCTAGTGGACTTCATCGTTTATTTAACACAAATGAACTTGCTGATTTTTACGATGAGAACTCTCAATCACCTATACAAAATATAGTTAATAGTACGAAAGCATCATCGGTATTTACTAATGGTTTACCTGCATCGAAAGAAGAAATTATAGCAATAAGTATTGGTGACCATAAACCGTTTATGCTCAAAGGGCCAATACCCGAAAACTACTCAAGAACTACTCTTACCACTGATGAAAGAGATTATCATATTCGCCCCGAAACAGAAAGTAGAATTGCTTTACTCCATGTACCTACTTTACGCACTACACATAATTTAGCACCTTATGTAGAAATTCATTATAACGCTTTAGATTTATTAGGTGATTCAATGCAGACTCCTTCTGCTTCACCAACTCCTATGTTAATGGTAGAAAAAACTGTTCCAAAAGGTAGTACTATACTTACGGGAACTACTACTATTTTAGATGTTATAAAAGCCGATTTAGCGAATGCGAGTAAAGACTCTACAATATATTCTCCCGGTGGATATATAGATTTAGATAGCGCAGTTGCTAATCAAAATGATTATTTTGAAAAAACTAATAGTTTAGTTGGAGATAATGCTGGTGGTGCAGAATATGATTTTGAAATAAGTTATGACACTTCACCAATAAACTATACTCCACCTAGCGATGTCAATGCTCAACCTGCCACTACTCCACAAGTAATTACTAGTTCACACAATAAAGGTACTCATCAATCGGTTTTTCATAAATTATGTATAGAACCTATGAGTGTAGACAAAGCAAACAAGTTAGAAGATTTAGGTAATAATCAATTTAAGAAAAAGGCTGAAAAAGTCAATTCATCTCAAGGAGTATTTGATGTAGGTGGTATACATCAAGGTAGTCCTATATTTGAAATGTTTGATATTATAGATAATTTGTATATTGGTACTAAAAATACATCTGCTCGTATATACATACAACCATCTAATCGAAATAGAACTAATCAATTAGCAAAATTGCGTGACGGTGTAGAAAAAGGAGAAACAGCGAATATTATATCATTGTTCTATTTAATGAGTAGAACTAGAATAAGGTCAGTTAAACAAATAATTGACACTGAAAGTAATAGTATGATAACTCAAGTTACTGCTAGTGGTATAGCGGAAGAGGCTATAAACGAAGATGTTACATTTATGGGTAGTGGTTCACCGGATTCTCATGTAGTTAAAGAAATAGACATAGATGCACCGGTAGTATCTGTAACTCTTGGTGGTCCGGGTCAAGGTGCTATTAACACTAAACCAACATACGACCCAAGCCCATTGATGAGATTACCCGGTTCTACAAGAAGAAATTGTGCTGTTAAGGCAATATCGGTTTGTACATTAGATGACGCTAAAACAATATCAGTTCAACCTCTTAATAATAAATCCGAAGACCTACAATCTTGGGGTACATACGCCTTTCCGAAAAAGGGTAGAATATTTCTTGAAGGTGGAGGGAATGCTGAATATGCTAGTAAAGTAGGTGCAGGATTTGTATTTGATGATACCGATGCTCTTGCACAAAGAAAATATCTTTCTGTAAATGATGAAATATTTTCTACATTTAATGAATGGTGTATAGGAGTTGGATTAGTTAACAATGCTTCTAAGAATACATACAGTATAAATAAAATTTTATTTAATGATGATAATTTTAACTTTGAAAATATGTGTGAAGATGGTAGTACAGTCAATGACAGATTATTTCAAGCAATAGATGATGTAACACACGACTATCAATTAAGTACGCAATATGCAAGCACTCGTGCCATGGTTGAGATACCTGTATTTCCTCAACAATTTTTTGGTGAAAAAAGTAAAGGTATTTTTCCCGGCCCGGATAACAGTATGAAACTTCATTTAGATGCTACTTATACTGCACATACATGGAATTCTTCACCTGTAGGTAGAAGAGTAGATGATTTACCTCCTAATGATAGAATAGTAAAGTCTGCTTATGAAAGTAAATCTTCACCGGTTAAATCTCGTATTACTAAAATTGTAATTAATGGTGATTTCTTAGATTTATATGTAGATAATCATTTTATTTTTACTCCGGGTATTGCGGGTGATTTAAATAATTTTAAAGATATAACTATGAATGGAAAAGTATTTCTTGAAGACGGGTCTTGGGCTTATATTAGTAATAATCCGTATTCGGATGAGTTTGTAAGAGTTCGTCATTCACCAACATCTATTGGAGATGGAGGTTTACACGGGTTCTGTAGTGATGATTTTATTAATAAATTAACTACAGGATGTACATTATCTACGAGTAGAAGTATAAGTGCATTAGAATCTATAAATTCCGATGTTACTACACCGACATCGGATTACGAAGGTCGTTCAATATTTTATCATGACAGCGCAAATGTACAAACTCAAGGAGGTAATCTTGATTACGGATTACGACAATATGTGAGTGCTGTCGAATTTAAAGCAGGGCCACTTTCAAATCCACATGCACCTAGAATAAAATCTAAAAGGGCCACTGCTAGAATTATACAAGCAACACAACTATCATCCAGTCAAGTATATGCTTTACAATTAGACAATGTAGATTCTTTTATAGATACTACATATACGCTAGATAGCAGTGGTAATCCCGAAATAGGAATTGGTGATTTATTAATCATAGGTAAAATTCTTACAACAACACCAATAGAAGTATTATATTTAGGAAGTCAATTTAATAATCAATTTTCATTTAATGCCAATGATAACAATACAGTGTTAGTACAATTCGGTACAGGTGTAACAGTTCCAAGTTTACAAGATATAGAGTTTAGATTAGAAAAAATAGGTAGAAGCCATTTGGCTTTATCGAATATTGCTCAAGTAACATCTCAAGAATTAACAGTTAGCACATTTCGCCCTGTTGTTAATGATGAAATATATTCATTTGATACTGCACATTCGGCAGGTAGTACTGATGAAATAACATTTGACAATGGCCCTTATCGTAATCCGGCGGCAAATAGTCTTGGTGTAAACATAAGACCCGGAGATATGATTTACAAGGAAGATTTGAGTAGTGGTGCTATTGGTTATGTAGGAATAGTAAAACACATGCACTCGGAACATTATCGAGATGTAACTTCCGGTAGTGGTTCTCTAATAAAATTGACAGCCAACAATGTAAGTGCTATTGGTAATAATGATATTTTAAGAATAGGTATTAACAGTATTATTGCTGATGATAGTGACGCAATACTAAACAACACTTGGAGAAATCCATACGCCGCAGGTGGGCTAAGAAACGGTGACACTGTTTGGATGAACATGACTATGAACAATGCTCATGCTGTAGAAGGTCTATTTTGCAAAAGTCGTGGTGTATTAAATGAAGGGCAAGTGTATAAAGCATTCAATGGTGGAGAAGGGCAATTAACAAATAGACCTCGTGATTCTATACCTCTTGAGAATTTTTTAATTGGTGATTCTTGTTTAGAAACTGCTGTTAATTTTGTGCAACATGTAAATAAAACAATTGAGTTAAATTATGAAGCGATGGGATTATCTGCTTCTCAAGCACCAACAGTAGCATATATTGACCCGTATCTATCATCCGAAAAACATACTCGTGTTTTACTTTATGATGTAGCCCACGATAGAGAATTTATCTCCTTCCACGATATACAGATGCAAGTGCAAACAAGTCCATCTGTTCCTGTTATTGGTCACACAAGAAATTTAGTTGCTGACACAGGTTACTACTCTTTAGATGAAGTGTTAGTAAAAATAAATGGTGGTGCGCCCCATTATCTTACAACCCAAATAGATGTAGCAAACGGTTTCCCATCCGAAAATAAATACTTAAGAAGCACTCAACAATCTAAATTTATAGAAAGTGCTTATGCACACAATGTTCCTAATATGAAATATAACAATGCAACTATTATTACATTAGAAAATCCGCTAGATGAAATAGGTACGCTTGCTTCTCCAACAAGTAGCATAGGCACTTTACCAAATTTACCGTTTATGGGTAAAGGACACGGCCATTTTGTACATTCAAATGGGTATCATGGAAGTAGTGTATATCATGTATCTGCTAGTAGTTTACCTCGTATTGAACCTGCTACCTTTTCATCGTTTTATGGAAATAAATTACATAATAAATTAAAAAGTAGTGTTAGAAATAAAAATATTTCTTCTATAATAAGTATGTTAAAAGAACATAGAACTGAACAAGGATATACCACACACACATTCAAAGATAGTAGTACATTATTTGATACACCGGATGGTACAAGAGTCATTTCAGCATTTTTGTGTTTAAAAGGTATTCGTAATGAAAGTTTAAATTTAATTAATCATGAAGAAAGTAGGTTACAACACTTACCTCAATGGAAAAACATGGATTATATCCGTCGTCAAACAATTGATTTTGGTGAAATAGGTGTAAAAATAGGTGGTACTAATATAGAGGCGGCGGCAAGAGAAATAGTTCGTTTAATAAATCAAGGTGCGGCTAAAAATGGTAGAACACATGCTAGACGACCATCTAATAATTATCCCGGTGAAAGTGAAAAATTAGATATTAATCGTATAGGTGTAAGAGAAGATATTACTGATATTAACAAAGACCCTGCAAGCGCACATGTAAATGCTGACTTTGCCGCTACGGGTTCTACTCACGACCCTGCACCGTTTTGGTCAGTAGAACATGCTATGACTTCTCAAGATAGAGGTAGTCACATGGGTTACTTAAGAGCGCATTTAGGTAGAGTTGTAGAAGATAGTAATGGTTCTATAGGATATACTATTGTAATCCATTCCACTGTACCGGGTGCTAGTGGTCGTAACTTTTGTGTTTGGTTAGATAATAGTAAAGGTCAATCACCTTATCAACCTAAATTTTTAGTTGGTCATGGTGGTCGCTTCCGAAACTTTTGGTGTCAGCAAGAAGAAATGATGGGTGAAAATATGCACCCTGCACCCATGCCATTAAACAAAGATGGTAGACCTTTTGCCCCTATTACAACATTAAAAGAACTTATAAAAGAAGATAATAGGTTTAGTAAAATTAGTAATAATAATGACGATGTAAACAGTATAATAGGTAGCGGCTCTTACTCTAATACTATATTTACAGAATCCTTTGAAGGGCAAAGTCAAACATCTAGTATAGTAGAAGGATTAAGAGTAGGTACAAGAGCAATTGGAAGAATAAACTTTGGTGGTTTAGTAGCAAGTGGTATTCCGGGTTTTGCGCCCGTAGATGGTGAACTTGGTGTAGGCACTATAGTATCGAGTGTTTCAACAACATATCATCAATATACTACTGTAGGTGAATATAATTCATCTATAGGTAATACACAACTATACGGATTTAGATTAACCGACCATAGAGGTAAATCGTATGGAATAAGGTATATTTACAAACAATTAGGAGAGGAATTCGTTAATGATGAAACTTTTGTACCTAATACGCTTAGTGAAGAAGTTGGAATTTTTATCAATCATAAAGATATTTCCGAAGGCGGATTTACCATCAAAAATAATATTACAGGTTCGGGTGATGTAACAGGTCAGTTATCTAATTCGGGTATCACTGCTGTCAAATCGTATAATGGTAACAGGTTTAATGGTGTTTATTCTCCCGATTCAGTAATTAATGCTTCTGTTAAATGGGAAAGCACTAATAATACTTTAACAGTTAAATTTTATGTTGGTAGTATATACAACCCAAATAGTGCTAGTGAACTACAAAATGTAGATGACATATTAGGTTACTTGGGATTCCCAAAAACTAATGGTGTTATACAATTAAACGATACGCACATCAATACTACATTAGGTGCAGGGTTCTTAGGTCACACTCTTTCTTATACTTCAAGAACACAATTAGGTGTCGGTACAAGCAGTTCTTCAACTCATATATTCTATGGAGTCAAAGGTTCTAGTATGACAGTTAATCATCAAGTTACAAATGCCGGTGGAGAAGTAGGTACTACTACCCCTACAGGAATTACATCAACTACTGCGGCAGTTACTCACCCATCGGGTAGCGGTAGTTGGGCTTACCTTGCTATTTCATCTCGTATGAATTGGACTACTTTACTTACTGATGAAGTATTAGCGGCGGCTATGGAGGCGGCGATTAATGCAACTAATGTAACTACAGAAGAAGGTATACCGTTTGACTGTAGGCATCTACTTGCGGCAGATGGTCGTAGATTAGGTGATTGGGGTATTAGTGCCGATGCAATTAGAATAAGAGCCTTCGATGTAAACAATGAAAATTTATCCCCTCCCTCAACTATGTTTGAATGTATTTTAGATAAAGATAGAGGAATAGAGGCGGCTCATCAAGAATACGGTTTATACAAAACATTTACACAAACAAGTATTATAAAAAGCACAAGTTCAAGTATACAACCGTTAAGTGATTTAGACTTGACAAGAAATAAATTTTTACCTTGTGGTTATATTCCAAAAACTGTATTACAAATTGTGTCGAAAGGTCGAGGATTTCACGCAAATACCCCAACTCCTATTTTAGTAGATTCATCCAATCATCCAATAGATATTTCTAATTGGTCTAATAACTTAAAAGGTATATCTTACACTAGAAATCCCGGTGACCATATATTGCCTTATGTTAATGAAATCACTGTACCTAATGTGGCTGATGTAAAATGTAAATCATCTGTTTCAACAGTTTCGATAGTATTTGGTGGTAATAAATACCCAAGAGGTACAAATTTACAATCTCGTGGTATAGGTGGTGGTAAAAGACTTCAAACTACAGCATTCGGAACAGGTTTTGTTGCCGGAACTATATACGAAGCGACAGGTGGTACAGGACACGGACTTAAACTTCGTTTCCCATTTGTAGATGGTTCGGGTAGACCGGTTACTACAAGTGGCGGCTCAACACTTTTAGGTTTGAGTAGTGGTACTAACAATCAATTCTTTGAACTTTGTATTGTTGATACAGGAGAAGGTTATACTGTTGGAGATACTTTATCTGTTACTCCTGCATCCGGCTCAGCACATAATTTTACAGTATTACAAGTCAGTAATGTAAGTGGTTTTCAAGCCAAAGCGACCAATACTTCTGTAGGTGGGATTATAACTGGTATTAGTATTTCTAATAGAGGAACAGGTGCAACTACATATACATCGGGAACTGCTACTGTGACTACTGATTACATTACTTTAAAATCAAGAGAAGAAGATTTCTTAAGACCTTGTGTACTAAAAGTTACTGCGGTATTAAATGAATCAATAGAAGGGTTATGTACATTTAGTTATGGTCAAAATCTACATTCCGTATTAGTTCCTGCATCAATAGACACTAATACAGATTTTACTCGTATATCACCTAAAGGTGAAACAGGTACCTTCTTTGTTGGTAGTCAAATGAATGGTAAATTTAGAAATGATGGTAATGAGTTACAAGCATTACAAGGTAATACAGCATTTGTGAATAAGTTTTCAAATCCTTTATTTATAGATACAAATGTAATATTTGTAAAATCTAATGATTATCAAATTACTGGTCGAAGATTTTATGGTAGTGTAGACTCCGAACCTATAGTGTACTTTAGAGGTGCTAAAGATAGTAAAGACCACAGTGTACCACTTTACTTCGGTGGTGGATTCAGTGGAGTAACTTTAGATATTAATGATGGAACACAAAATGATTACGCATCATTCTATACCCATCCGTATTCTAACGGTCCTACTGGAACAGCAGGTATACAGAATGCAAATGAAATAACTACATCATTTGCTACAATAGATTGTAATGCACTCTTTGCTTTCTTCCCCGGTGCATCATTAGTAAATCAAAATAGAGGTTCTTATACTCCACCGGCATACAACAAAAATAATATTTTAAGTCCCGATGTTTTTGCAGGTTATCTTTCTAGTGGTGGTCCAAGTTGGATTAACAGTAAATATGCGGCGGGTGTAATAAAACAAAAACCTGTGCCTCTAGTATTGCAATTTGCACACCCAACTGCTAGATACGATGATTTTGGAGAGGCTAAAAATATCGCTACAACTAGTTATACTCACGGTAATGTACAAGTAAAGAATAAAACATCGTATCATATTTATGGCCCCGGTCAAGCAATTCCGTTTTCGGAAAGTACAAACAACATAGCCGGTGGTTCTTATCCTACTACTACACAAGAACCCCATCCGGGTACTGTAGTAACAGTAGGTAACACATGGAGTAAAGTACCTTACAATATGAATTTACCTAACGCATTAACTAATGATGTGAATGTATTCGCACCACCTACCTCAGCATTTCAAGTTGCTAGACATAAATATCATTTTGCTGTACCTACAGGTCAAGCACTTAACTGGTCACCACCGGAAGGTATACCTAATATCGGTATGTTAAAACAAAGACCCTCACACGGTTACCATTACGGAGAGCATTTTATTCATCCGGTATCGGGTAAAATAACTGCATCAAATTCTGCTGAATATCGTAAAGCACATCCGTTCAAACACTGCGCTATGGCACACTATGGAATCGCTATGTCGGCTGACATGACATGGCACATGGATGGTGGTTATCATCCCGGAGGTCATTGGTTAGATAATCAAGTTGCAGTTAATTTCAAGAATCACACTTCTAACGCTTTTGTAGTAAAATGGGGTAGTACACCTGTACACCCAACTGCATTTAGAGTATCATCAAGAGTGCTTAGTGATACTGTTAGTCGTAGCGGAGTTTCAGCCACATACAATCAAGTAGATGGAAGTACAGTAACAACTGAAAGCGATGTAATAATTGTAGATGCTACAAGATGTCAAAATGGAGAAGAGTTAGCGACTATCATCGGTCAAGCAATAAATGAGAATCCCGGTAAAGGCGCACTAAAGGCTCTTGGTGGTACATTTATGCCATCTATGGGTAACGCAAATCGTCAAGATAGGTACGGTTGGATTGAGTTAGATTTTGTATCTTATAATCTTAAAAGCGGTGCTACAATACCTAATTCTAGTGGTGAGTATTTCGGTGATGGAAGTCATGGCTTCCCTGCTAATGGTTTTAATTATGTTATAGCAACGATAACCGGTAACTCTCAAATTGCGTTGGAACAGATACCTATGTCCGGTTGGATAAGAACAGACAAAGGTGGTAGAGATAAATTTGTTAATAGTCCGGCAGATATACCTATGTTCGCACCTTATCATACTAGAGAAATAATAAATGTATCGAGTAATACATATCGAGTAGTATTTTGGTTAGCACCAAATAGAATAAGTGGTTTACCGTTATTTGAAGATGGATATACATTTTATGATAAATGTCAAACTCCTACTCAATTATCATTTCCTTCGCCGGGAACTGCTGTAACTGTAATAGACCCGGATGAGGGTGAAGAGGTTGATGTTACATTCCCGCAACCAACAAAAGTATTTGTGTGGAGTAAAGCCGGTGTACACCGTTTTAACAATGAAAGTGAGGCAAATCGTGACCACATGACACAGGTACACTTTAGCGGTCTTGTAGATGCAATAGACAGAACAAGACCTGTGGGTGCAGTAGGATGGGCGGGAGAAAGATATTCTTACCTTAATTCATTAAAGGTAGAAACAGATGGTGGAGGAAATAAACTCTATGCCGCAGGTTTAGGTGCTTGGTATGAAAAATTAGGTTTTTCACCATACGGTTCATCTAACTCTTGTATGGGGTTGTTTGGGGTAATACCATCACAAGGAATTCAAAACAGCCCGGATGCAAGTCCAATTATTAATGGAAGAAGTAATTACCTTACTAGTGGTATGGGTAACCCATATACGGTAAGCAATATGTTTGTTCCTACTTTAGCATTTAATAATTCATATTACACTAATTACACATTCACCAACACCGTTGGTAGTCCTCATTTTGGGTCGGTGTTAAGTGATGTAGGTGACCAAAATGCACAACTTGGTGTATACAGTCGAGCATTCTTAGTAGTAAGTCATGAGAGTGAATTACCTTTAGTGGCAAAGTATGATAGAGATGGTATAAGAGGTCTAGGAGATTGGTTGAATGTAGTGTCTGCAACTAAAGCGGGAACTGCCGCCGCTACTGCAATCACTTATGCAGGAACTACACGATGGGATGAAAGATTCCATGGGGCTAATCGTTTCATAGCACCCGCTACAGCCGGTCCAAAAGTAGAGGCACTTATCACGCCTAATCTACAAATACCAACTGATGATATTCCGGCATTAGGTGTGCATGAATCATACCCATTATTAGGAAAAACCGAATCAATAGATTTAGTCGCAAATTTAACAGGTGTTGCATCGGGTGCGAATACAGAAGTTACAACATCGGGTGGTGTTACCACTGCCGGTCTTGCTGTGGGTATGTATTTATCACATGCTAACCTTCCAATAAATACACAAATAGTATCCATCGAAAGTACTACGAAATTTCTAATTAATACCACTCCATCTACTACTGGTTCTGCAACTGTCAAATTAATTGCATTTGGTGATGATGATGTATCTAATGCTACACCTTGTTTACATCCAACAGGAGATATATCAAATGATTTAAGAATAAGTCCCGCTACTAAGTTATTAAACAATAGTTCCATACACCTTAATAGACAAGGTTTCCAAACTGAATTAAATACTCCATTCGACCAAATGGTAGACCGAACAGAATTACAAGCAGACTATGGAACTACACATGATAATGCACATATTAGTAACACAAACGCATTCAATGTAGGTAGAAAATCTGTATCAAGAAACTTTACAGTTGAAAATGTAGTTTGGAAGCGTATGGATGGTGGTAACCTAAGTCTACCAAGTAGTAACGCTAAGGGATTAGGTGCAGTTCCGTTAATCACTCGTGTTAAAAATAACGCACCACTTACAATGGGTGAGAAAATATTTGGTAATAATAGATTTAGTTTTGAAACTACAAATAGTTCTATGTTCCCTATTATTCAAGCACAAGAATTAATGCATCCTCAACATGCTACAAAATCACCTAACGAAATTAAAAATGCTTTGAATATTCCAAATGAAGAAATACAATTTAAATCTATATCGGTAGAAGATGATACAGGACAAGTACATACTATAGAGGGTGGTTCACCGTTTGGAACTATAATTAGAGGATTTAGAAAAATATCCGATAGAGCATCGGAAGGTTTAGCACCGGCTGTAGAATCCGATGAAGAAAAGTATGTTGGTGTAGAACCTAACTTAGAGATTCAACTACCCGACCCTAATACTATACCCGGTAATATACTTGTTAGGTCGGGCTTCGATAGTATACAAGCGTATCAAAATGAAACAATAGGTAGCGGCGGTATGATGAGGCCGTCACATAATAATCATAATGGTGCGGGGCAAATATTCGATGAGGACTTTGATAAATTAAATGGAGAAGCGGGTGCAGTAACTATTGATTCACCGAGGCTAGGACCAACATACGAAGATTACGGTTGGGAACATATAAGTCAAAAACTAGATGGTGACATAAAATTCCCCGACAGTACTAAAAAAGGATGGACTGAAACTACTGGTAACAATCCATTAAACACATCATATAAACAACATGACCGTACATTATTCTTCCATGTTACTAAAAAATCTTTAGGGTTTACTGAAAAATATCCTGTAGGATATTCTCATACAGGTGGCGTGGTAACTCAAGAATTATCAATAACTGCTAGCGACCCCGACAAACTAACAATAAATGGTAATCTTGATAGTAATATTTTCGATATACCAATAGTAGGTGTAACTGACATCCCTGCAAATATAAACGATGTTGATAGTAGTACATATTATAGAATTAAAAATACTGATACAGGACAAGAGGGTTTACTAACAGGTCGAGCAGTAGCGTCAAGGTTAGGAAGCGGTTACGAGTTTTATAACCCAGTTCTAACAAAAGAAGCGGCTAAAATACTTTATAAAAATGATAATATAGAAGATATTGACTTTACTAGTTTACCAACTACTACATATTCTAATGTTAAAATATACCCATCATTCCCTGTACCCGCAGGTAATACTAGATTTTATGCCGCTAGAAGATTGCGTGACCATGCAGAAGTAAGTGGTAATAGCCCCGATGCTAAACATCAAAGTCTTAGACAAGGTGGAATATCTTTTAGCGAAGTTTATGCATTAATATCGCAAGGAGAAGAGGTTGAAAATGTAGCATATTATAGATTTGAAGGTGGTGGTGATGGCTCTTTAATAGATTATTTTGAAGGTATGAATTTAACACCTATGGCTGTACCAAGAATGGGACATCACTTTGTAAATGCTACTATGGCTGTTATGCCGGGACATTGGGCGCATCCTGCTTATCAAAACCTGTATCACAAACATAGAGCATGTAGGTCGGCTACTTTAGCAGTTAAAGAAAAATTACAGTATGAAGCAGGTGGTGCGTCTGTAGATGCAGACACTCATGCTGTATATGACCCGATGTTAGTATTTGGTGGTATGACCGCTACACCAAGTGGACCAAGTGATATACATGGCGGTGCGTTTACATTAATGTTTGAAACAAAAATAAAGCACGATGGTTACGGTATATTAGCAAGCGAAGGTGAAGCGGGTACTATCAATAAACAAGGTGGCCATACCATAGTATTGAGGGCGGGATATAGAAATACATTCAACAAACATTTCCCCGACCCTAGTAAAGTAGGTGCATATCAAATTATTATACAACCTAATGTATTTTCTAGTCAACTTGTTGGTTTTCATGAAAACGGTCCGAATAACGATTTACCCAATAGTAGTGTAATTAATTTAACAAGTCAGCAAACCGCATTAGTTGTAGGTATTCGTGAATTAGATACTGCAACAGGTGGTATGGCATTAGTACTCGCTAATGCTACTATGGCAGATGTAAGAGGTTGTGAGGTTATGATTAACGAAGTTATGTTAGACCACGACCCCGACCACGGTGGACAATTTACTAATATACCTAACTTAATGACTTACAATCCGTTTGGTGTTCAAGGTACAGAAACACCGGCTTTTACTCGTCAATCATTACCATATCATCCGCAAATGTTTGTACAATCTACACCGGGTATGACTACTAACATACCGTGGTGGTCTATCGTACATCCACAAAAACCAACAATAACTACGGGTAGCAATAGCGCAAAAGGATTTAGATTCTTAAGTCATCATAGATTAGATAACTATTATTTATTCATAAGAGCAAACACCGGAAGTATAGGGGCGCAACTTACTCTTGCAGGTTACCCAAGTACTTATCCTAATATGTACGACGAAGTATTACGAAGTGTAAGTTTAAATCCTAATTGTGTATTTATCAGTGAAAGTAGTAATGTTCTTACAGTTGATGATGCAAGTGATTTCCCGATAGAACCGATGTATGGTGAAATGATTTACTACATAGATGCAAACGGTGTAAGGCGAACCTCTAATTGGTCTACCCGTAGTGGCTTTGCCGCTTCACCATCAAATACTATCAATAGACATAAATTTATCAATCTATCAAGTCCACCTGCGGGATTCGTAAGTAATCTTCAAGCAAATGTCACAATACTGCGTCTAACTAAGCAAAACGATATAAGTAGAAATGCTGCTGAAATATTTACTGATTCCGAAAGAAGTATTATGACAAGAACACTTCCACAGACATTACAGGGTAGTAGAGATACTAACAGTTTACATTTACCCGATTCATTTATTTGCTCTTGGTCACCTTATTTGGGTATTAGTTTAACAGATTATGATTTTGAAAAATTAACACCTAACCACATGCCTACTACATTTGAAACCATACACTATCACGACAGTACATATTATGCGAGTCTTGGTCCATTTGCATTAGATATACAAACTCCAAAAATTATTACTTCACTTGCTACTAATAGATTAGTGCAATCTCATGGAACTAACACTATCACAACTAATAATACCGGTGCTAATCTTAGTAGTGGTGACAGAATATCAGTAGATGGTAGAATATATACAGTTCAATCGGATTCAAGTGGAGTCATAACTGTAAGAGAACAGACACCAAATGAGATTACTGTTAATTCAGCCGTTATGACCGGTGGTATAGGAGATGGTATGAATGGTACTCCGGGTAAAGATAATGCAGGTAATGCTTATCGTGACCAAGGTGGTTTTAGTTCTTATGATAATCCAACTATGTCAATTCAATTGTATAACTTTTGGCCTTGTGGTAGTAGAGGTGGACCAATAGTAAGTAGACTAGATGGATTTGGTTATGTATCTACAGGTTGGATGAAACCTACTTCCTATAATATAGATGATGCTGGTCCTATATGGCATGATGATGGTGATGATGGTTCTTATGATGTGAATGCGGGTGTGGATGAGAGAGAGTATGAAAACCGATTAGGTGGTTGGGCATCATACACAAGTGGTGATATGCCAAATACAAGACCAAGACCGTTTGGTTACCGATTTGGATTAAGACAACCGTACAATAAACCTCGATGGGCTTGGTATGGTATGAGAGCATACTTGGAAGATGTTATTTCTAGTGGTGCAGGAAGTGTTGATTACAAACACGGTCCTTTGATAGAAGGTAGACATCGTAGTAATACTTGGATATATGCCGGTGGTAAAAGTTCACCATCGGGTGGTAATTCTACCTTTGATACAACTTATGTAGGTATATTAGAAAGACAAACAAATTTTGCCGGTATGGAAAATATTTTAGGAGGTAATGTATTCAATAAGTACGGTAAAGTTACAAGATACTCCGATGGTATGCGTATGACAAGACCGTTTGGATGTCCTGTAAGAACTCTAAGAAACAACTCCGATTTATCTGCTAATACAGAAACTAATTTATTGTATAAACCACACATAAGAAGAGAGTGGTTAGGTGATGGTTATGGACACGGTATACTTGATGTAGCACTTGCGTCACAATATTATCTTATAGATTGGTGGGGTAATACTCGTGGTGAAGATGTTAGAAGAATGCCAGTTCGTGGATTTGGAATTAGTCCTGCTTGGTCATCAAAAGAAGCAAATATCGAGAATTTATATTCAAATAAATTTATCACCGGAAGTGCTACTAATCCGTACAATCCATTTTATATGGGACATACATTTTATAATTTTAAGAAAATAATACCTGCGAGTCATGGTGGTTTAGGTACTAAACTAGAATATCGGTTAGATGTTTCCGCTACTACAACCGATTTATGTAATGCCCCTTATGATGTAATACCTTCTCAAGTAGGTAGTTATAATGCAATAAATTCTAATATCAAAAATGAAATAGTTGATTTCTATTTCCCGGAACGACCAACAAGAGTTGGTGATGAAGGTAACGGAAGAGGTATTAGACCACCTACATCTTTTATCAATTATTTTTTCCGACCCTTAGATATTTTAGATGAATTACCTACACAAGTTGTTACGGGTAGAGTACCTACTACAAAAGGTGCGGTGCTTTCGCATAATACTGCTGAGCCAAATATTGGTAATGGGTACATAAGACCTAAAAATACAGTGTTAGATACAGATGAAGTACCAAGAGGTATAAGTGCTAGATTAAAAATAGATGACTATGGATTGTTGAAACCGGATGCAACTTTAAGCCATAGGCAATTAAGTCAAAAACCTAATACTGTATATTTGAATACTCCATATACAGATGTAGTTAGTAGAAGTAGTCCAAAGATAGGTTTAGATGTAGAGAACTTTGAAGGTATAGATAATAATGCTATGATTATAACTACTGAGGCGCATAGTTTACATACTAATTATCAAGTTGGACAAAGAGGTATATTACAAAATATTTACATTCAAACTCAACTTAACGAAATATCTACAAGTTACAAATCAGCAGGTGCTTTTAATTGGTATTTCAATAACGCTTCTATGTTTAAGAATCTTGGTGGCACTAATATATTAGAATTGAAAAACTATTCTGCACCTGTATCATTAGGTGATTGGGGTACACTACCAACAAGTGGTTTGGTTTTATGGTTAAGAGCCGATAGTTTACAATTAAATGATGGTGATAGTGTAGATACTTGGCACGACCAAAGCGGCGACGGTAGAAATTTTACTCAATCTACTGCTTCAAAGAAACCAACATTTGTAGCCTCCGATGCAACATTCAATAGTAAACCGTGTTTAAGTTTTGATGGTAGCGACCAACTATCCCTTGCTTTTGATACAAATTTAAACACTAATGAGTTTACTATTTTTATGGTTATGTCGGTGACTAATGATAATGACGGTTTCCATTTAGGATATGAAAGTAGAAGTTTTAATGCTAGTGATACACCCGAAAGAAGAGGATTTAATCTTTATGCTGATATGACAGGTGATGGTAGTTCTGCGGGTCATCAATGGGAATTTTGGGTGGGGGCTGATACAGGTTGGAGTGCGGCTAGGTCGGCAACAGGTAGTATAAGTCTTAATCAACCGGATTTAGTTACTATGTTTATAGACGGTGGTAATGGTGCAGGGGCAACCGTAACAGCCCAAACACTTAGAGTTGATGGAACAGTAGTGCAAACTTTAACACCTGCTTATTATAAAACACATGCCGGTTTGACTAATGGAGATGAGCCACAAAGTTTGGGTATACTACAAACAAGTTCTCATCCATTGATAGGTAAGATTGCAGAAGTTATACAATTTAATAGGCATCTTACAGATAATGAAATTTCACAATGGGAAAGTTATCTTTCTATAAAATACGGAATTACTATTCCTAACCAATATAAATCTCCAAATCCTTACTTTACAGGAACATACAATGCGGATGCAAACAAAACAGAAAGAGAAATATCATTGATGTTAAGACCTATTAAGAAAATAAATAGTTTAAGTGTGCAATTTTTTAATGCGATGAATTTACATTCCGGTAGTCCACAGTATGTAGCGAGTTATAGTAGCATGAGTATTCATCAACTTACCGTAGGTGGTAAGTACGGTATATTTGCTTATGATATGCCTAATGCTAGAGCATCCGCAGGTTTCTATCTAAGAGCAACTAACCCCGATACTAACCCACCTTATGCACCTATTTACAATAATACTCTAGCACATACTCAATTGGTACTAAAAGGAAACAATCCTACTTTATCGGATATAGATACAAAGGGTATTACATATACAGATACAGTAAGAAGAATACCCTCGATGAATAATACTGTAGGAAGGGTAGTAATTAGTGAAAATACATTACAACATTACAGGGCTGATGCAAGTAGAAAGAAAACTGTTAATGAAGATGGTACTAAAACTACAAGAAAAGATTTTACTGTACAACCAAGATTTAGTCAGTCCCTTCATCCTAAAGGACATAAGGGTGATGTGTCGTTTAATGATGGTGACCATACAGGTGACGGGAGTTGATTAAGTGGGTAGGTTAATTAAAAATATTTACGATGGGAGAACTGAAACTTTTTCCAATATTATGAAACATGTTCGTAAACCGGTGTTTGTAGATAACGCAGTTCATTTTACTAAAATAAATAAAAGTGAAAGTAATAATATATTATACAAAGCGGATAAATATTATCAAGAAATCCAAGTCATGCCCGATACTACATTTAGAATTGTAGAAGGGCAATCGTTTGTTGAACTATTATACAAAGGCGGAGATGGACATTCATCAACAGCAATTCCGTTCTTTAACGCTGAAATTATTTCATCAACTAATTTACCTTCTCTACTGTATAACGCTAACGCACAAAGTGAAAGACTTCTTCCTTCTACAGTAGATGGTAATAAAATCAATTTATCTAACATGAAAGACAAATCACTTTCCGATATAGGATTCAATAGTAACGAAGTTAGATTAGGCCAACCTATTGATGTTGGATTTAGAACTACTGATTTAGCAATAAAATTAGGTGAATCAATTACAAACAGTAGCCTCACAAGTTTTAACATATCTAAAACAAATAGTAAGAAAAGTGATGATAGAAAGCACTCTAATAGATTTGTAGCAAAAGATTTCAATAAAATAAATATTATGTCAGCGTTAAGATTCCTTGGTAGGCATGATACAAGAATGGTTATGTTAGATAGATTTGGTAATATGATTTATGTGCCAATAAGTTTTAGCGAGTCCAATATTTATGTAGACCCTAATATGAAAACTGGCTCTCAATCTAGTGACAAAGTAGCAAACATACCTAACAGAATTACAATTCAAGGTAAACCCCTTGCTTTGAATGATTCTGTAATTGTAACACTGGATGATACTGATAGACAAAGCGGAGTAAACGGTGAGGTAATAGAAGGTCAACCAATTTTTGATGCAACAGTAAACACTACTATGGCCGCTAGAAGAGTTGGTAGGCAAATACTTCGTGCTAATTCTTTGGAAAGCGGCTCAGTAACGAGTCAAGGTCATGTTAATTTAAATGATTTAAGACCCGGTATGGCAATTGATTATGGTGGCACTCAACATGTAGTTACTGAGGTAGTGCATCATCCTTTGAGTAGGAGTGCTGATTTAGTTCTTTTGACAATTGATACCGGACTAGAGGGGGTATTACAAGGCATAAACGAAGGAATTAGTATGGAGAGTAATGAAACTAATCCGAATTCTTTTATTCAAAACTTAAAAGAAAATATTACTATGTTCGGAAGAATACAAATAAAAACCGTTGTAAGAGTTAGTCAAAGATTAGTATCTACAACTGCTTTCCTTATAGGTGGTGTTAAAGGTAACAACACAAGAGGCCAAATAGGGAAGAGTGGTTTACCTATTGGTATGAATAAAACACAAGAAATAGAAGGTGATTATAATGCCCGTATCAACTAGAATAAAGTCTACATTACTAAATACATTACAATCGTCAATTAATACATTAGTATTAGGATTTGATGGAACACCTGCTACTAATGATGATGGAGGTGTAGGAAGACCTGCTATTACTTTAACACCTATAGTTACTATAGTAGATGATACTACTTTACTAGTAGAGGCAAGTTTACCTATTGCAAATTCATTTACAGATACAATAAAAGAAGTAGTCTTACTAAGTAAAGATTCAAACGGTGTATTCTCTTGTATAGCAAGATACAACACAAGACCAATAATTAAAACGACACAAAACGAAGTTAAAATAGAGATAAGTTTAGAGGTGATATAATGACAGGAAATCCATTATCGGGGCATACAAATCATAACATGACGCTTAGCGGAACAGCGCAACCGGTAGATGGTTTAGCAGATGGTGACCATATCACTTCACCAACACTAACTAATCTACTTGAAGGGGTACACGGAAACGGTATCATATTAGAAGAAGATACGGCTAAAGCGGCAAGTAATAGACTACAACCGGAGAATCTACCCGGTATCTGTGAAAGAACTGGTAATAATACATTCACTGTAACAGGTGGTCACGCTGTATTAGATGGTTTAGTTTATTCATTTGCCGGTGGTGTGGGTAGTAGTGCTACATACACTATTACTCAAGCAAACACAGAAGGTAGTAATACAGCACTAACTACTGGTCAAGAAGCATTAGTTACTGTGTATCTATGTGCCAATTCCGGTACCAATCATGTAAAGATGGAGATGGGGACAGCAAGTACGGTAAGTACTAACTTATACCCTGTAACACCTCATGCCTTCTTGAATGCCCCATCCGGTTCTACTAATGACCACAGTGTAGTCTTATGTGTTTTAAGAGTGATATACAATAGTAGTGGTGGAGATTTAAATGTTAACATAACTGAGGTAAATGATAAAAGAATATTTGTTAGACCTTCGCCAATTTATTTTACACCCGTTGTAATAGGTGCAGTTGGTGCTACTGATGCAATAGACACACATACAGAATTAGACGCTTTCCATACTGGAATAGGTGCGGGTAACTTCTCAGCAACTAGATTAGGTGGGTTATGGATGGGGTATGGCGCACAAATAGGAAGCACTACAGCAGGTGACTTTAATAAAAATGTACTTTATTTTAGTGCAACAGATGCCGCAAGATACACTCGTTCTGTATTTGATAGGGTATTAACTACTGCTCAAACATCTTTAACAATTAATGCTAGTAGTGCTAATATACTCATTTTAGCCACAAGAAGTGGAACATGTGCTGTATCAACTTCGGGTGCATTCCCTGCGGGTTATGTAGTTGAGATAAAGAATCAAGATACAGGCGACACTGCTACATTCGCAGGTGCTACTATAGCCGCAAGTGGATACGGTAGATTCGTGTGTACTGTAGGTGGAAATAGCCCAACATTCGTAAGACTGATATGATTACTTCATGGCCGAGTCTTGCCAAAAGTGACCGCACTTACGACACTGTAGTAGAGTGATTCTCTTCCTATCATCATCAAGATAACGAGCCGATAATCTTCGTGCGATATGCCTGTGGCTACAGGCTCTACACTTGACCTTTAACCTATCAAGTAGACGACCCATACAATCAACTATCAATGAATATAGTATTACAGGAAAGGCAACGATTACCAATACCTACATATTTACCTTTTGATTTTTCGTAGACTCTTTTCATTTTAATTTTACATCTGTAACAGACAGACGATTTTTTTCTGCCTTTACCGGACATGGTAATCACTCTAATGGCCTTCTTGCTACTATGTCATCTATTCTTAGAATAGAGTTAGTGACTTCACTTGCACTTAGAACTGCTTGACGGACAAGTTCAGTAGGCTCAAAGACACCCTTTGATGATAAGTCTACTACACCACCTTCTTCTACATCCGGCCCATAATCAGTATTACCACGCAGTATCTCATGTCGCATAGCGAGTATGGTATCTAGTGGGTCATGTCCGGCATTCTCCGATATAGTAGCAGGGATTACCTCAAGAGCATCAGCGAAGGCTTCTATTGCCATCTGCGCTCTACCCCCTATTTGAGCCGCATGTTGTCGCAAATGTGCCGCCATACGAGCGTATGCGATACCACCGCCCACTACAAAGTTGTTATTCTTTAACACTAAAGATACTACACCAAGCGCATCATCGAATCCTCTTTCTACTTCATCAAGTGTATGACTTGTTGCACCACGAAGAACTAATGACGCTTCACTATGTTTGTTATCACTAGATACAAACAGATACCAAACATCATTATGTTTCTGCCTTGATACAGTCGCTTTACTTGCCGACTCTACTTCTTCGGGTGTTTGACATACTACACTATCAGTAACCTTCGATAGTGCCTTTAGAGTAGATTCCGGTGTATGTCTAACTACCATAATATTATTCTTCTTAAGATAAGCACATACATGGTCATTGACCTTATCACGAACAAACACTACACCACCGTTAGGTAATACATCTACTATGTTCTTCGCAAGAGAAATAAGATTTGTTTTACCGGATGCCTTGTAAGTTTGATATGACTTAGCATCAAGTTGTACCTGTACATTGTCATCACTCTTTTCATTTTCAAGTCCTGTGTTAATTAGTAGTACATCTGTATAATCATCTTCACCATCTAACACATAGTCCTTATTGACAATAACACCCTCATACAGATATGAGTCCTCTAATGAACCTCCGGGGAAAGATACTACCTTTACGCTTTCAGCATCACCGGCAGTTTCTACTGCTGATACACATAATTCAGCCACAGTATCTATTGCATTTTCTAATGTCTTACCTGTGATAGCGGTCTTTGCTACTGAAACTAATACATCTCTTTTCTTGCTTGATTGAGAAATTTCAGTCTTAAGATAATTTACGGCCATTTGAGTTGCTTCGTGATAACCACGACATATTACATTTGGATGTAACCCACGCTCAAACAATGCTTCACTGTTAGCCAATAATTGACCGGCTAATATGACTGTACTTGTAGTACCATCATAACACAAACTCTCTTGTGTCTTTGCCACTTCTACAATCATTTTACCACCGGGATGAGATACATCAAGTTCACGCAAGATGGTTGCCCCATCGTTAGTTACAATGACATTACCACCACCGTCTAACATTAGTTTGTCCATACCCATAGGACCGAGTGTGGATTTTACCGTTTCCGATACAATCTTTGCCGCCCTTATATTGTGTATTTGTGCTTTACTTTTACCGTTATCTATTTCTGCCATTACCAATCAACCTCTATTTTATTTATCTCGCCTGTTTCTAAGTTTCTCGAATTTACATAACCTTCGCTTTTACCAAAATTATACAAATCGAATGTAAGTTGTGCGTCACTCAAACAATATTTCGCAACATCGTCGTATTGTCCTGCTCTCCATGCTATAGGTGCATCCTCACTGTTCATTAACTTGTTGTCCTCTAAAGTGGTCTTTATCAATATTCCTAAAGATGTATCTACTTTACCAATAGTTGCCGCCGCCCTTTGTACTAGATGCTTAGTATCAATAATACTTTCACTCTTACCTAACAAGTCACCGGCTGTCCAACAATCTAATGCATCCCTAAGTACAGGCAAATCAAATCCTTTTATGTTATGACCTATGATTTTACCACCCTTCTCTACATGGTCTGCTAAATCTTCTCCAAGTGTGCGGGGATGTAATGCCTTTACTGTAGCATCTACATCTAAACTTTTGTTGCAATATATAGTACCTACATCGCCATCCCAAGTAGCAACTACTGAGGGGTCAAAGGAAGCAGTTTTATCCCAACCACCTATCTCCCAAGAGAAGTTACTCGTTTCAATATCTAATGCTAAAATGTCACTCATTGGTACTCGCACCCTTTCTACGAAGATAAACTCTTTGACCCGACTTTTTACGATTAAACAACTTACTTGCATAATCTTTGAAGTGCCTATTGACCGTTGCTTTTGAAACTCCTACATTAGACATATACACTTGATGTAAGGAGGCTTGTCGTTTCCAATCACCACCAACACCATCTAAATCATAACTCATACAGTCATTGTATGCCTTAAGCATATCCTCATGGATTTTGTTTTCCTTACCTTTGTTACCACCAATTTCTACTGAATCTTCTAACCAAGATATTAGATTTTTAAATAAGTCTATCAATATATCAAATGCCATATCAACATGTTTAGCGGTTATCTTCCATTTTTGGTCTAATACAGCCATGTGTAAAGATATGATACCAAGATAATTTTCTACCGCCGGAGTGAAAGATGCTACAATCTCGGACATACTCGCTGACATGTTTCTAAGTAAATCGAATATTTCATCGGATGCTTGATAGAGAGCAGTTTGATAATCATCATCAGCAGTAAACATATCCCACATATACTCTTGTGCTTTTTCTTCTTGCTCATCACGACTCATTTCATCCCATACTGTAAATGATATTTCTGCGAGATTAAGTAATCTATCTCTTACTCTCTTTTCTGTATTTTTAAAATAATCATAGATGTCATCTTTAGTCAAATCTGTTTGAACAGGCTTCTTCCAAAAGGTTCCAAGTCTAGTATTACTTACATCTTGCCTCATATCCATATCCCAATGTGACCAGTAAAGTAATACACGCTGAAAGATACCTTTAGTGAGTACATATTCTTTAACACCTTTTGGCGGGTAAGTAGTAATCCAAAGTGAAACTAAAGATTCACATCTAATTATATCTCCCTTCATAGGTTTAGTTAATACATTCCCACCACTACCTACTGCGTTACATGCGGTTTGAAGGTAAAGTACTGTTTCTTGAGAATGTTTACCGGGGTTAAGAATAATTGAACCTTCATCTACATTCAATCCCTTTCGCCCTTCAAGTAAACCTTTGACTTTTTCAGTTTCACCTGTAGGTTTGTTCTTCTCATCAAGTATGGGTTTGTTAGAGCCTATCAACCCCGCATCTGTGCCTGTAGAATAAAATTCATAGTCTAGGTCAGCATTCTTCATTACATCCCCAATAAAGTTCCATGCAACAGATTTACCTGTCCTTGAAGGTTGAATCCAAAATACATGCACTCTAGGGTCAAGGTGTGAATCTCCCGTAGGTATTCTTACATACGGTAGTAATGCTTGACCTTGGATGTAGAAAAAGGAAAGTAGACCCGGTATTTCATTCTTCATTGAAGTTAGAGAAAAGTGGTGTAAGTATGCTTCTAGTGTTTCAAACTTTTTTATCGCTTGGTAATTTTTATAATTCATTCTATCATCTTCCATTTCTTAATTGGTTTATATATCATTTACTTCGCCTTACCTTCCTTTCCTGTCGAACTTCTTCTTCACTTGTTAATACTTTAATAATTAAATTTCTTCTCACTTCGCCAAGTCCTTTTATTTGTTTCAGTGAATCGGGAAAGCACATCTCTTCTATGCTACCGCATTTCTCAAGTAATCTTTCTGCTAACTCACGCCCTACACCCGGTATAGTCATTACTACATCCAATCGCAAGTCGTTACTACCCACTCTACGAATAGTATGCGCCCCATGTCTACTAGCGGGTTTGTGAAGTTTATCATGTAACTTTACTACAAACTGTGCCGCTTCACTTATTGTATTAGTATAGAATACTTGACAATCAAAATCAGCCATGATTCTAGCCATAAAACCGGTGAATGTTTCTTGTAGTTGTGATATAGGAATGTTAGCGTTAAATCGTTCTCGTATAAATTTAGCATGCTTAGATATTTCACCATGAACTACTATGAAGAATCTTTCATAATTAGCATCCATGTTATCTAACTGTCTTTGAAGATGACCACTAAACATTGATTGATAGAAATCTGTTACACTTTTAGCCTCTACTAATGCACCACCGAGTTTGTAGTCACCTACAACTAACGGTTGTCTTATCACTGTCATACCTGCGCTCTTAGCCCGTCTTTCAACAGCCTCACAGAACATTCCTCTTTCGTTACTATCTATGATTAAATCAATTTTCACCATTACTTTCACCTTGTTTTTTATGCATTGTACAATAATCCGTATCAATTGCTACTTGTTTACATCTTTTCTTTGTTGACTTACTGATTGCCTTACAGAAGAACTCTTCCGGTAACTTATCTTTATCATCATAACATGTTTTACAAACCATAGTTTTACCCGAAAAGTTATTTCTCGATAATCCTTTTCCACATACTCTACATTTATGAGCATGTATTGTGTGTTTCTTTTCAAAATATTTATCAAATATATTACTCATTTTTATTCACTCCAATCCCCACTTCCATCATAGAATTTGCATTTACCAATACAAAATCCTTCATCATAAAGCGTAGTACATGTAGCGTGGGGGTAACCCGCCATGACTATACTTGTAACTTGATGCTCAGTTACATCTTTATTGTAATCAACCCAATTCTGCCCTCCGCAAAATTTAGAAATTATACTCGCATGTTTCTTCTTTTCTTCATTTGAAATTTTCCAAGCAGGAAAGAACATACGAAATCTGTCTGCTAAGTATGATGCTAAATGAAATCTAGCACGATGAGTAGGATTACCACCACCTAATGCGGCTTGAGATAAGCAAGGAAGAATTACTATGTCATCTAAGTATACCGTTGGTATTTCAATAGGCTTAACATCATTCATAGTCATTAATCTACTTTGTATTACTTTAAATTCTAATTTATTTTGTCCTAGCGGTTTGTAACCGGATTGACTCTCTTGTGCCATATCCATGTAATAATCAAAATTACCATTGAGAACATCATCACTACTCAAAGGAATAGACCAACATTCTCTTCTTGCGTTGTATGAGTTAGGTATACGAATCATACCACTAGTATCGAATGCTACTGTAGGGTCATTACATCGTAACACACCTATTTTCTTTTCCCATGAGTTGATAAGAACTCTACCGGAATGTTTTACTCTTGATAATTCATTACCGTTCTTAGGACTTATAGTTTCATTGAGTGGTATCCATACATGGAAGCCACCACCACTAAACCAAATGAAATGTAATGTATCTTCTTTTAACAGTAACTTATGTAACTTCTTTACTTCTTCATGTGGTTTTTCAAACTCAACATCTTCACCACCACTTTTGAAATCTTTACAGTCAAAGTCCATAACAAAGTGATGTATTAACGGGGTGTTATAATCTACCCTGTGATGCTTTGGTGCTTTAGTTTCAGTGTAACCATAAGCCGTAAAATACACATTACCGCTACCGTTTTTACCTCGCCAATATTTTTCTAAATCATCAGCGTTGTGAACTATTCTACGCCAACCTCTAGCACCACTACTTGGTAATTCTAGGACTTCACGAGGGAAGTCTATTGGCACAAAAGCGATGGAATCACCTCATTGAGTTAATCTTCTTATCTATTTCTTCTTTCAATTCTTTATATGTTTTAACAATATTCTCAGTGTTAAATAAAGTAGGATGAATGTCAAAGATAATCTCTATAGGGTGTATTACTACCACGGATTCATCTATATCCATTCCAAATTCATCAAGGGTTGTTTGGCGCATAGTCCTCACTTTCCAAGATATATTTCTTAGTCCTCTCGATAGGTTTACTTTAACACTTAGATTAAGTTCCCCTACATAATCATTCAATACTGCTTCCATCAATAATATATTTGCATTCATTTTCATACCTCTATTTTGTCTAATACTTCATCCGTTAGTGACCAAAACTCACAATGTTCTTGATAACCACACCAATTACATTTTAAGTTCTGTTGTTCTAATGGAATACCTTCTTTCAATCTACCCAAGAAAGGAGTTGGTGGAAACTCCATATCTATGTGGGCTTTCAATAATTTAACTAAATCTTTTTCTGTTGCACCAACTTTTCTAACATCTTCATAATAGATAGTCGGTCCGACACCACCGTTAATACCGCCACCGGGAAATTCCCATCCCCAATGTGTAATAGGAAGAAACTCTTGATGAGGGCTATGGTCTAACATCATCTTGTAAAATGCCATTTCTTTTCTCATTGAATTAACTTTATACTTATTGTATTTACCTGTCTTTAACTCCATGAGTGCAAAACCACCCTCACCAGTAGCGAAAAGAGAATCTATAAATCCATTCATGTGAATTGGTATCTGCTCACCTTCTACTGTTACAAAGCGAGTAGACTGTATGTTGGCTTCTATACCAACAGGTCGCCAATACCTTCCGTCAGTGCTTTTCAATCGTAAGAACTGCCAACGCAACCATTGTTCTATTTGCTCGTCTTCACCGAACTCATAAGGTGATGGAGGGGCAGGGACAGAACTGAAAAATAACTTCATCGCTTCTCTTTCTTGCCCTTCATGAATTAAATTTAACACTGAATCTTCTTGTTCTCTAGTGAAGTTAGCCCAAAACCATTCCATCATATCGTGTACATTGAGTCCCCTTATGTGATGGTCTACTGTTTCTCCACGCAAACCCTTGAACTTCTCAAGGTAGTATTGTTGTGGACACCAACCGAATGTACCAATGCTTGACTTAGTTACTCTTAGAATAGAGCCATCTTGTAAACTTGGATTCCATGCGTATGTACTACGCTTGTAGGATTCAGCCTCAAGTTCATTACCTGTTTCTTCTAGGTAATCTTCTATCTTAGGGCGAGGACTATCATCACCATTGGGATTATATCTCATTCTAACATTCCTCTTATTATATCAATCAAGATTCTAATTATCATTCATTCAACTCCTGTAGTAAATCTATAATCTCTTTTCTATTAGCGTACTTTTTGTAATCTTGAATAAGACGCTCAACATATACTGCCGCATCCATCAACTCTTCTTGTAGATGCGTAAGCCATTCTACAATGTTCAAGTCAGTTCTTTCCATAGTCACACCATACTTGACTTTACCTACTTCGGCTCTTTGTTGTATCTTCTTACAAACTTCATCTTCATGTTTACTCATCTTATCACCTCAATCAATTAAATCTAAAAATAATTTAGCCTCAACCCTTGCTTCTTCTGCACATCTTTTACAGTTATTTTTACCTTCAAATTCGGGTCTACATCTTAACGGAGTTTTACACTTCATATTATCACCAGTACTTCTTAGGTATCCGCCTTTCGGTTAATCTATTTAAATCCCAATCAAGGGTTTCATACACAAGTTTCAGTTTCTTAGTAATTGACTTGTCTACGATAGTACTCCAATCTATTTCATAACCTTCGAGTTGAGATACATCATCATAGGCTATTACATTACATGGTGGTTGTCCTTCCGGTACACCATCTATGTGTACCCACTTGATACCCTCACCCTTACCATAATCAGTATTAAGGTGAGTATTAGAATACATAGCCGCCTTAGCGGTCATAGGTGTGTGACTTGGATGGTAGTCGTCTAAATGTTTAGACAATCGCCCGTAAGCACTTACATCTTCAATAGAAACTTCTCCATTGTATACTGATTTTACTATAGGTCTTACTTTTTCCCATACATCATCTTCATCTTTACCAGTAGCAATAATATTGAATGCTTCCTTGAGAACTCTCCTACATATAGGTGATGAACTCGATGCAATAATTGAGAAGCCTGTCACCTTCAATTGACCTGCTTCTTCTTTAGGCCATACTTTAACTCCAAAGTTTCTGTTCTTTACAGAAGCAGTAAGCCAATAGTCGAAGTAAGCCTCAAGTTCAACATCAAGATGTTTCAAGTTCATTTCAGTTTGTGCTATATCAGTTAGATAGTTAGCAATCTCTTCTGCTTTATCGAATGGGACTTTGATGTATGCTGAATCAGTATGACCTGCTAAGGGTATGTAACCTCTTTCTGCACTCTTCTCAGTAAGCATGGTAATAGATTCTCTACCTAAGTAAGTAATACACTGAGCAATAGGGTAACTACTCCATTGACCCGCTACTACTTTACTTCCTGTCATACCATAAATTGCATTGACCGCAACCTTCACAGCCATTTGTAGCATGTTGTATCCTAATTTAGTATCAGCATCATCAGCCTCACGCATGAGGGATTTGTACTTCTTTCGTAAGTCTAACATATCCTTTACTACAGAAGGTAACAATCCCATTTCATCCTGTTTCCAGTGGAAAGTACCCCCTGTACCGGGGATTGGGTTGCCTGTTTTATCATCATACTTTGGTGGTACTTTAATAGTTAAAATATTCTCGCCCGGCGAATCTGTTAATGTTGTATAACAAAGATTGGCGGAGAGTATAATATTAGGATATAGAGAAGCAAAGTCTACCAATGCTACTCCTTCATGTCTACCCGCTACAGGAGGCATAACCCATGCGGCTTGTAGTTCGGGTCTTTGTTCCTTGTAAGATGATGGGGCTTTCAAATCTGTACGCCTACCCATCAGTCCTCTAAAGTATCGAGTGACTTTGTGAGTACTACCGAATGATACTCCGGCTAATTGTTGCATGGCTATGTGATATGAAATACAATTAAGTTTCTCATCACAGTCACGAAGTAGTGTAGTATCTACTAGACAGTAATCTACGAAGTCATCATAGTATTCTTTCCAACCATTAAAAACATCCATACCTTCTATGTCATTTGTAAGTTTACCACCGAAACCAAGTTCAGTAGCGAACCAATCTAATTTACGGGATTGAGCCTGTCCTCTACCGGACTTCTGCCATATACCCTCAAAACCACTACCGTCTGTCCACTGTGCCGCAGTATCGAATATCAGTCTACCCTTGATAGGTTGTGCCGTAGTTCTGTAAGCACCAGTCTTTTTGCTAGGTGCTATCAGTCTTTTGACAGGCGACAGTCTTTCTCTTAGTTCCCCTAACTGATGGTAAAGATGAGGTAAGTCAGCCCAAGCAATAGCGTGTGCTACTAACATATCGGGATTACATTCATCAAGATAGTCAAGAAAACCCTCATGCATCTTGTGCATGTTAGGATAAGTCCTAAGTTCGTATCCTTCGTACCTATCAATCCATTCAGTCTTAGTAATAGTATCACGAATAGATTCTTCACTCCATGCAAACACAACAGGGTGTTCACTAAAATTATCCGATACAGCCATGACTGTAGTATATGGGTCAGTTTCATCTGCATTCCATTCAAGGTCAAAGTACCATATACGAGGTTTAAACTCCGGTAACTTATCGGGATAATTAGTAAGTAGGATTTGGTCTAAATAATTAACATCAGCCTCGTAAGTCCACTTAGGGCATTTGTCTTTTATCTCCCAAAGCGTGTTAGGGTGTTGTACTGTTACTTTTACAAGGTCTTTACCATCAATACTTTTAGCCTTAATATTATTATGAATCTTAGCATGGTGACCCTTCAATCTATTCATCACCCATTTAGGTGCATCTTCTGCTACCCAACAATGGGGTACAACATAGTCATCATCCCCTTCCATGATGTACCTTTCATGTAGTACACCATCAACCCCACGAGTACGCTCATAGATTACAGGCGGCTCATAAGGGTCATCGGTAAACCAATCAATAATCATCAGTCATCACTCTCATCTACAATCATAAGTAAAGTATTAGTCTGCTCAAATATAACACAGGTGCTTTTACCAAGATGCATACGAGCATCTTCATCATCAAGGAATTGTAAACACATAGGTAGTTTTTCACTGAAATTAGATTCTACTGTAGCCGCAGGACCATCACTATCCCACACAGGGAGTGTAGTAAACAAACGACCACTCACAGCCTTACCTGCTACTATACCCATCTCATTCTCACCACAATGTATGCGTAGTTTGAATTGTGTATCTTTCGATACCAAACCTCTCATACCGGCAAGAGATGTCAAATCCTTAGTGGCAACAGAAGCGTGTGTACTGAGTGAAGCGTGACCGAAACTAGACCATCCTGCTTCTTGTGATTCCTTGATTAGTTTTCTAATTACTACAGTCTTTGTCGCTGACTCTATATCATCTGTACTTGGTAGTTGTAGTTTATTCCCACCACCTTCAAGGTACAACGGTTTAGTTTCTTGAGTTTGCCTCAATGTGATTTCATCTTGATTACTTGACTTTAAGAATAAAAGTACTTTCTCTAAGTCAGCAATATGTAATGTTCCTTCTTCGTTGACATCAGTTACGAACTGCTTCCTCAAGTAGTACCAAGCGTATGCTACCTCTACAGTGAGGCGGCCACCGGCACAGTTGATTCGTAAGTCCGGTACACCTTTACCGAATGATGTAAGGAATGACATGAACTCTTTTCTTTTAACTGTTATTTTTGTCATCTAACTCCCTCCAAAAGTATGTTGTTTTACGGTCTTTATTCCTCATGTGTGGTAATGCTAAAGGATGTCTTTCTCTACGGACTTCACTTGAATAATTTTCACTTCTCAAATATCTATTTAATTCAGCCCTTGTTGGTATATATCTACTAGCACTAGAATTTTTAGTTTCATATAACTCATCTATAATCTGTGTTAAGTTACGCATTTCACCATCAGCCATTATATTAGTTATGTACTTCTTTGCTACACCACTCATTGATTTAACATGTGCCATTATATCACCTTGTGAAGTGGGGAAGTGTGGGAAGAACAAACGAAAAAAACTTCCTCGTGGTCGAATGAAACACCTTTACACTTATTACTCACTAAACCCACCTCAAAAGAGTATCATAGAGTACCGTCGTAGAGGTCGGGTAGACCGTACCACTTCGGTTCTTCTCCTGTAGTAGTTACCATAACTGTCTTAGTTTGATTAACAAGGGATGGATTAGTTTTACACTTAGTATATGTAGCGGTATATGTAGTAGATACTAATTCATCCTCATCGTTATACTCATTAGTAGCATCCATACGAATCAGTGTAGGTAAGTAGTTGTTAGTCTTTTTCTCCCACTCCGGTTGCCATACAACAGGCGCATCGTCTTTGTAAGAGAAGTTAGTTGAACGCATGTGAGTTTCCCAATAGACACGAACACCGAGTCTAACTAAATCACGACTTAATTTTGTTAGTTGGTGAAACCGAGTATTACGGATAGCCCAATCGGACTGTCGCTCTACACGCTTTGCTTCACCTGCACCACGATTGTCTGCCGCATCAATACCATCCTTAGCCAATCCTAAGTCAATGATACGCATGTTGTTGGTACATATCTCAAGCCATGAATCAAGTCCACTTACAAGTACGCCCCATACCGGAACGCCCTTTTCTACTTCGCTGATGATGTATTTCATGATGTCCATAACACGCTGATGTGTACCGGGATAATCGTATGCTGTCCTGTCTTTACTACCCATCTTCCATGGATTCCATGAAACAACATTAGGGTTGTCGTAGATAGCGGAGTTCAACATACCTACACCGTTATCAAAATCTACTGCATGTAACACTGAATTATCTATTTTAGTTTCATCTTTATCAAATGCATCAAGTACAATCGCTGACTTACCTGTACCATCGAAACCAAAGATACCTGCAAAACTATGAGTCTTAATTATGTGACTCATAGATTCTTGCTCGGCTCTTAATGATGCATACGGGTCGTTGTTGGGCTTCTGCACCCCAACCTCATCTACGACCTTTTCAATCTCTTGCTGTAATTTTACTGTCTGTCCAAACCCTGCCATCTAATCACCTCACTCGAATTGACCTACGCCTGTATTCCCACCGCTTGCTCTCTTTCGGCATCTGCGTGGGTGACCATAGATACCCATGACTGTAATCTTAGGACTTAGTAAGCCATCACGGTCTTTCATACCTAGACGACCAAAGACAAACACTGTAGAGTTTTCAGCATAGTCAAACGCTTGCTCTCCCCAATGTGCTTGGAATGGATTAGACATGATACCAACTGCACCGGGAATCCAACAGTCTACATCACCGTTCATGCTACTGAGTGACATGAAGTAATTGTGTCCTTCCGGGTCATACTCACTATCTCTAGGTTCAGTGTTCATGCTGTTGATTGTACCCTTTGTTATGATAAGTGGCCCGTATGTAACGCTTCTTCCACCGATAGTTGTCTTCTCTTTCTTACTTTCAAAGACATCTTCGATGTCATCAACTCTTACATACATGTCATGGAACTCTTCATTAGTCCAGTAGTTTACAGGTTGAAGTAATGGTCTAAGTTCTTCCGGCACGAATTCATCCGAATAATTAATTTCAAAGTTAGAGTATGTACCCAAGACTGTTTTGAAGAAATCCTTAGCATCTTCTCTTGGAGGTATTACCGGTATCTTACACGGTCTACCAATGTCTAAGTGCATAGTATTGTTATCATCAGTTAAGTCTACCTTCCATACCTCTATGTTACTGTTCTTTACGAAGTCACCTTCTTCGCCACCCAAGAAGTAGGCATATCTACCCATTCTTGTTGGTGGTGACGGCATACCTTTACGAGTAAGTAAACATACATATTCATCGCCAACTTTGATACCATGTTGTGGTTCATTTTCTGCTGACTCATCAAGTGGTTGTAGTCCTTCTTTGTTACGCACTGACCATAGGCCACCGTCTTTTTCGTATACACCTAGTCTACCTGTACCAATTGCTTCGGCACGATTTGATTTGAATAATTTCACATTAGCATTTACAATATTTGTAAGCCTGTCTTTTGTTCTATCAGCCACACCTATGAAACAACCTACCCATGTAGATGTTCCCGATGTGCTTGCTGTCTGCTTTCTTGTTTGAACGAAAACTTGTTCTGCCCAATCAATAAGAATGTCTTCATCCTCTTGTTTCCAGTCTTCTACACCGTATTCATTTTTGATGTAATCAAGATACATCTGCTTAATATCTTCGATATTTTTACCAGTTCTATCAGCGTATGCAACCATTCTTTGGGCGACAGGTACAGGGAAACCACCCTGCGATGTCGTATCATCACTATTCTTTTCTTCGTCTATGTATTCATCTTCTTCTTTCCAACTCATTTCATTTCACCTATTTGTTTCTTTAGTCTTGCCACCAACACATCCACGAAAGCATTGTCAGTTCCCGGCCACTCATGTACTTTCTCCATCATGTCGCCCCAAACGGACATGATAGCGAATACAGTGTCCGAGTCCTTGTCAAAGTACCCTCTAATGTATTGGTGAAATTTATTCATAAAGTAAACACGGCTACCTGCGGTTTCCATGTTCTCGTTAAGTTTCTCTCTAAGAGAATTGTAATCATCATGTAACTTGAAATCATCCCACCATGCCTCGGTGGTTTTGATAAAAGATAACTCTTGATTTTTTGGTCTACTCTCAAGATAGTTTACAGCCGCCCTCAAGTCACCATTGAAATGCTCTACTACATCTTCATAGGCTTGTTCCCATACAACAGGTGCGCCGCATGATTCTGTCGCTCTTAGAAGATGTCTAGCACCTTCCTTTGGAGTAACAGGGGTAAACTGATATATCTTACATCTGCTTTTTATAGCAGGTTTAATTTTTTCGGGATAGTTTGCTGTCAAAACAAACAATACCTTGTGTGCATACTTCTCCATAATACCCCTTAGAGCATCTTGACTTTGGTGGGTGAGTCCATCAGCCTCATCTAAGACTACTATCTTTCGTGCCGCATTGATACCACTAAGCCGACAGAATTGTTTAATCTCCTGTCGGACATGCCCAATACCCCTATCGTCACTAGCATTAGTCCACAGAACATTCATATCGTTATTCCATTGACCTAGCATAGTGTGTGTTATCGCATTGGCCGCACTAGATTTACCTGTACCCGGAGGACCAAGTATCAGTATGGCTGATGGGTACTCACCCGTTTTTTCCCATTCTTGGAAATCTTTGACAAAGACATTGTTACCTACTATCTCTACCGGTTTGGTAGGTCGCAGTAATTCGTTCCAATTCATCTTCATCAACCTTCATTTCTTAATTGGTTTATATATCATTTTCAATATCATCCCATTTTTTGACCCAATCATGAAACACATTTGTAGGTGTAGAAGGGTTTGCTCTAGGTATAGGATTATCAATTACCCACAACATACGGTTGTACCCTTTCTTATCGTGTAACAATTCAGCGTATGGTTCTATTACACTCAACCATTTGAGTATATCTGCATTATTTTTGGTACGATATTTAAGTGTTAAATTATTTTCATCGCACCATAGTTTTACAACCGCCTTTGTATTATCATCTTGAATGTCTAACTGTATGTACTTGTCAACTCTAAACCCGAATCCGAAGTGTACCTTTGATACTGATACTGAGAAGCGTATCTTAGAAAGTAAAATACCTAGTCCTATGTTCTTTAGTGTATCACTCATTGTCTACACCTACCATAGATATGTAAGTAGTATACTCATCAATCTCATTGATGGATGCGTCATCTAGTGTAGTAATATAACGCCACCCCCACCCATCTTCTGCTCGCCATGAGTACGCCACTTCGATAACTACAAACGGAATATCATGATTAGTGTGTGAATTCTGTACAGGAACTTTGTTTCTTTTCAACGCACTCTCTAACTCAAACGGTAGATTCTCTACCATCATCTTGTCTACATCTATAACATCTATACCATCTTTAACACCTAAAATAAATTCATACCCTGTAGATTTTATCTGTCTTACAGATAAGGCTTGAACAACTAAAGCGTTAGTACCTTTAGTGTATAAATGATAATCATTATCATTAAGGATTAAGAAACCACCCTTTGGGTAATTGTAAAGAATCTTGTTGGCCTCATGCCATGAAATATTCATAGGCTCTTTGTAATTTGAAAATGGTACATCCTGTTCTGTTGAGTGTAATCTTGTCGTACCTAATACATCCACCCAACACCAACAAGTATCAATCCCCTGTACTTGTGGTGTGTACTCTCGATTTATCTCACCGTTTCTATTTCTTGCGACACCGTTCTCTAAGAACATCAGCGTACCACAGTCGTTGACAAACCAATACTTGTCGGGTATGTCAATACCATTCCATGCTTGTAGTCGTTTGAATTCTGTGGCAGGTCGCTCTACTTCTTGCTTAACTCTTAATCCGAATATAACATCTAACATCTCGAATGTACCAATAAGGTCATCATTAATTTTAGAATTAATTTTAGCCCACTTTCTCATTCGGTATCTTAGTGAACGCCAACGCTCACTCAAAGCCCACCGCCAAACAAATTCGGCCTCGGTAATATCCATAGTGTGACAAAATGGTATTATCCATTCTTCATCACTTGTCACTGATTGAATTATACTCTTAATTTCTTTTAGTTTTAATTTACTTGTTTTGCTATCGGAAGATTCCATAATCAGTACTTCTGTTAATGAAGCACCGTTGGCTACTGCATCTAACTGTTCTATGAATACTCCACATTCTTTTGCTAAGTTTATTTTCAGTCTTGTTTTTGTTATCGGTAGTTTTCTTTCTTCATCTAAAAACTCCCAAAGTTCGTATGCTTCATCCTTAGTAATGTCTTTAGTATCTAACTTAGGCATTTTTGAAATTAATACTATCGCTCTACTAAGTAACATTAGTCCACCCCGACTCCAACAAAGAGTATATCCGGTGTACCTATCAAGGCTTCACTCTCAATCCACCCTGTACCAAGTTCATCATTACTATACTTAGCACCATTATTATCTTTAGATATTAAATTAAATTTGAAAGTATTTGGTTTTTCGCTATCGGATAAAATTAACTTACACCCTGTACGATGGGCTTTACGATACAAAACCGCACCCAACTTCTCAAGTAATTTAGCGATTACTCTATCGAAACCGTAGTATAGTGGTTCTTCTTTCAACGCACCATCATTGAATAACCATACTCTATTAGGATGATACCAATTAAGATGATATATCCTTGTCGTCATGCCTCTCATCTTCCTCTATCTTATCGTCTATGTCTTGTAGTAATTCATTAAGAATAGGAAGCATTTCTCTCACTTGTTCCGGTGATAATCTTATACCTTGTTTAGTATGGGTATATCCATCTTCTTCTCGTCTAAGCATTCGTAAATCCACCCAATAGCGACCTGCCCACTTAATCCAAGCAAGGCGAACCTTCCCTTTACCGGAAGCCCATTTCTTTACTTTAGAATCATCTTCCCAATAATTTCTTTCAAAACTACTCATCTTCTTCACTCTTAGTTATAGCCCTCTTGATGGCGTAGATACCCCACATCCAAGGAGGTACTTTCTTACCTTCGTGAATACTTCCAAGAACTTCTCCATTGAGTACACCTGCATCCTGCATCTCTTTCATCTGCCCTCTAGTAAGTGCCATGTATTGATGACTATCATCAACACGCCAACGCATGTAATACTCGTCACCTGCGAGTAAGTGATAATCATCGGGATTCATTTTAATCTCTTCATCACATTGAGTACACTTAATGTTACAACTCCAAATCTCTATCTCAGTACTATCTCCACCAGTGAGTTCTGCATCTATAGTTTCTACGAATAAATCTTCCCTTTCATCTAGTTCGCAGTTAGCAAGAGGATACTCGCAAGATGGACATAACCATCCTCTTGCTTGCTCTTGCTTCATTTCAAACTCTTGTTGCATTCTAGCCATAGGGTCGAGTGGTGGAGTAATCTTCTGTACCCCATCACCTTCAAGCATATCATACCCGCACGCTGTAATTATTTCTCTATACCTTTCATGGTGTACTTCACATTCGGGATGATTGTACATAAACATAAGTGCGAAAGTATTCTCCGCCGTCTTTCTATATTGTACTCCACTACCCTCCGGTGACCATACCCCGTCTACGGGTATTGCCCCCAAATGTTCTTTCCCCCAAGTTATCATTTCAGTTGTCGGTTGCCAATTCATTGTCCTCACCTTTGACCTCACACAGTCCGAACATACCACAACACACTCCTTTGTAAAGATACTGCCCGTTACTTAACAGATACATTTTATTTTTACTGTTATTTTTATTACAGGTTGGGCAGTTAATCCCATAGTCCCAAATGGATATTTCCATTACTACTGTGTGGTATTCTCCGTCTAACATTATTTCATATTCTCTCATATCATCATCTACATCTGTAGTGACTATTTCTGTTTCTTCTTCCATTACAATCTACCTCTCGCTATCCAATATCTATCGGCAATCAAACCATCAATTTCCGATTTACATTCATAACACATATCCTCATATTCTCCTTCCCGACCCTCACAGCCGGGGCATTCATCATCACTCATGGTATCACTTCCCAATGAAGTAAAAATAATTCTTCACTCCAATTACTTGTTTCTCCATTCTCTTTTTCTAATACATAAACAGGTTTACCATGTACTTGATTTATTTGCTTTACTTCTTTTATTTCATTAGTATGTTTATTCTTACATTTAATTCCTATCATCTTTTATCGCCCTCTCATATCTATCTAACAACAT
>Ga0181414_1000005_pt1 | contig 60941 bp, 63 predicted proteins | sample 37SPOviralmetaG_FD_130139 | JGI IMG/M metagenome (GOLD analysis project Ga0181414, IMG submission 130139) | Marine viral communities from the oligotrophic San Pedro Time Series (SPOT) site, San Pedro Channel, CA, USA - 37 SPOT_SRF_2012-11-28 | ecosystem: Environmental > Aquatic > Marine > Strait... | reverse complement strand
TAGAGAGTCAATGATCTGTGTTTCACCTTGAACTGTTAGTGTACCATCAGTTGCAATGTTACCTGTGGAAGATGCAACAGTCATCTTATCAGTTGAACCTGATCTGACTGCAAAGTTTGCATCAACATCTACAGTTCCGTTGAACTCGGAGTTACCAGTTACTGTAAGTTGTGCACCAAGTGTTGTATTACTATCAACGTTAAGAGTGCTATTTAATTCTGTGTGACCATCAGCAGTTAGACTTCCCTCAATATTAGTATTACCAGTTACATTGTCAACGAAGAACTTATCAGTAGTTCCGTTTCTAACAGCGAAGTCTGCATCAACGTCTAGTGTGCCATTAATATTTGTATTACTTGCAACGTCAAGTGTACCTTGAATATCTGTATTTCCAGATGCACCAACAACAGAGAACTTAGCAGTATCTCCACTGTTTAGTTTACCAACGTAGAATCCTTCACCTGACCCTGTAGCACCAACGTACAAGGATTTCATAATACCTGCACCACCATGTGCCTTTAAGGTAGAGAAGTTATGAGATGCATAAGATGGAGATGCTTGGTAACTGTCACCAAAACGACCTCTGTATCTAACTCTCAACCAGTTCAATCTAGATTCAGTTTCTGTTGCACTATCCTTAATCTCAAGAGGACCGTTAACGTGTAACGTACCATCAATCAGAGCAGAACCTGCAACGTATGCACCACCGTCAACTCTTAATGAACCATAATCATTTGATTGGATCTCCCAAGCACCAGATGTTCCGTTCTTGGCAGCAGTAATATCATTTGTGCTTTCTGAGTGAATGTTACCTGATATTGCAACGTCACCGTTTGCATCAATATTATTAGAGAAGGTAGCAATGCTTGTAACACCCAATGTACCTGCAATAGTTGTGTTACCAGAAGCAGCAACAACGTTAAACTTGTTAGTGTTAACGTTAAGGTTGCCTGTAATATCAGTTATACCTGTAATAGATGCATTACCAGTTGTAGATTGGAACTCAATCTTAGTAGTTCCAGATCCATTGTTTAGTTGTAATGTCTTAGAAGCACCTTGTAAAACAATATTATCATCAAATCTAGATGTGCTGTTTGCTCTGAATGTGCCATCAACATCTAGTAGACCACCAATATTAACATCATCTCCTATACCTGCACCACCTGCAACTACCAAATCTCCAGTAGTATTAGATGTTGAGTTTGTGTTTGTTGTAAGTTTTAAGTTACCTGCAGTTATACCACTCGCTGTTCCGCTAAAGACCTCAGAAGTATTTGTGGCGTCGTGTAAAAATGTGAATCCTCCGACATGTCCTCCAAGGTCGGTGTAGTTGTCGTCGTAACCAAAGAAACCAACTCTTGCTTGAGAGTCGTAATATCTGAACTCAACCCCACGATCTTTATTGTCATCACTAGCAGGAGCAGAATCCCCACCAAGAGTAATGATGGGATCATCCACTGTTGTAACTGTTGAATTAATTGTCGTCGTCGTACCATCTACTTGAAAATCTCCGTGAACTCGTACTAACCCTGTTATTGCTCTATCATCACCTGGGTCAAGGTGTAAGGTTGAATCTGTTGATCCAATATAGTTTGTTTGAACTCTTACATTTTCAATATGAACTTTACCAGTAGCAGCAGATGCATCAATATCAACGACATCTTCTGCAGTAAGAGTTAATGTACTTGTGCCAGATCCTGCGTTTGTAGAAGCAACAGTAAGGTTTCTAGCAGAAGAACTGTTCTGTGTTAGTTCTATATTGAAATCACCATCACCAGTCTTATCAATCTGTTGTGCTGTAGCACCATCTAGAATGAAATCTGGATCACTGAATAATGTTTTTACATTTATATCTACCTCTCCATTTCCACTATCTCCTGTGTTGTTAGCACCGAAAAGTAAACTACCAGAAGTGTTGTTTACTTTAACGTAGTTAAGATAGTTAAATCCTCTGTATCCAGATGTTGCTGTAAGTTCTTGATCTAGTTCAAAAGTCTCTATTGTATTACCGTCAGCAAATCCAATTCTATTATTTTGTAGTTGAGTGTTGTCAACTCCTAAGGAGGAGATCGTGACGTGCCCATTGCTGTCAACGTCGAAATCTTCCTGTGCAAAACTAGCCAATCCTTTCTGCTCTGTTGCCTCGGCAGCGAGATATCGCCACCCGCCAGAGTCACCGCTAGTATGAGTGGGAGCACCACTACCTGCTGCGATTCCTTGGATTGCTTGATAAACCTTTGATGCGTTAGCAATGATGTCATATCTAACGTAAGTTGTACCTGCACTGTAGCTAGCGTACTTACTACCTTCTGCAGCAGTAGCGATTGGTACATTTGTCGCAGATGTTAGTCTGCCACGGTCATCAACAGTGAACTTAGTAGCGTTAACTGTAGCAGTACCAAAGGGTTCTCCACTTCCACCTGCTCCAGATACGGATGTCAGGGATTCCGTATTATAGTTACCTGCTGTAACAGCAGTTGTAATGATATCTAGAGTTGGGTTTCCTGATACACCGTCTCCATTATTTACTGATATATTTCCTGACGTTCCAGTAATTGTTCTGGTTGCCATTGCACCACCAGAGGTTCTAGATATCAAACCTGTAGTAGTAAGACCTGCAATTGCAACAAGGTCTAAGTCATATGGTTGAGCAGAAGATCCTTCTACAGTTCCATTAAGATTATAGTCTGCAAGTGTTGTTGGGTTTGAAGCGTTTGTTATTCTTCCTTTCGCATCAACTGTTACTTTAGTATAAGTTCCTGTAGCAGATGCTGAACCATCGTAATGAGGTAGTGTTGATTGAAGTGCTAATGCAGCAGTTAAATTTAAGTTCTGTGATCCGTCAAATACACCAGTTGCTAGTACATCACTGGAAAGTTGGATCTGTCTAGTTGAAGCAAGTCTAGCAGAAGTAGAAGAGTTACCAATAAGAGTTGCAGTAATAGTACCTGCAGCAAAATTACCATCAGCATCCCTTTGTACTAATGTATTTGCAGTGTTAGAAGTAGATTCAACAGGTCTCTCATAAGTCAGAGTATTCCACGCAGTTACACCGTCACCAATCTTGAACCTTCCAGTATCAAGTTCGATGCCAAGTTCACCTTGTGCAAGAGTTGGGTTAGAGTTTGCCCATTCTTGTGCGCCACCTCTTCTTAATTGTAGTCTATTTGCCATTTTTGAGTTATAACTCTATAGGGATTACACTTCCAAGTTATTTATGATAGAAAGAAGGGGGTTCTAGACCCCCCTTCAACTTAATCTGTCAATTCTGGAGTTTCTGGTACTGTTTCTGTTACCTCAGGTGCTGCTCCATAATACTCTAGGGTTTCTATTGCTCCTTGGAGTTTTAAAGCAGTCACTTCATTTTCCTTGATCTTTGCTGTAAGATCTTGATTTTCTTTGATCAATGCTGCGTATCGATCTTTGAACTGTTTAAGCATCTCATCTTGTGAGACCTTTTCAACAGGTGCCTCTGCAGGTGCTGATGTTGTCATGATGTTTTTTGAACTAACGTTAGTAAGAGTGATTTTATTTCACTCATATCTGATTTTAACCCATTAACTTCGTTTTGTAAAGTAGAAAAATCTTCTTTTGCTTTCTTACTTGCTGCATGTGATTTCATGTATTTGTCGTAAGTGGATTCATCAACACAGTCAAATGATCCACTTTGTGAATCACGAAACCAGTTATCTTTTCCTTTTACAGGTTGATACATTATACAGCGAGAGCAATTGCTCGGAAGTCTTCAATGATGGGTGCTGAAGATTGATTTGGTGAAACAAATACAATCTTGATTTGATACTGGTCGAAACTCAAACCAGAGACTTCATATTCGTAATCTTTGAAAACGAAAGTTTCTGTAGTCGAAGGTGTTGATGCTGAAGAATCTGGGAAGAACTCAAATCCAAATGTTTCGATTGAATCTGTTGATCCAGTAGGTCGTATTCTATATAGGACCTTTATGAAAGTGTTACTTGGGCGATAACCTGCAAACATAACTTTCAATGCACCAGAGGGATTTGAAAGATCTGCAGCACGAGTTATATACACACCATCGTGTAAATCACCAACAGATTGTTTAGCTGTGTTAGGATCAGCAGGACTATTAATCCTATTCATAACACATGTCATTGACATCCTATCCGTATCAAGAACAGGAGATACATTAGATTTACCACTAGTCATTGTTAGATCTAATCTAAATGACTTAGCACCAGAGAGCTCAGATGATTCATTGATTGTTGAACATATAAGTTGAGGTGCTAGTAGTTGATTATCTTCACTCAATATAATGTCAGAGAATACACCATCATTTGCAAATGATTCTTGTAATCTTGTTTGACCATCATTGATTGATGTACCACTTATACCATTAATTCTTGCAGTTACACCTGTTTGAGGTAATAACATTCTCTCGATTTGAGGAACTAAGATATCATACTGTATATTTTGTGTTGCAACAACTCCTGTACCACCAGATCTAATACCAAGTCTAGCAATAGATGTTGTAGATATCTCGTAAGTATCTAATGTTGGATTCAATATACCAGTATGAGTTTTATTAATCTCGATTAGTGGTATACCATCAAGGTTATAGCATTCAACAATTGATTCGTCAACGTGTGATACTCCAGATGTTCCATCTAGTCCTCTTTCTGATACTGTTATAGTCTTAAAGTCACTTGATATTGCTGTATAAGATACAATTTCAGTTCCTGCATCACTAATGATTCTCGCATATCCTTTTACAGTAGAACTTATTGCATTACCATTAATAACTTGATGGAATGCAGAAGCATCGTTTACGTTTACCGTAGTATCAGTTGCTGATATAGCAGCAGTTAAGTATGTTGGAGATACTTCTGATTTTACACCAGTGATAATAACGTTGTTTGAAGCACTGTACATACAGTGATTACTGTGTGCAAATCTTACTTTTCTTTGTGTTGCTGAGAATGTTGGAGTTGCAGTTGGGTATGCGTCAGATATTGCACTTGCTTCAACAGCGTCACCTGCATAAGTTATAGAACTTACAGTTGCAGTAACAGTTGATGTTCCACCAGTGATTGTTTCACTAGAGGGAGTAAACTCAGTAGAGACATATCTCAATGTTAATGTATTTGATCCTGCAGTCCATGTTACAACTTCAGCAGTAGGAGTTGTTGCTGAGTTACCTGTGATTGTCTCACCGACAGTAAAGTCACCAGATGCACCACTAACAACCATAGTTGCAGTAGTTTTAGATGAAACAATTCTTTGAGTAATAACACCACCAGTATTAGAACCTGCTTGGAATGATCCAGTGATATCTTTTACTGTTAATATTACACCACCTGCATTATCAGTTCTCTTAGCAATAGTACCTTGTGCAAGAGTTGTCTTCTGATATATTCTCGCTCCAACTGTATAAGGTAGAGAAGTTGAGTTTAGAAGTAAATCTTGTTCTGGTAAGAATGTTTGTACTGGATCTGATGCAAGGGTTAACTTACCACCATTACCAATATCAAGAGGAGCATTATTTAACGTTACTATAGAACTAGCACCAGTATTAAACTCTGCTCTATTAACTTTAAACTTAAGATCTTCATACTGATCAGCAGTCCAAGTAGATGCGTTCTGTGATTTGAATAGAACACCTGCATATGGTTGCTCAGATATAGTTCTGTCACCAGTAATATCAACCTCACCCATTCTAGATATCCAAACCGTGTATGTATTGGAGTCAGATAGGAGAACAAAACAATGTTCTATAGATTGTGGGATATAAACAGGTGCTTTAAATGTAAATTTAGTCGCAACAGCAGCAGTTTCAGATAACTGAATAACAGATGGTTCAAGAGTTACATCAGAGAATGGTAGGATACTTGTTGTAGGATATCCATTTTCCATTGTTCTGACCTGCATAGAAACAGGAATGTTTGCGTCTTTAGTTTTAAAGTATACTTCAACAGAAGTTAAGAATACACCACCTTCTTCGTCAGTAATAAATGACTGTGCAAGAGGGTCATACCAACCAACCTGTCTTGTCTCAGTTCTGATTGTATTGAAGTTTCTTTCTTGTGTAGTTGTATCACGAACAACTTCAGCGTTTCTAACAGCAAGGATGTTTTCACGAACTCTGTTCAATGTACCTCTTGCTTCATATTCTGCTTCAGCAGATGATGCTACTGCACCACCTATTCTAGAATCACTATCAGATGTTGAGAATCTAAGAGTTCTAGTTCCAGTTGCCCAACGTGGATTGGTGTCTACAGCAGAAGGAGGAATAAAGAATGATGCTCCCATCTTACCAAATCTGTCAGAGATTAATCTACGATCTTTAACAACTGCTCTAGCACCAGAATCAGCAACCAATACTTCACCAACAATCACATTACCGTAGAATGAACCAACTGCCTGTGCAGCAAGATCATCAGTATTGATGTTTACGAATGCTGTAGTAGAAGCATATGATGTAGGCATTGCTGTATCATCATATGGGTTAAAGTTATACAAATCATTAGGTGCTGCTACCTTTAGAACACAACCACTAGTTTGACCTCTCACAGTCTCTCCTGGGATGAATGGAGTAGAGTTTGTACGAGCATCTGTAGCAGGGTTCTTAATCAGTTCAACTAATTTTGGTGTCATATAATCACTAACTTTTCTACCATCAAAGAATCCGTAGAAACGAGTTCTTGGTTTTAGTCTTTCAACATTAACTTTAACGTTTCTAGATCTGATCCATGGAATCTGTGTAGCAGATATAATACTATCTCCTAGTGACTGTCTATCAATTCTAGGGATAACTCTAGATCTAATACCAGTTCTTCTTTGTCTAACTGTAGTAGCAATAGTTTCTTCTCTATTAACACGTCTCATACCACGACCACTCCATACATCAGGTCTAGGTGATCTACCGATATCTTCTGCTAACCAGAAATTATTTCTTGTAGTTGTACTTGCAACAGTTCTAGATGTTGTCCACTGATCTCTCCATGCACCCCATTGGATAGGAGCAAAACCATTTTGGTCAACACGAAGTTCTGATGATACTGCTTGGAAATCACCTTCTACTTGTTGTACCTGTGCAGGTAAACGTTGTGTTTCTAACCAGTCATCAGATGCAGGAGTTAAATCAACACGTCCAATGTAAGTAAATACGTTGAATGGGTTAATGTTCTCAACTCTAGAAGCATATGGTTGTTCAATAATAGTCAACTCAGTGTATGGCAGAGTTATACAAGGACCCGTTTGCTGATAGTTTTGAGATACTGTTGTATTAACTTGTAATGCAACGTTAGTTGTATAGTGTGAAGGATGACACTGACCGTCTGAAAATGATAATGCAGCAGCAAAATCTTCATGTGATGTCTGAGATTTACTATGATCAGAGAAATCATCAACAATAAATCCATTCTTAAGTCTATCTTTACCATCAACATCAATAATTTTAGTATTGAAAGTATCAGCCTCAAGCATATTAAGTGATGTATAATACTCAACTTGATCTAATCTACGTTCAAGACCACCAATATCTCTCATGGTATAGCGTTTATTATCCGATCTAGTAATAACTACATCAGTTTCTGCATCAAAACCATATGGTTTATGTGACATGGTTGCTAGAAGCATACCATCTTTTAGATCATCAGGTTCTTGAGGTGACTCAGATGATTTACCTTTAACTATTTGGAACTCACCTGCAGGTGTTAAGAATGCTTTATCAATTCTAGGTAGATACCAGTCAAAGTCTGCTCGGAAGTTACTATTAAGTTTTGGAACATCAAATATAGTAGCATTTGGAGATCCAGATACATTGAATACTCTTGACTTAAAGTCAAATGTTGAACAGTTAACATATGCAGGAGATGCTACTGTACCAGTTCCACTATAAAGATTCTTAGATGAAGGTCTAAAGTCTAGATAATCGGCAAGATATTTTGTACCGAAGAATGGAATATCATTATAAGTTGTATCGAGATATGATTGACCACCGAAATAATCACCAGTTGCAGAGTGAGTGTAGTAATCAACAACCATTAATACTTTTCTGATAGGTGTTGATACGCCTTTCTTACGCACAATTCTTGACTGATCGTACATGAAGTTTGTTTGTGCAACTTCTAGGAAGTAGTTATCTGTAATAACTTTTGATCCTACAATAACAGATCCTGCAGAGTCATTAATAATAGCATTGATTGCAGTATTTGCACTATCAAATCCATCAATAGTTTCACCTGCTTGTAGTGCACCGCTAATGTAAACTAGACTTAATTTTAAGGTACCAGAACTAAATGCAACAACCTTTGCTCTTGCACCAGAAGTTCTACCAGTTACGATAGTTCCTGTAGCAAAGAAAGTTGGTTCTACTAATGTTACACTAGGTATGATTGGATCATTATCATCATTAGATTCATATACAGCATGTAATCTATAAGAGTCTACGAGACCAAGAGACAGGTCTCTATCTTGTACTCTAGTTCCATATAAGTTTGAATATACTAAACCATAGTTTTGCTTGTCAAGGTTCTCGATTGTTTTGTTAACCTTGATAACAAACATCTGTTGTCCTGCTTTTGTTTTCTTAGTTGTAACGTTCTTAGATATTGTCGCAGTAACTTTAACAGAAGTAATACTTGTTAAGTTTTCAATCTGGATAGTAGTTCTATCAGCAGAGGTGAACGTGGTATAACCAATAGCACTACTAGAGGTAGTATTGATAGTGATCTGATCACCAACTGGGTGAGTAGAGTTTGAACCTGCAAGAACTGTGATTGTATAGTTCTCATCGGAGATGGATTGGAACTGTTCATTAGCAGGTAGAGTAATTGATATTGAGTTTGAAGCAACTGATCTAGCATCAAATGTTCTTCTAACGATCATAGATTCGTCAGATATACTCTTAATATATTTCTTAGGCATTGCACTAAGAAGATCGGCATTATCAATATTGTTTAACTTAGCACGTTGTCTTAGTAGAGCAGGATAATCTCCTGCAGTAGGAGCAGCACTACCTGCACCAGGGGTTACATTTACTGTTTGTGCAGCATAATCAAAGATAGTAGAGTTTTGACTACCAGTCAAAGCAGCAGGGTTAACTTTATCTACAGTAACAAATTTAGTTGTGTTGAATAATATTTTGTCTCCAGGTTTTAAATCTAAAGCAAAGTTTGATTGTAAACCAGTAATCTTTTCAGCACTACCTGTAGCATCATAAGTAAACTGTGAACCTTGAACCCCTATATTATCATTGAGTATGATATCAGAAGTAAATTCTACAGCATTTGAACTTTCATCTCTTGCTAAAAGTTGTCTTGTATCTGAGAAATTATATGAATGTACAACCTCAATAGTATCTTTGTTTAAACCATCAACTGTTATCATTTCACCGACAGCAAATGTACCTTCTACACCATATAATGTGGCGTGATCAGCAGCACTCAAAGCATTTACAAGGTATCCTCTCGCACCAGATGTAGCACCAACTAATAGTGATCCTAGGTCTATAGTCTGTGCAGTTGCTAATTCGATGACAGTAAACATCTGTACATCAAATAGATTCATTTTATATGTGTCATCAGCATCACCAAAGGTTGTATTGTCACCATCAGAAGTATGCTCCATAGTAGCAAGTCTTGCGAAACCTACAACATTCCCCGCACCAGTACCACCAGAAGATGTAAAGTCATCTCTCAGTTCAATAGTTTGATATGCGTTTGATAATGTAGATCCAGTTGCATTAGGAAAACCGTAGACATTTGTTACAACAACATCATTACCCATTTCAAATGGTATGATAGTGTTCTGTGCTGATTGTGTATCTCTTGGTTTGTCTAAGTCAACATATGTTGGCGATAATGTTTTAACTCTATATCCTCTAACGTATGCAGTTCCAGGTCCAAACTCCATGGCATACAATCTTTCTGCAGCAGTATTACCAGTTGCAGTTGTACTACTTGCTGCATATACACCGTTATTAAATCCATCATCAAGGTTCTCTCTAGTTGTAATAGCAAAATCTTTTACAACATAATCACCAGACTCTTCAAAAGTTCTACTTGCTAATGATCTTTCTAGTTCATCATATGCACTTCTATCAACAAGTTTTTCAACTTTACTGTTGTTGATTCTTAATAGTTCTAGGAAATCTTTATCAGCATCATCTGTAAGTAGTTTCTTAACTAATCTTGTTGTGATTCTAAATCTATGAGAACCAGGAGCAGCATAGTTAGATGTTCCTGCAGCATTATCATTGAGGGATAAGTCATCCTCTGGAGTGATAATTGATTCTTGTATGTCAAGTCCGATACGATAGGAGGGGTTGCTTCCATACTGATCTAATAGTAAATACTGGTATGCTACATCAACAAAGAAACCTCTGATGAAAAATACACCATCTTGTATGTATGCTACTGATCCAACTTGTAAAGCAGATGTGGGAAGTAGTTGAGTAAATGGTGATCCAACTTCAATCAAAGTTGTACCAAATGTTATTTCTGTATCTGTTATTAACTGTTCGTTGTTAGAAAAAGTAGACTGAGTGTTTCCTGTACCACCAGACTCAATATACTTAACATATAATGTGATATAACCTTTTGATGATTCTGTTGCAGATATACTGAATAATACTTTTGCTTTTACACCAGATGTAAGACCCTCAATAATTTTACCAGTCAACTGTGTACGATAATTCTCTACATCGGCACCTAAGAATGACTCTTGTAACTGGATAGCATCGACATTTAGATCATATCCTATCTGACCTGGAATAACCATTGATCCATCTTTGAATAGATGTGATCCGACGTTCTCTACCTGATTCTGCAGTATAGACTGCATGGTAGTAAGTTCTCTCGCTTGGATTGGAAATCCAGGACGAAATAGCACTCGATAAAAGTTTTTCGTTTTATCAAAGTCGTCGTAATATGGGGTGACGTTTAGATTGGTGTTTTGTGCCATTAGAACTCGATTACGATTTTAATATCTTCTACTTGGTCGTTCGCACGACTGATTGATCTCCTATTATCTATGTACACAACGTCACCAGAGTTTGAAGCAACTTCGGGTTTTGCATACCCATTATTGAACTTCATACCTAAGTCATATTCAGTGTTGTTAATAGTTCTAGAAGATGAGTTTGGAACAGCAGGGAAGTTTACATCAGGTTGTCCCGCAGCACCAGAGGTTGCCCCACTGACTACGTTAGAACCATCAAACTCATTCTGTGTACCAGTAACTTCTGGGAATATACCGTCAACAGAGTTCTGATAATATTTTAGAACTTTAGTTGTAGCATTCCATGATATAACACGACCTCTAGCAGTAACTGTTGTACCACCAACGACTCGTGATTGTGTAATAATTTCATCAGGAACGTAGTTACCTTGGAATGTAGGAGAGAAGATAACCGCTTTAGCAGAGGATATCGTCAAGTCAGAGATAAGTTCTGATGTACCAAATTTAAGTGGGTTTGTAATCAAACCAATACGACGGTAATCGTTATCAACAGGGAAGTCACCTGCACCCTCATCGTATGAGAGTTTAGCATTGATCATTACCCTAAATGCACCAATTTCAGTAACAGCACCAAAACCGTGTCCACCAGGAGGGGGAAGGATTACGTCAACTTGTCCACCACTACCAGTACCAATACCAGTAATGTTATCGATAGTGATTTTACCAAATGTATATCCAGTACCACCAGATGTAACAGTAGCAGAGATAACTTTACCACCATCTACAACGATTGATACACGACCACCAGTTCCATCACCGTTGATCGCTACATTATCATAGGTTCCATTGTTGTAACCAGACCCTGCAGCGTTAATAACAACAGTATCGACTTCACCTGAGACTGCGTTTGTTTGAACAGCAGTGTTGGTAAAGACGGGCATGTAATCGTTTGAGAAAAACTTAAGAACGCTTGCAACTGGAATAGTGTACATGTACTTCCAACGATACCCATCACCAGTAGTGATGATGCTAGTGCTAGTACCAGTAGGCTCGACAGTGCTAGGTTTACCATTTGGATCGGACGGAGATGTTCCATTATAGATGCATTTGTATACTTGATATTGGGAGTTTACAACATAGAAGTCAGAATCATAAAGTTTAGTCGCACCAGAGGCAGCAGTTTTGGATGGACTATAATCATGTCTGTACATATCGTAAGTGAAACCAAGTCCACCAGTAGTTTGTTCTGGGGATATCCAGTCAATTCTACGACAAACTTGCACGGTATCAGAAGCAAGTACTCGCTTCATCGATACCATGTCGTCATAAGAACCTGAGAACTCAGAGAATGAGTCCACCGCTTGAGGCGGTGAGTTTTCATTATCCCACGGTTGTGGTCTTCCAATAAACAGATACAAACGATCTCTCGTTGTACCTGCTACTGTGTCAGATTGAGTTGAGTCAGGACCTTCTAATGCTTTAATAAACTTTTTCGCAGAAAAAATTCTAAACTGGTCTGTTAATAGGGCTGCCATTTGCGGATACTATTGTCCTCCTGTTTATTTATCGTAGTTACGAGCGAACTGTTGTAAGATATGCAATGCTCTTTATCCTATAGGTTGCTCCACCATTACCTACAAGGTTCTCTCCACCTAATACTGCTTGTGCAGCAGCATTCGCACCTGTTGTATCTCCACTCGCATTTGTAAATGTTACAGTTGGGTGTAAAGCGTAGGTGCCATCTACCGTTTGAGGGATTGCATACCCTCCATTATTAATGGTGATTGAAGCAACTTGATCTCCTGCAGTCGTCATAACTACAGTACCAGTTGCCTGTATATCTCCTGTATTTTCTATTGCTATTGTTGGGACTCCAGTATAGTTAGTTCCAGGATTTGAAATGATAAAGTCAACTACACTGCTATTTTGAGAGAACTCATATAGCAATCCACCAATACCAATGTTAACATTACTAGTATTATAAGGGACTATATCCTTAACTTGTAACAGTCCAGTTTGAGAATTCCAAGAAACAACAGTTGCTTGTACTCCAGAAATTGAACCAGTTACAACCTCATTGGTTTGATAATTTGTAGCAGTTCCACCTGATATATCTAATGTTATATCTAGGATAGCAGTATGTGCAACACCATCACTCAATCCACCTGCAGAAGTAACTGTAGCATACTTAAATGGTATGTCACCATCTTTAATGTTGTCACCAACTTGGAATAGAGTTGTGTTAGTACCACCTTGAGTCTCCTCAATACCATAAAGTGAACTGTATATACCACCATCAAGACTAATTTGGTTAGCATAATCAGTTGACGTATTGACTAGATCTGCTATACCATCTCCTGCTCCTGCGTTTTCGTCAGTATCTCTAAATGCTTTATCTACTATCGTTCCAATAGGATCTGTTAATGTTATAATATTATTTCCTGTTGAATCAATAACAACGTGTGGTAAAATTCCAGATCCAGATGATGCTGCAACACCTCCATCAAACTGTACGATAGCATCTTCAGTTGCTGCTCTACCACCATCAATAAATGCTAGTTCATCAACTTCAAATGTAACTAAAAGTTCTCTAGTTTCAGCATTCCAGTCATATACTTTAGCAACTTTGTTGTTTGCACTTTCAACACGACGTATAACTCTATCACCAACGTTAAATTTATAGTTTGATACACCAGTAGTAGAATCGTTTTGATTACCATCTAATATAACTCTTTGATCATAGTTAAAATTAACACCTCTAGTAATACCACCAAATACACCTGTTGCTTTAGATGTATATGTGATAGTTTCCTTGTTAACTATTATTTGACCTGATCCTGGATATGCTGCAGTAGAGTCAACATATATGTTAGTATCATTTGCACTAACATCTTTTACAAGACCTGTGAGATATATTGCTGATGAGTTAAATGCCTGTCTTGCTCTAGTCTTACGTTTAAGATTTACAAGTTTTGTGAATATGATATTAGGTACTGAAGTATATCCTTCACCTGGATCGGTAATATTAATGCCTGTAATAGCACCCTGTGATATAGTTGCTTGTGCTTTTGCACCTATACCTCCACCACCTGATACAAGAATGTAAGGTTCTTCTTGATAGAACTCACCTGGATTTACAATATTAACAGATGTGACCTTACCTAGTGTATCAATTTCAGCAGCACCTTGTGCACCTTGTCCACCACCACCTTCAAAGATAAGTGTTGGAGGAGTTGCATAACTTCTACCTTGATTGAGTAGAGATAAACCAGTAACAGTCTGAACTATAGGAGTTCCTAAAGCACCACTTCCTTGTCCACCTAATATTTTTGATTTTGCAGGACCGAAATAGTTATCACCCTTAAGGGTCATTTTTACATACGCAACTGCTCCGTTCGCATCTAATACAACATCTCCACTTGCTAATGATGGAAATACTGATGGTTGTGCAGGGACTGTATCACCTTCAAATATAGGAGTACCATAATATTTTGGACCTATAGCATAAGGATATGTGGGATTACCACTACTATCCTCTGTCATATAATAAGCATAAGTTCCGTTAGGATACTCTGGTGTTACACCAAACTTACCATTATATTCATCTAAAGTTCCTACAGTAGAATCGTAAATATAATCTGATGTGAGGTCTCCAAGAATATAACCATCGTTAACAAGTCTTAGACCATAACCAGAGGCAATATATCCAAAAAGGTATAGGACGGAAGGTGCATCTACAGGAACTGTAAATGTTAGTGACCGACTAGAAGCAGCATTGAATCCACTGAGATACTGTTGATATGTAACTGTACTACCATTAATCTGATAAGTTATCCCTTGACCCGTATACAAGAGAGATGTCTGACCAATAACTACTGGATTGCTTGAATGCCAACCGTCGGTTTGCGCTGATATAAGTATATGATTCGACCCTGTGTTACTTGCGTCGTCTTGGTTGAATATATACGTTCTTCCCCTTTTTAAATTTAAAAACTCAGGTGATGATCCATTGAATGCAAACTGACCACCTGCAACGGTAACTGTATAAGTTTCTGTTGCTGCAGTGTTTACAATCGGTCTGGCACCTTGCAGTTCAGCAGTATTTCTTAGTCTATAACTAGAAGTTTCCCTTGCTGCAACGCCAGAAGAATTATATCCCCATGGTCCGTATATTGGATATCCATCAAAGGACATACCAATGATCCTGGAGTGACCATCTGCGTATCTAGAGTAATCTAAAGTTCCTGCTGCTGCAGTACCATAATAACCCTGGATATAATATGTATTCGGAGTAACTCCTGCTGTTCCAGTTTGTGTTGCAGTATCAAGTTGCATGTAACCTTCGTCACCTGCGTATCCTGACATATATCTGTGATTAGCACAATAATAATATATTTTCTGCGTCTCATCACCATTCATGATGAACCATGGTTGCAAGTTATTTTCGTAATCTGCAACAACGTTTCCTGATGATCCTGTGCTTGTGTAATATAATGTACCACCATTTAAAGTTCCATCTGCAGTTGTAGAGAACCGCATAGGATGTGGTGCATTACCTTGACTATTTGAACTATCTGATTGATTCCATATTATGAGATTATTCTGGTGAACTTTAATATCTTCTGGAGCAAGATAGTATTGACCTGATACAAAAGAACCAAACTCACTTGCATTAGTACCAAAGTCGATATAAAACAAACCATTAGGAAAAGTAATAGGAGTATTTGCCACTCTAAACTTAAATCCATTTGAACCTAAACATAAATCTTGATCTTGAAAAGCAGCACCACTTGTTGCTCTCAAGTATACTCTGGTTATAACTCCTAGACTATTTCTAACAATTTTTGCAATAGTTCCACGACCAGTTCCTGATATTTCATCTACTATTCTACCAACTTCTATATTACCTAATGTTTCATCAATCTGATCTACAAGTAACATCACATTATCAAATTCTACTTTAATATTCCAAATGAATACTCTTAATAGACCCCACTCAAATACACCCTTTCCAATTTTAAACTCATCTATAGTTTTGCTAGTATGGTAGTAATGTACTTGACTATCAAGTATAGTATCATATGCACTTGTATTTTTTACATAATCATATTTTATTACATCAATCGGTAAGTTTGTGGGTGCATTACCTGCTGTACCCCAATCAGCAGTGTGTAATAGACCACCATTTGCTAATATACCAACTGCCTTATTGTTTTGAAATTCTCTTGTCCCTGGATTTGGGACATCTTTACCACCACGAAATACAAACTCTTGATTAAAAGTTCTATCAAGAATATCTGTAGAACCTCCAGGCTGTCTTTCATTTACATAAACCTGTGAAGGTTTGGGATGATTATCCGATACGATAGTTAATCTATCAGTTGTTACTGGTGGTGTACCAGTTGTAGCGAACGTTCCCTGTGTTAATGAGTTAGGATGACGCTGCCATATTCTATTAAAATCAAATGAATTTACTACGTTAGGTGTTTCTTGTTCTGGAATGATCTGTAAACGTAATGGATCATATCCACTTCCCCTCTCTAAAACTCTTACATGGATTATCTGACCACCAGAATCGATGATTGGATATAATAATGCTTCTACAGTTGGTGTACCACAACCAGTCACAGTAAGTCTAGGTGGATCAGATTGTAAATAACCTGATCCTCCGTTTAAAACTTTTACTGCACGAACACCGAAAACTTCATCAAAGATTGGTTCAATACTCGCACCTGACCCTGGGACAGTTCTTGCCATTTATTATGATACTATGTTAATGGTTCCTTGCATTGCAGCATGGAGTGTACATTGATAATAAAGAGTTGATGGAGCATCAAAAGGAATTGTCCAGTATAATACTGCAGTTATACTACCAGTCTGTCCTGTTGTATATGGTGTTCCTGATAAACCCTGTGTGGATTGAATCCTAAATGGGTGTCCTCCACCCTCAACTGTATTATCAAATGCATAAGTAAATCCTCTATGCAGATACAGCGTTGGGTCACGGTTTTCTCCTGCAGGAAGTCCAGGTCCGTTGATTAGGAAGTCACTACTTGCGTTCTCTACAGGTGCACCTACCTCATACCAAATGATAGGACCAGATGTAGGAGTTGGAATCCATTCAGATCCAGACCAGTACAACATATCACCTTGAGTTAAACCTGATGTATTAGTATCAGTCAGAGCAGCAAGTGTTGTTGTCAAAGTTCCAGAGAAGTTCACTGTTACAGTGTCTCCAACAACTGCAGTAGTAATGTTAGTACCACCTGCAATAGTTAGTGTGTCTGTTTGACTGTTAGCAGTTGTAGATCCAGTGTCACCTGCAACAGAGGCGAATACGTTAATACTACCAATACCTGCAGCATCATCAGCAGGTAACCATTTGCTACTACTAGTGCTCCATTTTAAAACTTGATCATTATTAGGAGGTGTTGTAGTTGTATCGACGTCGGATAATAAATTTATACTTGATTTTTCAGTTACTAATTTTACTTGAGCATTACCTACACCACCTGCAGTAATATTCATATTTACATATGGATTATCATCACCACTTACTGTAAAGAAATATCCTCTATACGTTCCAACTGCAGGAGCACCACCTAATGCACTATATTCATTATCATATGTTATTGATGTGGGAAAGAGAATAGTTCCAGTAGCACCATCGAATGTAGAAGTAACACCACCTGCAGCGAGAGTGATGTCTCCAGATCCATTTGAAGCAACTGCAATATTACCATTACTTGAAGAAACAATAGAGTTTCCATTTACATCCAACGCTGCAGTGAGGTTAGTGTAATCTGATGGTAGAAATGTACTACCGTTATATCTTAATACCTGTCCCACAGCAGGGTTTGTGGTATCGACAGTAAGTGTCGTACCATTTCCTAGTGCGGTATATATTTCATTAAAGTTGTCATTGACCTTATCGCCTCCGACTCTCAGGGTATCTCCCGTGTTGTCGTTAGCAGCAGATCCTAGACCTATCGACTGTTTTGCCATTGTTCGCTACAATTTTAGTTATTTATGGGGTTTCGGGGTCAACTAACTCTTCACCGTAAGTTGAAATGTCTGGAGCAACCCAGTCATCAGGGACCGAAGTCTCAACAGCGATGTCTGGATTTGAGTAACCAGAACCAGTTGCACTCAGTTCAATACCTGCAACACCAACTAGTGCACGGATATTTCCATCAAAACCAGAGATGGAATCTATTCTAACAGTAGGTCTGGTTGTGTAACCAGAACCTCCATTAGTAACTTGAACTGTGTCAATGAATCCAGATGTCAAGACCGCAGTTGCAGTTGCGTTTTGACCGAATACAGATCCAAGATAATCAAATGTGATTAGAGAGTTTGATGATTCAATAACAGCAACTTCTCTATCTGCAGTCTCACCTTGAATGTCAATAAAGTCACCAGGTTCAATCGGTGGTACAACTTCAGCAGCGTCAACGTCTGCCTCAGAACCAACGTATGAGAAGGCAACAAATGTTGATCCAAATCTAGGAACTTCAGAGAAGATAATTCTAGAACCAACAATTTCAAATCCAACTCCAGGTTCTTGGATAACACCATTGAGTGAACAAATAATGTTGTTCTCAGGTCTTATCACACTAGATTGTACACCATCAGTTAGTGTCAATGAGTAGAATACATCATTACGTTTCAAGTTGAATGATTGTCTCAATGAGTCAAACTCGAATGAAATATCATCTAACTGTCTTAGTTTACCAATGTAGAATCCAGTGAAAGATGCTCCTAGATCTGGTGGTTCAGTAAACTGAATCTGGTTGGAGAACGCTGTGTATGCGTTAGTAGCACCTGGAGGTTGCAATATACCATTAACGAATATTAGGAGGTGTCCTGCGGGATCTGGGAGGTAAGTAGTACCATTTGTAATAGTAAGTGGGAACGTTGTTGTAGTTCCATCAAATCCTTTAAATGATCTCTTGACTCTTGCCTTAAGATCAACTTGTGAGAAGATAACAGCACCGTATGAATCTGGTCCCTTAATAGCATCTCTAACACCAAATGATCCTGTAACATCACTTAGGTATAGACGCTTGTTAATACCATCAACACGAACGTCTTGTACAAGAGCAGCACCTGCACCTGCAGTTGTAACTATAGTTGAGATAGAAGCATATCCAACTGGGAATGATGCTGCTAAACCATAATCACCTATTTGATCACCATTAGTAAATGTTCCTTGATACTCAATCATGTAGACGTAGTTGTTAGCAATATCTACGTCAGTGATAATACCATATGTGGCAGAATCTTGAACACCAGATACAACCTTATAAAGTCTGTTACCAACTGAGAAGTTGTTAAGATTACTAATAATGTTAATACCAAATCTCTTATATCCTCTTGATGCAATTCTATCACCAACACCGATATCAAGACCTGCATACTTACTTACTACAATGTATTGTCTAGAAGACTCTGGATATACAACAGCAGTAGTTTCAAATGAACCTAATAATGTTTCAGTATCAACAGTCAACTTACCACCTGTGTTATCAGTTACAGATGCCTGTACTTTTAAGAATGATGTAGGTTGTGCGATAGCACCAGATGTATAACCTTTGAATGGGATGTCAGCAACAAAGTCACCCTTAAGATCAATGATGTGAACACGAGTTTCAATAGCACTAATCTGAGCAGTAGTAGAGTTAGTTGCACCAACAACATTATCTGATATTGCCCATGGACCTGCGGTAATCTTAACATCAAGATACTTGAAGTTAGCATCTTCAAAGAATCCGTACACAGTACCTGTGATAGATGATGCACCCTGTTTTGCAACAGTTTCATTCATTGTGTATGGACCATCAGTTATATTACCATCAATTCTAAATCTTGAATATACTTGAACAACATAACCTTGGTTTAGAGTTATATTCTCAATTTCAGCGTATGTGTTACTTAATAAACCATAAACATAATCAGCATTATTTGCTCCACCTTTGATAGACACTGGTATAGTTCTTCCAGTAGTATAAACCTTAGTTGGAAGTTCAATATTTCTATTTGTTGTGATTTGTATGTATGTACTATCATCAACTAATTGATCTTTAATAATCTTGATTAAGTATCTGACAACTGCAGCAACAGATGGTTTACTGTAGTCTGCTGCAGCAGTACTATCATAGAATGAATAGAATCCTGAGTTTGGAGCAGGAGATGTGAGTGTACCATCAAGAGATGCCAACATATATGTTTGTAGCAAGTCAAGAATGTAGTTCTTAGTGTTAAATCCAGTATCAGCGTAGAATAACTTACCACTTTGTGCTTGATATGGATCAAGAGCATTCTTAGTAAGTTTAGCACCCCAAACAAGAATACCAGTAGAAGCATCACCAGTCCAAACACTACCGCCAGTAGAACTCTTAATAATAAACTTGTTCCTTAAGGTTGTAAATCCGAAGGAGAATGTAGCAGTAATATAACATCTGAACCAACCATTTCCAAGAGGAATAGCACCAAATGCATCACCAGTTATACCACCTTGAGGTGTGAATAATGTTCCAGTAGTACCATTTGTAAGATTGAGATCAAAGAATATATTTTGTTCACCTGCACCACCTGGATCAAGTTGCATTTGGAATCTGATTCCTTGTGATCCAGATTCTTTAACAAATGCAGAGAAGGTAAATGTCTGAGTTTCACCTGCACCAACAGCACCAGTATCGAATGATTCTGTATTATTATCGAATGTAGTTGTACCAGAGTCAAATGTTTCAAATGCAGTTAGACTATAGTCTCTGTTAATTTCATGTTGACCATTTTGACCATTATTAGGAGTTACATCTTCTGCAGTCTGAGTATCATCAGGAGCAAGAGTTGAAACGTTATCTGTGATTGTTACATTGGTTGTAGGAGTCCAGTTGACTGAGTATGCCTCTGGGTTAGTCCAAAGGTTAGTACCTGCAGTTTGACCAGAAACAGTAGATATTATTGTTCTCGCATTAGCAAGAGTTCTTGTATTTCCAATCTTAGTATACCAAGTATATCCAGTACCAACTCCACCACTAGAGATAGTAGCAGTTGCACCAGATGTCTTACCTGTCAATGTATTACCTGCAACCCATGCAGTTCCTGTGAATGCACCAACAATTAAGAAGTTGGTTTCTTCTTCATATTCAAGGATAGTAGCATATCCTCCAATGTTAGATCTAACAACCTCACCTAACTGGAATGCTGTTGAACTTACACTCTGTATAGTAATCTGATATGCGGTTGTACTGGTTCTAATATTTGTAGTTTGTAAATCATGTATGATATCTTCAAGAACATCAGTTACAAATGTATCATAAGTCCATGAACCTGCACCAAACTGAGCAAGAGTTTGTGTTTGTATTTCTTGTAAGTAGTAGTTCTTATTGTAAAGTAAATTCTTAGAAGCACTTCTACCAACTTTTCTAGCAGGTGAAAGTATATTGACTGCAATCTCTATTAACTCTTTCCATCTGTTCTTAACCGATATAGCATCACTTAATGTTAATGAATCACGAACAGCAGCAATGTTATGATGTACAAAATTGTATGCACCTGCTGTACCACTATTATCTTCACCTTGTGTGTATAATAAGTTATCTATTGCTTTCAATCCAATAGTTTCGAGTTGCTCAACACCATAGACAGTTGCAATCAATAGTTGTTCAACTCCACTAGTGCTATAGTTGTATTCTAAGGCAGAAGTTAAGAACTTCTCTATTTCTAGAATAATACTATCATTACCACCAGTTTGTAAATCTGATATTGCACCTATGAGTATATCTTCAAGAGTTTGTTGGAATGCCGATTCACCTAATGCACCACCTGGGAACTGGAACGCTTGATATTGAACTTGGTTTAGGAGGTAGTTAAACTCAACACCCATTAATCCAGTTATTTCTGCTCTAATACCTTCTCTGTTAAAGTATATTCTATCTGCAGCAGTATTAAAGTCTGCAGCAGTAGGAGCAATAATATCATTGAGTAGTGTAATAAGAGTATCGATTGCAGTCTTAACGTTTGCACACCCACCAGAATCATTTGTTATACCCCAATCACCAACAATAATACCATCAGTGTTAGTGTAATCCAGATCTCCTGTAACTGCCTGTTTAGCATAGAATGCTAATCTCTCATGTGCATAAGCAGACTGATGAACCTGTAGACGGATATAACGTAACTCACTATTGTTACCAATATAGAAACCTACAGCAGTAAGTATTCCATCATTACCACCATCTTCAATATCTTGTGCTAATCCATCTAATATTAATCCTAAGTCAGTCTTACAACGTAATGTACCATCTGTAGATGTACCATTAGCATTTCTAGGCATATCTAGTGCAAGAGCAGGATATCTTGTAAGCATATCATATGCTGCTTTATCTACAATAACTTTTCTGTTTGCACGAATTAAGTTAGCAGCATCACGGAATCTACCACGAGCATCTACGTCTATCTGATTTGTGTATATTGTATCATTTGTGCCATTATGATAATCAACTGTTAATGGAACTTCAGAGAATGCATTTATTGTTCCACCAACAAACTCGTATGCAGGTGTAGATTTAGTTACAGTTGCAAGATGATCTACAGCAGGGGATTGTGATGCATATGTTAATGTATCAGTGATGATATCAAATAGGTTTGCTATTGTAGATTGAACATCTTGACAATCAGTTAATGTATATTCAGATTTTGTTATACCGTTAGTGACAGCACTAGAGAAGGTATGTGTATATTGATCATCTGCACTAGATGCACCTACGTTGATCGTGAACGTATCGTTGGTATGTGAAGAAATTTTAAGAACTTGCTTAGACGCAGGGTCTGTTTTTCTTGGGTATGCAGTAATCTTTGAGTTACCATCCTTGGAACAAGTGAATGAGACAGCACCATCCGCAAGGAATACAGAATCACCAGAAACAGTGATGCCATTAGTGGTAGCAGAAACGAATGCATGTGTGTAGTTACCTCCTGTTATTACGGTGTTAGATAGAGCACTAGAGAATGTATGTGTACTTGTATTGGAATCGGTTCCAATATTGACAGTTATAGTATTATCTCTCTTGATAATACCGTTTGCTGCAGCAGATACGAATGTATGAACATATTGATCAGCAGCAGAAGAAGGACCAACATTAACTGTAAATGTGTTGTCTGTCTTTGCTGTAATTCTTAACCATCTACCAGAGAAAGGATCTGTTGAACGAGGATATGTTTTAGTCTCATGATTACCATCTTTAGTACAAGTAAATGATAGTGAGTTATCAGCAATCCTGATCTTGTCTCCTACAACAAATCCGTGAGCATTTTGAGTGATGACTAAAACACCGTCGGAAGTACTATAGGTTGCACCTGTAGCAGTTGATGTTACACCATTTTGTGTGATGTTAACATATTTGTCTGTTGCAGGAAGAGTTCCATTTCCACCAGTTCCTCTAGCAAATGTTAGAGAGTTTGCGGTAACCTTAACATAAGTTCCTATTCCTAAGTTGTTATCTGGTAGTGTTAATACAGCAACACCAGTGGAAGGATCGTAAGTTGCACCTGTTGGTTGATAGTTTACTATTGGTGACTTACCAACATCAATAGTGAAGTTATTAGCATCAACTCTTGTAACTTCTTGCCAACCTTGAGCAGCAGGATCTTTTGCTCTTGGATAGGTATGGTTTGTAGCATTGCTGTCCATTGAACATGTAAATGTCAATGAGTTATCAGCAAGTTGAATCTTATCACCAGTTGCAAGATTGTGACTGTTAGAGGTAATATTTAAAACACCAGTAGCAGCATTATAAGTTGCATTGGATGCAGTAAGATTTGTATCACTTGTCAATCCATGTCCGTTGCTAGTAACAACCATGTCACCAGTAGCAGGATTATATGTTGCAGTTGATGGAGTAAATTGAGTTACAGACTGAGTAAGATAGTTTGATTCTGTGATTGTAGTATCGTACTTCTGTGTCAAACCATGATCACCTAATGTAGACCATGGATGATTGTTAATAACAAATCTAGCTAACTTCTCTACTATATCGTAAGTGTATAATGATTCTTTAAGATCATCTGAAACATGTAATAGAGTGATAGGGTTAGTAGTTCTATTAACGTATAATGCTGCAGCATCCCATGTATGACTGTTAGATCCATTTCTAAGATCTTCAACCATTGCTTTAAGAATATCTCTTACATCATCTTCACAGTTAACTTCTCCACCAACAATAGTAAAGAATGGATAACGCTCTTTCATAATATACACTGCTTCATTAGCAATGTAATCGTAGTTCAATATTAGAAGGTCTGCAGCGTTGATATATCTGTGTGTCTTCTGATCAAATCCTCTACTTGCAAGACCTACATTAACTGTGATTGTATCTCCTGTAACTGCAGTGATAGCAAGGGTTGCTCCGTATGAAGGATCTGTCACTCTTGGATAAGAATGATTTGTTGCGTTATTATCTTTTGTACATGTGAATGTTAATGAGTTTGCAGCAATCGTAATAGTATCAGATGTTGTATAACTATGAGATCCAATATTGATTTCCATCAAACCTGTAGTTGCATCATAATCAACTGCAGTTGGAGTGAAACTACTTGATCCAGTTACACTGATTGCATTAGTTGTTGCAGAAACAAATGTATGTACACCACCGATTAATCTAGCAGTTGCTCTGATAGCATCATTATTAACATATTCATCGATAGTAAAGTCAGGTGCACCAGACCAGTCTTCTAAGAATACTTGCTTATCAGCACCATCAAAATGCCATAATAGTTTTGTATTAGCATCACCTTGGAACATTCCATTTTGAGGAGTGAATGGTATTGTTGAGTAACGACTTTCTGAACTCAATCTTAGTTCATCAATATGTCCAAAGAATGCATTTGCTCCTGCATAATCTGCACCAATTCTTAATGGTTTAGCAGCATAGTTTTGACTATCAGTACCAGTTCCTCTTTCAGTACCATCTAGGAATATTTTAACAGTAGTAGAAGTTTTCTGTACAACAATATGTGTCCATGTATCTGTAGCAAGAACAGTAGCACCAGATGTTACTAGATCAGAGTTATTAACGTTATAACGAACTTGACCACCATTTGTATATAAACGACCTGCTACATCATTTGCTGTTGTTCTAAAGTCAAGTAAAGTTGTAACACCAGATATAGATGCTGCTGCTGCCTTAACATAAAGTTCTATAGTAAATGCTGCAGTTCCCCATGCAAAATCACTGGATGAATCTACATTCAAGTAATCTAATGTGACCTGTGCAACACCAACACTAACAGTAATCGTATCAGAAGTTACTGCACTGATTGTTAATGCTTGTCCAGATGCAGGGTCAGTTGATCTTGGATATGGATGATTTGTTGTATTGCTATCAGCAGTACATGTAAATGTAATCGCACTGTCAGCAATAGTAACCTTATTGCTTGTTGTTAAACTATGAGTTCCAATATTGATTACTAATGTTCCTGCCTCAGGATCGTAAGATGTACCTGTCTGAGCAGTGTGTGTAGAAGTAGCACCATTTGATGCCTGGATTCCGTTAGTAACACCACTTACAAAGGTATGAGTATGATTTGCTCTTCCTAATAATAAAGATCCAGTACCAAACTTCTTAGTTGATGTATCAATCTGTGCTTCACCATACCATGTTGGAGGGTTGTAATCTAATCCACCACGTTGTGATCTACCAATCTTACCGAGATAAATTGTATTTCTTGCTTGGTTATAACCAACAACTTCTGCTTTACTATCTCTAGATCTGATAACTTGACCAGTCTGGAATATTCCATCACCAATTCTATCAGTGATTGTTAGTTTTCTAATTCTAGCACCTTCGGTAGCAAGGAAGTCGCCATTATTATTACCGTAATCAATCTTATAGTTACGAATATATTCATTCTCTTGGAATGTTCCAGTTAAGTTATCATAAGGAATCACATAGTTATTAACTTGCTCATTAGCAGGGAAACTACTATCAAATGCAGTTAAGTTATCAGTGAAGTTAACTATACCAATCTGTGATTGTGAGATATTATCAAGAACAATGTTTGGATAAGTCTGTGATGTAATTCTGTTGAATAGTAATCCAAAGAATGATGAACCTTCAGATATATTGACCTGTCCTATAAACTCATTAGTTGTAGGATCTTGATAAGTAGATGTTGCAGTTATTTGAGCAACTACACCAGATTGTGCACCAATAATGTAATCATTTAATACTATATCAAATAATCCTGGTGTTGATTGATATGTACCTGCAGTCTTACTTAATGTTAGTGTATTTGTAACTGTGATATCAGTTCCATATATCGGATTATATTCTTGATGAGATACTGCTGCTGTTCCATTTTGTGCTCTAGTTACAGTTAATGTTGTTGAGTTATTATTTTGTACAATAGTGTTTACTAGGAATATTTCTGATTCTACCTGATAGTTTTTACCTGTAACAAATGTACCTGCAGTAACAGGAGCATCAGCAGCAGTGTTATCGGTTCTATATGCTACCATCTCAATAGATGTAGTTGAAGCACCAATAGTATAACGTAACTGAGCAAGAGGAGTTTCAGCACCACTCTGTAAGTTAATTTGTTCAACTTTAGCAGTGTTGCTAGTGAGGTTAGATACATTTTCCCCAAATACAAATAATCCAATATTAGATACATCAGTTACCGTACCAATATTAGCAGCAAATCCAGTCGCACCAACAGTTGCTAGTTCACCTAGTGTAAATGTTCCTTGTGTAATAAATCCATCAATATCATTACCAGTAATCTTAGTAACAGTTAATCTTGCTCCTGATGAAGTACCAACTAATGCCATTCCGATAGTTGGGAAGATGCCACTAATATTATTGAATGTGACAGTCTTAGTTGCAATCTGATTTATAGTGACATTTACATACTTAATACTTGCAGGAGGTTGTGGTGGTTCGCTGAATACAATAGCATCACCTTGTAACTCAAATGCAGTTCCTGGAGTTTGTACAACACCGTTAAGAACAATCATTAACTGGTTAGCATTCGCAACAACGTTGTTACCATCAACAGTTAGAGGGAATGATATTTTTTGACCATCAAATTGAGTTGATATATCATCTAATCTCTGTACAACAGAAGTTAGAATGTTTTCAGAAGAAGTAAGACGTTTTTGACGGAATAGAACTTCAGTATTATTGAACTCAGAATAAACAGGTTCAACAAGAGCAAAGTTTTGGATGTTAGGAACAATCGCATCTCTAGCAAGTTCAACAGATTTAGTTAACTGGAATGCAGTTTCTTTATTAGGAATGACACCATAATCATTTAGGTCTAACTCACCAAATACTTTAAATGATGCGGGGTGAACGTTCTTGATAAGAATCTCTTTCCAATCACCAATAGAAACAGCAGACTTAACAGCATATGAGAAGTCTTGATAGTAGTAACTATCTTGAATCTTTTGAATAATTTCAGATGGTTTACCAACGTCATCGATAAACTGACCAGTAGTTTTAGTGATAGAACCAATCTCTAGAACACCAGTAGCAACCTTGATATCAGACATGATACCAGAAGACTTAGAAATAACACCAGTTATTCTTGATCCTTGACTGAATGTACCAGTGTAATCGACAATCTTAAGGACTCTAGGTCCTATCTGCCATCCTGAGTTAGTTGAAACATAACCTTGTGCAGTAGAAGTAGCAAGTGAATCACCTTGATATACAAGTTCTCCTTCTAGGAAGGTTGATGTAATAACGTTTGCTGTAGCAGCACCACCAAATGATTCAGTTAATACTTGTTGACGACCTGTACCTGCGTTGACATATGATAATGCATCACCAAGTGCAGCGTTAGCAGCAGTAATGGCAAGTTTTAACTGATCTGTTTCTAGTGAGTTTGCAGTACCAGATATAGCATAGTAAGTTGTAGATGAGTTTAATCTACCAGTCGCACCTGCAGATAGCGGGAAGTCTGCTCCTTCACCAGTATCAACAACATTCAATGTAACTGCAGAACCATTTGCAATACCATGTGGGAAAGCAAACTGTAGTAATCCTAAGTCAAGGTTTACAACATAGTTGAATGATGATCTTAGGTTAACTGCAGGAGTTGATGAATAACCTGCACCTGGGTCTTTAACAATAATAGTATCTAATCTACCGTTCTTAATTGATGCTTCTGCAATAGCACCACTACCACCACCTCCAGTGATGACAACAGCAGGTGCTTGTGAATATCCAGTTCCAGGGTCTGTAACTGTAATACTGTCTAGTATGCTTGTAGATGTTAACTGAGCATTGATTGGGAATGTAATCTCAGGACGTAATGTATAATCATGAGGATAATCATAACCAAAGTTATTGTTCTTAAGTTTCTTAATCTTACCAACACTATCACCTTTAGTAAAGATAGATGCACCAGAACCAAATGGAGGTATAACAACTACAATTTCTGCACCAGATCCAGTCAAACCAGATCCTAATATACCACTGATTGCTTCAATGTCTATTGTTGCTGTAGTATAGTTTTTACCTGGAGATGTAACTACAACGCTGTTTATCTGACCTGGAATAGTTACACCGTTAGCATCAGTTCCATCAGCAACAATAATTTCTACAAATCCACCTTCTCCATCACCACCAATAGGTACACTACTATAAGTTCCTACAGCATACTCAGTTCCAGGATTATTGATTTGTACTCTCTCTATCTGTCTTGTAGATTGTATGCTAGTTACAATAGGTAATCTAGTATAGAAACCACCTGGGTTTACAATACGAACAGCATTGATTGATCCAACTGCTCTTAATGAAGATGTTGCATATGTTGCTTGATTAATGTCAGCAGCACCTTCTGGTTCATTCAATAGAGGATATTTGATTATATCAGCACCACGAGTAATAGTAGCACCTGCAACAGAACTGATTTCAAATACACCCTTATATGGAGAATCAACAACGTCTAAGTAACTTCCTGCAACAACAGGTGAATCTGATCCAGTTCTAGAAGGATCAAAGTAATATGAAATATTGGTAACTATAGTTTCATCAACTTTAAGTGTTACAGATGGATTAGGTTGTCCTGCACCAGTGACACCAGGAGTTCCGACTCTTTCAATAGAGTTGAATGAATATTCAAGTTTGTATAGACTATCTTTAGCAAATGATAAGTTACCACCAACAAGAGATGAATGACTGAGGTCAAAGATATACTGATGACCATAGTACATCTTCAAGACAGGTGACTTAACAAATATATTGACACTCGATGCTGATGTAGCAGGACTTGTTTGTGCTACTGTTGGTAGTTTATATACAAATTCTAGAGGACTGATTACCCTATTAACAGCGAATGCACCATCATATTCATCATACACAGTGCTACCTATAGTCTGGCTAGGGTTACCATCAACATAAATCATATCTCCAGTGGAGAGATAATGACTTGTGTTAGTGATTACATACACTTCATCACTGTTAGCTACTGCAGTGACTTGTAAAATTTTGTCAAGATTTGCAACTAATGTAATCTTGAGTACGCCAGTAAGGTTTGTTATCTGTGTTGTGCTATATGCAGTGTTGAATGATATATCACCCGATGTTAGTTGTACAACAGATCCAACAATGTATGCTGATGATCCAGAGACTTCATCGATTCTTACAGAGTAATCTGCAGTTGCAAATGGTTTGAACTTGGCAAAACTATCTAAGTTACCAGAACCAGTTGATGTGGTGCCATCAAGGTTAAAATCATTAAGATCAATATCAAAAGTTCCAGGAGTTGTATTAGTGATTGTCGCAAATGTATATCCTTCTATAATGTTGATATCGTTAGGTATAGGTCCTACAATACCATAAGTTGATTGCTCACTAAACTGTTCAGTAACAAGTTGACCAGTATTTAAGTCATCTGTCCATGTATTATTGTTTACAGCAAGATATATCTGATTATTATCAACATCTCTTCTAACAACATAACCGCTATTAACAAATACACCAGATGAGTTATTAAGGCGTAGTTTTGAACCAATACTAAAGTTGAATGCTTGATTTATAGTTAACTTCTGTACATTATCAATTTTGATAGTAGGTGTTACCTTAAAGAAGTATCTGTCTTTAACAACAGCAGATACACTAAGTTTTTGTGATCCAGGTGAAGGAACTGTAGCAGTTCTAGAACTCCATATGTCTTGTGTATATGTAAGTGTCTGAGTACCTTCAGTCATAGTGATTGTAGCATCATCAAAGTCTAATGACTGGAATCCTGCCTCAGATAATGCGTAACCAGTATTCTGTATTGTAAGTGTACTACCAGTTACAGGAGTAACTGCAGTTCTTGTAAATCCTATCTGTGTATTAGTTCCTGTAGAAATAGTACCAATTCTTGCAGCATCTGCATTTTTATCAGACTTAAGTGCAAATCCTTCAAAATCTATAAGATCATAACGATTAGTATTAGTAGTAAACCATGCTGTATTAGTCCAACTATATGCAAATCCAAATGCACCTGCTGTAGGTAAAGCACTGACATCACTTGGTACAGTTGGTGTAACTGCTCTATTTCTCAATCTAAGATTATCAACAAAGAACTGACCCTGTTCATTTGCTCTAAAGTTACCTATAGTACCACTTCTTCCAGGATACTGTCCAATGTAAAGATCTTTACTACCTAAACTTGTACCTGCAATAGTACTCTGTATAACTTGTATACCATTAACATAAACGGTATATACGTTTCCTTCTTTCTTCAATCCAATAAACTGCCATGTATTATCAGCATACATGTTACTTAAAGCAGATTGTGCTGCTCCAGATGCAGAGTTAAGTTTAGTAGAACTATTTGTTATAACAAGTTCTAACTTACCTCCTGATATATCATAGTATAACCAAAGACCACCAGTTGCTACTTCAGCGTCACCAATACCAATCAGTGTTTGTTGTGTAGGCGATACAGAAGTTACAGTAGAATCTTTGTATACCATCATCTCGATAGTAAAGTCACTAGCGAGTTTAGTACCTAGTTGAGCAGAAGTAATCTGAAGATTTGCTTGTGTCCAAGATGTTTGTCCTGTTTGATATCCATTGATCTTAGCAACGTTGTCGGCATATGTAATAGAGTTACTAGTTGATGTAGATGTTAATGTATATGCAGTAGTACTATCAGCAGTAGAACCTGCAGTGAATGGGAATAAGAACTCATTTCTATTCCATTGAGTCTGACCTACAGCGTGAATATCACCAGAGTTATCAACATCTATTGAGTGAACAGTAAGTCCTTCAATCTTATTTGCAGTTGATTGATTGGTTGTATGATTTTTAATTTTACCATCATAACCAATTTTAACAGTATCGATAGTTGTTAATGTACTTGTATTGTCTATTCTTGTAAATGCTACGTTCAAATCACCAAAGATATCAATAGCAGAAGTTGCTGCCATAGTAAGATCTCTTCCTGGAGCAAGATATCTATAGTTCCAAATAAGAGCACCTGTTGTGTCTATCTTACCAACCCACCAACTATCTCTAGTTGCATCATCTGCTTTAAGTCTTAGTCCACCAGTAATATAGATTTCGTTAAACTCATCAATATCAAGACTTGAGTTTAGTATAGAATATAGACTATTTGCATACTGATTAACCCAGTCTACTGTTATAACAGTAGTACCAAAACTAATCTTAGCAACTGCAACATCAATATCTGCAGCAGAAGAAGTAGCAGCAATTTCTAATGAAGCATATACGTCTGTTCCATTAACTATAATGTCGGTGATCTTCTCAGACTTATTAGAAGAAGCAAGTTTTCTCTTGATTGCAAAATTACCAGAAGTATCAATAGATGCTATAAATGCATCATAAGGTGCACCTGAGTTAGTATTGGTAAATCCTCCAATAATAAATCTAGTGCTAGAATATTTCTTAATGCATGTAATGTGATCAGCACGAGTTGAACCAGAGATACCTGCATATCCTTTTTGGAATGATAGTGTAGCAGTCAGACCGTTTGATGCTTCAACATACTTAGCAAGTACAATATCTGGATTATATTGCGAAAGAATTGAACTATTTGGTCTATTCTCACCAACAACCCAAATATCATGACCATCAACAAATAATCTAATAAATTCGGACTCTTCTTGACCAGTTGCTAGTTCTAATGTCTTCTCCCATTCTTTAACACCAGATGCAGATAGTTTTGCTAAAAATGCAACTGCATTACCTGATGAGTCTTTAGTTTTACCACAAAGATAAACTTCTTTGTCAGAGTTTACATAAACGTCATTTACTTTTACATATTGTGCGTTACTAAACTTAGCGATATAGTAATCTGCCTTTTTGAATACTTGAGGATGTGAAAGGATAACTCTAGGATTACTTGTATAACCAAAACCTGAGTTTACAATATTAACAGTTTCAATAGATCCAACTGATGTTACAACTGCTTCTAACTGACCGCCAGTACCATTACCATCAATAATGATAGTAGGAGGAATATCACTATTATATCCAGATCCTGTTGTATTAATAACTATTTCTTCAATACCTTTAAACTGTCTGACTGAATATGTCTTATTGGTATTTGCCATGACAGGAGTATAGTCAACAAATACACTATCACCTGCTTGTAAGTTATGTGGATTGACTGTAGTAAGAACACCAAAGTTATTACCACTTATATTTTCAAATGTATATGCTTCAACTGTTTCACCTACGATTCTTGAAATACGAGCAGAAACACCAGAACCATCAGTATCAGTGTTGTCAAAGATTAGTCTATCGTTGACCTGATAAGATATACCTGGGTTTTCAACTGTAAATCCAGTTACCGAAGCATCTTCAAACTTAGTTGTAGTCTCAACTTCAATATCAACCTTAGAATCCAACTTAACAGTTGGGAAGTAATCAAATAATTGTAATGGTGACTCTTCAAAGACCTGATCGGGATCAGCAGTCTCATCCGCTTCAATAACACCACTTCTATCTTCGTCTTCTATCTCAAATAGTAGTATATCACCATTCTCTAGTGTTAGAGCGTTTGTAGAGGCATTTGGTGCCCTCTCAACGTCAATATCAACATTCTCATAAGGATCACGATATCTAACAACACCAGTAGGAATATTTTGCTGAATAGCAGTTGCACTTAAGTTCCAAGTGTCTACAACCGAGTTGAAATCAGGTCCTAAAACATATGGGAATAATGCACCACCATCTTCAGTAGAATCAATAGTAACAAAGTAACAATATCTACCTGTTGGATAATCAGGTGTTTTACAGAATCTACCGTTATATTGATCGAGTGCACCTAGACCAAACACATATTCATAGTCTTCTACAAAATTACCTGCAACTTCAGCAGTTAATAATGGTCCTGCTGTTCTAACAGGAGTGGGATTAGAATCTACATTATATACTAGATTAGTTTTAAGTCTGTATGAAGTATTTAATTTTGCTATTGATGAGGATTGATCTGTAGGATCTGAGTATCCATAAGGACCGTATATTGGGTTTCCATCAAATGCCCAACCAATAATAGGAGAGTGTTCGAGTCCATCTTCCTTTTCTTTTATTAAACCTGCTGTATTTTCAAATAAGTTATCACCAAGAATATATCTAAGTGTTTGAGGATTGCTTAAGTGTGCATATTCACCACCATACTGATTATTATATCCTTCAAATACAGAACCTTTAGCACTATCAAATGTTGTTGATTTTTGTAAGTTATAAGTCCACTCAAATACGTTAGCATTAAATGAAGCACCTGCACCAACTGAGTTTAGACTTATTACAGTAGTTCCCTGTACATAACTAATACCTCTGTTAACAATAGTGATACCAGTCACTCTACCTGCATTTTCTCCATCAGTGTCTATAGTTGCTCTAGCAACAGCACCAAAACCTGCACCTTGTATAGTGATCTCAGGAGCAGTCGTATATCCAGATCCAGCAGATATAATCGCAATAGATATGATTCTACCGTTATTGACTATAGCTTGTGCAACAGCACCACTACCAGAACTTAATGTTACAGTAGGAGTTGATGTATATGAAGTACCACCTGCTGATATGGCAACTGATTGAATAGGACCACGAACAGATGCTGTAGCAGCAGCACCGCTTCCACCGCCACCTACAATAGTGATTTGAGGTTGTGAAGTATATCCAGTACCACCTGAGTTGATTAATATTCTAGATACAACTCCTTTTGTAATGATAGCAGTTGCAGCAGCACCAGAACCGCCACCACCAACGATTGAAACTAGAGGAGAAGAAGTAAATCCTGTACCACCAGTAGTAACAGTAATTTCACTAACAGAACCGTTAACAACAACCGCAGCAGTTGCACCAGTTCCTCCACCACCACTGATAGTTAATACTGGTGGAGATGCAGCATCATATCCAGATCCTGCATTAGTAATACCAACACTAGTAACAGCACCAAATGTTTTCTTCCTAGTTGACTTGTATGACCATATTGATACTCCGTTTACCCATGTACCTATAGGTCCTGGAGATATAGTATTTTTTGTTGATATAGTTGTAGAAACTATAGGGAAACGATTTAACTTTCGTTGGTTGCCTGGTAATAGTGCAGACCCTGGAAATGGACCAATTTTATAGTTTGGTATACCAGTTGAAGCTAGGTATGCATAGGTTGTATTAAAAAATGAGTTTTGTACGTTAGTTGTGTATGGTCCAATAGCATTGAATACTGCAGTGCTATCAGATTTACCTTTGTTCAAGTCAACAGATACAAGTATATTACCCTGTGGTACCACAGTTGCGGGTTGGGGTAACTGATATTGGAATACTGTGCTTGTATCTCTAGATGTGACTAAGAATGAACCATTATAGATGATTGGGTTAGCACCATATACAGTAACTTGATCTCCAACCAACAAACCATGATTATTTGCACAAGTTACAGTAGCAAACTGATTATTAACACCACCGAAGGTTATACCAGTAACTTGAATAAGTTTCTTAACGTTATACAACCATGTTGTAAGGTGAGGGTCAAGACTAGTACCACCTAACTTAGAAACTGTTAGTTTGTCCCCTGGTAGGTAGTAAGAACCTGTATCAACTAGTGTTGTTTGCTGTGCATCAACTATACCTACTATGTTCATCACTACTTCTTGTAGTGTTCCCTTATTAACGTATACTGTAAAGTTAGAAGAAACTTGTGTAGCAGAATCCCAATCTTCTACAACACCATTTGCTGAACGAGTACATTCAATAAACTGGTTAAGTGATTTTTCCTTATATTGTACAACTTCTGTTCTAGTACCAGATCCAATAACAAATTCACCGTTTCTTTCTGGCCAACCTACAGTAGAGTCAACCGTAATGATTGAGTCGGTTGTATTGAGAGGTTCTGCAAGTTTTGTCTTATAAGGTACGGTAAATGTCCCAGTAATAGTCTCTTCTGATAAAACAAGTTCAAATATCTCTACATCTGAGGTTTTAATCGAAATATAGTTCTCTACTAATGCACTTGCTGCTAAAACGTTTGGATCAGCAATGTCCGCATCTTGTGTAAGTAATCCATCTCTTATATTAGTTGCATCTCCAGAAACTTTAGTTGCTCTGAGAATTGTATCAATAGACCAAGTTGCAGCAGATGGTTTGATGATCTGATCTTTTGGATATGTAACTGAAACACTCTCACCATAAAGAAGTTTGAAAAGATATGCAATACTGAAGGATGTACCTTTAGAAGAGTAGAAATCTTTTACAGTTTTGATAGATGTTCTTACATCAATCTTAGAATAGTCAAGTTCGGGAACATCAGGTAAGAATTGTTCAGTGTATTTGTCTAATAGTCTTTTTACAAACAATGCATCAAGACATTTTACACTAGCACCAACTATTGCGGGTGCTGCAGTAGTATTACTTGTAAATACCGCATTACCATCTTCAGTATATGAAGTGATACCAGATGCTGCTCTAGCACACCCAGTAAATGCTGCTTTCTTGTATCCAGATCCATTTTCAGTAACTGCAAAACCAGTAACTTCGTTTAGACCTATTTCAGCAGATGATTTAGCACTCGGAGGTGATTGAATGACAATTTCTGGAGGTGTAGCAGCAGAATAACCAGAACCAAAGGCAGTTATGTTAATATCTGTGATTTGACCATTGAAAATAGAAGCAACTGCAGTAGCACCAGTTCCACCGTTAGTTCTATTATCTACAATGTATACTGAAGGTACATCATCAAATCCACTACCACCATTAAGTAAATCAACTCTTATAACACGCCCATCTCCATCAACAACTGTTTCTAGTATCTGTGCACCTACAGGATCGACTATAGCGACTCTAGGTGAAGTTGTATATCCTTGTCCCGCATTTAATACAGATATGCTACCAACTTTACCTTCGCTAGTTAAGTTTGCTCTTAATGCTGCTTTGATTGGGTTAGAACCTGTTGGTTCATCAACATACACTGTTGGTGCGGTAGTATATCCAAATCCGTTTGCGGTAACGGGTATAGAAGCGATCTGTTCATTAGAAAGTACAGGAGTTCCTAGTTTCGCACCACCTGGTTGAATAAAAGTGATTCTAGGTGTAAATGTATATCCAGAACCAGAGTTAGTAATGTTAAGTCCAGTAACTGCACCGTCAGCAACTGTTGCGGTGATTGTTGCTTGAGAGGATCCTGCTTTAGTTGGTGTTTGTACTTGCACAACAGGAGGATTAGTTGTACTATATCCCTTTCCTCCGTCTAGTAGAGTGATTGATTTTAAACCATTGACAAGTGCGGTAGCAGAAGCACCAGAACCTGCTGCGGAGTTAATACTAACTTGAGGTGGATACTCAAAACGATATCCAGATCCAATCGCACTAGATGATACACTTGTTAAAGTTCCAGTATCACTAATACGAGCAAATCCAACCGCACCACTACCAAATGAAGGTATTGGTGCTTCTATAGAGTGGATTGATAAGAAACGCCCATTTAGAGGTGCTGTTTTAAATATAAACTGATTCTTATCTATGAAGTAGTCTACTTTAGGTACTAGCAGTCTATTATCATAGATTACGTTTAAATATTCTTCGTTCTGCGGTTCATATGATACTCCGTTACGAGTCATAGTAAATTGCTTCTTTCCGTCACCAAATGCGCCAGATAGATTATCTAATCCGTAAATTGTACTTTCTACAAAACCACTAAGGTAATAAATGTATGTTTCTCCCGCATCATCAGCAGGGAGTTTAGTTCTTGGCGCGGTAGTGAAGACAATATTGCTACCAGAAACAGTATAGTCCGTGTTTGGTATTAATATCTGACCATATAGTGATACAATCAAATGCTGTGCACTAGGAGGTCCTATTGGACTATCTTGAGATGTTAGAGGAAATGATGTTGTATTTCCGTTAAACTGAGTTATTATTGTTGCAAGTGTTGTCCACTTAAGTTTTACCTGATCATATGAGATTCCTGGAGCAAGTGAGATGTTTGGTGCATTCTCAACATCTTCATAGAATATAACTTCATCGCCTATTAGAATAGATCCATTCTTTTCTAAGAACGGATCTACACTCTCTACTACAATTTTATCATCTGTTGCATTTATTGCTTCTACAACAGTTGTTTGTCCATCAAGTATTCCGATATCCAATTTATCGATATCAAGATACTGAAGGAAGTTATTAAGTATATTTTGTCCTAAACCAGTTTTTTCTTGTGACTTATAATAGTATTCAAGAAATTTATTAAACAGGGGGTATTCTGACCCAATAAAATCGGGTGATTGTGAAACAATCGACTGAGAAACCTTATTAATGTTCATTTACAGTTACGAGAAGCAGACTGAGGTGTTTAGACCACCACTATTATCTATCGGTGCAACTTCCACTACGGACGGTGTACTATCAAATGTCGTTGGTGTCAAACTATTTAGAGGGATTGAAGGAGGTGGTGTTGTACCAATAGGTGATACTGTTACCTCAGGACTTATAATATTAATAATTGTTCCTGGTGTTGAGGCAGGAATAGTGCCACTGTTAGCAGGAATCATAACAGTTGGAATCTGTAGATTCCCTGGAAGGAGTGTTTCATCAGTAACACTTCCTGCACCAGTTACACTGTCAACAATGTTAACTGCTGCTGAAGATGGAACGTTAGATCCTGTACTGATAATATTAATAGGTCCAAAGCAAACTTCACCTGTCATATAGTTTACTGTACCTGCTGTACTGTTAGTGTATACCTTTTTATTACCTGTATTATAAAATGTCTTTAAGTTTCCGTAACCATCGTCCTCAAACTGTTGATCTACACCAGGTCTGTCTGCAGTTCTGAATGTACCAGATAAAATAACTGGTTCTTTTGTACAAGTTCCATTATCACCATCCTTACTAGGTGCAGAGTTGTATAACTCTCCTCCAGTACTAATACAATAGGTATTAGTCTGATTACTATTAGGATTGATGTATTTTAGAATAGTTGTTTGAACAGAAACGTCAGAAATAGCATTATCTGCTAATGTTATTGCTTTCTCGTATGCTTGACCTCTAAATGTTGAGTTAAAGTTGTTTATTTGTGTTTGACTTGCCCATTGACTGATTGCACTCTGAATATTCGTCTTAATTTGAGATGATGATGATCCTGCACCAGTATCGTATAGTGCAAACACTTTTGTGTAGATGTAGACGTTATCAGGATCGACTACAACAGGGTCAATTGACGCCATAGCATATTTCCTAAGGTTTGCTGCTATTTCTTTCTTTGTAGCGTCATTTAGAAGGGATCCAGTCTTTGTTTTGATTGAAATAAAGACTTTACCGTAAACTGGAGGATTTAGACTGTCTCCACCATAAGCAACAACAGAATCTGCGTTATTATAGATCCTTTGAGTGATTAAAGCATAGTCTTGTGCAGTAACTGCTCTATACTGTGAGGAATAGTATCTTGGTGCGTTATATTTGATTGATTCTATACTTTCTGCAGCACTACCAAGTTGTGCACGGTGGTTGACTGTTAAAGTAGTCGATGATGCAGTATAAGACTGACTTAATGAGTCAGTTAATGATCCGATAAAATTAAATAACTTAACTTCGTTTGCTTTGAACCCAGAAGTGACCAAATATTCTAAAACTACAACTTCCCCATCTTTCAATGCTCTTCCAACACTATCATCACCGAATCTAACGTTGAAACGCATATCTTCACCTTCTGAAAGGAAGTATGCTCTTGTTGCTGCAGTTAGATTAGTTACAGTGTCAACTCTATTGTAAATATCTGATGCTGATGATGTTTCGTTTGCTCTTACACTTACAGCAAGTGTATTAATGTCTGCTTCAGCAGAAGGAATGGTATATGTTTGATTTGCGAATGTATTTACGACGTATTGGAAGGTAACAACTGATCCTTCGTATACACAAAGGTCTGCAAAGGTTCCAATACCTGTTGTAGGACTAACTTCTACAGTAGTGTCTCTTAAAATGTTCCAAACGTAGTTACCACCTGTTGCAACTGCACCTTTTCTCAAAGTAACAGTGCTAGGGTATACTCCATTTGTCTGAACTGTCTGTATATCTAATTTTAGTGATGCTCTTGCTGATATTACACTTCTAGGAGTGTAGTTCATTAACTTGGCAATATTAACAACGTTATCTCGAACAGTGGAAGAAGGTAAGAATGCTTCGTTCAATGACATATTCGCATTGAATGATGAATAGTAAGTATTATATGCCAACATGTCTATCATGTATGACAATGCGGATCCATCGAAGTCATAATCAGTAAACTCTGTACGAGTTCTTAAATATGATTTGATACTTGCTTTGACATCATCAAAGTCTAGTGCTGTTAGGTTATTCGGTTGCATTACTCAGGTCTCTGTAAGACGAATGTGATGGATTCAACGATAGGCAATCCAACAATTCTATATTCAACAGATACGTTGATTTTATTCTGCTCATATAAGGGCAAAACAGTCACTTCGGTTAGATCTACTCTTGGTTCATTCTGTTTGATGGTATTTATTATCTCATCCTTGATAGAATCAGCAATAAATGGGTCTAATGGTTCAAAAAGTAACTCATTTACTCTAGAACCAACTAAAGGTTGGAAAGGTTTTTCACCTGGAACGGTTAAAACAAGATTTTTGATGGATTGCTTGATCGCATTCTCATTTTTGACACTATAAATGTCTTTTGTGAATGGATTTATAGGCAAAGAGATATTTACGTCGTCGAATCTACGAGAACGCTTAAAATCTGAACCATCTATGTTCTTTAACGCCATTTACTAAGTGGTTTTACATCCTTTTCTTTTTTTGCAGGATACTCACTTATCAAGACTTTGCCACTTTTGACAAATTCTTCGCTTTTGTCTACTTTTACAACCATAATTACCTCGATCCTGTTTTATTTATTCAACTTCCGATGAAAACATTGGGACTTGATCCAGAAACTACACTTAAACAATCAAATGGTACAGTATTATTCCCAAATGGGTCTGCAAATCTCCCTGCTCTCATCCCTTCGATGAAAACTGTTTTACACGTTGCAAATAACCTTCTATTATGTCCAACAGAAGGTTCACGACCATTACCACCTACACCAGTAGTACAATGCCATGCAGGAGTCGATCTAACAGTCAAACATTTGAACCCTATCGATATTGTAGTAAACATCGTGGGGGTAGGATGAGTTATTAAGTCATCTTGATCAATAATTGGTACTAAGTCGTTTACTATTACAGTTCTATTAAAAGGATCGTTCCCACCAGACTGAGGATCTCTAGGTCTTTGGGGATGTGGTGGCCATGTTGCAAAATTATTAACAAACGGAACTCTTTTATTTACAATCGTCTCTTGTAATGGTGAATGAGGGCATGGACTAACAAATCCTCCACCTGGACCAGGTTGCCAAGTAACACCATTACCTCTTCCGTGTCCGCTACACGTTCCTGTAAAGAGTGCACATGCTTGATGTCCGCTTGCCATTAGGTTACTTGATAAGGATTACCATACGCAGCAGTTGCTTTACTCAAAGTCCTCGTTGCGGAAGTAAAATCATTCAACATGATCATGTTTCCTGATGCGGACCAGTTCTGACATCCTGGACCTTGTACTCCACCAAGGAAACTAAAAGTTGATCCGCTTCTAGTTGATGCAGGAGGTTGAGGGCAACTGAAATGACTCGTTCCTTCTTGTGCTACGTTAACACTAAGAGTTACAGTGATATTAGTATCAACTCTAGGATCAGGACGAAACTGCCTTAAGAAGTATTTAGTTAGGTTCGATGCATATGGTAACTCAGAGAAGGGTCCTTGTGCAGTTTCAATATAAGATTCATCATAGTTCTTTACTATTGGTCCATCTTGAGTTATTCTACCCATATATGACTCAACTGCTTCATTCTCATCTTGTTGTGCTTTAATAATTGATCTTTTAAACTCTCTTGCCTCATTTGAGTCTCCAAAGTCATAAGATGTGACTTGAGAATAGTCCGCATTGTTTTTCATTTCATTTTTATACTGTTCTAAGTCAGATGCATGGAACGCAGACTGTGGAAGTTCGTGGATTCGCTTATTATTTGGGTCAGTTTTGATTTCTATGCTATCTGCAGTGTTTTCAAACGCTCTTTGTGCAGGAGGAAATGACGCAGACTCAGATAATGCTGCTCTATCGCGTTGTTGATCCTCTGGACTGTACGTTGGGAACGCATTTCCAAGATCAGGGAACGCATCAAGTATAGATGTAGCATCTGATACGCGGTTTTCCGAGAATGCAGCATTCGGTGCTACGGAATTGAGCACTTTATGCACATTTACGATACTAACTTGTGGTAAATTGGTGCTAGAGTATCCGCTTCCCCCATTTTTAACAGTAACAGCAGTCAAAACTCCGTTACTAAACGTTCCTTCTACCTCTGCAGGTGTTCCAGTTGCTATAACTGGTGCAGTAATACTCAATTCTGGTATTCTTCCAAGTGTATCCCACCCAGAACCTCCTCCATTCGTATCTACTGAGACACTTGAGACTCTTCCATTCGTGATTGTAGCAGTACAACTAGGTTGAGTTAAGGTATTGTATATGTCTGGAGCATTTCTATCGACTGTTCCTATAGTGTATTGTATAGATTTCTCACTAAACTCATACAATCCACCAAAAAATCCTCTATCTACAACGCCTTTACCTGCTCTTACTGTAACTTGGTGTGCTCTGTTGCTTGTATATTGTGTATCTTTAGTAAAATTGCTTCCATTCCCATCCAAATAAGCAAAATGGTAAGGGAAAAGACCTGTTGATGTATCATAATCGCTATCAATTGACGGTCCGTGGACTACTTGAGTGATTTGATGACCATTTAGAGTGTCACCTGTTCGTAAAACATCAGAGATTGTACCAGACTGACCAGAAATCGGTCCTACGCTAGTCACTTTGATGTTCAGTGTGAACGTGGTTGTCGTGTTATCGGGGTGTGTATGAGCGTGGGTAAGCGAAAATACGTCGTCCACAGCATAATTTGTGCCAGGTTGCATGATTTCCTGTATTTGCCACCTCGTTCCAGTGAATGCTACTGTGGATCCCGACTCGTCGATGATCGGTTCGACCTTGACATTCAACTTAAGACCCTGTTTTGACCCAGAGTTCAACTCATAGATGTTAAAAGTACCTGCTGCCTCGTCCCCTGCTTGCCAAGTATTCTGTGTGGAGTCATATATTATACCTATTCCCTCTCCTTCATTCCATGCATCACTATAAGTTACCCCATCATAAGACGCAGAGAGGTCTAGAACACCATTAGGAATGATGCTCGAAAGGGAATCATACTCAAATACTATCTTATTACTATTCGTACCAATACCAAATAAGGTTGGGTGAGGGCAATCGGGATCACCTGTGTAGTCAATATCACTCTCTACAGTATACGCACACCCTGTGGAAGCGGGGGTACAGGTAAAATTGCTACAAGGAAAGCAGTTAGTATTACTAATCGTACTTCCATCATCAGCACCACCTGTAACTGTCTGCTCTTCATTCTCTAAATGAAACGCAGGAGTACCAATAATACCTGCATTGCTACTAGTATCATACAAATAAGAGAACCAAGTATCACTTCCCTGTATATCAAATGACAACTGAGAAGGGAAATGGTCGTATATTAATACAGCACCATCATCACAAGGAGGATCACATACTGCAGAACGAGTTACTTTACCACAATTAGCACCACTTGAAGGAGTAACAAACCCAGATTGTCCAAAAGAAGCATTACCCTGAGTTAAACACACACGAATACTATCGTACATGACTGCTTGTCCAGTACGATTCGGAACATTTGCATCTACTTGACGTATAATATCAGTAGGATACTCTCTGTATGTTAAACTAATCTTCCTATCAGCAGGAAGAGGTTCGTAGTTTAGACATGCATCAGTATCCGCACAAGGATCGGTAATAATATTACCTAGGTAATCTTTTCTTTTACATCCCATTTTCGAGTTTATCCAATCGTTTATAGATTAGATCGAAGTTTTCCTTTATATTTAAGTAATCTGAATGGTTAGTTGGTTTATAAAGTAACTTATCATGCACATGTATTGGCATTTCAGAAACATATTTCTCAACTTCTTCTAATCTCTTACCAATAACTACCATACACTCATTAATAGTGTTAAGGGCAAGTGCTAGTTCCTGTTCATTCATTCTCTGATTGTTTAAAAATAATCTTACCGTCAATTATATCATATTCTAACTCAGTTTCACGATACCATCCAAGGTCTTCACATATCTCGTAAGGAATAGTAAGTACTAGATCACCAAAATCATCTTCGTCGAGTTTTGTGGTGAATCTTTTTGACATACGTTATAGTTTGTATCTAGTGTTCGGATGGTTAGATTTCCATCCATTCCATAGTGTATATAGCACATCCTGATTTTTAGCATTATTCAACCCAATATACAAGTCAGCAACTGTATACATCTTCGTATCTAGGAACCCCTCCTTACGGATAAGAGTTTGAAGTGCCCATGTTCTCAAGTCCTGGTCAATAGGTAGAGGTCTCATTTTTTTACTGGGAAATTTTTTATTTTCTATGGTAATCATAATACTGAATAATATGTAGGTCGCTTTCGGGTACCTTTGTAGGTTAGGGACTTAAGCGTTTTATATTTAGGGGCGCGACGACCCGCGAGAACCCGCGCCACGACTGCGATCTGGGCGACTGTGCTTGAGACTGGCGAGACTGAGATTAGACCATAAAAAAAGAGGGTTGTTGTTCCCTCTTATTATAGCACCGTGTGAGATGTTTGTCAACTAGGCAAGTGCTTCGATTTCCTTCTGTGAAATTGTCTCGAACTCTGGGAAATCAGAATGACCATCTTTTAACCATTTGTTTATGTGGCGTGAAGTGGTAACGCTGAAGAACTGCTCAGTTTTTACGAACCCTCTGCCAAAGATATAAGCAGCAACTGGGGTACGGTAGGAAAAAAATACTCTTGCTGTGTCTGTCTCTACTTCTGTACCGTTTGCAAATACTGGTGTTAAGTTCATTTTAGAATGTCCTTTGTTTGTTTATACTATTATTATAGTACTTCTTTCCCCTCTGTGGTCACTGTGTGTGCCACTTCTTCAACTGGCACATAGTAGCATAATCCCTCCTCTAAGAAGTAAATACACCTCTGCATTATTTCAGTACTGAAGAAGTGTTGCTCTGTGTCTAACAAATACTGGCATAAGTCTATTTGCTGTTTATTACTTAAGTGGGGATACTTGTCATACAGTTCTTTATACTTAGGGGTCATAAGTTACAGTTAACCTTTTCATTCCTTACAGTCATATTGTACCATAATTCTTTATACATTGTCAAGAATGTTCCGATATTCTGATATACTTGACACTCGGTAAGTTGCGTGCTAAGAGTACATTAACCTGAGAGATTAATCCATCTATATAACACTTAATAAGATTTATTTACATATTTTCGTTATTATCCGCTAGATGCCATTTTCCATCTTTTCTAACATAATCCCAAGTAAAATAGGTTAGTTCTTTAACAACTATCCATACCATAGTGAAGTCCTTATTTATTACATAGTGATCGAACTTCCGCATGCTAAATTAACTCCAATCATCCAAAGTTAAAGAGTTCTTATTACTCTTATTTGCAAATCTGTTTGGTTGTTCTAATTTAGTCATTGCTTCATACTCATTTTTGTATACTAATACCTTAACTTGAATATAATTTAGTCTGCTTCCTTTTGCCTGTTCGTTATCTCTTTGTATCTCTCTAACACATAGAGTAATATAATCATTACATATGAAATCTATGTAACCTATATCATTTTTTGATTGATAATAGTCTCCCCTATTAAATGTTACTTTCATATCTTAATATAGGGAAACTCGTTGTTATCAAAGAAAATAAGTTTGTTATGTGCTAAACACTTAGCATCTAAATGTTCATCATAGATAGCAACATTTTTCTTTAACTGATTAGGGTTTAATTGTTGTAACTCTTCCAGTAAATCTTGATAGGTCATTGTTGCCATAATGTTAGATGTTTGTTCTGACCATTGTATTAAGTTCCAACTCATTGCAAGTGAAGTAACTGGTTTATATAGTTATCATGTATAGTCTTTAATCTGTGTATAATGTCAATAAGTGCTTTTTGCTCGTCTGTCATTGCTCCATATTGTTCCATTTCTGCTTCTAGATCCTCTGGAATATACTCGACTGCTTGATACAGTTCTGTTAACTCATCATAGTTGTTAAAACTTAAATGCGGTATAGGTGCGGATTGATTTAGGTTCATTTGCGTGTAGTGCGGATAAGTGTTAGAATAATGGGGTTATCTCCTGTATAGATAACCACCTGCCCAATCTACATTTTTTGACTGGAATAAGAAATTTCTGTGTGTAACGTCTGCAAGATTGAAGCGAACTCCTTTTGCTGGTTTGTTATAACCTGCAGGTTTGAAAACCTCGCCTGTCTCCTTATTAATGAAAGCATGCACACTAGCGTCTCTATACTCGCCATTTCTGAAATCCTGTTGAACGACCTTGAAATACTTGCGACCCTCGTAGCATGCAAATTTCATTAACTTTTCAGTTCCATTCTCAATATTGCGAAGTTGCTCCTGTGCATAGTCTGATAAGTCTGTTCTGTTTTGAGACTTAAAACTTGTGAAGTTTGTTTCATGCATTCTGATACGATACTCTTTATAGTTCCTTTCGAGAGAATCACATAGTTGACTTACATAACCGTAGATGTCTGTTTTTACCATTGTGTGTGTCATAATAATCTTTGTTGCTTATACCTCTATTATAGTGGCGTCCGACCCACAAATGGGGGACGAGTGTGACAGTTTAACAAGTGGCACAATATCGGTTGACATTATCATAGGTTTCTGTTCTATATTAGAGAAGAACATATACCCATGATCTTTGAAACTTGTTTCTTTTCTCAAGTAAGAGATCTCTTTAAAAGTTTTCATAGTGTTGTTTAAGTTGTTTAGTCTTTTGCCTGATTAAATAACCCTGCTCGATTTGGGAAAAATAGATGTAAGAAGTATCTTGATATTTTTTATAATCTCCCCATCTTTTAGACTTCCATAACTTTTGATTATATTCCATTATGTTAGAATCTCCAACTCTTTAAAGTTATGACAATAAACTCTTTTACCTCTATCATTAATAAGGATAGTAAAGTTTTCAGTTGGTATAAATCCCTTCCTATCCTGATCTCCTTTAATGTAGTTTATCAAGACTTGATACTCTTTATTTTTAAAGAGTACATTATCCCCGACTCCAATAGAGTCAGGTTTCTTGTATCGTTGTATAGTCTTCATAGATATGTGACCTCGCCATTTTCAACTGCTTCCATATATTCGCACATATCAGAATGTGCCTTCTCTTGATTTTTATTATTTTCCTTCCATGTAAGATCTCTGTATATGTTCATTAGTTCCCCTATGTTGAGACCTTCCATGTCTGTCCAGTTAGCAACATAATCCAGTTGACTCTCATCATATCCACCTGACTTGAGACTAGGTGCTGATATAAACTCAAATGCGAGATCTATGAAAAAATGTCTTCCATAGAATTCTGACTCAATAGTCTGTAATGGCATAAACTTCCCATGCGGGTCGTTTACATAGTTTCCAAAAATCCAAGTTCTCATTTGATTAAACTCCCTTTACGTCATTAGTTAAATAAGTTTGCTTTGCGTTGCAAACATTATCAACTAGATTATCAAAGGTTTGAGTATCCCAACCTTTTTGATCTGGAATATCCAAATCGTATGCTGACATAACTAGGTCATAAAGAAAATCGTACTGAGAATCAGTTACTTGAATGTTTAGACCTTTTTTGTTGCTTCCGTAAATACCTGACATAATGAATAAAAGTTGTTGAATGTTTGTTATACTATTATTATAGTGGATTGTATCCCCAGATGGGGATACTGTGTGCCACTTTGTTTATTGGCACATCATCTCAAATTTTTGGTTAGCATGCTTTGATGCTATTGCTTCGAGGTGTTCCATAGGTAACATAATACCTAGTTGGATGTTTTTTGCTGTAAGATCGTCTAGAATCTCCTCGTATAAGTTTTCTAGGATTTCTGTGTTTGCTGAATGACTCATAATAAAGTTGTTTGAACTGTGTTTATACTAATATTATAAAGGATTATGACCACAAGTGTGGCATAAGTGGACACTTTATAAAGTGGCACATTTTTCATTGACTAGTCCTCCCTCGGTAGTCCATACTCATTATAAATGAATGGAAATTTTTGTGCGATTGCAATATGTGCCTGATATATGTCAGTCGTAAATTTCTCTTCGTATTCCTCGTGATACTCTCGCCATTTTTGCTCTGTATCGTTAAATGATGGAATAGTCCAGTTAAATGGTTTAGTTGACATTGCTTAAACCTCCTCTCTGATGTAACCGTTTTCTGACTTGATAAACTCATCAAGTTTAACAATATCGTCAGAAGTTAAATCATCAAAATCAACTCCGCCTAACTTGTAGATTCCCCACTCTTCGATCTCGATAACATACTCTGCCCAGTCAGCACAACAACATGCCATATTCTGTAAGTTGTCATCAAATAGGATTCTCTGTTTGATTCTGTTTGTTGGTTCTGTGTAAGTTGCTGTTGAGTTCATAATAATGTTTGTTGCTTATACTATTATTATAGTGGGTTGTATCCCCAGATGGGGTAACTATGTGACACTTTAATAACTGGCACAATGCCTATTGATTTTGATATTCAAATGGTGTATAAGAATCTTTGAGTGCTTTTGAAACATTCGGTACTTTAAACGATACTTCCCACATTTTAGTTTTTGGGTTGTAGTCCATACCGCCAGTTGTATAATCCCCATAGGGGCAAGTGTTTAACCACTCATTGAATATTGTAAAAGTTGATCTTTTCATAGGAATGACGTTAGAGCGTGTGGTCTGTTTTTTTCATACTCTACATTTTTGAGAGTATAGGGTTGAATGTAGTTTTGTACATCATCCCATAGTTCATGATCTTTTGATGTCCAACATCCGAGACCATTGTCTATCTTAAACTGGATATCGTCATCCAGTTTTTCATAAACGTCTATGTGAGTAACTAATAGCATTACCATGTACCGTCTTTGTGATCATAGTTTAGTTTGTCTAGTAGAATGTCTCTTACTCTCTCTCTGTCAAGTGAATCACCATCACCCCATGTACAAAACTCGAAATCATCGTTGTTGCACTGGTCGAGGTAGATAACTGTTGCTGTTAGAATATCAGTCTTTGTTAATGGTTGACCTTGATAAACTAAAGGGTATAAAGGGTCATTCTGACCATAGAATGAATCAACATAATCAACGAAATCATCGATTTGTCTTTTTGCTGTTACTAGGTCTGTTGGTCTCATAATAATGTTTGTTGTCGTTATCCTTATTATAAGGGATTTTATACCCGATGCGTGGAAGTGTGTGACACATAATTAACTGTCACATATGCTATTGACTTCCACACCTCGATTGATTAAGATATCCTCTATCTTAAAAGATATTCTCATCAACTCTTCTTCAATATCGTCAGCAATATTTGGTTGCTCACAATATTTGTCTAGAGTGCGAACTATTGAGATAAGTTCATTATCAGTTAACATTGTATGTTCTCCTCTATAAATGCATCAAGTTCTTCAGCACAATGACCACACCGCCATCCCTCTACTTCGTCTCCATAATATGCATACCTATTCACAAATCGACCTGACCCGATACTACAGTTTTTACTACAGTCCACACAAGTTTCAAGTGAGAATAAGTTTTTTGGTGTAATAACTACTTGCATTTTACGCTCCTTGATAATGTTGTGAACTAGGATGAGTTTTGACTAGGTAGTCTCCTGTTTGTATCTTTTCAAATACACTCATTTGTTTTGGTGTTAAAGGCATATCCATATCCCTGAGTATGTCATACAGTTTAATAAACTGATATGCTTCATCGAATGTAATCTGTACATTTATCATTAATCTAACTCTCCATTGTAACGTAGTGCATCGTCACTAAATTCCATAAGTCTATCTAAAACTTCGCCCATAGAATAGTTACGATTGATGGCATCATCCCCGAAAGCGATTTCAAAAACCTCTTCAATAAACTGTTTAGGATTCTGGACGTAACCATAATCCCATGTCTCTCCCTCTGTTCCTACTTTCCATTGTTTAAGATCGTTGTTACACATTTTAGTTTACCTCTGGTAGTTTTACTGAGATTGATGGAACTAACTCAACAGGTGTTAGTTTATCGAACTCTGGATAAAATAGATCATCTAAGATTTTCTCAGATAATACTTCGTCTGCATCTGTCATATAGACTCTATATGATCTGAATGCTGAATAGATTAGGTCGTACTCTTCTCTGGTCATAATGATGTTTGTTTGTTTATACTATTATAATAGATCATAATAGAGTGGAATGGGGGAACAATGTGCCAGTTTGTTAACTGTCACTTAGTTCATGTTGGATAAGTTTAGCAATGCTAGAGTTAATCATTATCAACTCCTCTTTTCTATCATAGTTCTCACTATAATGAAAGTCTAAACATTTTAACATGTATCTAAGTTGTTCGGGTGTTAGTTCTAACATTATGCTATCTCCTGATCGATTAGATCTGATATGTATTCATTCTGTTCTGACCAATCTTGATTGATTAGTTTGTTGAGTACTGCTTCAGTTACTTCCTTTTCTACTTCGATTGAAGCGAACTCATATTCATAAGTTTCGATCACGTTAGCAATATCTGCCCTGAGATCAACATACTCTAGAGCAAATTTTAGTTTGTCTGGGCAATGTGTTAACCAGTCTGCGAATGCTACATCCATTAGTTTAACCCCTCTGGTAAAGTAAAGTTTCTCATGAACATGAACTGGTAGTCATCTTGTTCAGCAATGTTATCTAAAACACACCACTCTTGATATAATGACATTGCATCATCTAATCTTTTTTGGTCTGTTGCTTTTTCGATTGCTTGACCTATGCTATCGCCCATATTGTCGATTGCATATTCTCTTTCGAGTTGTAAATCCATAATGATGTTTGTTGTATGTTCTTATTATAGTATTATGATTCCTGATCTTGCAACTGGTCATGTGACACTTCTTCAACTGGCACATCATACTCATCAAAGTTGTCTGTGTATGTTAAACCTAGATCAGGGTCAAAGTATTCATCTTCCATTATGGTCTTACCTCGTATTTTAAATGTTCAGCATGATAACCGATAAAATCAAATATTCGATTTCTTAGGTCATCTTCATTATATGCTGTCCATCTACCTAGACACCTTTGGTGCATGACATACTCCTCTTCGGGTGTAAACTGTAAATCGGGGTCTCCGTCTCCAACTTCACATAAGTAGAGTTCAATCTCTGTTACTTGATAGTTCATTTATCTGTATAGTTGATGAGATACTGCTAGTTGATGTTTGTAGTCCTCTAGTTGTTTAAGAGTATCGACTACATCAGGATATTCTAAATCACATCCTGCTTCCCTGATCTCCATTAACTTCCAATCAAGATAGTAAATGATGTCAGATAGTTGTTCGTATGTTAAACCTATGTTATGTTTCATTAGAATAAAGGAAATGCTGTTTTGTGATGTTTTTGATGATTCCAGTAGAATGGTTGAGTGGCATAATCTTTTCTCTCTAGATCAGATTTATCATCATAGTTTGCTTCATAAGTAGCAAGTGCTTTGCGATATAAAGATACTATTGCATCCTTACCAAAATCGTCTTCGTACCATGTGTTTCTGTTTGGTTCGTCTATACTTGCGAACATGATAGACATATGTCTGAGTAGGATACCTAACTCTCTGCGAGATAACTTGATGTCATGTGAACCTTCAAGTAGAGTAGCATCGATACGTTTTGATGTGTCGTACATAATAATGTTTTGCTGTATTCTTATTATAATGAATATGATAGGTAGATGGGGCAACTATGTGCCACTTTCTATACTGTCATATACTCTGACTGATAACTCTGCATCCTGTGATAAGGTTATACCCGCCCGATCAAGTGCTTCCCATATCTTGTTAGAAATATGTGAATGCTCATCCTCTGGTATTACTTCCCAGATATTGATGTATCCATCAAGTTCAATAAGTTGTTTGTAGTTTACCATGTTTCAAATAATAAAAGGATTAGGACTTACATAAGATTGCAACTGCCACATCTAATTAAAGTTGGTGTTTTAAAGTTCGTATGCTTAATGCCTAGGGATGGGTCTTACATGTTCTCGGTTGAACTAGATGCTCCAACGCAATGTTCGGTAGAGTGTGGCAATGCCCAGTGATGGGTCGAAACAAAACTCAACTACTTAAGTTCGATTTAAAAACGTATTCCTCTGGGTATCCGTTACCTTGAAAGTTTTACGTTGGTTTGTTTCGACATTATTAATATAAACCATATTGCAACCCAATGCAACCACTCTTGTGCCACTTATACAACTGTCACACCTTCCTTGACATTGTATAGTAGAATCTCTCTTGCCTTCTTTGCTTCAAACTTATCATCTATTTGTTTTCTTCTCCCTGCTGTGTATGTTATGTCAAAATGTGCTACGTTTAGTTTATGGTTTTGCTTTTCAAAGAAATCATCGTCTGCTCTGTTAGCAAGAAATACCTGTGAACATGTATCAGCATACTTTATCAACTCTATTAAATCATTATCATTAAAAGCATTGCCATAATCAGCATAAGATGTCCTATAAGGGGGGTCGAAAAAATGGAATGCATACACCTTAGATGGGGGTGCTTTAACTTCTTTCCAGTCTTTACTTGTTATCTCTGCACCTTGCAATGCTTCACTCCACCACTTAACAATCTCTTTATCGTAAACAGTATCCTTTTGATTAAGAAGTCCACTAGGTGTACCATAGCGTCCATTAGTATTCTTATTGATCTGATATATGCCATTGAAACCTGTTTTCATTAAGAAGTATAGTGTTGATGCTTCCTTAACTTCACTCCATCCTTTATAATCAAATGCGTGTCCATGTCTGACCTCGAAATAATATTTCTTTCTATCTTCCTTGCTGAGTGGTATATACTTCTCTTGATATTCGTCCATGTGTTTGATAAACTGAGAATGATTATCTCTTATCATTCTGTATATTCTCATGATGTCTGGGTTAATATCATTAATCAATACATACTTCGGTTTGTACCTTTTCATTACATATATGAACATAGCACCACCACCGAAAAATGGTTCATGATAGTGAGTGACGTAACTAGGCAAGTAAGGTTGATAATGCTTCATCATCTTATTCTTACCACCTGCCCACATGAAAAGGGGTTTCATAATAATCCTTTAAACCAGTTTCTTAATCTTGTTTTGAACTCTTGTTCTGTCTCATTCATAGCAATGGAATATCCTCGATACTTCATTATATCATATAATGTGCCTGTTGCACCACCACCATGTCTATTTGTATCAAACTCAAATCCCACACCACCACATGATAAAAATATCTGGTTTGGTTTTAAATCCATATACACTTGATACTTACATGCTCTCTCACATGCATTCCTATGATCTTGTTGATATTTGTCTTCACATAATCCTACGATTTTCCCATCATAAAATATAACTCCACCATCACTATAAATTTCATTAGAGTTACCTGTCATGTGTCTAGCGTAGTTAACATTTTCTTCTCCTATTAACTCTGCAACTGTTACCATTTTTCTTTTATCCCACTTATCATCATGACATTTAAACTCATCATATATCTCTTGGACTAGGGATATATGTTTGTTCTCATGTTTAGTTTGTTTTCCACTTGAAAAACTATGTGTTCCTTTTTTTGCTGTCATGATGCATATGCTATAGGGGGTAATCCTTCCTTGAATATGTAATCAACAATAGACTCTAGTCTTCTAGCAATCTTATCTCCATACTTGTTCTCTGTTGGTACTGTGATCTGTCCACTTGATTTCTTATAGAACTGCCAGTTACCAATAGTCAACTGACCATTAGAGATAGCGTCTCTATCATCTTTGTGAACTCTGATAACTCTACCAATAGTTTGTGCCATTTCGATAGTTGGTAAATTTCTCAATAGTATTGTATGAGTAAGTCCATTGACATTGATACCTTCAGATAATATACTGTAGTGAAATACAATAACCTTACGATTATTATCATTGCCAAACTTAGTAAGAGTATCAAAGAACTCTTCTCTACCTACCTTCTTTCCATTGATGATAGCACCATACTTTGATGTAATATGTAGTACATCATATCCATTATCAGATAACCAATCAAGTATGAATGTTCTTGATAACATATTGTTTAGAACTCTAGTGCTAGGACTAGCAACTAATACTTTATGTCCATTGTCTCCGAATGATGTTAACATGTCCATTAAGTTCTGTGCATCAACCTCATGTGCATTCTCTTTGTTTCTCTCTGTCTTACATGTAAAAGGAACAACTTTAGGCGGTAATATAGCACCACTATCAATAAGTTCCTGTGCTTTTACATTACATAGAGTGTTACCCCATACTTTAGTATTGTTCATACCTCTAGTTTTAGATGCACCTCTACCTAACTTAGGTGTTGCTGTAAATGCGAACCTACGATATGCTACACCAAATGACATTCTAGCAACCGCTTCAAAGAAATTCTTTGATGTGCCATTATGTGCTTCATCATAGTAAATAGTATCAACTTCTACATCAACTGCATTACATACTTTGTGTAGTGAATGATATGTTGTAAAGATAATAATATTCTTTGTGCTATTGTTAACCCATTCATTCAACTCAAACTGATTAGTTGTACTGAAGTGATGAGTCTCTCCTGAGTGAACATGAGCAATATCAAGACCAAACTTTGAGTTCTGTTCTGTGATAAACTCTGTGAACTCTGCACATAACTGGTTTGCTAGTAATATACGAGGTGCGACTACTACAATAGTTTGTGATCTTGGTAACTGAAATTGCTTCATAGCATCAGCGATCATAATATAAGTTTTACCACCACCTGTAGGAATAATGACCTGACCATATGGTGTCTCTTGCATTGCGTTAAATGCTCTTTGCTGATGGGGTCTTAACTGCATAATAAAATAAATGACTTTCGTCTCAATATTATTATTATACAATAAAAAAACCCCTTTTGCAAGGGGTTGTGACAGTTTGGTAACTGGACTAATCTGGAATCATATCTCGACAAATCCTACGACAGGATTGATTATGGGTTTGTTCTGAACAATCAACTATACAATCAAAATAGTCGTTCCAAAGATCATTGTTGGGTGTTTCAGAAGAGAAGTTGTAATATTCTGGTGTCTGTTTGTGATTCATTAAGTTGTGCATTGTTACCTCGTAAGTTAACTCATAATACAAGAGTTTGGGTTCATCTTGTTCTCCTTAAGTCTACCACTATTTATTTTGATATCATCACATTTCAGTCACTTAGTAACAAGAATTTATGCCTAGATACCATCCTGAGTACAACATTCAACAGTACAACTCCACCCTTCATCACTAACCATTTTCATTATCTCTGCTCCTGTTGAAATGTTATTGGTTACACATTCTCCTTTTTTATTATGGTAACCATGTATGCTACAATCCCACCACGAAATGCGATAACAATCCATTTAATATACGACCTCCCACATTGGGTCATTCTTTGGGTCAACCCAAAAATTTATACCTGTGTTGGGATTATATACATGCCATTTATCTAATCGTTCATCACAATACATATACCCATCACGTTTCATGTGATAAGTGAATAGTTCCTGTGCTTCCCTACTATCCTCTCTGGGTATGAGTCTTAATCTATGTGTGTTCATTAATAAGAATGGTCATCAGTAATACATACATCATCAAAACATACAGCATAAGATAGTTCGTCTCTCCAATAAGAATAATATATCTTATCCCAGATGAGATCGAACTCCTCTTCATTTAGATTTTTGAATAAACATTTATCATTCAAATAAATGTGATACGTTGCCATTTCTCTTGATGCATAGGTTATGTTTGGTTGCCTATCATTATGGGTTTCGTAATCTCCTGACATTTAATCCTCTTTGTTTAGTACAATAACTGGTGCGATAACTCTGTGAAACTCTCTAAAGTATTCCATCCTATCCTTTGCGTATAGTCTAGGTTCTTTTTTAGGTTTCTTTTTTGCCATTAGAATAATGTGTCTAGTGTATCTGATTCTGAACCGAGTACAGATGATATCCAATCATCCTCTTGCTCCTGTACACAATCATATACAGGTATTTCAAATTTATCCGAAACCACCTTTCTGTGATTTCCTTGTTTCATGTTCAATTTTTTCATAATCTCGTTTTGCCTTTTTGAGTTTGTGTACTTCCTCTTCCGTATAGAGGAATGGTTCTTCAACAGATTTTTTTAGTGCCTTCTTGATGGATTTAATAACTCCAATAATAGGCACTGACCTGTTGATGTTCGGTGTAATCATTATATACTATGGTTTAAGGGGTGTGGGGTCACGTTGTGACTCTTTGTTATTTGGCACAACATAGAGGTTGCCAGAGAATGTTATACGAGGTTTATCACTACGATTTGGTGCAACCAAATGTGCGTAGTGTGATGGAAATATCATAAAATCACCCTTCTTCACCTTCGGTATCACTCTTGGAAATACTGGCATGTCAAATGCCTGTGCCAATCCCGATTTCTTATATTTAGAATGACCATCATACCAGAATCGGAATCCAACATCTTCATTGTCAGGAATGTCATAAAAATATACCATGCTTAAGTTACAGAATGGTACTTCATGTGTATGGTATTCTTGAAAATGTCCTTTGTTATATTTGTTTGCCCATGCGTCCTGTGGTACAACTTCAATATCAATCTTTGGTTTTAACTTTTCAATAGCATCATCTATATCCAAGCGAACACACTCTAACCAGTCATTCCAAGGTAAGTCCATGTTTTTCTCTGCTTGAAATGTAGTCAAACAATCACAATCCCAAGGGGATGCGGTGTATATACTATCCTGATATACATGTTTGTCAAACAATCTTTTGATTTGATCTTGATACTCGTCAGATAGTGTAGAATGATAATACCACTGTGGGCAAAACATTTCAATAGTTCCACTCATAATTTATAGAGTTCATTTAGATGTAGTTTTTCAACACATGACCGTACATACTCCATCTGTGTTTCGTATGTATGTACGTCTAGTGATTTATCTGCAAAAAATTGTTTCTGCAGACTTGCAACGTATTTAATAAGTGCATTTTTAAGTAAGGTCTTTTCTTCTAGACCAAACATAGATGAGTGGTAAAGGTATGACATCTTACTGGGGTTTAATTGCCTGTAACTTTGCTGTTTCTATCTCGTCACTCTCATCAGCATTAGTGTGATGTGTGACTTCTCTTAGGGTCTTGAGATATCCCATTACATGTTCTCTGATCTCCATGAGTTCATTAAAACAATCTTGGTTGTATGCACACCCTCTCAATTTATGGTCAGGTTTTAATACTGACTCTTGAAATAGAGTTAATGCTCTATCGTATCTAACTTCGGGGGATTCCATTTTAGTATTGAGTAGTGTAATCTAGATCATATTCGTAAGAACAATCATCAAACATATCTAAATCCTCTTCAGCATCTTTAATCATCAACATAGGTGTTGAATCTTCTTTCTTGCTTTTGCTTTCTGTTAGTTTTTTGGTAGTCATAAGAGTCTTCCGAGAAAGATGATTTAGAGTTACGAGATCTCTTGTCTCGTATTGATTTTCCGTAAGAGTAGTTGCCTTTTTCGCTCCCACCCCTTCTAAATGTTTTACCCATTGATAGTGAATAACTTACATTTTATATAGTTGAAGTATGATTATACTTCTGTTTGACTTGCTACATTTCTAGCATATGAAACAAGTTCAGATATATGACCTTCTTGTTCATTTGTAACTGTATATGTTAAGTCATCATAAACATATCCAACACCTTTAAGGAAATCAGATGTTTTTTCTACAACTTCTTTAAGACCTTCAGATGTGAATTCTTTAGTTGTATTCGTTCCGTCATCATCTATGGCGGTCAATATAAAAGAGGGCATTGGTTTGTGCCAAAGTACCCTCTTATTATAGCATATTTTTAATGCGTGTCAAGTTTTTGGAAATGCTGCCTTCGTACTCTTGACTCCAAGATACCATGTACCTGTCTTTGCGTCTGAACCTAGTTTACCATCATCAATGTCATGCCAGAGTTGATCGAGTTGTTCTGTCACTTCATTGTACTCATACTTTCTCTTCATATTATATGGTTCGGGTGCAATTGTTTTCCTTGAGATAGTATCATTTGTTTTATCATACTCAAACTCTGGTGCGTTATCTGTACCTGCAACATAAGATAATCCAGTTTCATCAAACTCTTTCCATGCGTAATCGGAATGAGTTTCAAAGGTTTCTCCATCTGCCACTAACTGACAAACGAGACCTGCTTCAACGTGTACTAATGCTTTCATGTTCTTAACTGTAGTTGTAAACGATTACGACTCCCGCACCACCGTTTGAGTTGTTATATGCGTAATCGTGTTGTGAATAATAACCATGACCACCACCAGAACCCCATTGTCCATGAGTGATTTCTTCTTGGTTGTTGTAATAATGGTGTGATGACCCTGCTTTATGCCAGAATGATGAACCTGCCACACCTTCATTGTTTGAACCATGTGACATTTCTCCACCTCCCCCTGGCAAATTAATGTCTCCACCACTGGCACTTCCCCCTGGCCCACCCTGATGAGGGTTATCTGATTGACCACCCTGTCCACCAGTTGCACTGCAATATGAACCAAATGATGAAGTACCACCTGTACCACCTCTACCACCGTTACGAACATAACCACCGCCACCACCATAAGTATAACTTACTGTACTAACTCCTGACACGTCAATCCATTTAATAGCGGTTGCTCCACCACCTCCACCTGCACCACGATAGGTGTTATCATTGATTCTTGAACCTCCACCACCACCTGTGACATATACCAATACATTACTACACCCACTTGGTTTAGTCCATGTACCACTACCACCTGATGTACTCTTAGAGTTCCACGTTCCGTTCTGCGATGTATATACATTCATCCCCAACAATCTTCCTTCCATCAACTGAGGAACCCATGCTGAACCGTTCCACATTATTGAATGGTTAGTACTGGGTGTACCAGTTAACATTCCTGTGATACTACTTGCAGGTGCTGAGTTTAATGTTGTTGAGTCGCCAGTGAACTGTGTAGTACCTACATTTAATGTACCTACATTAAGTTGTGACATAAAAAAATACCTGTAGTCCTTACCACAGGTATTTATAAAGTTTATTTGTGTGGTAGGTATTTAACCTCGATAGTTCTTTTTAGTATCTTTTCCAACCACTTATATCTTTTCTTTATCTTCTTCTTAAGATCAGGTAAATCCTCTACCTGTGTTACAGATGAACAATAAAATGTGACGTAAAATTGAGATTTGTTGTGTATCATTCCTGTATCCATTTGATATGCCAGAGACATTAGAGTTGATACTCCTGTACCTGCCCATGCTCTAAGTTCTCTGAGTTCCAAGATTTCATGAGTGTTACCATACAAGTTTTCTAAAGTTTCTAGTATAGCATCTTTCTTTTTCTTAGTGTATTTTTTAGGGGGTTTTCTACGTCCACCAACTGTAGGGTGGTGACTTACCCAAAGTTTGATCGTTTCTCTAGAAACTATAGGGAAAAGTTCTAAGATTTCATCATAGTTTTCCGTTTTTAACTTAGGTACTCCATAAACTTTTCTGTTGTCTTCCATATACTGATAAACAACATTCTTTACATCATTCTTATCATAAGGTTTTTTTGCAACTTTGTGTTTGTTGATAGCAGTTCCAAATGCTATTAATTTAGCAATACTTCCATTTAAGTCTTGTTCAAAATCTACTATATTGATTCCTTTTGGACTTACATTAACACCTTCATTCATTTCTACATACCATGTATGTGTTCCACCTACTATTAACATGTCTCCTTTTCTTGCAAGTAGAGAATCCTCTCCAGTTTCTTTGTCTGTATCGTAAGTTTCAGTATTAAACTTAACTGCTACCTTTGCATCAAGTTTATCAATATCAAACTCAGACCTAATATAATCAACATGATCTTCATCATATTCAAATTCTCTATGCTGTTCAGTCTTCTCAAGTATCCATTCCCCACTTGAGTTACTCCCAAAATATCTATTATCAAAATCCATCAACTTTTTCCATTTACCTTGGTCAATAAGAGTTTTGATTTCTTTTATAGAGTATTGTGTTGTTTTAGTAGATGATGTCATCGTATTGATAATATATAATAAAATTTTAGCACACTATAGGAATGTTGTCAACCATGCGTATCCTATTAACCATGCACACAATCCACCCAACACCTTATAGTATTTTCTGATAGGTGTACCAAAGTATTGCTGTCCAATCATCAAACACTTATGTGCAGGGGATAGTAGATATCCTGAGTATTCTGTTACTAAAAACCATACGAGATATTGCTGACCAAATATCAATACAAGTGCTGATGTCATTCCTGCATACTTACCAGATGAACCCATAATCCATGCTGCTATTGCTCCCACTATTGATACTGGTACAATCATAGTCGGGTCTGCTGACTTGAGATACACCATAACAGGTTCTTTTATCATACCTACAACACCACCTAATGCCAATACTATAGTTGCAATAATAGCAAAGTTACCATCAAGATATTTACCCCACCTCCAATCTTTACATAGGATACTATAATAACATGCCATACCTATGAACCAAGGGAAAAAGAATATAGCACCTGCCTTACCTACACACAATAAAAACCAGATCGTAGCAATAAAGGGTGCCCAACCTCGTAATGCCCTCTGCCAGTTGAAGTCTCGGATATTATCCATGTTAGGTATAACTGATCTAGGGTCAACTTTAGAAAATATATACCACCATGTATATAATAAACAGATACACAATGGCACAAAAGTATAACCTAACATTTCTCTATAAGTTATACCCAATGCTGCCATAGGCAATATAATAGTCTTTTCTAATGGACTCCACCAATAGTAATGATGTGTAGATAAGTAATCAATAATACCGAATGCACTTCTCTTCTTCTTATCAGGCGGTGCTATAGCATCTAACAATGGTGCTGACAATGCCACACGACCAGGTATAGGTAACACACCACCTAAAATAGAGGTGAGAATTATCATCACCCTGTTGTCTTTAATATATTTCTTTGCGAGTGAGTAAACATCATTTAATACATGATACTCTCTGATAAATCCACCTAAGATCATAATACCAAAGATGTAACCCATATAGAGTTCTTTTTTTGCTATTGATTCTAAAATATCAAACATAGTTAAAATTGATTACCATACGAAATGATGAGTTAGTTGTTGATGTTCCTGTGTGTTTCATACCATTTGGAAATGTAACTAATCGATTAGCAACTGAGTCCACCTTAGTGC
>Ga0181414_1000004_pt1 | contig 62083 bp, 74 predicted proteins | sample 37SPOviralmetaG_FD_130139 | JGI IMG/M metagenome (GOLD analysis project Ga0181414, IMG submission 130139) | Marine viral communities from the oligotrophic San Pedro Time Series (SPOT) site, San Pedro Channel, CA, USA - 37 SPOT_SRF_2012-11-28 | ecosystem: Environmental > Aquatic > Marine > Strait... | reverse complement strand
GCAAATGGTGCTAGTTATTTTAACGGTGGAAACGTAGGAATTGGAGATTCTACACCTAATGCACTTTTAAAACTTGAATCAACTTCTACAAACGAATCAACTGCTTTCTTTTATAGTAATGCTAGTAAGTCAGAGCCATCCGTTCAAATATGGCAAGATGGTGCAGGTTCTTCAGGAGCAGCGTTATTAATTAGAAACGATGGAAGTGGAAATGCACTTCAAATAGACGACGGTTCAGCAGGTAATGCGGTTTTTAGTATCGGTAATACTGGTAACGCAACTTTTGCAGGTAATGTAACGCTTAGTTCTTCATCGTCTAAAGGTTTATTTGTTAAATCTACGGCTAATGTTGAACCATTTATAGCGTTACAAAGAAATAGTGGTTCTAATGGAGTGGGTGTTTTAAGATTATTAGATGGTGGAGATTTAACTTTTGATACAGGCGCAACTGGAGCAGGTCAAACAACAAGATTAACTATTGATGGCGCAACTGGTAACGCAACTTTTGCAGGTCACGTTTCTTTAGCGGATGGTAAATCAGGAAGATTTGGAGATAGTAATGATTTAAAATTATACCACTCAAGTGGGTCTAGTTATATAGAAAATGACACTGGTGATTTATACATAACTCAAAACAACGGTTCTGGTGAAATGATTTTTACCCAAAACCAAAATGATGGAAATATTAATTTCAATTGTGATGATGGTAGTGGTGGTATAACAACATATATGTCTTTTGATGGTGGAGATACAGATATTAATGTTTATAAAGATTTACATTTAGCTGATAATGTTAACATAAGACTTGGCACCGGTTTAGATGCTAGAATCTATCATGATGGCACAGATACTTATATGATAAATGCAACTGGGATTTTAAATATACTTAATGACGACATAAGATTTAAAACATCAGGTGATGAGACATCGCTTAGAGCAGTTGCTAATGGAGCTGTTGAGTTAATGTATAATAATACCACAATGGTTCAAACCATGTCTGATGGTATTGCTGTTCCAGCAACTAAAGGTGTTTACTTTGATGGTGGTGCTCATACGTATATAAAAGAACTTAGCGCAGATAGATTAGGTATACACGCTGGTGGTAGGTTAATATTAGATTTATTTGAAAATGGTGATTCATCAAGTTACATTGATATGCACGCACCAACTGTGTCAATACACTCTGATGTGTCAAGTTTTCCTTTATTCCAAATTAAAAACACAAATGCTGATGCTATCGCACCAAGACTAGCATTAATTAAAGATTCTGCAAGCCCGGCAGATAATGACGAGACTGGTAGAATTTACATGTATGGTGATAATGATGCTGGTGAACAAATAGAAACATTTTTAGCTCGTACAATATTTACTGACGTGTCAGATGCTAGTGAAGATTCTACATTTGAAATGTTTACATACAAAGCTGGTGCACAAACTTCTACATTAGCTTTAGCAAGCGGGAACGTTGGAATTGGAACAACAAGTCCTTCATCTAAACTTCACGTTGCAACAACAGGTACTTGGGAGGCAGCTATAATACAATCAAACAACACAACTGGCTCTGGTGTCACACTATATGGAACAAACTCAGGTGTTCAATGGAGCGTTATTGCAAATGCTAGTGGTGGTGGTGCTGGCGCGAATGCCCTTGGTTTTCATTTAACAAATAACGGCTCAAGCTCTGATGCAACTGGCTATAAAATGGTAGTAAAATCAACTGGAAAAGTAGGTATTGGCACGACTACCCCAGCGGGTCTTTTAAATGTTTCTAATGGAGGTGCAAATGGATTAGAAATTGACCCAACTCAAAGTTCAGGTGCTGCGACACTTTTACAATCATATAACAGAAGTGGTTCGGCTTATACAATTTTAAGAACAAACGCAGGTTCATACGAATTTCAAATTGCTGATTCTACAAAAATGAGTATTGATTCAAGTGGAAACGCAACTTTTGCAGGTAAAATAATTCCAAATGCTCATATTGAATTACCTTATACATCAGAGTTACGAACATTAGATTCTGGTAGCACTGTAAGAACTATAGCTAGAGCAAGCAGTAATAAATTGCAATATGGTTGGAGTTATGGTGGTAAGGTAGAGTTTATGGGTGGTGGTGCTTATTCACCTAAAATAACCATAGATACAAACGGTAAAGTTGGTATAGGTACAGCAAGAGGTGGTACAGATCCAGATGAGCAATTACATGTTGCTGGAGAAAACAACGGATATGATGGTACTTTAAAAGTTGGTGAAAGAGCTATTTTTGCTCATAGAGATGGTGGACAAACTAAAACATTTTTAGCTAATAATTATAACCACGACAGCGCAACGTTTGGTATTAGAATGAAAGGTGTAGCTGATAGTAACGAGGTTATGACAATAACTGGTGCTGGTAACACAACTTTTGCAGGTACCGTATCTTTTAATCCAGACGCTGACAGTACTGCTTCAATAAAAAACGCTGGTACAAATGCTATTGCTTTGTTTGCTGGTAGCGGTGATATTTTATATTTAGGTGGTAATGATACAACTGGTATGTATTTAGATGATGCTGCTAGAGCTTATTTTATAGCAAGTATAAACCTATCAGACTCACAACCTATACGATGGAATGGTGATAACATATTAAGTCACAATGGTACCCAAACTTATTTAGGTGATGCAACTTCAGCATCAGTATTAACATTGAGCGGTGGTGATGCAACTTTTGCAGGTGATGTTGATATATATACTGGAGGTTCAACTGGCACTCTTAACGTAGGAAGAAACAGTTCTGAGAGATTCCAAGCCCATGTTACTGATACTGATATAACATTAACAGCTTCTAATGACATAGATGAAAATCAAGACCATAACTTCATTTTAGACAGGTCATTTGGTGGTAGTGGTGGTAATAATTTTAGAATAAGAAAAGGTGGTACAAATCAACTTACAATAGACAAAGACGCGAACGCAACTTTTGCAGGTGATGTTGCATCAAGCGGAAATATTACAGCAACTACTTCGGGCACAACTACTGTAAATTCAGTATCAACGGGGAATTGGGCAGGTATGCAAATACAATCTTCTGATGCTGCAAGTGCTTATTTATTTTTTAATGACACATCAGGAGAAAGAGCAAGAATACAATCTACAGCAAACAACGATTTAAAATTTTCAACTAATGGGGGTGGTAGTTTAGCGCTAACATTAGATTCAAGTACAAACGCAACTTTTGAAGGTCAATTAACAGGAACAGGTTACGTAAGATCATTAAATAACTATCAAATAATTATGGATTCAGCTCACTCTGGCGGTCCAGTGATAGAGTTTGGATCAACGAGTGATTACGACGCGTATGGACACATAGGTCAGCAAAACAGTGAATATCAATTTGGCACACATAGTAGAGATTTTGCTTGGTATAATGGCACAACAAGAATAATGGAGTTAGACGCGGGAAACACATCCGAGCCTGTATTAGCCATCGGTACAAGTGTTGATGCTGATAATACAAAAGCAACGTTGCAAGTTTTTGGAAATAATAACACCGATGGTACTGTTCGACTTGGACCACATAGTAGTAAAGGTAGTACGTTCTCACACATACACTATGGATCAAATGGTGATTGGTATATAAGACCCGCTAGTAACAGTGGTAGTGTTTTTGTATTGAATTATTCAGCTATTTCAGATGAAAGATTAAAAGAGAATATTGTAGACTCTGATTATGGTTTATCTGAAATAACATCACTAAGACCAAGAAACTTTAATTGGATCAATAGTTCAACAGATGACGTGCACACTGGCTTTGTTGCTCAAGAGGTTGAGGCTGTAGTTTCTAAATGGATCACACAGGGTGAGCTTGATGATCATAAGTCTGTAGATTACAATGCAATAACAGCTACGTTAGTAAAAGCCGTACAAGAACTAAAAGCTCAAAACGAAGATTTACTCGCTAGAGTAAAAGCACTCGAAAACAAGTAATAAGATATTTAGCTGGCAACAGCTAATTTGTTTAACCTTTAAATTTAAAAACATGGCATTAAAAGGATCATATGATTACAAAGGCATCGCGGTAGCAGATGCGTATGTAAAAATATCAAGCGTAAATTGGAGTTGTAGTAGCAATTCTGAGAATTACGTGAAGACTGCAGCTGTGTACAATTCTGATGGTACAATTAAAACTCCTGAAGTGAAAGCTGATAGGTGGACACAAAATACAATTGGAAATTGGCACGCAAATGTTTATAAAGATAAAGCTGCTAGAGATGCAAATCCTAACAATCACATCTGCTCAATAAGCGGATCATTTGATATGGACTTGAAAGATAGCGCTAAAAACCCTGTAAAACAGGCTTACGTTGCTGCAAAAGCAATGGATCTTTATAAAGGTATGGCAGACGCTTAATAGCAGTGACAATAGCTATTTAATATTGTTATATTATATGTAATAATATTAAAGTAAATTTTTAACAATTAAATTAAATTAATTATGAGTAAAGAAGTAGAAAATATCTCTGAAGAACAATTAAAAGAACTTCAAGGACACGTTAACAAAATTAACCAAGCACAATTACAGCTTGGTGGCTTAGAATCTCAGAAACATAACCTACTACACGCCGTAGTAAAAATGCAAACTGAGTTAACTGAGTTTCAAGGTAAACTAGAAGAGGAGTACGGAAAAGTAAGTATTAACATACAAGACGGATCTATTGCACCACTTCCTGAAAACGTGGAAGATGAAGCTGATACGCAAAATTAGTATTGGGAAAGATTATAAAAATGACGCAATGCATTACGCCGTTGGCCAAGAGGTTTACGGCGGGCACGTCATTTGTGATATTGTTGAGTCTGACACAAAGTTTAGCATTTTTATATCTAAAAATAAAGATGTTATACCTTGGAAAGACTTTAACAAAAATATGGCAATATCAGTAGAATATAATCTTGAGTATTAATGAATAGTACTTTTTATTTTTTAGTAAAACCTAAAGATAAACGTTATAATAATACTAAAAAAATAGGTAATAAAGAACTTATTTTAAACACAGAAATATCCTCATTTAGTAGCGTTAGTAGGCAAGCTATTGTAATGGGTTTACCCGTACAGTTTAAGACACCCATAAATAAAGGCGATGAGGTAATTGTTCATCACAATGTTTTTAGAAGGTGGCATAACGCCAAAGGCGAAGAAAAAAATAGTGGTAGCTATATAAATGATAGTCTGTATAAAATTGATGACTTACAAATATACGCTTATAAACAAAATGATGTTTGGAAACCTATACCTGGTTACACGTTTGTTGAGCCAATTAAAGAAGGTGTAGGTAAAGTTAAATACTCTGATATATATAGCAAAGAAGATATTATAGGTTATTTACCAGTCGCTGAGTACGAGTTTATTATCGATGATATTAAGCTATACAGAGTAAAAAACAATTTTATTACAATTAAATATGAATCTAAACCAGAAAAAAAAGAGTATAATTGAGGCTGGGTACAGGGCAGTTGACGAGTTAATAAAAGTTGCTAAAGAAAAAATAGTTGACAGTGATGATGATGTTTCCGCGGATAGATTAAAAAACGCAGCGGCAACTAAAAAATTAGCTATATTCGATGCGTTTGAAATACTAAACCGTATTGATGAAGAAAACGCTATTATAGATGGTAAACCAAAAGAGCGGAATAAGCCACAGGCTTTTGGAGGATTCGCAGAAAGTAAGTCTAAATAATGCACGAGCAACAGCTATATAAAACTATTGAACCAATAAAGATAAATACCATTAAAAGGCTCAATAAGGGTAAGAAATGGAAATATGGTTATAATAAAGAAAATCATATTGTAGTTATAAGTAAAACAGGGCAAATAGGTGATATTATAGAAATACAAAATCTTAAAATAGCTTTACCAAAGCAACCTAAAAAAATTACAAAATTTAAAAGCAACAAATGGGAGGTAACACCATATCCAAAAGAGCTTAATAGAATAAAAACTATATTTGATTGGAGAGATTATCCTAATGAATTTAAAAATAAATATATTGACTATATTGAAGGAGAGTTTACGAAAAGAGATGAAGGGTTTTGGTATTACAATAAGAACGTGCCTACTTATATTACTGGTACTCATTACATGTACCTCCAATGGTCAAAGATTGACGTTGGGCATCCTGATTTTAGAGAAGCAAATAGATTATTCTTTATATTCTGGGAAGCCTGTAAAGCAGACGTTAGATCATATGGCATGTGCTATCTCAAAAACAGACGGTCTGGTTTTTCATTTATGGCCTCAGGTGAAATCGTTAACCTTGCCACAATATCATCAGATGCGAGATTCGGTATATTATCTAAGTCTGGTGCCGATGCTAAAAAGATGTTTACAGATAAAGTTGTACCAATATCAGTCAACTATCCTTTCTTTTTCAAACCTATACAGGATGGAATGGACAGGCCGAAGACAGAATTGGCGTACAGAGTACCTGCGTCTAGGCTTACAAGAAGAAAGCTCACCACAGCCACAAGTGATCAACCAGAAGAACTTACCGGTCTTGATACGACTATCGATTGGAAAAATACCGGTGATAATTCATATGACGGTGAGAAATTAAAAATTCTTGCTCATGATGAATCAGGCAAATGGGAAAGACCAGATAATATATTAAATAACTGGAGAGTAACTAAAACAACTCTAAGATTAGGTAGTAGAATTATAGGTAAATGCATGATGGGATCAACGTGTAACGCGCTGGACAAAGGAGGTGATAATTTTAAAAAACTATATTATAATTCAGATGTTACCAAACGAAACAGAAATGGTCAAACTAATTCGGGTCTTTACTCTTTTTTTATACCAATGGAGTGGAATTATGAGGGTTTCATTGATGAATATGGAATACCTGTCTTTGAAACTCCACAAAAAGAAGCAATTGGTCCACATGGCGATGTCATTGACACGGGTGTTATTGAGCACTGGCAAAACGAAGCTGAAGGGCTCAAAAATGATCAAGACGCATTAAATGAGTTTTACCGTCAGTTTCCAAGAACCGAAGAACACGCTTTTAGAGACGAAACTAGAAACAGTATATTTAATTTAGTAAAAATATATGAGCAAGTAGATTATAACGAAGAGAATAAAAAGCCGACACGTGGAAATTTTGCTTGGGATAATGGAATAAAAGATACTAGGGTAACGTTTACTCCAGACATACAAAACGGTAGATTCTATGTGTCATGGATACCAACAGTTGATTTACAAAATAAAATCATAATCAAGGGAAATGGTAAATACCCAGGTAATGAGCATATTGGAGCTTTTGGTTGTGATAGTTATGATATATCAGGTACTGTAGATGGTAAGGGCTCAAAAGGTTCCTTGCATGGCTTAACAAAGTTTAGCATGGAAAATGCACCGCCTAATACTTTTTTTTTAGAATACATAGCAAGGCCACAAACAGCAGAAATGTTTTTTGAGGATGTTTTAATGGCACTGGTGTTTTACGGCATGCCACTACTTGCTGAAAATAATAAACCAAGATTATTATACTATTTAAAAAGAAGAGGCTATAGAGGTTACTCTATGAATAGACCAGATAAAATATGGAATAAATTATCTGTTGCTGAAAAAGAAATAGGAGGTATACCAAACTCTAGTGAAGATATAAGACAATCTCACGCTGCTGCTATTGAAAGTTATATATCGCAATATGTAGGTTTAAATAATGAAGGTGCTTACGGTAACGTGCCTTTTAACAGAACGTTAAATGATTGGGCTAGGTTTGATATAAACAAAAGAACAAAATTTGATGCCGCTATAAGCTCTGGATTAGCTATAATGGCGTGTAATAGACACCTATATAGACCTACACCAGAAAAAACTACCACAAAAATTAACTTTGGATTTTCAAGGTATAATAATAAAGGAACATTATCAAAAATTATAAAGAATGATTAAAACAAATAGTAAGTCTAGCTTTCCAAGTCAGGCGGTGCCTGATGCTGAGAAGTCTAGTTTGGAATATGGCTTGCAGGTTGGTAGAGCTATAGAATCAGAATGGTTTAAACACGATAGCGGAACTTCTCGTTATTACAACACACAAAGTAGGTTTCACGAGTTACGTTTATACGCAAGAGGAGAACAAGCTATTCAAAAATATAAAGATGAATTATCTATTAATGGTGATTTATCTTATCTTAATTTAGACTGGAAACCAGTTCCGATAATTCCAAAGTTTGTTGATATAGTAGTTAATGGCATATCTGACAGGCTATATGATATTAAAGCGTTTTCACAAGATCCAGTGGCCTTAGAACAAAGAACAGGTTATATTGAATCTATTGTTGAAGATATGCAAACAAAAGATTTTAAACAAGAAATTTTTAATACAACTGGTATTGATTCTTTTAATATAGATAAAAACAAAATTCCTGAAACTACAGAAGAATTATCATTGCACATGCAGCTTGATTACAAGCAATCGGTAGAAATAGCACAAGAAGAAGCATTAAAAAATATTTTAGATTTAAATAAGTTTGATTTAGTTAAAAAAAGACTTAATTATGATTTAACCGTGTTAGGTATGGCTTGCGTTAAAAATAGTTTTAACACTGCTGAGGGTATAAAAATAGAATATGTTGATCCTGCTAATATAGTATATTCATATAGTGAGTCACCATATTTTGATGATTTATATTATTTTGGTGAAGTTAGAAGGGCAACTATAACAGATTTAAAAAAACAATTTCCAGAGTTAACAGAAGAAGATGTTAAGGATTTAGAAGAAAAATATCAAAGTGCTAATTATGACCAACATATTTATTACCCTGAAGATATAAAAAATACTAATTATGTTAACGTGCTACACTTTGAGTACAAAACATTTCACAATCAAGTTTATAAACTAAAGGAAACAAAAACAGGTGCACAGAAAGCATTAAAAAAAGACGATCAATTTAATCCACCAAAAGATCAAAGAGCAAGATTTGACAGAGTTTCAAGGTCTATAGAAGTATTATATTCAGGTGTTAAGATAATGGGGCACAATAAATTGCTTGACTGGAAAATGTGTGAGAACATGACAAGACCAAAGTCTGACATAACTAAAGTTCAAATGGGTTACAACTTAGTGGCACCGAGAGTGTATAAGGGAAGGCCAGAGTCTTTAGTTAGTCGTATGACTACGTTTGCTGATATGATACAACTAACGCACCTTAAGTTACAGCAGGTAATGTCACGTGTGGTTCCTGATGGTGTTTATTTAGATGCTGACGGTTTAGCAGAGTTAGATTTAGGCAACGGGACTAATTATAATCCTCAAGAAGCACTAAACATGTATTTTCAAACTGGTAGTGTTGTAGGTAGATCATTAACACAAGATGGTGATATAAACGCTGGTAAAATACCAGTACGTGAACTACAATCAAGTGGTGGTAATGCTAAGATAGCTAGTTTAATACAGTCGTATAATTATTATTTACAAATGATTAGAGATGTAACAGGTTTAAATGAAGCTCGAGATGGTAGTAAGCCAAATGAAATGGCTCTTGTTGGCTTACAAAAAATAGCAGCAGCTAATAGCAATACAGCTACTAAGCACGTTTTAGATGCTAGTTTATTCTTGGCTCTAAAAACAGCTGAGTCTTGCTCGTTAAGAATATCTGATGTATTAGAATACTCTAATACTAAAAATCAATTTATTAACTCACTAGGTAAGTTTAACGTAGGTACGTTAAATGAAATAAAAGAGTTACATATACATGATTTTGGTATATTTTTAGAACTAGCGCCAGACGAAGAAGATAAACAATTATTAGAAAATAACATACAAATTGCTTTACAAAAAGAACAGATTGATTTAGAAGATGTAATTGATGTACGTGAAGTTAAAAATTTAAAGCTAGCAAACCAGCTACTTAAATTAAGAAGACGTAAAAAGTTTGAAAGAGATCAACAGAGGGCACGAGAAAACCAACAAGTACAGGCTCAGGTCAACGCCAAGTCGTCTGAAGCTGCAGCTGCTGCTGAAATACAAAAACAGCAAGGTATATCTCAAAGTAAAGTGCAAGTTAATCAAGCGCAGCTAGAGTTTGATATCAAAAAAATGGAAACCGAAGCTAGAATAAAAAAAGAATTAATGTTACATGAATTTGAGTTGAGCATGAAGCTTAAAGAAGGTGAAAAGCAAGTGATTAAAGATAAAGAGAGATACAAAGAAGATCGTAAAGACGAAAGAACTAGAATACAAGCTAGTCAGCAGTCTGAAATGATAGAACAAAGAAAAAAAGATTTACCAGCTAAAAAGTTTGAGTCTGCTGGTTTTGATAATTTAGACGGCTTTGGTTTAGAGCAATTTGAACCAAGGTAATTTTTTTAATTTTATAGTATTATATTATGGCAAAAAACAAAGAAGAGGTTGTTGAGCAAGCGGCTGAAGAAACTGTAGTTAAAGAAACTGTAGTTGAAGAAACTGTAGTTGAAGAGCAAGCGGCTGAAGAACCTAAAAAAGATACTGGCTTCCAGGAAGACGGTACTTACAAGATGAACCTAGAAGAACCAACTGAAGAAGAAAAACCAGTTGATGCTAAGGTTAACGTAGAACCTGTTGAAGAGCCCGTGAAGGAAGAACCAACAGAAGAGTCAGTACTACAAGAAGTAACTGATGAAGAAGAGCAACCTGAAACTATTGAAGAAACTGTAGAAGAAGAGGTTGAAGAAAAAATTGAAGAAAAAACTCCAGAAGTGGAACTACCAGAGAACATACAAAAAGTTATAGACTTTATGGATGAGACTGGTGGAACGTTAGAGGATTATGTTCGACTCAACGCGGATTACTCAAACGTAGATAACGAAGCGCTCTTGCGAGAGTACTACAAGTCTACAAAACCTCATTTGTCTTCAGATGAAGTTAATTTTATGTTAGAAGATAATTTTAGCTACGATGAAGAAACAGATGAGCCAAGGGACATAAAGCGAAAAAAGCTTGCTTATAAAGAAGCGGTTGCACAAGCTAAAAACCATTTGGAAGGTTTGAAGAGCAAATATTACCAAGAAGTCAAGTTGGGTTCAAGGTTAGCTCCAGAACAACAAAAGGCTATAGATTTTTTCAATCGTTACAATGATGAGCAGGTTAAGGTTGAGGAGCTAAACGCAAAACAACAGAAACACTTTAATAAAGAAACTGATAAAGTATTTAATGAGAACTTCAAAGGTTTTGATTTTCAAGTTGGGGACAAAAAATATCGTTACAACGTTAAAGACGCGACGCAAGCTAAAGAAGCACAGAGTGATGTATTAAAAGCTTTTAGTGGGTATATTAATAAAGATAATTTATTAAAAGACGCTAAGGGTTATCACAAGGCTTTATTTTCTGCGCGTAACGCTGACGCTTTAGCAAATCATTTTTATGAACAAGGTAAAGCCGATGCTGTAAAGCAAATGACTAGTGAAGCTAAAAACATTAATGTTAATAGACAAACTTCAGATGGTCAAGTTAAAATCGGCAACCAAAAAATGAGAGTTATAAGCGGCGATAATAGTTCTAGCCAAAAATTTCGACTTAAAAATTATTAAACAAGTTAAACATTAAAATTTAAAAAAAATGGCAAGTGCAAGTTTTTCTGGCCCAGCAGTGGCCAATTTGGTAAGCCCAGCTTATCAAAAAATGACTTTGGCATCTAACTATTTAGATATCCAAAGCAACGGGTGGACACAACAGTATCTACCTGAATTATACGAGCAAGAAGTCGATAGATATGGTAACAGAACTATATCTGGATTTCTAGCTATGCTAAGTGCTGAAATGCCTTTACAATCTGATCAAGTAATTTGGTCTGAGCAAGGTAGACTACATTTAGCTTATAAAGGTACAATCAACTGTACAAACGGTGTTGTAACAGCTATCAAAGATATTGACAACCAGTCAGGATCTAACATAGCTCACGCAGTAAGAAAAGGTGCTACTGTAGTAGCTTCTATTGTTGGTGGTGCTGGTACTAAAGTATGTAAAGCATTATGTACTGCAGGTGCTGAAACAGCAACTGATACTTTAACATTAAGACCATATGGTGCTCAGCATTTTGATGACTTAGCAACGTTAGCTGGTGGTGATACTGCTGTAGCTATTACGTTCTTCGTATATGGTTCTGAGTTTGACAAGGGTACTGATACTATGTCTGGTTCAATTGAGCCTAACTTCAAGACCTTTACTAATCAACCAATGATTATCAAAGATCACTTTGAAATCAATGGTTCTGACACTGCTCAGATCGGTTGGATCGAAGTAGCTGGTGAGTCTGGACAAGGTGGATACTTATGGTATTTAAAATCTTCAGGTGACACTAGAAGCAGATTCAATGATTACATGGAGATGTCATTAGTTGAAGCTGAAAAAGCAGCGGTATCTGGTACAGCTACTGCAAACTCTGAAGTAGGTGTTGCAGGTTCTGAAGGTTTATTCTCTGCTATTGAAAACAGAGGTATTGTAGCTACTAATTTAGTAGACGCAACTGGCGATGGTTTAGCAGATTTTGACAATCTTTTAGCTGAATTAGATAAGCAAGGAGCTATTGAAGAAAATATGCTTTACTTAGATAGATCATCTAATCTAGTATTTGATGACATATTAGCTAATATATCTGTTGGATCACAAGGTGGTACTGCTTACGGAGTATTTGAAAACTCTGAAGACATGGCACTTAACCTTGGATTTACAGGATTTAGAAGAGGTTCGTATGACTTCTACAAAACAGACTGGAAATATCTAAACGACTCTTCTACAAGAGGCATGATTGGAGACATCAAGGGAGTTTTAATTCCTGCAGGTACTTCTTCAGTATATGATCAGCAAGTAGGGGCTAACGTAAGAAAACCTTTCTTACACGTTAGATATAGAGCTGGACAAACAGATGATAGAAAATTAAAGTCTTGGGTGACTGGATCAGTTGGTGGACCAACTAGTTCAAACATCGATAAGATGGAGATTAACTATCTATCTGAAAGATGTTTAGTAGTACAAGCTGCAAACAACTTTGTATTAATAAAATAATTAACATTATTTTTTAAAGAGTTAGGCGCTTCGGCGCCTAGCGCTTTATTTTTTTAACTTTTATTATATTATATCATGAAAAAAACAACAAACGTAACAGAAAAGCCCACTAATAAGTGGCAAGTAAAAGATAGATTATATGAGCTAATGGGTGATAGAATACCTCCAGTTTATATGATGAAATCAAGAGGATTATACTGGTTTGATAATGAAACCGGTTATGAGAGAGAAATAAAGTATTGTAGAAATCAAAAAACAGTATTTGTTGATGAAATGAAAGGGCCACAAAGACTTGGCCATATTGTTTTTAGAAACGGAAACTTATTTGTTGAAAAAGAACAAGCTACTTTACAACAGTTTCTTTCAATATATCATCCTGATGCGGGATCGGTATATAAAGAATTTGATGCAGATGTAGAGGCTGAAACTGATATTGACATATTAGAATTACAGCTACAAGCTATGAACCTAGTAAAAACTTTAGATGTTGATCACATGGAAGCAATACTAAGGTCAGAAGTAGGAAATGAAGTATCTACGATGACTTCTAAGGAGCTTAAACGTGACGCTTTAATATTTGCGCAAAACAACCCAAAATTGTTCTTAGAACTCGCTACTGATGAAAATATAAACATTAGAAATATGGGTATTAAGTCAGTTGAACAAGGTATCATTAAATTATCTAATGATCAAAGAACGTTTAAATGGGGATCAACTGATAAAACATTAATTAAAGTACCATTTGATGAAAATCCATACTCAGCACTAGCTGCGTATTTTAAAACTGATGACGGTATTGATATTTTTAAAACAGTTGAGAAAAAACTAAAATAAAAATCATTTATAGAGGTGGTCATCTTTATAGGTGATCACTTACTATAAAAAAAAGAAATTATGGCTATTAACGTAAATAGAGTTTACCAAACCGTGTTATCAATATTAAATAAAGAGCAAAGAGGTTACCTAACGCCATCTGAATTTAATAACTTAGCGCAGCAAGCTCAAATAGAAATATTAGATGCTTTATTTTATGATTACAATCGTTTTTTAAATTTAGAAAATGTAAACCGTACCAATGAAGGTTATGCGGATTTAGCTGAAAAAATTGAAGAACAAATCGACGTCCATTATAAGACTTCGGATATAACATTAACTAATGGTGTAGGTACGCTACCCACCGACTTGTATAGAACTATAGATGCTACAATCACAAGCGGCACAGTTTCAGTAGAAAAGGTAGATAAAAAAAGATTAGCATATCTAAAATCGTCACCGTTAACAAAACCATCTACATCATTTCCTGTATATTACCAAAGATCAAACGACATAATAATTGAGCCTGCGTTAACAGATAACAGCTGGACTTTAGGTGATATAAAGTTACAATACATACAAAAGCCAGATGATCCAAGATTTGGTTATAGCGTTGACTCAACGTACGGAACTCAAATATATGATATTAATCCATTTATTGCGAGTGGTTTAATTATAAAAACAAGCACATTAACGTCAATCGCGGCAAACTTAAGTGGAGCTTCAAACGCTACTTACTCAGATATAGCGCCTAGCGGTGGTGGTGGTAGTGGAGCTAAACTTACAGTAGTAGTAAGTGGTGGTGTGATATCTGCAATAGAGGTTACATCAGCTGGCTCTGGCTATACAGCTAACGCACAACTTTCAATACCAAAGTCAAGTTTAGGTGGTGGTAGTGGAGCAACAAATGTTTTAATAAATATAAACGCTACAGATTTATATAGTGGAAATACTTTTGGCTCTACTAACTTTACACTTCACGAGTCACTAGAACCTGGGTTGATACTATCAATATTAGCATATGCAGGCTTAGTAATTAAGGATCCTGCGGTTATCCAAGCTGCGACGCAATTAAATACAGCAACTAACATTTCAAAATCAAGACAATAAACTATGGGACTACTAGGAACAACAAAAGCTGAACATTATTACACCTCAAGTCAGAAGTTCACTACAAGTACTTCACAGGCTAGTAATGGCGAATACGTACTTACTGTAGATACTAAACCCGCTGATGAAAATGGCTTTATTGTATTTGTTAACGGCACTGAGGTTGGTAGGGATAAATATACTTACCCAAAATCTGGCACAGCTGTTAGTGATGGTATTATACACTTTACATCCGGTTTACCTGTTGCTGGGGACACTGTATTGGTTAAGCTTACTGATAGATCGTTAGGTGATTACAGGTATGTTAAGCTAGCTGATATAGTTAATAACTTTATGTATGGTTACGTTGGAGATGGCAAGGTTTTAAATAAAACAAAAAGATCAGATATTTTATTTCATGTTAAAAGAGGTATACAGGAGTTTGCTTATGATATTTCAAGAGTTGAAAAAATACAGGAGGTTGATGTACCTTTAGATTTAACGCTACCTATGCCTCAAGATTATGTAAGCTATATAATGCTATCATGGGTGGACACTGGTGGTTTAGAGCACCCTATATTTCCCGCGTCATTTACATCAAGAGCCTCAGAATCTGTAGGACAAGATGCTGATGGTAATTATCTATTTACCGGCCAAGGTGATACGTTAACAACAACACCATCTTCTATTCAAACTAAATTTAAAGATTTTGATCATAACGTACTTAGTGGTAACTTAAAAAACGACGACTACTACTTATATACGCATTACTTAGCAGCAAGATCTTACAATAGAGGCTCTAGGTTTGGTATTGATCCAGTGATAGCTAATTTTAATGGAGTGTTTGTTGTTGATGAGGCTAATGGTCAATTTGGCTTTAGCAGTGATTTAGCTGAAAGAACCATAACAATAAAATATATATCAGATGGTTTAGCAACTGATAGTGAAATAAAAATATCTAAGTTAGCAGAAGACGCTCTATACAAATATGTGTATCACGCTATATTATCAACAAAACTTGGGGTGCCAGAATATCAAGTGCAAAGAGCTAAAAAAGATAGAAGAGCTGCTATGCGTAACGCAAAGCTAAGGTTATCAAATATTAATTTACATGAGATAACAAAAATTATGAAAGGTAAGTCGAAACATATTAAACATTAATTAAATGCCAGAAATAAAAAACACGTTTCTGAAAGGCAAGATGAACAAAGACCTCGACGAAAGAGTCTTGCCTAAAGGTGAATATAGAAACGCACAAAACATCTTGATAAATGATTCTGAAGATAGTGACGTTGGTGCTATAGAAAACGTACTAGGCAATAAGCTGAAGCACGACGATATAAATATTTCTAACGCTGAAACAATAGGTTACTACGCTGACACAAAAACAAAAAATATTTATTGGTTTGTAACAAACTTTACGGGTGATACCGGTAACGTGTTGAACATGTCTAGAGCTACTAACAGTAATGTGTGTAGAATATATATGTTAAGTGCTGCTGGTGAATTAAAAATATTAGTTAATGGTCATTTTTTAAACTTCAGCAAAGCTCATTTAATTACAGGCGTTAACGTAATTGATAATTTATTGTTTTGGACCGATAACTACAATCAACCAAGAAAAATAAACATTGACACAGCGCTTGCTAATAGTGCTTATTATGATTCAGAAGAAAAAATAAGCGTAGCTAAACTCACGCCATATATACCACCGGTGTTATATAATACTAGTGCTGCTGGAGACGGCACAACATTAAAAAGAGACAGTAACGTTAAGTCAGATTATTTAAAAGAAAATTTTGTTAGATTTTCTTATAGATATAAATTTGACGACGGTGAATATTCTACCATGGCACCATTTACGCAAATTATTTTTAAACCATTAAACAACGGTGTTATATCACCAGTATTGGGAGCTTCTAACGCTAATTCTAAAAATACTACATCAGGCGAACCAGACGTTTTAATAACAGCAGAAGATATTTATAAAAAAGGTAGTGTAGATATTATGGAAAACGCCTACAACTTTGTAGAGCTAAGAATACCATTGCCTAACGCTGATGAATTTAAAACAGCGCAGTACAGTCCCACCACAACATACAGCAACCCGTATAATATAAAACAAGTTGAGATATTATTAAAAGAATCAGATGGCGTGGCTGTATATGCAGTTGCTAAATTGGTAGTAGACGATAGTAGTTTCACAAGTAATATTGAGCAGTACGAAATAAAACCTGTTGAAATATCAGGCCAAACTAACGGTGCTGTTAACAATAGCACAACTATAGCCATTGATGCTAACACTAATGTAAAAGTTGGTATGCAATTAACGCATCAGTCTGGTGTAACTACTGTAGTAACTGTTAATAACGCCGGAACTTCAATAACAGTATCTGACAATGTAACTTTTGGTGATAATGCTACATTAACATTTTTCTTTAGGTACTATAGACAGCAATTAAAATATATATATAAATCAGAAAAACCTTATAAAGTTTTACCAGAAGATCAAACCACAAGAGTATACGATCAAGTACCATTAAGAGCTAAAGCTCAAGAAGTCCCTGGTAATAGAATTGTGTATGGTAATTTTACCGAAAATTATAATTTACCAAGAGACGAGAACAATAGAACAGGTATAAATTATTTGATAAATGCTAATAGAAAAGGATTTCATGAGTTTTCTGGAGGCAGCAGTAACGCGGCGGGCTTATTACAACATACAGAAAAAACATATAAGTTTAATTCTATAAAACAAAGAAGAACATATCAAGTAGGTATTGTGTTATCAGATAGGTTTGGTAGACAATCATCAGTTATATTATCTTCTAATGACGAAGGTGCTGAAGGTAAATCAGATACATTTACGGTACAAAATGATTCTGGTAATAAATTTGTAAACAGTGCTCACAGTTGGTCTAGTGATGAAGCAAATATAATAGGTAAAGCTTTAGATATAGAATTTAAAGATTCAAGAATAGTACCCGAATCAGAAATGTATAGCGCGTCAAATCCATATGGTTGGTACTCTTGGCGTTTAGTTGTAAAACAAACTGAACAAGAATATTATAATGTTTACGCACCGCACCCAGCGGACGACTGGAATAACATTGATAATGAAAAAAGTGCCACAACTAGTGGTAGAAGTTGGTTAACGTTGCATGGTGATAATATAAATAAAATACCAAGATCTGTTAACGATGAAGATGTTACAAGGCCTGGTGTTTCTGGTTCTGAAGCTAGATTGTTTCCTAAAGTAATATCTGACAGTTCAAGCATAGCGTACTCAAAAGCAAACACAGACGGTAATGATAAGCTTATTAATGTTATAAGTATAGGTAATGCTAAAGATCAAAATTTATTTTTACAAGCAACTAATGATGATTTTAAAGGTGAAACATCTGGTACTACAGGTTTTTCTGTATTGCCTTTTGTTTATGGTTCTGATAGAAATCCTTTAGTAGCAGAACTACCTAACTTACGAGTAGCAGCTGACACAGCTAATAGTGCAGGTATAAGGGTGTCTGTGTTTGATGATGGTAGTAGTGCTAGTCAAGTCAATGTGTTTAGAGATAATAATACTGATTTTGTAACTAACTCTATTATAACTGGACCTAGAATAACACTAGATAATATTAATGTACCATTAAAAGTAACAGGCGCCTCTGGATCAGGCACAATATTGGTAACATATTCTGGAGGTGATCAAACATTTGTAGCTAAAGATTTATTATTTATATCAAACTACAAAGATGGTTTAAGTGTTTTTGAAACAGAACCATTTGAATCAAAGTTAGATATATACTATGGAACAGCAACTGGTGGCTTGATTGATGATTTAAATAAACAGATGGCTAATATTACTGGCGTACCATCTAATTTAAGATATAATGATAATTCTACTAGTGATACGTTTGCGGAAAATACAAGTAGCGGCGCTGCAATAACAGGTGGTAATTTACAAGCAACAGCTAGTGGTGGTGGTAGTATTACTTTTCAACTGCTTAGCGCTGTAAGGCAAAATGGCGACAATGTAACTGGTAGCTTTGCTTTAAGTGGATCAGGTGCTTTAACAACATCGGCAGATTTCGCAAGAGCAAACGATGCTAATTTAGATAATATAACATTAACAGTAAGATACACAGAGTCTAGTGCAGGGTCAACAACAGATACGCTTTCGTTATCAATAAGTAACTCAGCGCCTAGCGTTACATCAAGCAACAATACTAGTAGTAATCCAGCTTCAGTCTCTGTTGATGCGGGCGGTGGAACATCTATATTTTCAGGAACTGCTACTAACGGCGCTGCTTTGTCAACAGCAGATAAAACTGGTTTATCTTATTCAGTAGCTGCATCAGCAGGATCACAATATAATAACTACTTTGCTATATCATCATCAGTGGCAGGAAATTATACCGTTACAACAACATCTTTTTACAACGGAACAACGTGGAAAAACTTAGGAAATAAAAACGTGGTAGTAACCGCTACTGATGCCGAAGGTTTAACAAATACTCACTCCGTTACCATAAACTCTATAGACACAAGAGTGCAAAGCACGTTTAGAACAGACAGTAGTTTTAACGTTTGTACCACTGGTAGCGATGTAACAGTTTGGGTTGAAAAGGGTACAGGCGCTTCGTTAAACGCAAACAAGTTAGTTGTTGGTAATAAAGTTTTTGCTGGTCAGTTTGCTGGTACAGATATAGGTTTAAGACAGTTTAGATTTTACGACGCAGGATATTATTATGCTGCTAATCACACTGGTAGTGGTGGTAATTATAGTATAACATCAATTTCACAATGTTCATAATATGGGAGCAATATTAGAAGTAGCTTATTACAATACATTTATTTTAGCAGGTGGCGGCACTAGCAGTGCTGAACCTGGTAGGTATCACGTTGAAGAATCAAGAATAAAAGGTGGTTTTAACGAAAAGTCTGTTGACCTTGGCGTTAAAGCTTATATTGTTGATGATGAATACAGCATGAGAACTAGAGAAAACGCAATGATACACTCAGGTGTGTTTAACTCTAAAACAAAAGTTAATGATACCAATCAGTTTCCTACAGGTAAACCAATAACTAAAGCTGTTGATTTAGCTAATGGATCAATACAAAAGCTGTACGCAGAAGATACTAATTTAAATATATTTCAAGAAAACAAAGTAAGTCAAGCTTTAATAGATAAAGACGCGATATTTACAGCAGAAGGTAAACCAATAAGAGCAGTTTCGGATGTAGTAATAGGTAACATATCACCTTACTTGGGTAAGTATGGTATAAGCACAAACCCTGAAAGCTTTGCTTATCATGGTGGTAGAAAATATTTTGCTGATAAAACAAGAGGTACAATAATGAGATTATCAAGAGATGGCCTAACGCCTATATCAGATTATGGTATGCGCGATTGGTTTAGAGATAACTTAAAAAATTCCACATCTTTATATGGCATGTATGACGAGCAAAAGGGTCATTACATATTATCATTACAAGGTAGCAGCATACAAGGTAGTAAAGTAGCAACTGGATTAACTACAACTGTAACAAAAACAGATTACGCTACGGTAGCTTATGATGAAAAAGCTAAAGGCTGGGTGAGTTTTTATACATATAAACCATCATTTGGCTTTAGTTTGCAAAACAACTACTATACATACAGTGGTGAAAACTTATATATTCATTATGTTACAGACGTAAGAAGAAGTAATTTTTATGGAGCAGCGCAGTCAGATCCAAGTAACGTGTCTATTATATTCAATGATATGCGCTCTACATCTAAAAACTTTTTAACTGTAAACTATGAAGGTAGCACTGGTTGGACAGCTGAACCCGCAACAAAAGCATATAATAATAGCACGAGCGCTACAACATATACAGCAATAACACAAGAAGCATATAAAATTCCTCAAGAAGGTGTAATTATACCTAATACAGCACCAATACAATATGCTGGTTTTGTTAAAAAAGAAGGAAAATATTTTAGCCCTATACAAGCTAAAAATACAGATCAGTTCTATGACAACTCTTATTTTCAAATAAGTGGACTTAGAGGTCATCACTTAGAAGTTGATTTAGAATATTGGAAACCAAATGAAAACACACCAGATCAAGGCACTGATAAAGCTGAAATATTTGCTGTGTCTACAGAAGTAAAAAATTAAAACATGCAAGAGTTAATACACATATTAGATATTTTTTGGAACGGTGATCCTGATTTGCAGGTTCATAAGAGCGTAGCACCTATTATTATAGGTGCCGCTGTATCTGCGCTAGGAGGTATTATTGGCGGTATAAGTAACGCTAATAGAGCTAGAAAAGCAAGGGCAAGACAGCAAGACTTTCAAGATCAGTTATCAGAAGCTGAGGCTAATAGACAGGAGATAATTGATCCTTTTGCAAACATACAAGATTTAAGTGGTATGATAAGCAACCCGTTTGCTAATCTACAAGTTGCAACGCAAGCAGCTGATTTTCAAGCAGAAGAAGCTGACTTATCATTAGCTAGTTCTTTAGATACATTAAGAGCAACTGGCGCTAGTGCGGGTGGAGCAACAGCTTTAGCACAAGCAGCGTTAAGAAGTAAACGAGGTGTTTCTGCTACAATACAACAACAGGAAGCACAAAACGCTAGATTAAGAGCGCAAGGTGAAGCACAAATGCAAAGAGCATTAATGAGTGAAGCTGCTAGAGTGCAGCAAGCTAGAACAGCGGGTGATCAGTTTACTTTCCAACAACAAGAAGCAAGAGATTTACAGCAGTTAAATAGACTGCAAACAATGGTTGATAATTCACAAGCACAAGCTGCAGCATTTAGATCAGCTAGTAACGAAGCTATATTTGGCGCAATAGGTACTGTAGGAGGAAGCTTAATGGCGCTTGGCGCGGATGGTTTTGGTGATGGCTCGGGAAAGTAGTAAGCCCCGCAAGACGGGGCAATGCAGATAAAAGGTTGGCAGATTTATCAAAAGATATTTATAGTGACAAAAGTCTAATTAACACTTCGTTTACAGACTAATAAAAATTAAATTATGGGAAGATACGAAAATCCACAAGTAACAATAATAGATCCAAGTAAAAACTTAAAAGCTTTTCAAAACAATTTTGATAAAGCATACGCAGCCGTGGATGCTTACAGAAAAGAAAAGCAAGCTAGAGAAGAAAAGTATGAAAACGAAGTATTCGCGGTTGGTAACAAGATGTATGAAAAACTTGATGCTGCTGAACTATATAACAACAATGGAGAAGAAGCGTTATTTGATTCAGTTAAAGCGGGTACAGACTTTATCATGCAAAATAAATTAAACAAAACGGAACAGCTTACTTTAGCTAAATCACACGGCGAAGTAGTTGGTGTATTAAATAATTTTGCACAAGGTGTTTTTGTTACGCCATTAGAATTAGATAAAACAAATATCAACAACCAAACCTGGATGGAATTATCTAGTGCTATGGAAAACAAAAACGTAGATGTTAAAATGGTAATAGATGACTCAAGTAGACAAGCAAGATACGTAGGTGAAATATCATATACTGTAGATGGTAAAACAAAAACTATGAGTCATAACCAACTTGCAACGTTATTAGGTAACATACAAGCATCTTCTACAGATTACAAGAATAAGAAAGCTAAGGTAGACACAAAAATAAAAAACATTATAGGTATTGCTAATCAAAGACAAGAAGAAAAAGACGGTATGCGTGATACAAATACCACAAAAGAATCTATAAAAGAAGCTTTAGATCAAGGTTTAGGTAACATAGATCAAGAAGAAGTTGAATTTATATTTGAAAACTTACTTAATTCTACTCAACAAGGTAATATAGAAGAAGGTAAAAATGAAGATGTTAGAAGAAGAGAAAAAATAAACGAGTGGTATAAGTCACAAATAACTGGTGTTAAAGCTAATAGATTAAAAGCAAAAGACGCTAGTAACTTTAGTGCCAGAATAGCATCTTCTAATAACACGCTAGCTACTATTTATGATAAAATAAACACAGTAGTAAATAGAGATATTCAACCTATTACAAAAATAGAGTTTGGTGTACTAGGTGTGCAAGGCCCACTGCAAGATCTTTTTTCTAAAGCGCAAGAGGTTAAAGATTATGAAACTATGGCAGATATTGTAGGGCAAAACGTTGCTAGCGAAATAAATAGCGTTAGTAAAAACGCCGATCATATTTATCTTGGTAGATCAGAAGCTTTAAAAAATTACATAGAAGCAAAACAACAAGCCGCTAAAATAAACAGTCCAGATGAAGAGCCACCTACTGTAGCAAGTATAACAAATGAATTTAACACAAAATATAAAAGAAAAACCACGGGTGAAAACTCAGTGCCTGAAATATTTAGGATGAGAGAAGCTGATGATAATAAGGTAAAAAGTTTTCCATATAGGATAGAAGTTACTAACTCAGCTGATATTACTAAAGAAACTTTGTCAGCTATGGGTATTTTTAATTACGATCCAAACTACTTTGCTACAATCACAGGAGGTAACACAACACCAACTGGTAGAGAAAAGGGGCTTTAAAATAATATAATATGCAAGATTTAATAAGAGATCTTTATCGTAAGTATGCACCTAACGAAAATATTGACGATAAAATAAAATATGTAGAGGAGAATTATGGCAACGACGTGTCTGCGTTTGTCAATGATTTTTACTCTAAATACGAACCTTCTAAATTAAATCAAGATACTGTTGATCACATTAATAAAAATTATTTAACTCCAAAGCCAGATTATTCAAAATTTACTATGAGTGCTGTTCCTAAAATTTCTACAATGCAGGACATAGTTAGCACAACGCCTAATGTTAACAGGCAAGGCAAACCAATCAAAGCTTCATACGAACAAATGAGAGATATAAAAAGTATATCTCAATACGATGAATTAAAACAAGCGGCGCAAGTTGTGTTTTCACCAACAGCATTAGCAGCGGAAGTACGTGGTGATACAGACTTTATTGATGTAGATGAGTCTTTTAAAATTGCTTTATCTACACCATTAGCTTGGCTTTCAGATGCAAGAAAATCTATTAAATATAAATCAGAATTATTTGATAGGTACTCAGACGGAAAGTTTGGCATACCAAATTTTTTATTAGCTGATATATCAGAAGAAGAGCGTAAAGAAATTGAAACTAAAGTAAACGCGCAAGAACTAGCAGACTTTTATTCTCCAACTATGCCAGCTTTTTTACAGCCTTTAAATAAGTTAACTTCAATGTCTAAGCCTGTTAAAAAGTATCAAGAGCAAGTACAGAAAAACATAACTAAATATGATGGGGATATAATATCAGCGTTAGGAAAAGGTAACTTGTTTGATGCAGGTAGCCAAATAGTTAATGGCATGATACAAACAGCACCTACTTTAGTAGCTGCGGCTGGCGGAGCCCCAGCGTTACTGACAATGGGAGCTGGCATGTATGGTAGTAAATTTGAAGAGGTATTTAAAGATAACCCAAACAAAACAGTCGGTTTAGCAATGCTTAACGCGGGTTCTACGGCAGCTGTAGAAGTAGCAGGTGGTTTAGTAACACAAAGATTATTATTTGGTACTGGTATATTTGCTAAAGGCGCAGGTAAAAAAGCTGTTGAAAATTTAACAAAAGGATCTGTTGGTAGATTAGTAAATACAATAACAACAGCTGGTCTTGAAGGTACAGAAGAACTAGCGGTTGAGATGACAGCAGAAATAATAGATAGGCTTACATTAAAAGATCAATCATATGGCGACATATATAATGACATTGGTAAAATAACGCGAGATAAGTCGGATGCTTTTATATTAGGTGTGGCTATGGGTGGTACCACTAGTACAATGCAAAACTTAATGACATCTGAGTCTGCTCTACAAGAGCACGCGATTAATTTATTTATGAGTAAAGCTGACAGAGATTACTTGACTAAAAGAGCAGACAATATAAATAAACTGCAAGTAACTTTAAATGAAGCTAAAACAGAAGACGGCAAAAAAATAATTGAAAATAAAATTGAAAAAGAGGTTGGTGATATACTTAATAAAAGAAGAAAAATACAAAACAACCTTAAAAATTTAAAGCAAGAAGAGTTAACTAACCTTGGTAACTTAACAGACAAGCGATTAAATAAAATTAAAGATTATAAATCAGAAACTAACGAAGAAGTAAAGTCTGAAATAAAAAAAGAAATAGATCAGTTAGCTAGAGGCTCAAGTAATATATTTAATTCTACAACTAAAAGAAGATTAAATGAAAATATAAAGTTTGCTAGAAAAAACAAAAGGCCAGATGAAGTCGTTGTTTACGATAACACAGATGAGTTTCAAGATGTATATGACAGTGCTGATCCTAAAGAATCAATAGATGTTAGTGGTGTAGATGGTTTTTATTTAAATGGCGTATTACATATAAATAGAACAGCATCAATAGAAACAGGTGCTATATCAGTTGGATCACACGAGTTGTTACATGATATAGTTAAAAACGTAATAAGAGACGCTAACGGTAATATCACACCATCTGGTATTGCTTTAATAAACAACTTTAGAAAACAACTATCAGCTAAAGAAATAAAAATTGTACAAGATCGTATTGATAAAAATTATAGGTACAATGAAGATGGCACAGAAAAAGCTTTTGAAGATTATGCGGAGGAGTATTTAAATATATTTCACGATGCTATAGTAAAGAAAGACATAAAGTATAATGCTACAGATGGTGCATGGTGGAAAGGTGTAGCAGGTAATTTTTCTAGTATATTTAAAAGGTTTGGCTATGATAATGCTAGCTTTAAAACAGGCAAGTCAGCATATAACTTTTTATTAGACTATAGTGATAGAGCTAGCCGTGGTGAGGATATAAGTGATTTAGTGAATAAATTAAAAGAAGAAGGCAGAGAGTTAGACGCGCAAATAGAAGACACAAACCCAAGAGATACTAATAAATTAAATGATCTTAAAAATAAAAGAAAAGATAAGAAACAAGAAGTAAGGGAAGCTATAGCTCAACAAGATATACAAAAGTCTGTTACATCAAGTAATGAGTCTGAAATAAACAAGCTTGGTAAAAATACAACTAAAGAGCAGTGGGATGCTGGTAAAGCTGATGAAGCCATTGAAGAGTTATATGATAGATTAGATGGTTTAGTTAAAAGCAAAATACCTAGAAATCAACCACCAGGTTTTTCAGCTGAAGACTTTGTTAGTGAAACTATATTTGAATTAATACCTCATATTAGAAACTTTAATCCAGAAGTTAATGATAGTTTATCTGGTTGGATAAATTCACAATTATCAAATAAAATTGGTAATGTATTTAGAAAAGGTACAGCTGGTACTAAAGATGTTTTTGAAACAGATATAACTGAAGCTAGAAAAGTAGCAGCAGAAGAAACAGCTTTACCTGAAGTTACTGAAAAGCCTAAGGCTAGAAAAATTAATCCAATTGATTTAGCTAGAGATGAAAATATAAAAGAAGATTTTATTAACGACATTGCTTCTAAAATACCAGGTTTAGATATAGAAAATTTAACATTTAAAAACGTCAAAGATTTATCTGCTGAAAATACAGCTAGAGTATTTGAGGTGCCAAGTAAAAAAATAACAGACCCAACTGCTAACTTAACAAAGCAAGAAAAAGAAAATGCTTTGAAGTTTATTAGAGCTAATGCTGTAGATTTAATATCATTACTACCCGAAGGTGCTGTAACAGAAGCAGCGACTGAAAAACTTATAGGTACATCAACCGGTGTTGCTAAAAGTTTATTAAATAAATTTTATACTAAACAAGCTAGGATAACTAAAGGCGCAGGCTTATCACCTTATAAATTAAAAGATAATATAACTAAAAAAGAATTTTTGGAAGCTTTTGGTATTGTTGAAGGTAAAAAATCTACTGACTTTGGGCCAAGAACGCCTGAAGCTCAAGCTGTAAAAGCTATGATGTCTTTATATGGTAAGTTAGCAACTAATACAGTTTTAAGAAACGAGCTTGTTAAAAATAAAGAATATGAGCAGTCTGTAAGAAACATAGCCGCAGGTAAATCTGAAATACAACTTAGCAATAGCCAATTTACCACAGGTAAATCACGTATAACAGAACTGCTTAATAAATTAAAATTAAACCAATTAAAAAACACAGACACTAGCGATATTAAATTACTTAAAGGTATTGTGTTGGATGTTTTATCTCAAACGTCCATACCAATGGAAAAATTATTATCAGCTGGATCTTTTGCTAACGCTGGTAAAGACTTAAAAAGATCTCAAAAATACGGATGGTTTTTTACTAGCGATCAAAGAGCTAAGTTACGAAGAGACGCTATAAAAAATCAAATAAAATCAAATGCTAAACTTGATACTAACATTGGCACTGCTTTGCAAAGTTCTGTATACACAAATAACGCAATACAAAACAACGAAAAGCATTTAGATTATATTAATGAAAATTATAAAGGTACAGAGTCTTTATTAAAAACTTTTAACGAAATAGCAAAAACACCAAAAGGCAATCAAGCAATAGCAGCTATAATGTCTACTAGTTCAAGAGGCACTGGTCATTTCATGAGACAACTAGCTATTGTTAGAGGTTATGATAGCACGTTAAACAACCTAAAGAAACCAGACGCAGATGAGCACGTATTAACAAATAAAATAGCAACATCAATAGCCTATGAGGTAGGCGTTGTTAAGGGTAAATTTAAAGAAGTAGCTAACTTTTTTAAAGAAAGTTACTATAGAATAGGTATAAAAAGAACTGACGACAACAAAGTAACAGCCGCTGGGTACAAAGAGGTTATGCCTAAGTTTTACATGGACAAGTTACAAGAAGCTATTAAATCAGGTGACTTTACAAACATGCCCGATGTTTTAATAAGGTACTTTAATCCAGAGGTAAATGCAAAAGACGGTGGTATAAACCCATTTGATTTAATAGTAGATGGTAAAAGTGTCGCTGAAAAATATGGGTTTAATTTTAAAGGCAAACCGACTCAAGATGTAATTAGCTTGGCTCAAGATTTAATCCACAAACAAATAATAGGACAAATAAAAGCTAAAGATGCTGTTAGGGTTTTTGATGCGATAGCTGATAACTACGTATCAAAAGAAAAAAATAAAAATGCTAATTTAGTTTTAGCAAGTAAAACAATAAATAATAAACCAAACCAAACGTCTGATCAAGTTGAAGATCAATTAAAAGTAATTGATAACGCTATATCATTTTCAAGAACTTTTAACAACCCTGAAAAAGGAATAAGTGTTTTTGATTTTGATCAAACGCTAGCAAATACAAAAGAAAAGGTTTTATTTGAAATGCCTGATGGTAAAAAAGGAAAATTAAACGCACAGCAGTTTGCAGAGCAAGCTGAGCTACTAGAAAAACAAGGCGCTACTTTTGATTTTTCACAGTTTGAAAAAGTTAAAGGCGCAACTAAAGGACCGTTCTTTGAGTTAGCTCAAAAAATAAAAGGTAAGTTTGGTAATAAAGATATATTTATATTAACGGCTAGACCTCAATCAGCCGCACCAGCTATACATAAGTTTTTAAAAGGTGTTGGGTTAAATGTAAAAATTAAAAACATTACAGGCTTAGAAAATGGTAACCCTGAAGCTAAAGCACAATTTATATTAGATAAGGTTGCAGACGGTTATAATAACTTTTTCTTTGGAGATGACGCATATAAAAACGTTAAAGCAGTGCAAGATGTATTAAGTCAAGTTGATGTTAAGTATGATGTGCAACAAGCTAAAGCGCAATTAAGTAAATCGCTTGATAATGACTTCAATGAAATATTGAGTGAAAACACGGGCATTGATCCAAACGCTACATTTTCAGACGCAACAGCTAGGGTAAGAGGAGCTAATCAAGATAGTTTCTTTAAAAATATATTTATACCATATAGCGCTGAAGATTTTATGGGTTTAATGTATCCATTGTTAGGCAAAGGTAAAAAGGGTGATAGTCAAAAGAAGTTTTTTAAGAAAAATTTAATTGATCCATTTGCAAGAGCTACAAGAGACATGAACGCGGCTAAGCAAAAAATAGTTAATCAATATGATCAGCTTAAAAAAGACTACAAAGATGTTAAGAAAAAACTATTAAAAGCTACTGATTACAACAACTATACTTTTGATCAAGCCATAAGGGTATATATTATGGATAAAAATAACATTGATATACCTGGTTTATCAAAAAGAGATAAAGCGGCTTTACTTAAAATGGTAAATGACAACCAACGTTTAGTAGAGTACGGTGATCAAGTAGCTAACATAGCAGGGCTTGAAACTGGTTATATAATACCAGATGGTTCCTCTTGGCTAGCCTCTACGATAGAAAGCGATTTACGTGATGTTAACGTTAGAGTTAATAGAGCAAAGTATTTAAAAGAGTGGAAACAAAATGTAGATATAATATTCTCTGAAAATAATTTAAATAAACTACAAGCACTATATGGTAATAATTATAGAGAAGCATTAGAAGATATACTTTACCGTATGGAAATAGGTAGTAACAGAACTCAAGGTCAAAATAAACTAGTCAATGACTTTACAGAGTGGATAAATAACTCTGTTGGCACTATAATGTTTTTTAATAGAAGATCTGCTATATTACAAACGTTATCAACACTTAACTTTATAAATTGGTCTGATAATAATCCACTTAAATTTGCAAAAGCCATTGGAAATTTTCCACAATACGCCAAAGATTTTGCTACTATATTTAACTCAGATATGCTAAAAGAAAGAAGAAGAGGATTACAAACGGATGTAAGTGCCTCTGAAATAGTTAATCAAGCAGCTGGATCAAAAAATAAATTTAATGCTTTAGTTTCTTATATGTTAAGAAGAGGTTTTGTCTTTACACAAATGGCTGATAGTTTCGCTATTGCTTCAGGTGGTGCTGCATTTTACAGAAATAGATTAAACACTTATAAAAAACAAGGGTTAAGTGAAAATGAAGCTAAAGATAAAGCATTTCAAGATTTTCAAGAGACTTCTGAAGTATCGCAGCAATCAGCAAGACCAGACTTAATATCTCAACAGCAAGCTGGTCCACTTGGTAGGTTTATATTAGCATTTCAAAACACGCCAATGCAGTATACGAGATTAATAAAAAAAGCTGCGTTAGATTTAAAAAACGGTAGAGGTGATGCTAAAACAAACATATCAAAGATATTATATTATGGAGCTATACAAAACTTTATATTCTCAGCGTTGCAAAACGCATTGTTTAGCATGGCTTTCGAAGATGAAGATGAAGAAAAAGATAAACAAAAGTACGCTAGAGTAGCAAATAACATGGCTGATACTATACTAAGAGGCACAGGTGTTTATGGTGCTGCGGCGTCTACGTTGAAGAACATGGCTTTACAATTCGTTAAACAAGAGAAAAAAGGATCAAGAGCGGATCATGCTTATACAATACTAGAAGGCATTAATCTATCGCCAACAATAGGTAGTAAATTAAGAAAAGTATATAGCGCGACGCAGGCTATTAAGTTTAATAGAGATGAAATAAGTAAAAAAGGCTTTCACATAGACAATCCAGTCTACGAAGCAGTTGCCAACACTGTATCAGCAGCTACAAACGTGCCGTTAGACAGAGCATTAAAAGATGTGCAAAATGCTAGAGCAGCATTAGACAAAAATAATAAAGCTTGGCAGCGAATAGCTTTGGTTTTAGGATGGAACACTTGGGACGTTGGGATTGACAATAAACCTAAAAAATTAGCAAAAAAGAAAAAAGGTAAAAAAGGTAGTAACATTTTATGGTAAACGCGTGATAATTAACTATGGCTATTAATAAAAATCAGACAACCAAAGAGCTTTTAAAATTGGTAGAATATCAAATAGAGCAGATATTCACTGAATTACAAACTCTAAAAGAAGATAATCAAGTTGCACATGAAGACGTAAAAGACGATTTACGCTTTATAAAAAACAACCTCTTTGATCCAAAAGAAGGTGTCTGGGCAGAAGTCAAACAAAATTCAAATTTTAGAAACGAAACTGTTAAGTGGAGAAACGCATTAGGTTTAGGATTTTTTGGCTTAATAGGCAAACACATATATGACTTTTTTAAATCACTCTCACAATGAAACAAATAGAAGAACTAGGCGATAAAACTATCGGTATAGATATTGATGGCGATAAGAAACCAGATTTTAAAATTGATGTCAAAAGCATTGCGATTGTTATCGGTTTTATTATATCAGGTACTATGGGTTATAACAACCTTAAGCAAGAAATAGAGCTAGCTAAAGAACTACCAACTTATGAAGTAAAAGAAACGTCTGATGGTTTATTACTTAAACAGAAGGTTCATTATTTAGAAAAAGAACTAGAAAAGCTAGAGAAAAAAGTTAGTGATATAGAGAATAAAATATACAAAAGATAATTTTTAATTTATGATAAGCAAACATATTAGTATGAACGAAGGTGTGTATAGCATAACCGCTAAGCGCCTTGGTCTAGAAAATAAACCCACTGAAGCGCATCTAAATAACATGAAGATGTTAGCAGTTAAGGTATTTGAACCACTAAGAGAGTGGGCTGGTGGTCCTATCAGGATAAATTCATTTTACCGTGGACCAGAATTAAATAAAGCTATTGGCGGAAGTGAAAAATCGCAGCATTGTAACGGGCAAGCTGTTGACATTGATGATGTATACGGGCATAAAACTAACGCTGAGATGTTTAATTATATAAGAGATAACTTAGAATTTGATCAAATGATTTGGGAGTTTGGCGATAACAAGAATCCTAACTGGGTTCATGTAAGCTATATAAATCCAGGCGAGAACAGGAATAAGTGTCTCGTAGCTTACAAAGAAGATGGAAGAACTAAGTACAGTTTATACGGAGTATAACACATTACCGGTAATAATTTTTGGCGTTTTAGCCTACGTAACTAAAATACTAGTAAAAGATATACATGATAAAGACGACACGAAATATAAAGAGTAAATGGAATAACATGCAGCCTGATAGTCAGCTTGTGTGTATTTTAGGTGGTTTATATATAATAGCATTTATTGGCATTTTAACATTAGGATTATACGTAAAAATTTGGAATTAATGACAGAAAAACAAAGAGACACAGGTAGATTAATAGCAATAGGAATATTAATAAGTATATTAGCGTTCGCTATATTAAGTGGTTGCTCATCTATGATGTATCCACGTAACCAAATAATGGTTACTCACGTACTTGCTTTAACTGAAATGGGTGATACTGTTAAAATAAGAATACAGGATATACAACCACAGAGAACATATAATGTGGTGGGATATGATTTTGTAAGGTGGCAAGATAATAGATACTATAACCCGTATAATGATTATAGGTATGATTACAGGTATCATGATAGCAGATGGAGATACCACGGTCACGCTAAGGGTACATATGGACACATAACACCAAATCCCAATGTTAATAATAATGCACCAATAGCCGTTGGTAGTACAAGTGGTTCACAAGGCTATGGTGGCAACACAACTGGTGGCGCTGGCGCTCCTGTAGCTACCAATACGGTGACATCAACAGGTGGCGGTAAAAAAAATAACTAACACAAAAACAACGATGGCAACAAAAAAAATTAGTGAAGACACGGAAGTAAAATTAGACCTTAAAACTATAGCTATATTAGTTGGTGGTGCAATATCACTAGCTAGCATGTGGTTTACATTGGAAGGAGAAATACAAGATCTGAACAATAAAATAAATAATTTTGGCAGTGAAGAGTTTGTACAAAAAATGGAGTTTCAATTAAAGGACGAGCTTGTTAGATCTACTATCATACAGATAGAAAAATCAACTGACGTGTTAAAAGAAGATATACTAGACAATAAACAGTCTATAAAAGAATTAGAAGATAAAGTTTATAAAAGATGAAAAATTTAATAACAATACTATTTATATTATGTGGGTTTTTCGCTCATGCCCAAGAGCGAGTTAAGGTAATTCATTTTAATTACAAGTGGAATGATAGAAATAACTATAACATTAGAGGGCTTAAAAACGCCACGCTTCAATACGCTTGGCTAGAAGAGCAACCTGAGAGCGTTAAACAAAGCATAACAGCGGTGCCTGTTATTGTAGTTATAGGATCAGATGGTAAAGTAAAGGGGCAATTTGCAGCTGACATATCATTTGAAATTAAAGCTACAAGAGAAGAAATACAAGAACTTATAAATAAAGTTAAAGAAAATAAATAGTTATAATGGCTATAAGAAAAACTACAAGGGGCAAAGGACGTAACTTTAGATCAACTAAAGAAGGCGCTGGTATGACTAAAAAAGGAGTGGCAGCATATAGACGTAAAAACCCTGGTAGTAAATTAAAGACAGCTGTAACAGGTAAAGTTAAAAAAGGTAGTAAAGCTGCTAAACGTAGAAAATCATTTTGCGCTAGATCAAAAAATTGGACTAGTGAAAGAGGTAAAGCAGCTAGAAAAAGATGGAGGTGTTAATATGAAATCAAGAGGATTAGGAGATAGTATACAGAAGTTTACAAAAGCAACAGGAATTAAGTCTGTTGTTGATAAAGTATCAAAAGGTTTAAACATACCTTGTGGTTGTGAGGGTAGAAGAAAAGCAATGAACGCTATTTTTCCATACTCACGAGGTAACAAAAAATAAATATGTGGGCATTATTTAAAGATAAAAATGATATAAATGAAAAAAATCTAGTTGGTTTTATTTCATTTGTTGTAATGGTGTGTTTTGCTATAGCTGATTTAATGACAAGTCTTATAGCGGACAAAGATTTAATAATAAACGAAGTAGTTTATAACTCATTTGTATGGGTTACATTAGGTTGCTTCGGCATAAGTTCATTTGAGAAAATTAAAAAGTAATGGGAAAAATTAGTCCAGCTTGTAAAGCTGCAGCAAAAAGAAAATTTAAAGTGTGGCCTAGCGCTTACGCTTCTGGGTGGGGTGTAAGATGTACTAAAGCTGGCGGTCCAGGTAAAATGGGTAAATCTAAAAAATAATGCCAGACCCAGTAAAAGGTACAGGTAAGAAACCTAAAGGTAGTAGTAGAAGGTTATACACTGATGAAAACCCTAAAGATACTGTTACTATAAAGTTTGCAACACCGGCTGACGCAAGAGCTACGTGTGCAAAAGTTAAGCGCATAAGTAAAACATATGTTAGAAAAATACAAATACTAACTGTTGTTGAACAGAGATCCAAAGCAGCGGGTAAAAGAGAACAAGCCCGTATAGCTAAAAGATGTAAACTCGCATTAAAAAGAAAATATGGCAAAGCATAAAAGACCCACGTGGAAAGACTCAGACGCACCTGACGCTAAAGGTAAAATGAAAAATTTATCTTGTAGCGCGCTTGCTAGCTGGATGATAAAATCAAGAAAAGGTAACGTAAAAAAAATAGTTGGTAGTTTAAATCAGCAAATAGTTTTTAATAGAAAACGTAACCCTAGTTATGCTGCTAAGATGAAGTGTGCTAGAAATAAAGCTGTAAATAGGTTAAAGAAAAAATAATGGCATTTAAAATGAAAAGTGTAAATAATGTATTAAGTTTACATCTCGCGTCTAACCATAACGATAACGTTATAAAATTAGTTGATATGCCAACTGATAAACATTGGGGTTATATAGACGAGCATAAAACTATATACGTTAATAAAAGAATAAAACCACATCAAATGGCTAAAACTATTAAGCATGAAAAAGTACATAAAAAACAAATGGAAGAAGGTAGATTAGATTTTAATAGCCTAAGATACAAATGGAAACCTGGTAGAAACTCAGAAACTATAACAATACCTACAAGTAAAATCGACACAAAAAGAAGAGATTTACCATGGGAAAAAGAAGCTATACACAAAACTAAAAAAATAAAACAATATGAAAGATAAAATACCATCACATAAAATGTATTGTAAAGACGGATCAGTACATAATGTTACAAGTTTAAAAAAACATAAAGCACTTATGAAAAAAGGATGTGGACATAAAAAACCTAAAAATGCCAAAAAGTAAAATAAAAGGTGGTGGTACCAAGAAAGTTTGTTTACCTTATGCTAAATATAAAAGCATGAGCAAAGCTGAAAGGCAAAAAGTTATACGTGCTAAACGCACAGCCGCCGCTCAAGGTAAATATAAAAGGTCTAGTGAATCAAATGTAAAAGGTGTTCGTAAAAAAGGTGCTACATTAAGAGACTGGTTTCAAAAAGAAAGATGGGTTAACATCGCTACGGGTAAACCTTGCGGTGCTAAATAAAAAAAAGGGGATGCGATAACACCCCCTTTGTGAACAACTAACCATCACAACTCAAACAATCTTCATTCATAGCGGCAGCTGCAATATCACCACGCAACACCGATTCCGTCCGCATATAATACAAAGTTTTTATTCCGTCCTTCCAAGCTTCTAAGTGTACCTTATTAAGGAACTTAGGATCAACTTCAGAAGGAAAAGCTAGATTCAAGCTAACTGATTGATCAACATACTGTTGCCTGATACCAGCTTGTTTTACTAAATCTAACTGATTAACTTCTTTAAAAGTTTTAAATACTTCTTTAACTGGAACGCTGTCTTGTGGTCCAATCATAATTTTATCTAGTTCTTTAATACCTTGAACAGATCCTCCATCTTCTAATATCTTATTCCATATTTTGTTATTATCAAGCTTATGCTTTTTTAATAACGCAACTAGCGTAGGGTTTTTTCTTATAAAAGTACCCTTAGCACTTTGTTCCGTAAATACGTTAGCAGCCCAAGGCTCAATTCCAGGGCTGATATTACCAGCAAGTTTACTGTTAGAAACAGTAGGAGCAATAGCGCGAAGGTGAGTATTCCTAAACCCAGTGCCAACACACCACAGCGGTTCGCCAAACTCTTCAGCAAGCGCCATACTTGCTCTTTCGCTCTCAATTTTGATTTGACTAAATATTCTTCTTGTTTCATATTGTGCTAATAATCCTTCGAAAGGTAAACCTTTCTGTTGTAAATATGTATGCCAACCTAAAACTCCTAACCCTAAAGCTCTACCTTTTTCAGCAGATCTTACGGCGTTAGAAAAACCTTGCATACCTTTTGATTTTTGTATAAATTCTTCTAATACACCATCTAAAAATAATACACTATCATATATCAAATTAGAATCTTTCCACTCGTTATATTTTGCTAGATTAAGTGAAGACAAGCAGCAAACAAAGCTATGATTTTCATCCGTGTGTAATACTATTTCAGAGCATATATTAGTCATATAAACTTTTAAAGCATTATCTTTGTACATGCTAGGGTTTTGTTTATTAACATTACCTTTAAACATTATATAGGGCTCTCCAGTTGCTTTACGTTTTTGAAGTAGCTTACCCCATTTACGCCTTGCAACTTTATCACCGTCTCTAAGTTTTCTCATAAACTTATCACCAATGATAGCACATTGATGTAAATTTAATGACTGTCTATTTATATCTCCTTTTGGTTCTCTTATTTCTAACCAATCCTCAAAATCTTCGTGATCAATACTTAAGTTAACTGATGCCGCGCCTCTTCTCACAGCACCTTGGTTTGTAGCAAGTATAGTTGAATCGTATATCTTACAAAACGGCACAACACCATCTGATGTTCCATTTTGTGCTATTGTTGATCCAGCAGGTCTCACTTGATTTAAACCTACACCAACGCCTCCACCGTGTTTAGCTAATAGCATCATCTCTAGGTTTTTCTTACCTATATCATAAATACTATCAGCAACATCAATACCAAAGCAACTTATTGGTAAACCACGATCTGTTCCTGTGTTAGATAATACTGGAGAGGCTAGACAAAGCCAGCCCTTCCAGATATAGTCAAAGAACTTATCAGCCATATCAGGCTTGTTAATTCTTCTAGCAACCGCAGCTGCCACTCGTTTATACGCATCTCTTGGCGTCTCATCAGGTAGTAAATAACCACCAGTGATAGTTTTTTTGTATACGTCAGCATCTGCCCACTCTGGGTAGTCCTGACCTTTTATCCATCTGTTACTCCACATATATTTTATTTACCAGATATTTTCGAAATCTTCTCCCTCATTTGCTTTGCTGTAGTCTGTCGGCCTAATAGCAAAAAAATCGGTATGAGTATGACCCCCAGTAAGATGATAGAACCAATCGAGGCTCTTCGCTTTTTCTTCGTCGTATTTAAAGATTCCGGTGTACCCGAGTTCCACCAGTTTTTCATTTGTTCTTTTTCTAATAAATTGTTTAAGATCATCTGCCTTTAAATTTTCAAGGTCACCCATCTCAAACATCTTGTCTATATATTTTTCTTCTAATTCAACCATAGTCATTGCCGCATCTTCAACGTGAGGCTTACATGCTTTTCTAAGCATACTTTTTTCTTCACACATATGATTAAATAATCTGCAACCCATTTTACTGTGTAATGATTCATCACGTACAGACCATTTCATTTGTTGGCCTATACCTTTTAATAAGTTTCTCATTTGGAAACTATATAATACCGCAAAAGCAGAATACAATGAAACACCTTCAGCAAATGCGCTAAAAACTGCTAACGATTTAGCGATACCAACAGGGTCAGTACCTTCATAACTAACTAAGTTATCAAATCTATCAGCGGTAGCCGATTCATGTAGAAACGCTTCAAAGTCTTCAAGACCTAAAGTTTCATTTAAGTAGCTATATGCTACAGCGTGAATCGTTTCTTGTGAACCAAACATCATTGCCATTTGTTGTATTTCGTGTTTAGGAAACCATCCTACAACCTTTTGTGTCCAATAATCAGACACCGCACACTCAGTCTGAGCAAAACCTAATAGTATATTACCAACTAAGTTTTTCTCTGAGTCTGTTAATTTCTCATTCCAGTCTTTAACATCGCCAGACATTGGTATTTCTGTATGTAACCAAAACGCCTGCGCTTGTTTCAACCAACCTTCTGTATAATACTCTGGGTATTCAAAAGGTTTATATGCTATTCTATTATCAAATAATCCCATAATTAATCGTAGTATAAAGATAAACAAATATCGAATAAAAACACATAAAATACGTGATCTATTTTGTTTTCTTGTTGATCTATATATTGTCTATAACCAAACAAAAAACCAGTGAATAAACCAAAACTTAATTCCCAACTTTTCATCTTCCTTGTCCTCTATATTTAGGGCCAGAATAATACTTACCGCTTTTATTACTCGTGTGTCTATTTTTTGAATGAACACCGGGTCTTTTCTTTTTAGGTTTAAACCTATACGCTTGTAACTTTAATCCTCTAGCCATGTTTTATTAAATTTATAACTTCGTCGCACTCATTTTGTTTTTGTGGTTTAAATAACCTAATGTTAGGGTAATTTTCTGCTACGTGTTTTTTAAATAATTTCCAACGTATTGGAAATGATTCGTTAGCTCTACCTTTACATTCAATAATAAAATTTGTGCCTTCAAAATCTGGTGTATACTTAATAGCTAAAACCTTTTTGTTTCCTCTATCAACCATATCACCCTTACCATTTGATTGTCTTTCATATGATGAATTATTAAATTCAAATGAAGGTATTAATTCAAATGTCCTTTTCTCATAATGAGATTTTATTTTAGCTTTTTTCAAAGCTCTATACATATACGCTTCTAACCCACTAGCAAACTTAATCCCATCGACAGTAACTTTCTTACTTACAACGGGACCTCGTTTTTTTCTTTTAAATTTTCTTCTCATTACGCCCAGCTACCAGGTTTTCTATGTTTTTTAGATATAGGTGGAACACCGGTGTATATTAGCTTTTCTTTCAAGCATTTCTTAGCAGCCTGTATGTATAGCAATGCATCCATTATCTCTTCTTGGGTATCATCTAAAAAATCATTAAGATCTTTCATACCCTCTTTTACCTCTTGATCCATTGTTTGCCCATACTTTTCTTGGCCAACTAAACTTCTTTCATCCATCTTCTTGATGACGTCAAGAACTATTTTATCTGTAGTTTTAATTTTCATCTTTAACAAATGTTCCGTTAATCATTTTGCCTTTTCTATCAGATATCTCTTGATAAGCTGATTCAATACAAGTTTCAATATCAACACCACTCAAATGAGCTAAGTTGGTTAACACTACAACTGAATCACCTATAGCATCAACTATTTCAGCTTCATCATTTTCTAAAACAGCCTTAGCTAACTCTCCAACTTCTTCTTGTAGTTTTATTAATTGAGTTTTTACATCTCCATTATCATATATACCTCTCTCTTGAGCCCAGTCTCTTATATCGTCAAATACATCGATATTGTTTTCAAGGGACGTTGTGCTGCTTTTACCGCTAAACATATAATTCGCAAAAGCTTTATTATATATGTAACTTCTCTTGGGGTTATACATAGATGTTTTCACATTTTTCATTATCCATGGTATAGTATCACTAGTTATTGTAAATCTACCATGATCTGTTTCCCACTCCATACCTATTACATCAAATAATCTACCTTTCAGTTTATCTATAGGTATTGGAAACGTTGTTGTTTGTTCTGTTACGTTTATTTTCATTTTGGTTTTTGGTTTTAAATTTTTATATAATGCTCGGTCAACTTTGTAACCAAACTCTTTTTGTAGCTGTATCTCTCTTGTTGATACAACATCGATATCATCATGCTCCTCTAGTACCTCATATTCACCTGGAGCATAACCTTGTTGAACAGTGACCCGGTTAATAAGATCACAGGTCACCCCTATCTTTTTACCAGGTATGTGATAAATATAATATATCATAATTTATCGTTATAAATATGCATGTTATGCGCGTGATGGTAATACCATCCGATCTCTTTATTTATGTCATCTGAGACTTTCTTTTGCAACATACTAAAACAGTATTGATCGTTACAGAAGCCGTACCAGAGATCATTAGATCGCATATACACAGACATACATAGTTTATTATCTATTATCGTAAACTGTACCGCATAAGTGCAAGGCGTATCATTATCATAATCCTTGTTTTCTTTTGCGTCATAAATACTTATAGCAGCGTGTCTAGTGTCAATTTGTTTTTTCAACTTATCAACAACATAATCATATTGATTATTACGTAGCCACTGCCAACCGTAATTACTATTTACATTACCATCTTTATCAGCCATACGCTCCCATATAGGAGGTACTTTACCGTATATATCACCTAACTTAGATATATTGCGATTACCTGATAAATACCATTGCCATTCAGCTTCGGCATACTCATGCTTCCAACCACGTTCTTTATTCTTTATGTGGTTGTCTAATGGATCTTCCATATAAAACCCACAGTTAAATATAGCTTTAGTGTTACTAAAGTCTACACCTCTTCTTATTATCAAATCATGATAATAATTAAATGCGTGATTTGCGTTATAAAATTTCTTCATTATTCCCAGGGTAATTCTTCTTTTTCTTGTACATCACTTTCAGCTGGTACATAACAACCAGACTTTGGCTCCCAATTAAATAGTGCTTCAGCTCCGTTTTCGCCTAAGTTTTGAAATTTAACTTTTAATACCTTTACTTTGGTATTTTTTTGTTCATAATTTCTATGTACTAATAAACCGTGATAACTTGCATCATACCACTCACCACCACCTTTAATGTTATACATTGTAGGTTCTTCCATTTTACCATCTTGGCCTTTATACATCTTAGTTGGATGCGCAACAATAAATGTTTACACATCGTACTTCTTACAAAACTGTTCAATCTTAGCCAGATAGTCCATCGTGTAACGATTAACATCATCTGACGCTGCGTTTATATCTCTAACTTTGTTATAAGGATCAATCACAAGGCACTTAATACCTTTACGTTTTACTAGCTCAGCTCCCTTACTTAAAATAGACTCAAGATCATACTTATCCATATCAATGAAATAAAAATTATCATTAACATGGTCTGATACCTGATCCCATTTACTACCACCAATATCGCTAGGCATTGGCATATCTTGCCAAACCTTTCTCATCAATTTGTGAGCATGTAAATATGTTGGCTGATTTTCAGGACTTGCAAAAGCTGTTTTCCAACCATAGTTTTGGTTATAACCAATAACCATCTGGTCAACAAAATCAGACTTACCAGATGACGGTATACCAGTTACAGTGATAAATTGCCCAGTGTACGTGCTGAATATTTTATCAAAGTTTGGTAAACCTATTTGGTAACCAGGTTTAAACCCATTTTTTACAAAGTCTTTTAAATCGTCCTCTATATCCTTTAACGTAGATACATTTTCAAGAGGTACAGGTTTAGCTATTGTTATAAGGTTTTTTAGAGCATCAGAACCGTATTTAATAAGATACTCATTAGCATCTTTACAGTCCTTAAAATCCACCAAATAACAGTTTTCAGCGCCGAGCCTACGAATAAACTCTTGCTGCAAAGCAACGCCTGGTTCATCTTGATCAACAGCTAGTATTATCTTATCTTTATTTTCAAAGTAATCTATACAGTTGTCTAAATAATCTAAGTTATTTTGATTTAGTGTAGCACCGTTAGGTACTGACACAACGTTTCTAACTCCAGCTTCAACAAAGCTTAAAGCATCTATTTCACCCTCAGTTATAACACAACTGTCATGACCTATAATACTATTAATATTATAAAATATCTTTTCAGCTCCTTTATATAACTTAAAGTTTTTTCTACCATCTCTATATTTTATATTGATAAGCTCGTTACCTATATAATAATTAAATCTGATAGTGTTTTCATCCTTGCCAGTTTGCGGCATCCACTCTTTGCATTCAGTTACGTTACAGTAATCTAAAGACTTGTGTGATATACCGCGATCTGCAAACCATTTTAAAACCTTATCACTAAGCTCAGTATTGTACTGAATAACTTGCGGTGATGTGCCTGGTTTTGTATATTCTCTATCTGCATTACCTTTTCTTTCATAGGTGTGCAGTTGAAATGTTTCGTTGCAGTTGTGACAAGTACCAAGACCACGTTCCCAATCATATGAAGCACATTGCTTCTTACGATTCTTAGGTTTTCTTTCAGAAGAACACAAGGGACAAGTCCCCTGCGTTTTACCTTCTTCAAGACCATACTGATTGAAGTCATCAATCAAAAATCCATTGATCTCTGTAGTTTCTACTTGCATATATTAAAATGGTATATCATCGTTAGTATCTGCAACTGGTTGTGGAGCAGGCCTCGTAGCACCTTGTGCTGGTGGCGGCTCAGGAAAAGTGCCGTTAGTCCAAACAACTCTACAGTTACCTAAGTAAACCTTTGGTTGTTTAGCTTCACGTTCCTCTTTAGTTTGATCAACAGCCACTGGCCCTTGATTACCAAACTGATCAAGTTCATCATTAACACTTATAGATATAGGTAAATATTTACCTTTTTTACCAGTGATAATTTTGTCCTTAGGAATAGCACTTAAATTTATACTTGTTTTAATTATTCCTGCCATGTTAATATGTGGATATTTGGTTAAACATTCTAGACATCTGTTGCTTACTAGCTCCAGTTAGTCTTCTTAAATTGTCCACGGCTTTCACGTGGCTTTGGTTTGTGTAAAAATTATTTACACTTGTGTGCATGCCTGTTACGTCGCATGTTCTTTTTCTGGTTCTTGCCATAATATTAAATTAAAGTGTTTTGTTTATAAAATATTGCTTAGGATCGAAATCCTTAGTCTTGTAAAACAAATCATATATCTCACTAGCCCTCTCCACTTTAAACTGCCCTCGATCTAAAAATTCATTTGAACAGTCAAATATACCTATTTGATTTGTATTTTTATCCATAACTATGAAAATAAATTCATAGCCAAACAACTTTTGATATATGTAAGCCTGTGAATCGTAATTATAACGATAAGCACTAGACTTAAATTTACCTATATCGGCGGTTGTTTTTAAATCAACTATAACTCTGTCATCATGGTTGATTATATCAGCCTTACCTTTCCATTTGTTACCAAATAGATCTGTAATTCCTGGCTGTTCATACTCAACTTTAGCCCCTCTGATCAAATCCCTACAAACTTTATTCTGCATGATTTTATCAGTCATAGCTTCGATCTTGTCAACTTCGTGTTGTAGTAAGCATAACTCTCCACCAGATAACTCCTTATAAACCTTTGTATTACGAGTCGTTGACTGTATAATTTTAAAGCTTTTAAGTTTATCTGGCTCGAGTATTGCAGTATGAAAATACTTACCTACTAAAAACGCAGCTAACTGCTTACTTGGCTCACCCAGAGCCAAAGGGTTGCTAAATAACGTAGAGATATCACTATTACTCAGGAACTTCTTTCCATAATCTCCGTAGTAAAGGTTATCATCGCGTAATTTTTCAACCACTTGTTTTTTATTCATTTATAAAGAATTAAGGTGTTTTTCCATTTCAGGTGTCATGGAATATTTTTTCTTAATAGCGTCAACTTTCCCTCCTGCCTTAACATAATCAACTGCTTTAGTAAAAGAATCAGTATCCTTGTTTAACCAAGATCTAGTTGATTTCTTACCATGTTGATTTGTCGCGTCACTATCCTGCGTATCGTCTATCAAGAATAAATTTCCAAGTGCATACTTTTTACCGTATGAACTAGCGCTACCAAACTGTTGAGGTACTTGCATGCCTTTTTGATTCAAGTCTACACCAACTACTGCTGCAGTGTGTATAGCATTGTCAAACTTATCAGCTATTGTAGCGATTGACTTTATAACAGGTACATCACCTGGTATAAGTTCTTCGTTTACTGTGACAGTTACTTTATATTCTTGTAAGTAAGGTTTTATCGCCTCAAGTATATCTTCAGCTGACCTGAAATAATACTTACCAAAACTATTAAATCTAGTTTTTTTAGTTTTGAACTTAGTTTGAATAAGTGATAACTTATCGTGTATTGATAGTTTTTCCATATTATAAATAATCTATAACCTGTGAGTGATCAACGTTGTTTATTAATCTCTGCACAGCTTGTTTTTTTAATTGAGACACTCTAACATAAGAACTCGTGCCGTTTATTTGTAGTATATCAGCTATTTTTTTAGCTGAATGTTTATCACAATCAAGCCCATAGCTTAACCTAAGCACTTCATACTCTTTCCTGTTTAAGTGTTTTTTCATTAAACTTCTTAAATAACTATTTAAAAGATCTATATTATACTTTTCTGTTTTATCTTCGATCTGAAATATCATATCGTTGTTTTCAGTCTGCTCTTCAATACTTAAAAATATTGAATTAAAAAACTGAGCAACAAGAGTTTTATCTTCACCTAAGTTTTTACGCATTTCGTTTAACTTATGTTCAGGTATTCTCATGCCTGCTCTATTAGTATCTACAGCTCTTCTTATAGCACCCTTAATACGCTTTGATAAAAACGATATTAAAGTTTTTTCTGGTGCGTCACTTTCCATAATGACCTCCCAGTTTATCTTGTTAGCCGCGGCGATTAAACCGTAGCTACCTTCTTGTATTAAATCTGTTATATCTAATACTCCTGACGCCGCTTGGCCAGTTGAAAACTTACGTGCTAAATTTTCAACTAGATATAAGTAGCGCGTTTTAACAGCTTCGGTATCACCCATCACATTCTCGGTTAACCTGCTGTTAGCTTGTTCTACATCATTTTTATATCTGATATAGTTTTCAACGTTATACTTTCTCATTACTATTCAATAATTGTTTTTCAACCCTCAGTTCCTCACACATGTTTCTATGAACAGTACGAGTCGTACAACCAAGAAAGTCGGCTATATTGCCTATTGTTATTTTATCACCAACATTATTAATACACATCATTGCTTGATATATATTATCTTTGTCGGCTTTTTTGTTTTTGCCAATCAAGCTACCAACAATACGTAATTTTTTACCAACATCAATACCTGAGTTAGGTTTGAATATTATTTTACGTAACTTATTTTTAGGTGCTTCATCAAGCTCTGTTTTATATACCTCGTCAGAGATTTTATCTAATAATCTCTTAGAGATTGTAAATGTAATAAATCCATTTGACTTATCACAGATAAATTCAAATAAATTTTTAAATATTTTTAATGACATGCTATCATTTAAATAAAGTAGTACAAGCATATGCCACTTTAGAGATTTATATGTAGTAATCTTGGCTTTACCTTTAAAAAGCTCATAGCATTCATAAGTACCATCCTCGTAATAATCACCCCACCAATATGACTCCGTGGGTTTATCATTTATAGGATAGCCTCTGTATACCACGCGATTACGATGTAAGTATTCTAAATTTCTGTGTGACATTAGCCTGTTACTATAATAGTCTATAGGGCTTTTGTCACCCTATAAAATAAATCATTTATTAAATGATTTTTGATGTGTTAATATTACCTTTTCCCATTTACCACCTTTTATACTTTGTGGTACTAAAAAGTCTATTCGTTTTCTAAATCTTGAATTCATACGGTCTCTTACAAACCATATACCGTCGAGTGTTCCTGTTCCACTTACGTGAACCATATCACCCATTTTAAATTTATATTCATTTTCAAGATCCCAACTTACAGCTATTATCCTATCAGATAATGGGTTTTTCATATTTATCTTATAACCCGAAGCTGTAATGTCTGGAGTACTATCTGTTTGTGCTTCAACCGCGTGATAAATTGTTGCGGTTACGTATAGCCTCTGTTTTTCTACATTTATAGAGCTACTGTCACATGACAATAGGCTTGTAAATATAATTAATAGTTTCAACATAAAAAAGTTATTTAGTTAAAAATCGGTATTTGTCTATATCTATTTTCAGTTTTACCTGCAATATGAGACTTACCATTAATATAATATTGCCAATAAGCAATAATACTATCTTTGTGTTTATACTCATCAGGCATAGCCTGTGGAGGTTGTGACCACTCATCACCTTGTATATGTTTAGGTGGTGTGGCTAAAAATTCTTTACATTTAGTAATTGTTAAATGTGTTTTACCGTATCTAACGTAATACTCCGTGCCAAGAGCCATCATGTGATCATATAACCACATATAAGTAGATTTAGATTGTCTAGCCCATATTGTTGATGGATGGTTTAGATGTGCTTGCTTATAAGGTACATTAGCTTTTTGTTCAGCGCTACCATAACAATGATGCGCTGTGCATAACATTTGAGCTGACTCAAGTATCATTTTAACAACATGTTTATTGTATTGATATATAGCAGCAAGCTTTGGGTCTTTATCTAAATAAAATATATTCATAAGGTTTCTCTTATCATTACATCTGTTAACTTATCGCATAGATCATCGTAGCTGCTAGTGTGTATAGCATATTCCTGCCTACCGTTAACGTCGACTGTGACTTTAAACAGCACTTGATTTTTAAATTTTCTACTCATAATTACGTATTGCTTTAAATAATGGATGTCTGTAGCTACCTGCTCTTGTTCTTTCGAAGTATGTAAACGTGGCAGTCTTACCAACCCAGTCTTGCATATCTTTAAAATTTTTCTGTAGCTTTTTAAAGTTATCCATAACCGGCATACCAAACTTAACACCATCGCTGTCAACAGCAATGAACTTACCGATCGTGCCACGTCTTTTGCCTTTACCTTCAACCCAGCTTACAATTGTAGCCTCGGTATCACTGAAGTCTTTAAACTTCATAAGATCATATGATCTACCGCATTTGTATGCGCCATCTAGCCTGAGTATAGAGCCTTCATAGCCTTGCTCTAGAAAACTATTGTGTATTTCTTTAGCTTTATCAAGGGTATGTACGCCTCTTGCAGGTACATATCGTATATGTTTGCCGTACATATCAGAGCAGGTTAGTTGATCATGACGCTTGCCGTATCTATTCATATCAGATTCTATTAAGTTTAGTTTGTTCTTATATGCCATCACAAAGTCATACACGTGGTATTGTATGAGCTTACGTGCTTCTTTCCTGTCGTCTGGCGTTGGTTTTTGTTTTCTGACAAGAGATACAATTTTTTCGAAATTGTCTCTTAGATCGTGATTATATAACTCGCCATCAAGTACAAGTAGTGGATTTACTTTGAACAACTCTTTTATAGTTTTTGTGTATAAGTGTTGTACATTCATGAACTTTTTACCGTTACGAGAGTAACAGCCATCAGCAGTCATAATGCATCTGATGCCATCTAGTTTAGGTTGTATAAATACTGGCTTGGACCAGTCAACTCGCTTGTTATCAAATTTATGTGCGAGCATAGGTTTAAAGTGTTTCGTCATATTGTTTTAGTTTTTTTTCTCTGTTTTTAATTAATCGTATTAGTCGTTTTTGTCTAGCAAGGACTATGCTTGCTTTTTCGTATTCTTCTGAATCTGCGTAAGCCTGTTCTACATCTTTTAATCTGTCAACTTCCCACATCATATCGGATATTTCAAGTCTTAAATCAAATTCATCAGTATTATTATCCTTAGTCATTCGTATTTATATTGTTTAGTCATATCCTGAAGGATGTAGTATTGTACTTGGACCTAATCTAGTTTCACCGGCTGAAAATATAGTGTAATCCATATCGCTTCTGTATTTTTCTATCACTTGTTGAGGTTTTAGTACAAATACATTTTTGCTTTTATACTGATTATAGCAGCTTATCCATATGTCATTGCTATCACCTGTCCATATTACATATGTATATTCGTGATCTATATCACCTGGTGATGCATGTAAGTAGCAACTGTTATAGTAATGGTCGTGTACCATCTTTGATGCTATTCTACTGCCATCATTAATTTTCCAGTTTGCTTGTATCCAGTTAGCTAATTGCACGCCTTGAAATTCAGGATAACCATCGTGGTGTAAGTACATATTAACATAGCTTTTTTCAGCTAGATTAACAGGATCTTGTGCGAAGCCTAGTTCGTGATCTTGCGCGTAATCTCTTTCGATTACCATTGTTAAGTTTCTAGTGCTCATCTAATAATTGTTTAAATTTGTGTTTAGTTATATCTTCACTGCTATATGTATAGTTTAGGTTGCTATTGTCATCTTCTAAGATACACAGTTCTTTTGATTTTGTTTTAGTACCTAAATCTACACATATGGTTTTTGTGCAGTCTCTGTAAACTTTCCATATAGCTTCTAATGTTCTACGTGGATCGTCAGTAGCACCGACAATATGCTCGTCGCCGCATTTAAACCAATACCTATATTGTTTCTTTTTGTATTGACTCTTCTTTATTAAGTTACCTCTTGCGTCACTTCTTATCGGCATTGTCTTTCATTCCTAATATAAAGCCCATGATTACCATGAAAATTGCCATTATTAATATCCCTTCTGCTAATACATTCATTTTATTCCACCGTTATTAATGGTTCTTCTTATTTCTCTAAGATAATCATGAAACTTACTCCATTTATCTGAGTTAGTCTCATCGTATGATGCTTCAATTCTGAATTTAAAATCTTTTATCATCATAGTAAGCATATTACTTATTACTTCTTTTGGTATCGGCATGTCTTTCATAGAATAATGCGTAACCTAGTTTAGCGTAATTGATTATATCACCAAACCTGCTTATCATAGGTTCTGCTTGTTGTAACTTCTCGTTTTTAACATGCGCTGCGATTGAACTACATTGCTTGTCAAAATAAGCATACCATATTACTAACGGATCTACGCCTAGCTTATCAGCTGTAGACTTAAAGTTATTTAATACGTCTTGATTTCCTGTTGTATACTCAGGTCCTTTTTTATTCATTGTTTCTATAGCGTGGTCATCTAGTGTGCCAACTACAATATTAAACTGCTTTTGTGTCATTTTTTATTACTTTAATTAATAATTTTTCTATTCTTTCTACGGACTTACGCAGTTTGTTAACCTCGCTTACACTTGTTACGTTTTTTCTAATCATTAGTTTATTCTTTTGCCGTTTGGCATATCGTTATATAAATCTATTAATCTATCTGTTTTCGCCTCGGCTATCAATCGTTCTACCTCCTCGTCTCCATAGTGAGCGCAAAGTTCCTCGATCATAGCTTGTTCATCTAGTAGTGCTTTTATCATTATTCATTACATTTTACTGTTAAACATGGTTTCAGGCCAAAGTATATCAGTAGATGTAACATCACCGAACGCTCTGATCTGTTTGATCTCACCTATTGTGAGTTCATTATAATACTCTTTTGATTTAAGTGTTTTAATAACACCTGCTATGCTTATTGCATAATTATTACTGTTTCTGTGCAGTCTTGTTTTAATTTCTGGTTTTAATTTTTGGTATAAATTTTTCATATTAATATTATCCTTAGTTAATCGTATTTAGATTGTAAAACATTTAATCTTTCTTCAATATCCTCTCTGTGATGAAGTATATCGTCACAATAGGCTAAAATATCTATCAAACCTTGTCTTTCATAGGTTGTTAGATCATCATAATCGCCGTCCATAATGGCGTCCAAGCAGTCGCTTAAAGCTTTACTTGTATTCTCGAATCTGCAATAACTCATATTCATATCGGTAACAGTAGGCATTGCGACTCGGTAACGCTGCACCCTTCTTGTCCAGGCTTGGTACCTACTGTTTAAGAGATCAGTGGAGGAATCGAACCTCCATTGTTTTCAACACAAGATCTACTGTGTTTCCTGTACTGTTCACCTTTGCCGAAGCCTAGGTTGAACCCATACCTGATCTGTAGCTCGTCTTACATCCGCTTTAGTTACCTTATGTTACTCATAGGTGATCAAACCTACCTAGTTATAAGGTGCATCAATGCGAGCTTATATATACAACTATATGTTTTTTAACATTGTTCCATAACCTCTGCGCTCGGTCAGCTTACGTATTCGCTGAGCTTGCTCTTTGGGTAATATCTGGATAGTATTACCTGTTTTGTGGTATGTTAGACTTATGCAACCGTATGGTTCAACGGTGCTACAGCTTACGCAAGAGGTATAACCTAAATCTAACCGAGCTTGAGGTATTATATTTTTACATTTACATTTCATATTATTATTATCCATAGTAAATCGTATTTATTTTGTATTTCTTAATTTGTTTACTATTCTGTTCACTACGGCTACCATTAAACCACCATGAGCTTCATTAAAATCCTTTACTTTATGTCCATCGAGTGCCCAATCGCACGCTCTATATATATCTTTCATACATTCTTCAGCGGTTTCATCCGCTATTTTATCAAATTTATCTTTATTTAGCATAGTTTTTTAAGTAATAGTTTAACATATAGTTCATCATGGCGATACTTTCATGTATTATTTCATAGGCGAGAGTATTATATCTTCTAGTTTTCAACTTACCATTAATAGTTAGTAAAGTATGTTGTACATTTTGTCGATACCTTTTGTTTACTGGGTAAGGACAGTACGCACCATTTTGTTTTCTTACATAGCCATTTTTAAATATAGCCATTCTAAGTTTAGTTTTTGGTAGTGAATGCTCACTATTCCACTTAATCATTCGCTTACTGAAGCAACTAACAGGGAATTTAAACTCTCTAGTGCCATTTTTCCCTTGTCTTTGCGTAGTTACTTCACGAATATCATAGTCAAGTAACATTTTTCTTGCAAAAGCATCTTCTAATGCTTGCTTTTCTTGTTGGTATTTAGTTATTCCAGCCATTTCTTTTGTTGTATTTATGTTTAAAGTAGTCTTTTATTTCATTACCTTTATCGTCATGAACAGTTACAGCATCGCCAAACAGTTCATATAAGTCTTTTTCTGTAGTGTTCTTACCAAGTTTAATTGATTGGTAAGCGTTGTATTGTATTTTCATATTTATATTATCCGTTAGTGCTCGTATCTAATTTGTAAATTCATCATAAGAATCTAAAGTGTCATACCAATCATCTAATATCATTTGTATTTGTTCTGAAGTGAGGACAGTTATCCTACCATTATTAGTGTTATCCATAGTGTTAATGTTAATAGCGTTAAAAATATTATGTTTTCTAATGTTTCTTTTATATTTATATTCATAGTTATAATTTAATTGTTTGTTCTAGTGTGAGTAATCGAAACCCACCTCTGCTCCAAGACTAGATTATGATAAGAGGTAAGTGAAACTTACACTAACTCTTTATCACGTAACACTAAAGGTATATTGTTAGTCGCGGTGTAACTCTTGTACTTTAACCAACATGGTAAGTTAGTGAGAGTATCTTTCATTATACTAAATACTTTATCGTGTGAGTAAGTAATTTGTTTACCTTTTTTAGTAGTGAAAGTTATGTTTGTGTTTGTATTAAGAAGACTTTTTCTTACGACAAATCTTTTAGAAGTGATGTTATTCATAGTTGTATTTAATTTAATTGTTTTAGTTATTTATATTATCTTTGTTTAATCGTAATTAGTTTGTAAAAGTAGTGAGTTTGTTTATGTGATATTTTTAGTGTTGTATGTATACCGCCCTACCTCTCTATTTCTTACATTCATTAGAACTTTTTTATTTGTTTTAGTTATTTATATATATTATCTGTAGTGAAGCGTAGTGAGTTTGTAAAAAGTAGTAATGTAAAATAGTTTTATAGTATAGTAAAAACAAAAATGTAAAAAATTCTATACATATTTTGTAAAAAATGGGGCCCCCACTTTTATAAATGTAACTTTTGTATTTACAAAGTAGGTACGATAGTGAGGTGTAATATCAAACCTCAATATATCTTAACTTTTTAAAATAGTGACAATAGGCTCTATATATCCTATAGTAAGGGGCTAATGTCACACTGTAAATTTCCTATAAAATATGTAATTATTCAAACATGAAACAAAAACTTTCTATTAAAGCAAGAAAAGCAAAAGCAAAGCGCGATAAATTATTCGCCATGACACTCGGTAGAAAAGCAAAAAAAGCAGAAAATCAAAGACTACGTAGAAAAGCAAAGAAAAAAGGTATAAGCTTAATAAAGAAAGATTATGATCACACCAAAAAGAAATTTGTATCCGTAAAGAAAAACAGAGGAAATTACGGTAAAGGAACAAAAAAATAATTTGTTTAACCAATTAAAACCAAATACTATGACGTATTTTTATAAAACGTACTCATGGTCGTCACAAGGTGATAACCAAAGAGTATCCGATGAAACCATTAAACTTTGGAAGCATTTAGCTGACAAGAAAAACTGGAGAATAGTCCAGTTACCTAATGGATATTATCAAACCGAATACCAAGACATCGAAAATAATGATGCTTGGTACGATGTTACAAGACGTGAGACTGTTGAATCAGCAGAATCAGCGATCGACGGTAGCATCGATCACTACGCTAAGAGACTAGACTTTATGAAAGGTCCTAAAGTAGTGAAAACTTTTAATTAATTATAATAAAATAAATTTAATTTAATGGAATATAATCAACCAAGCTTAATCGTAAAAGATTTAAACTTTGGCGAGGACGCCAAGACGAGAATAATTGCTGGAGTAGATAAATTAGCGCAGGCTGTAAAATCTACTCTTGGCGCCTCGGGAAAATGTGTAGTGTATGAAGATGCACTAGGTAAACCGGTGATAACAAAAGACGGAGTAACAGTAGCAGAATCTGTTGTCTTATATGACCCGGTTGAAAATATGGGTGCTACCATGATAAAAGAAGCTTCTAAAAACACTGTAAAAGAAGCTGGAGATGGTACCACCACTGCAATTGTACTTGCAGAAGCATTACTAAAACAAGTAAATAATGATAAAATTACTAAAGAAACTAATATCTCTACTAGAGAGATTAAAAACGGCATTGAAACAGGGTTGGGAAAAATTAATAAATACCTTAATGACGCCAGTGTTAAAGTTGAAGGAAATCTTCTGGAACACGTCAGCTCAATATCTTGCAATAACGATAAAGAGCTTGGAAAAATTATATCAAAAGCTTACGAAAAAGTAGGTAAAGACGGTATAGTTTTAATGGAAGAGTCACCAACCGGTGAAACGTACATGGATATGGTTGATGGTGTACAGATTGATTGTCCATTAAAATCGCAACATCTTATAACAGATAAAGATAAAGGCGTGGCGGTATTAGATAATCCACTTATTTTAATATCATCTTCTCCAATACCAAACGTTAGAAAAATACAAAATGTTTTAGAACATTGTATTAAATCTAATAGATCACTACTAATAATAGGTGTATTAGAGCAGCAACCTAGCGCAGCATTATTAACTAATAAAGTAAAAGGTAATATAAAAGTCAATTTTATTGATTTACCTGGTTTTGGGCCAACAAAAGATGATACTATAGAAGATTTAGCTATAGTAACAGGAGCAAAAGTTATAAACGAACAACTAGGTGATGACTTTGAATTAATTAACCCTGATTGTTTAGGTGAAGCGGTTAAAGTAGTCACTGATGATAAGCATACTGTTTTTACTATTAGTAAACAAGGTAAAGATCTAAATAGAAGAATAAAGCAAGTTAAGAGCCTTATAAAAAAAGAGGATAATAATCCTTATATTAAAAACAAACTAGAAGATAGATTAGCTATTTTATCAGGATCGGTAGGTATTGTTTTTGTAGGTGCTGATTCTAAAATAGAATTAAAAGAAAAAAAGGATAGAGTTGAGGACGCGATATATGCTACTAAAGCAGCATTAAAAGAAGGTATAGTACCAGGTGGTGGTATAGCTTTATTAAACGCTGCTGATAATATAAATGTAGAAAATATTGGGGAGAAAATACTAGTAGAGGCTATTAAATCTCCATTTATTACTATAATGGCAAACGCTGGTATTGAAAACTACGAAACACCTTTCCACCAAGGTGTTGGATTTGATGTAACAACTGGTCAAGAAGTTGATATGATCAAAGCTGGAATCGTAGACCCCGTCTTAGTTACAAAAACTGCGTTAAAGAACGCGGTTAGTGTTATTAACACTATTATATCTGCTGATTGTGTAATTTCTAATATGAGAACAAATGAAGGCGGTTAATTATTATATAGTAATAGATAAAATAAAAGAAGAACCTAAATCTAAATCTGGTTTTATATTAAGTGAATTGCAAAACGAAGATGTTAGATATTCTAAAGGTAAAGTTATCAGCGTTGGTAATGCTGTTAATGGTATAGACAAGGGTAATATCGTGTGGTATGATAAACATGCGGGCCATGGGTTTGAGTGGGAAGAAAACTACTATTATATAATAAAGCACGCTGATGTTGTTATAATAGAATGAGATTATCAGCGTCTGATATAAGAGAGGCAAAAATATTTAAGTATTACAGGCTTGTTCGTAAATGGGCTTGTAAAACTTATAATTTAAAAGATGCGGATCTAGAGTTATTAATATACCTAGACTGCAAAAACCGCTTTACGCGACAAGAATTTATAGATGGCACGTACACCATGTCATGGGACAAGCAACGTTGGGACAAATTAAGATCACAAGGTTGGATAGACGTGTGGAGACATCGTAATAGAACTACAATTAAATACAGCATTTTTAAGACATCATTTAAATGCTCGCAGCTTATAAGTAGAATATACAGGATTTTATTAGGTAGTGAAGATTTACCTACCAGTGAAAGAAATGTATTTTATAGCAACAAGTCATATACTGATAAAGTTTATAACAAAGCTATAGATGATATGATTAAAGACAACGATCGTTAACAATTTAAAATAAAAAATTATGCCAGGAAAACATTATCCTAAAATGGATCACGGCCCTAAAATGAACCATGGTCCTAAAAAATATCCTCAATCAAATAAATTTATTGGAGAGAGAAAAAAAGCTATAGACGCGGGTAAAAAAACTTTTACTGTTAATGGAAAAACATTTCCAATAACAGGTGGTGGACCAAAGATGGTTGGTTCAAAAGAAAAATATACACCAGGTAACTTTGCTGAAATGCATCATACTAAAATGTATAATTCACCTATGTATTACCCTGAACAAAAAAGAACTAAATCTGCAATTGAAGCAGCTATAAAACAAAAGAAAACTGGTAAAACAGATCCTAGTATATTAAGAGTGATAGGTGACCCAGAAGAAATGAAAAAAGATTTAGCTAGAATTGACAGCATGCAGGCTAACTTTAAGAAAACAAAAGACTCTATTATTGCTAAAAGTAAAATGAGCTCTAAAGATAGAGTTAAATCAGTTAGAGATAAGTATAAAGATTTTTTTAATAATTAATGGCTAAAGCTTATCGCGGTGTACTTAAAGCTCGTATAAATAAACTATACGGCGGCGATGTAACGTGCACAAAAGTAAAAAAACTTAAATCAAGGCAAGGTGCTACTAAAAGAGATGTGCAGCTTGCGAATTGGTTTATTAACATGCATAACTGTAAAACAAAATGAGCAAACTACTAGGAAAAATATTTGACAACGCTGGAGGTAGCGTAATAGAAAAATTATCTGGAGTTGCTGATAAATTTATAACAACTGGCGATGAGAAAAGAGCGTTTCAAAAAGACATGGAACAAATATTTCTTGACGCTGAGGCAGCAATGCAAAAAAACGTTACCGACAGGTGGAAAGCAGATTTAGAGCACGGTAACTTTTTAACAAGATCAGTACGTCCACTGGTCTTAATCTTTTTAATTATATCTACTGTAATAATGGTGTTTATTGATAGTGGTTCAATAACATTTAACGTTGAGCAGAAATGGACAGATTTACTTCAATTAGTTTTAATGACTACCATTGGGGCCTATTTCGGCGGTCGCTCGGTTGAAAAGTTTAATCAATTTAAAAAGAAATAAATGCCAAAAATACAGAACATACAAGCGGATCAAGCAATAACCACTTCAGATAAGTTTTTAGGATCAGATTCTGGTGGTGGAACGCGTAACTATATTATAAGTGACGTAGCAAAATTTTTCAAAGAAACAAACGCCGCTGGCGTGGCGGGTCAATTAACATATAGGTATGATACTTCTGTAGGCCAAGCATCTGGTCACTTAGATTCCCCAAGTGTAATAAATCTTGAAACAGTAAGCACGAGAACTATACGTATAAGTATTTATACATATGGTAATACATCTGATACTAGAGCTAATTTAATCGATGCTTTATCATTAAAAGATATTATTATAGTTAATGTAGAAGATCCAAATAACTTTGGTATCTATAACGTAACTAATATTGCAACATCAGGAGATTATAAAACATTAACCCTATCAGTTCCTATAGCTGCTAAAGGTAGTTTTACAAATACAAAAACATACGCAATCGCTGCGTATGGTGGTGGTAGTGGTGATCTCACGGCAGTTCAAACGACCACATCAAGTCAATTAACAATTACAAGCGGTACTGGCCCAATACCTTCGCTAGCAGTGGTAACAGGTGCTATAGCAAATGGTGGTACAGGCTTAGCTACAGCAGATCAAATACATACTTTTGTTACAACACAAACTGATACTATAGCAGCAAACACTTCTGGTACAGCAGCTAAAGTTACTGTAACAGATTCAAGTACTAACACTGATTTTCCACTGGTGTTTCATGATAATTCTAATACATTATTAGATGATGTTTCACATTTTAAGTATAATCCTAGCTCTGGGAGTTTACTTCTACCTTCAGCCAATTTTGATGGCGTATTTTTAGTTGGTACTGTTTCAGGGGATCCAATTATCAGATCAACAAGTAACGATCAAACAATTTATATACAAACACAAACAGGTGGTAGTATAGTTAACAATCTAATAATATCACCTACGTCTATAAGTGGTACAGCGATAAAAGATGAAGATAATATGTCTTCAAATTCAGCAACGCATCTCGCGACACAACAATCAATAAAAGCATATGTTGACTCACAAGTAGATACGGTAGATACATTATCAGAAATACTCGCTATAGGTAACAACACAGGTGGTACAAAAATAGAAGTAAACAACACATCAGGCGGTATTGATTTTATAGATAACGCTAAATTAAGATTAGGTACTGGAGATGATAATTTAGAAATATATCAAGATGGCACTAACAGTTTTATACAAGTAAGACAACCTTTAATTAATACAAACGCGGGCACGTTATATATTAATGCTCCTATTGTAGACTTAGGTTTTGATCCAGATACAACTACAAATGGCGACGTTAGACTTCGTAATGTAAGTGTTTTTACAGGTTCTGTAATTAAAGATGAAGATAATATGGCTAGTAATTCTGCTAGTCACTTAGCAACGCAACAGAGTATAAAAGCGTATGTAGACTCGCAAATACTTACAAAAGATAATACAGACGAAATAACAGAAGGTAGTAGTAATTTATATTTTACTAATGAAAGAGTTGATGATAGGGTTAATTCATTATTAACAGCTGGTTCTAATATCACATTAACTTATGATGATGCTGGTAACGCGTTAACTATAGCCGCGGCTCAGTTAACAAATGAACAAGTTCAAGATGTTATTGGTGGTATGCTCGGTGGCGATGAAACCGGTGGTATCGCGGTAACATACGACGATGCTAATAATCACATTGACTTTGCTTTATCAAGTATTCCAAATAATTCTCTCGCTAATTCTAGCGTAACAATAAATTCAAACAGTTTAGCCTTAGGTGGTACATTAACTTTAACAACGCAGAATATAAGTGAAGGCACTGATAACTTATACTTTACCAACGAAAGGGTAGATGATAGAGTTAATGCTTTGGTTACAGCAGGCACAGGTATTACTTCTACATATGATGATGCAGCGGGTACGTTAACACTAGCTACGACTATAACACAATACACAAACGCTTTAGCTAGAGGTGCTATATCAGTATCGGGTAATGCGTTAAGTTATAATTCATCTACAGGTGTAATAACAAGTAATTTTGAAGAAGCACCTACATTTACAGGAACTGTAACAGCAGCTAGTTTAGATATATCTGGAGATGTAGATATTGACGGGACATTAGAAACAGACGCATTAACAATTGGTGGAGTTACATCTGTTCCTTTTGAAGCAGCGGATCATTCAAAGCTAGATGGTATAGAAGCTTCTGCAACAGCAGATCAAACAGATGCTGAGATAAGAGCTGCAGTTGAAGCTGCAACGGACTCTAACGTGTTTACTGACGCTGATCATACAAAATTAAACGCTATTGAAGCTTCGGCTGATGTAACAGATACAACTAATGTAACTGCGGCAGGCGCTTTAATGGACAGTGAACTAACGGATTTAGCAGCAGTAAAAGCTATTAACCAAGGGTTAACCACATCTTCAAATGTTTCGTTTGGTAATATAACTACGACAGGATATTTAAGAGGACCAGCAAGTTTTACTATAGATCCAGCAGCACATGGTGATAACACAGGAACACTTGTTATAGCTGGTAACCTACAGGTAGATGGTACAACTACAACAATTAATTCTACTACTGTAGCAATAGACGATCTTAACTTTAGCATTGCAACTGACGCAGCGGATTCAGCAGCAGCAAATGGAGCTGGTATCACAATAGGTGGAGCAGGTGCTACATTAACATATGTTCATGCAGATACTGGTTGGGCATTTAATAAAGGATTAAAAATAAGTGATAGCACAAATGATAATGTAAGAATAGGCACAAGAGGTGGTAATATAAACATACATTCAACTAATGACGCAGGTGCAAATGCACCATTAAGACTTGAAGCATCTCAATTTAATTTTATAACTGGAAACGCGACTTTTGCAGGTGATGTAACTGCAACCTCTAAAAAGTTTATTTCAACTAGTTCATCAAGTGGTGATTATGTTAGGTTATATGCAGGTAGTGGTACTGCACAATGGGATATTTATGGTCATGGAGAAAATTTGAGATTTTCTGAAAACTCAAGTGGTGGTGGTGTTGTAGCGATAGATAGCGCTGTGACTTGGTCAGGTGGTGGTTCTGCAAATGCAAACACCGCATATACTTATTCTCAAGTTGGTCACTTACCACTAGCTGGTGGTACAATGACAGGCACTGTAACATTTAATGATGGCGCTGAGGTGCGATTAGGTAATGATAATGACATGGGGTTATTTTCTTCATCAGGCGTTAGTCACATAAGAATTAATGAGGGTACTTTTGTGTTAAGAGCAGATGACCTAAGCTTAAAAAATAAAGCAAATGATGAAACATATTTAACAGCAGTTGATGATGGGGCTGTGTCAATCTACTACGATAACTCAAAGAAATTTGAAACTACAAATGCAGGTGTTAGTGTTACAGGTGATGTAACAATACAAGATTCTTCACCTCAAATAACACTTTTAGACACTACTAATAATACTGATGCTCTTATTTATTCTGATGATACTGGTGGTATCAATATATCTGCTGATGAAAACAACGAGCAAGGTAGTTCTGCAATAAAACTTTTTGTTGATGGTGGAGAAAAAATGCGACTGGATTCTAGTGGTAGATTAGGACTAGGTGTAACGTCATTAAGTTCAATGTTTACATTGCAAGGAAATGAGACAGGTGGTCAAACAATAACACATTTACATTTAAATTCAGGTAACAATAATTCATTTCCATTCCTTGCAAGTCTTAATAATGCAACAATTTCTAGTGCTACTTATGGTTGGACATTCAATAATAGTTCTTCTACTGGTAATTTAGAAATAGGAAGAAGAAACAACAGCACAACAACTTCTACTGTGTTAACACTTGAAAGGTCAACTGGTAACGCAACTTTTGAAGGAGATGTTAATGTTAAAAACGCTAGCACTAGGATTATATCTTTAAATTACGAAGATAGTATAAACAGTATTATATCACATAGTGGCACAAACTTTGGCTTAGAAAGTTTAAACGTAAGGGGTGATAATATTTATTTCTATACTGATTATGATAGTGGCACGTCAAAAGGTAATTTAACATTAACGTTAGACAGTAGTCACAATGCAACTTTTGCAGGTGATGTAAGAATAAATGGTAATGACTTAGAATTTAATGGAGCTGCTGCAAAAATATCTGGAACTAGCGGTGGTCAAATAAGTTTAAATTATAACACAACTTCAAATCAATCTTTAATTTGGTATGGTGGTGGTACATCAGAACAGTTTAAAGTTACAAACGTAGGTGATGCAACTTTTGCAGGAGATGTAACTGTACAAGGTGGAGATATTTTAAATGCCTCTGGTGCTTTTAATATGACCTCTGCAGGTGATTTTGTAGTTGACGCTGTGGGAGATATTACTTTAGATGCAGATGGTGGTGATATATTGTTTAAAGATGCTGGAACTGCTTTTGCAACATTTAATTCATCTAGTGGAACAACTTTTGCAGGTAATATAACAGCAGCAGTAGGTAATTTTAAAGCACCAGATGCTACAGCTAGTATTATTAATCAATTTGCTTGTGCTGACGGAAATAATGCAGCTACGTTTAGAACTACAACAAGTGGCAAAATATTTGAAATAAGATCACAAAATAGTGGTACTTTAAAATTTGATTCAACAAGTTCAACTTTTACAGGGAATATAACTTTATCAGGTAATTCAAGTATTACAGCTGGTGGATACTTGCACCTTATAACAGCTGGTTAAGCTAACGCATATTTAGATGCAGGTGGTACAATATATATTAGAGATGTAGATAGTGGCAATGCTGATAGAGTTACGATAGACACAGCTACTGGAAACACAACTTTTACAGGAAATGTTTCTGCTGGAACTACAAATCTCACATCCGCTAGAATATACGCTCTTAATAATTCTTCTAGTCAATGGGCGGGTTATTTTTATAATCAAAATTCAGCTGGAATAGGATTACATGTAGAAACTAATGGGTATGGAACAGAACAACTTTTGAGATTATCTTCTTTAAGTGGTTCTGGTGGATCAAATAGAGTAGCTCTTTCAGTTTTAAATAACGGCAATGCAACTTTTGCAGGTACAGTAATAGCAGCATCATTAAAAACCTCTGGTTCGTCTACTGGAATTGTAATTTACGGTCAAGAAATATACGCAAACGAAGATTACGATGGTGATGATGGTTCTATAAGATTAAATAGATTTGGGTACCAAGGAGGACAAACTAAATTTAGAGACGTTGTAATATATGACGGAAAAGGAGCTATAGTTGCAAAGGTAGATGGTTCTGATAAAAGTACAACTTTTGAAGGGGATGTAACTTTAGGAGCAACAAATAAAAATTCACACACAACTCTTAATATATTTACTAACGACCAATATATAAGTAAAGTTAATTATCAAGAGACAAGTGGTTATTATGGATTTTCAACTCAGTATGATGGTGCTAATAATGTTTTTACAATAAAAAGACACTCAAATAGTCAAGCAGGAACACCTGTTATTACATTGAACAGAGACAACGATAATGCAACTTTTGCAGGTGATATATATGGTAATGACAGATTATACTTAGGTACAAAAATGGCTCTTGATGTTAATGGAACTGATTTATATTTAGGTTCTACAACAAGCGCTAATCATAATGATACAGTTTACATAAGAACAAATGACGCTAATAGAGTTACCATCACTGATACCACTACAACTTTTGCAGGAACTGTAACTGTTGATGGAGGTCAAATATTAACTCCAAGTGGAATTAATCTTGCCTTAAATCCAAACACAGGAGTTGTTGCTGTAGGCGGCATTATACAAGCTTCAGGCACAGGAAATAATACTTTTGCAGGTAAAGTCAGTGTTGGAGGTGGTGATACATCAACTGCTCAAGTAGCTTTAAAAGGTCAACAAAGTTTATTAAGTTTTATTAGAGGAACTTCTGGTGATGCTCAATTCTTTATGAGCTCTGATTCGTCTAGATTATACTTTTCCCACACAGATATACAAAGCACAAATTTAATTTTAAAATTAGACGCAAGTGACAAGTCTGCAACTTTTAACGGACAGGTGACGATAAACCCAGATGCAGATAGTCAAGTAATAATAGGTAACGGTGGTACTAATGCAAGTGTAGTTTTTGCAGGCGCAGGAGATGATTTATATATTGGTGGTGGAAATAGTTCTAACATGCGAATATTTAATGGTACTGCTGTACAATTTTACGGTACAGTTGACATAGATAGCACGCTTAATGTAGACGGCAACGCAACTTTTGCAGGTGAACTTACTGGTAAAGGAGCTACATTTAGTCCTAATACAGCGGGGAAAGGCACATTCACCTTAACAACGAACGCATCCGATGATGGTCGTCTTTTAATTAAGTCAGATACTACTACGAAAGTAGATATTCAAGCAAATGGTGCTAGTTATTTTAACGGTGGAAACGTAGGAATTGGAGATTCTACACCTAATGCACTTTTAAAACTTGAATCAACTTCTACAAACGAATCAACTGCTTTCTTTTATAGTAATGCT
>Ga0181414_1000003_pt1 | contig 71302 bp, 92 predicted proteins | sample 37SPOviralmetaG_FD_130139 | JGI IMG/M metagenome (GOLD analysis project Ga0181414, IMG submission 130139) | Marine viral communities from the oligotrophic San Pedro Time Series (SPOT) site, San Pedro Channel, CA, USA - 37 SPOT_SRF_2012-11-28 | ecosystem: Environmental > Aquatic > Marine > Strait... | reverse complement strand
TGGATATGAGTTATTGAAGTAAACAATACCTTGCTCGTGGTCAAGCCACCAGTCACGTAGACGTGCCATATCTCCACTGCTTGAGCCACCTTGTAGGTCTACCAAAAACGACTCTTGAGTGATTGTACCACTAATGTCACCTAACGCTGAACCAGTGACAACGACACAATCTAAAAACGAAGTTGCTGTTTTACGTAAGTAACGAAATACTGTGTCACCTTTGACACAAACACCTGCATTTACAAAGCCAGTTGTAGAGTTTACATTGACAGTGGTCGATGATACACTGGTTACAGTTGCCGTATTTGTTTGCGTTTGTGAGATTTCAATATCGGAATTTGTTGTAACAATACTGCACGTTTCACCTGCTTTCACTTGACGCATTGAGGTTAATTTTACCACACCTGTACCATAATCACTGTTTGCCGTTGCTAAGACCTCGTTATGGACACCCACGTTTGACGTAGAACCTTCTAACTTGAACGATGGAGAAAACTCAACGGTTGTTTTGTTTACACGGTCTTCCTTGTTTACTAAATCCGCAAAATTTTGAGCAACAGTTGTAGCATCAAAATCGTCACGCCATTGTCCTGAACCAGTGCCTTGTTCAAGAGATGCAACACTACCGTTACCAGTTGAGATATAGATACCTGCGCTCGATAGATTAGACACATCATCAAACTTAATACGTGCCTCCGCACCGCATATCTCTCGATAGTCATCACCTTGCCACAACTCAATACGAAGCATTTGTTGAACATTGCGGAATAAAAGTGGTGCAGTACCAACATAATCTGTATAGTACCGTCGTCGGTATGGTTTGTAGGTATCGAAGTTAATGTATTCGGCACTCACCAAGTATGGTCGCCAAGCGTTGTGTGTTACGTTATCAATGCGGTCTTGCATCTTGAGGATAACGTGGTCTACTTTGGCTTTGGTCATACCTCGTGTTTTACCGTTGGTAAACGAGGCTTGATTTTGTACGTACCCATTGTCGGCTACTTCGTATTCTGAAACAGTAATCGGTGAAGTAGTAAACGTAATTTTGACGTGACCTGTACCCGCACTGTCACCACCTGTGCTTGGTCCTATGTCTGAAATCTCCAAGTCTTCTTTACCGAATGGGTCAGCATCGCTGTATAATCGTACTTTATCACCAATAGTAAATCCGTGATTACGAAAGTCCGTACCTGTGATGTACACAGCGTTGGTATCAGCAGTAGCCGACATCAGTATGGCTTCTTGCGGTCCAATGTCAAGGAGGTCAGCAACTCTTTGGGCGGTTGTGTACGCAGTAGCAGTCGGGTCGAGTGGCCTTGTTTCAGGTTCACCGGGTGAGAATACTACTGGCATACATACTCCTCCCTCACTTCATTGCACAATCGGTACACATGCCCATTTCACGAATGAATAACAAATCGTCTTCATTTTCTCGATAAATACCTTTGCTACATCTTGGACAATGTGTGTCGTATTCTTGACCTTGCCAATCATACGGGTCGTTTTTTATGACCATCCAAGCATCACGGAAACTGCTGATGTGGTGTACAGCCTTTCGAGCCATACGGTCCATGAGGTCGTCCTCGCTTTGTGGGCGGTCGTCATCTTCCTCGTCTTCTTCCCTATCCATAAATTGATTGTCAGGCTTTAGGTTGCCTTTTTCGTCAAGAATTTCAGATAAGATGTTATCCGCTATAAGTTTGTCTTGTAGAGTGCTATCAGGAGGTGGTGGAAAAAATCGTTCATCACCAATTTGAGGTGAAGTATCACCAGTCTTGTAGGATTCAGCACTTCTTGTATCACGCATCATGTTGTTTGATTCAAGCGTTTCACCATCTTTAAATTCATCATCAATAGCCGCTTGCTCCCCTGCTACGTCAGGCTCACTAAGCGAACTTCCCAAAGTTTGCCCCTCAAAGGGTACTCTTTCGCCCATGAACTTGATATTGTGGGCTTCAGGATTCATCACCATGTCCCTCATGAGTTTGTCACGGCCTTGTGTGAACATGTCACCAGTAGGGCTTTGACCGCTTTCACGCATTTGGTCAGCCATCATTCGGTTTGCAAGTTGTTGCAAGCGCATCTCTTTGTCGCCTTGCAACACCTTTTGTCGGTGTGGTGCTATTGCTTTTACAAATACTTTACTCATTAAATCACGCTCGTTTGGTTTCATCTCGATGGCCTAAGTTGTATTCCATAGGTTTGTCGCAAGCCCCGCAGGTTTCTCTCCACAGAAAGTGAAGAAAGCCGCAATGCGTGCAACGTGTCCCTGCTCCGATGTTAAGCACATCACCGATATGACGATTACGGTTGCGTTGAGCACTCGTTACCCCTGCTAAGGGACTGTCTTTTTTGTCGGCTACGTTACTCACGTCAAAGCGTACGCCTTCTTTACCAGCACGAGCCATGTCGCTTAGGTCAATGTTGCGTACCTCGAATCCCACCTACTCACCTCAAGCGAGTTGGTAAAGAACGACGATAAACGTGTTACCAAGCACCGTAATGCATTCAGTACCAAGCACTGCGTTGGTTGCACTCGCATCGCTTACCGCTTGTATAGCGGTGTCGATGGTTGTTTCCAACGTGCTCAAGTCACTGAACTCTTTTGGTGAAAGAGGTCCAATAATCTTTGAACCAACCTTAGTTAGTGATGCCATGTGTCGTCACCTCAAGAGCGACGACCGATTGCAATGAAAGTACCCGCTTGTGTTGGTGCTGTATTGATGACTGGTGCATCAGCCAATCCAGCCGCAAGGCGAACGGTTGTACCATCAATTCGTACATCGACTCCAAATACTACAAACTGTTCGTCGTTCGTACCACCTGTGTCTGTGATAGGTCGTGAGTCAATAGGACCGCTTGAATTTGCACCTGCAAAGTCAATACTTGCGAGCATACTGCTTAAGTCGATTGCATTATCACCTGCTGCGTATGAGCCTGTTACTATCATTCGGTCACCAAATACGGTTGGTCGTGGGTCAATTGTTACTGCCATTATTCTTCATCTCCTGTAATTTCTTCTGTTGTTTCCTCTTCCTCGGACGGGTTTAGATGTGCCTCAACGAGTTCAAGTGCCTTCGTTTTGGTCATGTACCCACTTGGTGTATCAACGTTTTGTTCATCCAACCAATTGAGTACATCCTTTCGACTCCATCCGGAGTCAGGAATGCCATCATTTTCACCGTCCACGGTAACTCCTTCGTCACCTTCAATCCTGAAATGCTTCAATGGAAGCGAATGTCGCCACTCATTGAGCCACTCTTGGGTTACTGGTACAGACTTTTCCCGAATCCATGATTCAGGTGAATCCCTGCGTCTTCGTTCAAAGAACGGACCAGTGTAGGTTACCGTGGGCAAGGAACCTCACCATCAGTTGAGTAGGAGTACAGTTACCTGTACTACTTGATTTGCCGATTCTGATTCCAAGATAAGACAAGGCAATGAACCAGTTGTTGCAAGAGGTGCGACTGTTGCATCTGCACCTGCGTTACCTGTGTTGGTCATTGTTGCTGTGACATCTTTTGCGGAAGTTGCGGAAGCGAGTCCGACAATTCCCATGATTTTCGATGCACCTGCTGAAAATACCAAAGGTTCAACGGTTGTTGCTTGTACAATGTTTACTGTGAAAGTAACCATTCGTAGACTACCTACTGCGTTACCATCGGTGTTTTGTGCAGTGAAACCAGTGAGTGAACCGGGGTATGAACCACCTGCGTTACCACTCAACCAACCTGTTTCATCAACTGGTGTTCCTGTTCTCATGTCCAAATCCACAAGAATGTCTACAAGTGTAAAATCGCTATCAGCGACTTTGATGCTTAGACCTTTTTCTGTTGTTGTTGTTGTTGCTACCATTTTTCATCATCTCCGTAATTTTTTTCTCACTTCAAATCCCGAACGGAACCGTGACCTCCAAAGAAAGTAGTCCAAAGTTCTCCCATTGTGCGGTACATACCTTCTTGTCCAAGACGGTTGATAGCGAATGGGTCGCCAGTTTCAATTCCGGACTCAAAGTACTGCGTAGGGATTGCAGTAGAGAAGTAAAGATAGTCAGTGTCGAGGAAGTACATACGACTTAGAGTGTCAGTTTGTACATCCTTGGAAGGAATGATTGGGACACCGTTGTATGTTGCAACGATGAAACCTGCCTCGATACCGGGTACACCCTTTACACCGTTGTAGGTAGGGGTGACACGCTTCTCTTCCATGAATCGCTGTTGCGACTGGAGGAGTTGCTGTAGACGCATGAGTGTGTCATATCCAGTAAGGATAACCTTCGGGTTACCACCACGAGTCCAAATCTTTTGGAAGAGGTCGTCAAGGTGGTCGAGGGAGAGCACACGGTCTGTACCACTGTTCTCGTTGTGTTCAGCGAGGGACCAAGAGTTTGCACTTCGGTCGATGCTGTAAATGTCCTCGTTAGCAGAAGCGGATGCTCCAGTAGTAACACGGTCGAGAGACTCGAAATCGTTCCCTGCGGTGGTTGCCTTGTCAGCAGTCATCATTCGGTTGATGTGTTCAGCGTGGTGCTTACCCATCTCTTCCTTGAGGATGCTTCGGATGTCACCAAGTCCATCGTCCTTGTCAGCAAGGAACATTGCAGTTTCGCTCATGTCAAATGTGTGGACAATTGTCTTTGGCTTGGCTGCAATGTGCTGGAAGGTAGGCTTGGTGGTATCAGGTAGTGTAGCGTTTTCTGCAACACCGCCACCAACTGTGAAAGAAGGTCGCTCGGTGATGACTCGCCATCCACTGCGCTCCCACGGTCGCTTTGGTAGAATGGAGAAAGCGTTGAACTCTTGGTTCAACTGGCTCCAAACCTTGCGTCCGTAGATTGCTTGGTATGTACCTGCGGTCGTAGACAGCATAGGTGCGTCAGCCTTGAGCAACTCGCTACCGGAGTAGGAGTAACCCATGGCGTTACCTGCGCCGTAGTAATATCGTTCCATGTCTGTAATGCTTCGGATGTAATCTCTTGCCATATTCTTCAACTCCTAATTTCAGGCTCCCCTCAACGTTTTGCTTGCAAGGTTGTGTACCTCATCCCATGACATGTTACCCAAGTCTTGGGTTGATGGTATCTCAACATTTGCGGAGGAAGCAGACTTAGCGATGGTGTGGCTCTCGGTGCTCAAGTTATCAATGCGCTCGGAGAGGCTACCGATTGACTTGAGGACTTCTTCAAGAGGTCCACGAGCATCAAAGGTGCTTCGGTCTGCTTCTTGCTTCTCGATTTCGAGTTCCTTTGCAAGTCGCTGGGAAAAGTTTGCTTCCAAGTTGTTACGGAAGTTTTGCTCCATAGATGCAGCCTTGTATACTTCGTATGCATTCTCAATGTCGGCTGGGGAAACATTACCTTCATTGAGGTAACTCTTTGAGAGTTGTGCTGGACCCATTGCGCCGGCAGGTTGCTTACCGCCACCTGCTGTGAGTGCGGAGATAGCACCAGTGGAAGGAGAACCGCCTTCTTGTCCTCGTCCACGAACTTGACCACCAAAGTAATCAGCACCGTCAACGGAGTCAGGGTTGTCGAATCCACCAAGTTGAGCCTTAGCCAAGTCGTCAAAGTGAGCACGAGCAGTACCAATATCGACTCCAGCCGACTTCAATGTGTCTTCCATCCAGTTGAGGTATTCGGATGTAATTACATCACCAAATTCTTCACCTTTCATGTACGCCATTTTGTCGTCATCTTTCTTTTCTTCTTTCATGTCTTCACCATCTTTCTTTTCTTCTTTTGGTTCGTCATCTTTCTTATCCTTGATATGCTCACGGAGTTGAGGAGGAATTTCTCCCTTTTCCATTGCATCAAGTCGGGCTTCTAATCGTTCCATAACGCTGTTCAAATCAACTTCATTTGTCATATTTGTGTCCTCCTTTAGTATACTGAATTGTGCTTCAGGGTTAATACCCTTCTCACAAATCGTAATTTCGTGCAATTCCATTTTTGAAATCTCTTGGTAGTCGCCTTTGATGTTGTCAGACTTTCGCACTCGCTTGAATGCTTGTCCTCCAATTGAGAATCCACGAAGGTTACCCTTGCGAATCTCGGCGGCTACTTCACGAGCCTTCTCAATATCATTGCGGAGTTGAACAACAACAAACATGCCAGTGTCGTCACATTCGGACTTCCACATTCGGCCATTGCTGTCTACGTAAGAATCCAAGACTTCACCAACTTGGATGTTTGAGTGAGCCAGTTGTACGTTGCGGTACTTCTCACTCTTCATGAACCCGTCAAATGCATCCTTTAGAGCACCACGAGTAATAAGGTCGCCTTGCTTATCGACAAGTTCAACCGATGCATAACCTGCAACAACCAAGTCAGACCCACTCTTGAGAAGAGTGATGTCCATAGAAGGTCGCTTTAGCGTCAGCATTGAACTAACGATTCTTTGTAACCATATTTAAACCCGTACTATACTTTGGAAAGTACAGGTTCATCGTCTTTGAATTCTAAACTAAGGTGTTCGCCCTCTTCGGTATCTGTTTCAACAGGCTTGAAGTGTTGCGGTTTTTTCTTTTTCTTAGGCTCAATATCATCGACTCGTGGATGATAGTCAGGTAGATTTTCTTCATCTGTTAATTGTGTAGGGCCAGCAGGGGATTCGACGGGTGTTCCTAAATCAATACCCAGTCCTTTCGGTCCAGTCCATGTCATACGTTCTTTCGCAAGTTTATCCAATGTACGTACAATAACTTCCAATGCTTTTTTCTTGTCTTCGGGTTTGAGTAAGATATTCTCATCATCTTCTTCGATGATACCTACTGAATTTTCCTCAACACGCTTTGGTGATGGCTTCTTTGGCATTTCGAGGTCTTCGACCTTTGACTCCTTTTGCAATTGGCCACTAAACAAAAGCGGGGCAAGTGGACTCCAAAACGGCTGTAGGCTTTCAGCCAGTGTTACGCTGTAGTCGTTTTTATACAAATCGCCCATTGTACTCACTGGAGAATGCACGTACCACATATCACCGATTTCATCAACTTGGTACGTTACAGTATCAATGTCCTTTAGAATAACATGTAAACCATGCTCGTCGTATTCAACGTCGTGTGGGATATTGATAGGTAGGTAACCTTTGGTTAGCAAGTCAAGCGACTCGGTGCTCGCTGGACCTTCACCCTCACCCTCACCTTCGATTTGACGAATCTGTACGGTGTAGACATTTTTCTCACCACGAGTCTTCTTGGTAATACCACTTACCGATGCTCGTACAATGTCACCAACCTTGTATGCCTTTTGCTCACGTCGTGCTGTACCTATGTCCATGTAGTGCTTACCTTCAATTGTAACGGCTCGGTTTTGCAGTCCTTCATCATCAAGCAGTGGACCTGCACCCAATTGGTATGTGTACGGTCCATTACCTCGTCGGTCAAGTACAATGAAGTTGTAGTCACGAGTCGGTCGATACAATATCCACTTTGGGTGTCGATACTCACCTTTCATGTATGTCGATTTAGAATCACACAACAAGATGTTATCATGGTCATCTTGCATTCGCTTGACAGATTCTTTCAAGCCCTCATTGTCTGTCATTTTCGTATCGTGTGGTCCGGGTACAATGACATTCTCGTGGCTTTCAAACTGTGAGCGAAGAATTTTGACACGCTCAAACAACAACATGTCGCTGATGTCATTGTTGTCGTAATTGATAATATCAATGATATTGAGGTCTTCATCTCCCATAATTCCGTCAATAGCGTAGTTTTTGTCGCTTACCTTCACCAGTGCTTCACGGTGGTTCTTGCGAAGACCGACCTTCTTACCCTTCTCATTCAAGGCAGTGACTTCATCACCGTTCTTGATGAGCATGACACGTTTGCCGTCGTACCATTTTGATACAACCCATGAACCACTAAACCCACGTAGGTGTTCTAAGTCGCTCATCTCAAAGATGCGATGCATTGGTCGAATCAAAGGAGTCCACTGTGGGTCTTCTTCTTTCATCAACAACTCATCAGGATTAAGCATACCTTGAATAAACTCCGTCATTTCATTAAGAGCCAATTTGTTTGGGTCTTGTCCAATTGGTAGGAACGTTTCAGGGTCAAGACCAAAGATAGGTAGATTGCTCTCTCTTGGTGGTGGGGCATTATCCCATACCTGTTCTCGGATATCTTTACCATGTACCATATCGGTAAGTTCGTGTGGTACAGAATGATACAGCCCCTCTTCGACGTTTGTACCTGCTACCATTTGACCATCGGCTGTAAAATCAACACCAACCGATGGCGCAGCGAGCCATCCACCGTGATGTCCACCTGCATCAAACGTATCAAAGATACTGTAATTGTTAGGATTAGGCGCACCAACAGGCACTTGTGTCATGCCGGGTCTTGCACTGATGGAAGTTGTGGGTTGTTCCATTCGTCCTTCCTGTTCAACCATTGGATTGTAATGCAATATCGTGTCCAAATTGTTTCGTGTCGTAGCGGCGATTTGAGGAAGACCTTTTCCTGATGAACCACGCTTGTATTGTTGAGCACCATGTACATCATTTTCAACCATCTCTAATCCGTTTGCATCAGCCAGTGCTGTGAATGAACCACCCATAAGTTGCTTTACACGACGTGGCAATGAGTGTAGTTGAGGGAACGATTTGAAGGCACTTGGTTTCTTGACTTCCGAATAAATGGTATCGAGCGCACCATGATACCCATTTTCTTGAGCCAACTTTGAGAAACGCATTGCATCGTTCAAGTCTTTGTCATCTTGTCCAAGTATACTTTCATCGTGAAGGTGTGTAATGTCACTGTTGTGCAAATCCGTTATGTTACCATGCATCAATAGTTGATTGACTGTAGAAGCAAACAATGGTGTGTTCATTTCATTTGACCTGTCGATAATTGAACGAGCATGTTCTTTCATTTCGGGAGTCTTTGGTAACGCCAGTGCTTCAAGCACTTCTTCCACGCTCATGTTACCGTCTACTTGGAATCCATGCTCTTGTAAATGCGATGCTACGTTTTGATGGAAGTTACCGTTTGCAGGGGGTTTGTCGTACGTTATATCATCAAATGAAAGACCATAACCAAGTGTTTGCAATCCGTGTACATCGTGCGGTACATGCGTAATGTATCGTTGTGCATCACGGAACATGCGTGCATTGTTGTCAATGAATTTTTGCGGGTCGTTTGGGTCAAAAGCGGTAGGGTCAGCCTCAAGCATTTTTTCTTTAATCATCGGTGCAACTTGTGCTACCAACATACGATGTGCTTTCTTGAGGTCTTCTTCACGTCGTTGGTCGATTTTCCAATGCGATGTCATTTTACCTTGAGTGCTTTCAATGGCTTGTTGTTGAAGCGAGGTTAATTCAGCAACCTTTTGAGAAAGTTGTTGTTGGATAAGTGGCTTGTCAATATCATCTGCCTCAACCATACGCTGATTCAAATCATCAACTTCTGCTTGCAATTTTTCTTCTTGCTCAAATGCAGGGAGTGCTCCACCAAAACTCAAACCACTTGTAACAGCATCAAGAAGTGTTGGTTTCTTGTGCTTAAACGAGCGACTACGGTTTGATAGGTTAAACAGCACATCATCTAAGAAGTTATCAACAAGTTGTTTAACAGGAGCATCTGTATTTTTTGCAAAACCCAATCGTTGATACAAATCTTCAAAATCTTCTTTTTCCAAGTATTCCATGATAGCCTTCGGATTTGTTGATTGAATAGTTTTTGATATTTCAGTTAAGAAACGCAACCCTTCACGTTGTGCGCTACTTTGCAAGTAGTCTTTGACTTTTCCAAACGATGGTGATGGAACACCCCACCCTAAATACGCAAGCATATCTTCGGTGGTTTCACCACCACTTACTGGTTGAGCATCTCGTATGAAATCGTTGAACGATATAACTGATTTTTCTGTAGGGTTGTTTAAGTGATTAAATCGACCTAATTGCATAATGAGTTTGTGAATATCTTGTGCATTATTGACAATATGCTTATCGCTTCCATATGGCGCATAATTGCGGTATGAGCCGTGATGTATGAATGGATTTCTTGTAAGTACACTGTTGAACGCTTTGAGGTGAGGTTGATTTTCAAACAAATCTTTTCGTTCACCATCAGTCATATGCCGTATTGCATATTCATACGGGGCTGAAAGCGATGATTTGTGTTCAGTAAAATTGTTCTTCGTCGTTTTGCCTTCTTTGTACCCTGATTTTGATGAAGCACTTGGTGATGGTCGTGAAACATTTGATGGTGAAAGAACATTTTGAATGAGTTTAGGCGCATTATGGTAAATATATTTTTCAACATTTTTATCGTAGTGACCGTGTTGTTGAGAATGTTCAGGCATAAAGTGAGCACCCAAAGAAACATTGTTTTGATTTGGTACGATAACGGTTTTTTCACCACTTTTACCAAAATCATGCATTTCACCAAGCAACGATACACTGTCATCGTCTGAAGTAGTAGCATGAATAATTTCGTTGTACGTAGGTAATGTCATACCTGCACCACCTATTCCTTGAAACGGTTTTGACCAAAAAGAACCAAGACCGTAAGTGTGCCTTCCGTCTTCACTTGTGCGCCAATAGGAAGGCTTGTCTTCACTCGGTGCTGGACCGTGAACGGCTTTCAAAAACGATAAGTGCTTACGAATATTTTTTTCTTGTTGATGCAAATTCATAGACGAAGAAGCATCTTCTTCGATATTTTCAATCCAGTCAAGCGGTACAAGCGGTCCGTCCATTTTTCCATAAACAGGATGCATGGATAGTAGTTCTCTTGTTTTAGGATGAAAACCCGCCATATACAGAACGTCTTCAATAGGTAATCTCGCATGGTCTACTTCCATAGTTTTTTTACCAAACTGTGCTCGTTCAGCATCTTTCAACTGTTCCCATTCCAATTCAGGAAGTTCACCCGTTTTGTGAAGATTGAGTCGTGGTAAAAATTTCATTGGAGTTTTGTAATTATCTTCACCATCTTCTCGCATTCCGTCGTACAATTCATTGATTTCGTTAAGGATAATGTCAGCAATGGACTCATCGTTTGAACCGTATGGAAGATGCGCCCCTTTTGCCACACCCGACTGTAAGAAACGACCCGATTCGCTTGCTTCATAATCGGTATCGTTGTCTTCTAATCGAAGTGAAGCATTGCGTCCTAACATTCTCGGACTTCGTACAGCCCAATTCATTTCAGGTGTTTTTCGCATAATCGCATTATGCGTAAAACGAGCCGATGGAACTTTTTGACCGTTTGGTAATTCAATCAAGTGATTGTCGTCTACACCTTCACGCATACCTTTCATAACCGCAGTACGTTCTTCAGGTGACAACCACTCAAGTCCAAGCATGTAACCGTGATGTCCTAATGCAGTTGGATGAATTTTGTAATTATCATCAAGTACTGTATCTTCACTTACCCATTGCCTTGCTCGGTCTTCAAAATGGTCTTCACGCAGTTTTTGAAAAACATCCTTTGGAGTCATACCCATCGCAAGATATTCATCTTCTCGTTCTGTGTTTTGTTTTTTCCATCGTTGAAAATCACGTTGGTAGAGGTCTTTTTGATGTGAAAGCATTGAGCCGTTTTGCAAAATACTTCCAAGTAGTTTGAATGTTTTATCTGTTCCTTCGGGCTGAAATCCAAACATTAACGGGTGTTTTTCTTTAGAAAGTTCGCTTAAGTAATCCTTTTCCATTTCTTTTTCTTCATCCATGTAGCCACCAAGTGTATGCGCTCGGAGCATTTCAACATAGTGCGGCATACCTGTTACAGAATGCATACGAAGAAGCGGGTGATTGGCAGGGTGGAACGGAAAGTGATACTCTTTGTATGGATGACCTGCTGTTGGGCGGTACACAGGCCACACGGAGTGGTGGTCAGCGTTTTTCTTACCACGTTGTAAACCATCGACCCAAATGTGGTTTGTCAAATCATCCTGTGTGTCTTGTGTATTGAGAAGCAACCCCGCACCTGTGTCTGTTCCAGTATCGTATTCATACTCAAACTTATCTTCTCCCTCTTCTTTTTTTTCTTTGATAATCGCATCAGCGATTGAAAACAGCGATGTATAGATAATTTCACTTGGTGCTTTTTGCATGGATTGCCATGCAATAATGTATTCAGCCGCATTACGCTCAAGGTCAAGTTTGTCGTCCAACGACTTTAGCAAATCGGCACTTGCAATGTCAAGTTGGTCATACGACATACTTTCACCGCCATCATAGCGGCTGGAATGCTGGACATGCATGGAGGTCAGCACCCATCAATTCAGGCATTTTGCAACCGCTTTGTTGTGTTGCGCCGCATGTACGACAAATTGTTGGCACTGGGCTTTGCTCGCTTGCTTCACGCATAAGAGCCTTACTTGATGCCTTTTTGAGTTTCTTTGACTCCCCCATTGCATCTTCCCTATCCACACCGCCACCTGCATGTGGATTCATACGAGTTGAAAGTTGCTCCATGTTAGTTGCATCCTTACCCTTCTTTTTCTTTGGTGCGTCTTCTGTTTCGATGGTTCTACCGTTGGTGGTAAAATAACCACTCTTGGTTTGTCCACCCGATTCAGCCATGAAAGCAGGGTTTACGTCTGTGATTTTTTCAGCCTTAAAACCGGGTTCGGCTTTTGCCATTTTGCCACCGCAATCCATCTTCATACAACCACCCGCTTTGTTCATCTTAGAACCACAACTTGGGCAGTCTTTACAGTCGCATTTTCCTTTGGGGCAATCGCACTTCCCTTTGATAATTTCCAATTGACTTAGACGATGCTCAATTTCTCTTGCTTTTGTAAGTAAAGGTGCTTCACTTGGACGGGGCTTCATTAGTTCATCTCCTGTTCTTTCGCTGTTTGTGCCATTTCATGAATTTCTTCCCATGACATGTTATGGAACTCTTCATTAGATTGAGGTACAGATGAAACTGGGTCACCCTTAAGAATTGAATCGTTTTCCATATCAGCACGAAGCGGGTCAATACCCAAATCCATTGACAATGGAGTAGAAGAAGAAACTAAACCCATCTTGCGTAGTAGCATTTTTGGATTGTTAATGGTTGCACGAAGACGCTCGTTTTCTTGCTTAAGCAATGCCAAATCAGAATCCATGTTTTCCATTTTTGTAATAAGAACACTCATCAATTGTTGTGCATCGCTGTCAGCCATAAAACTCAACCTCGTCGTCCAAATGTTCCGCTTGCAGGTCGGAAGTTACTACGAGATACTCGGCTTTGCACTGTTCCTGAAAGACGGTTACCAATAAGTGGTACGTAGTTGTCTTCTTTTTGGAATGTGTACGGGGCTACTCCATTTACATAGATGTCGAGAGCACCTGTTTTTGTAGCCGCATTTTCAGCCTTGAAGATTTCAGTTTGTAGGTCTTCAAGTAAAAAGTCAGATAGTTTTTGTACTTCTGTCAAATGTTGTTTTGCAAGGTTTCCATCACCTTGTTCTAAAGCAGTTGCAAATGCTTTTTGCGCTTGTTCCATTTTTCGTGCCATTGGGTGCATTTTTAATAAATCCATAAGAACCCCTCTTGTTAGTGTCATTGTATACTTGTTTAAAGAGTTTTACCGCCCTCTTGGTCTACGAGCATTCAATAATGCGTTTGAAACATTTTGCATCATAGAAGGTTCGGGACCACGTTGTTGAACGCTTGAAATTGGTGAACCGCTTCCCATTGTACCACGTCGTTGTGGTGCTACTGGACCACGGTTACGTATACCTCTTCCTTCACTACCGGGTTGAAGTGGCGGTGCAATACCGGGTGGGAGTTGTCGTGATTGTGGTGGCATTCCGCCCATCATTTGCGGTGGCATTCCACCCATCATCTGTGGTGGCATACCTCCACCGGGTGGCATTGGTGGCATACCTCGACCACCCATCATCTGTGGTGGCATACCTCCACCGGGTGGAGGCGCACCGCCGGGTGGAGGCGCACCGCCGGGTGCTGGAGGTGGAGGTGGTTTACGATACACAAATCGTACATCACGGTTTGATGGGTCTTCCAAAAGTTCAGGTTGGAATCCAAGTTGTGCCATGCGTTGTGCGACGTTGAGTTCTTGTTCATCTCGTCGTAGACGTGTAATTTCATCTTCTTCTTCGTTTGGATAAAGTGTGAGTTTCCAATCATGAATGTTCATTTGACGAAGTAGACGTGGGAACAATACTTCTGTGTACACTTTTTGACCAAACTCAACAGCACGATTAGTGACAAGAATTTGCAAACCTTCGTTGTTTAGACCACCCGACTTACCGTTATCAACCATAAAGATTGATGATACACCATAGAAAGCCGCTATACGATTACGTATTTCGTCACGTACAGCGATATACTGCATTTCTTCAAGCGTGTCCATGAATTTAATCCAATTAACACCACCACGACCTGATTGTGACTCGATACCAACACGAGGAATGTAGTGTGGGTCACGTTCCAATTTCTCATCAGTGGCCTTCCAAAACGCCTTCATAGATTCAAGGTTGTCTGTTGTAACAGATATGACACCCTTTGGAATACGGCGTTTTTGATATGCCGTGTAAATGTAGTTGTCCATTGCCGTCAATGTCATGGCTTGTCGCCACATTGTATTGACAGGAGAGCGACCGTACAATTTTGATGGATTGTATTTTGAAACATGCAGTACTTCTCCTTCAACAAAGTACTGGGTCTTACCGCTACCCGCCATATTGACGTAATGGACATCATGTAAGTCGGAACCACATATCTCACACGTATCATTTTCAGCATGGGTTTTAACTTGGTCACGGTGTATCAAACAGGTTTTGTATCGTCCACCACGTACACCACGCTTATCAGCAACAATACGCATGAAAATAGGGTCACCACGTACCATTTCTTTGACTCGATAAAATTGTACTTCTTTGGTTTCAGGGTCAATAAAATACTCTTTTACTAAAATCAAAAATGCATCATCAATAATGTTGAGGTCATTTTCGACTTCGTGAAGAAGATGGTGGAAGGATTGTTCCATGCTGTTTTCTTGCTTAAACAACCACTTCGGATATGTTAATTCATCAATGTCAGGTTTGCGTACAGCACCGCCACATTCTTTGCATGTTTCCATCTCTTGTTGATATTCTTCATCACACGTTGTGCATTTAACAGTAAAACGCTTCTCCCAGTAGTACCCACGTCGAAACATTTCTTGACGTAGTTTTGAAAGTACAGTACGGAGAATAAGTGATTCATTACTTACTGCAAACAGTGCAGGGAGCGTAATACCCTGCGCCATGACAGGTTCTTGAATACCGCTTGACCAAAGCGGCATAGTTGGTGTGGGACTCTCACGACGACGGAATGGACTTCCGATAGCCGATAGGAATCGTGAGATTCGTCCTTGTTCTTCCGCCATCACAATCCCTCCGCATAGCCACCTATGGTATCAGCGTCTACTCCCCATTTGTTTAATAACGATTCGGATTTGGTTTGATGGTCTTTCCAATTGGTAAATGTCACCAATTGATACAACTCATTCTTACGCAGTTTATCCTTTTCATCAACGTATGCGAGCATTGCTTTGGCTTGCAAGTCTTTCAAACGCATGTGAGGCATAGAGTGTTTTAGTACGTGCCGAATGTCATCTTTGGCTGAAAAAATAAGCCGATGAATTGATTTTTGTGTGTTCTTTGCAACTTTTTGGTCAGTTACTAATCGACCACACCCAACAGCCTTTTGCAAATCTTCACACAATTGCTTACCCATGTTTCCACTGGCAACAAATGTTACACGAGGGTCACCACGTTCTGAAATAAAGATGCTACCATCAGAATCAAGAGAACCTGCCATGTAGCCCCATATATCCTTGATAATCAATCCATGAGAACCAAACTTGAGGTACGTACTTCGTGACGTGGCTTTGTAAACATCGTATTCTTCACCATATAATTTAAGCAAAGATGCCATTTTATTGACGGTCATGTTTTTTTCAAGATGACCTACACCTCGCCGTACAAGTTCACGACTCGATAATGGACCTTCTTTTTCCAAAACATCGGATGCAAACTCAAGTGCTTGAACATCAACGTGTGGTAAATTATCTGTTTGCTTGAGTACGTTACGCCACATTTTCTTTGCATCTTTTTGCAACTGGTGAGCATTGACCCATTCTTCTTGGTCTTCGGGTGTCCAGTCCACTTTATCATTAAGTAAATTCAAAACTGTATTGGCTTTCAAAAATTGTTGGCACGCTTTTTGTAGGCTCACAGAACGACTTTCGCCAAACTTTCGCAGTGATTTTAGCAACTTATCATTAAGTCCTAAACTTTTGATAACTTCATCAAGTCCGTCAGCCCAAGTCAATTGTTTGATGGTTGCTTCAACTTCCATTGCTTTGAGCATACGCACGTCGGTGATAATCGAATCATACAGGTGCTTGTTGGCTTTATCGTTACGACGGGCTTTACGGCACTCACGAATAATATCGTTTGCACTTTTACCCCATGTCGATTCAAGCCACCCATCACCGTTTTTTGCAAACGAGTATTTCTTTAAATCTTCTTTAATCATTAAAGTAGAAGAAACTTCGACTGGTAAATTTTCATATGAAAAATGTGGGTGTTGAGATAAGGCTTTGACGACCATGTTGGAGAACTCATCAGAAAAATGAATAGGCACATCATAGGTATCGCCCACAAATGCACTACCCCACATATTGACCTCTCCATTGACCAATCATTTAGTCCTTTTTCTTCTTTACACCGACTTTCTTTGGTTTAGCACCAATGGCAATTACCATTACCATGCCTTTCTTACCTTTCATGTCTTTCTTTTCATCTTTCATTGCTTTCACCATTTTATTGTGCCTAAATACGGGTACAGATGTATCACCGTGTCCTATTTGTCGAAGGGCTTCCATTCGATGTCCACCCTCTTGAAATCCGCTAAATTTATCGTTTTCAAATCCAAGTTCAGGCATACCAATTGGCATACCCGCTTTAATTCCTTGAATAATACGAGCAGTATTTTCACGACTTCCACCATGCTCGTTAAATTGCCTACCGTCCCATCGAAACTTAGCATCATTGCTTAGTACAGGCGGTAAATCAAACTCATCGGCTTCTCGCTGTAAAATATCGAAATACTCATTTGGTGTCATTTGAGTGATTTTATCATCCTTACCCCAAGCATATGGTTGATTACCAATAACTGGTTCACTGTTGTCAAAGTTGTACGCCATACGAAGACCGGGTACATTAGTATCAACAATTGGCATTTTGACAATTGTTGGTTTACCACCAACACCCTGCTTTTTGGCTCGCTTGCGTTTTGTAGCCGAACGCTTTTGACCTTCACTCATTGAACCACTGGTCTTTGGAGTTTTACTCGATACTTTGACGCTTGGGCGACACTTTGGATAACCTTTGCTCGATTTATTGGCTTTACTACGACCACATGGAGGATGTGTACCATCTTTTTTCTTACGTGAAACGTCTACCCACTTTTCCTTGAACCAACGGTTCAAGTTCTTGATAACAAGAGTATCGTAACAAGTACAACGGTCACCCAATGAATCACCACACTGCAACCATTTTTTTGATACTACGTTGCTTGTCAAGCAATGCGTAACATGGACATTTTGGCGATGTAGCGGAACATTGGTTACCCTCAATCATACAAACGCAAGGAGTTTCTTTTGTGCCACCGCAACAACATTTATCCTTTTTGAGTTTCATTTTTTCTTCCCCTTTTTCTTACGGAACTTACCACGGCAGTACTGCACAGCCCACCCATTAGCATACGCTGATGGATAAACTTTGAATTTACGTTTCGCTGCCGCTTTTCCTTCAGGACACAATTTTTTTTCAAGCATGTCCCATGCTGATGTCATTCCTATACAGTGCTCACAATTACAACTCATTTAATGCACCACCTACTGTTTGCCATTTTTCTCCATTCATCCCTAAAGGTTTTTCATTTTTTATCCAACATGATTCGCAAAATCCATACGGTCTTTTTCCTTCAAGGTAGCATACACCGCAAAAAATAAAATGATGACTTCCAATTTTAACGCTCATGGTATCATCCACCCACCTGTGTTTTTACCACCCACAGTGTTGTCAAGCCAGTCGCCAAATCCGGGCATCCAGTCGTCAAGTAAGACAACTGTGCCACGGAACTCTTTCGTACCCCAGTTGGCTAATGCTAATGCCATAGCCAAGTCATCGTGCGTACCAACAGATTCCAACTTACCGTTCTTTTGCATACCGAAGCGATTGAGTTCTTGTTCAAGTTTATGTGTGAAAGTACGACTGCGCTCATCACCATACGGTGTGCGAATTTGTCCTTGTTCAAATGCCATCAACAACGACATGAACATGCTTTCTTTGCGCTGTCGAGTTGTCATAAATGTCTTGATAGGAATGTCGTCACGCATGTCCTTGAGTTCAGCCGCAAACATACGCTGAAAGTTGTTACCTTCAAGTTCAATCAAATCAGGCTTGAAGCGATTGTTGAGCAACAGAATATGTTTCTTTTGAGCCGCACCACCCAATCCCTTCTCGTGTACAATGCCTACGATTTGCTTAACATTCTCATTAGGAGGTGTACGAAGCACCATCATTGCTGTAAAGTCAGCGTTCTTGTCCGATGCAATTGCTGTGTCCCATCCGATGAAGTGTTGTCCAAAGATTCCCACAGGCTCACCTTCTTCATTGTAATCAGTTTCAGCCCTGTCGAGCAGAACCAAGTCTTTGTCACGAGCCTTCTCCAATATGTCGTTAGGAAACATACTCGCAACATCGTGAATTGGTTCACAAAGATACTCACGAGAAAACTGAATAGCCGGCATAGAAAGTCTTCTGTGTTCAAGTGCCTCAAGATTCCATCGTTCAGGCCACAATGCTACTCCTTCGTTATTGATAGCAGGGTATGTTTCAACAGTGAAAGCATCTCTTTCTTCAAGTTCAGCATACAAGTCATTGTACGAAAACGGCGTACCGACAATCATCATGCGCCCAGTGTGGTGCAGTACAGGAAGCAAAACACCGTAAAACCAATCAGCCGCACGTTGCAATTCAGTACCCGTAGTACCCCATAGAATATCGTCACATACAACCACATCGGGGTGGAAACCACGAGTACCTCCACCGACCGACTTTGCCATCATACGGCTTCCATTTGAAAACTCAAAGTATGTCTTTCTCCATGGTCGGCCTTGTGGAATTAAACCACGTAGAATAGATGTTGACTCAATGTTGTTGCGAATAAATCGCATGTGCTCAAGTGTCTGTTCAAGTGAGTGTGAAAAAATCATAATGTGCGTTCCGGGTCGAAATGCCGCTATCCATAGAGCGTACGACATAAAGAAAACAGACTTACCGTGGTCACGACTTGCTTTGACACAGTAGTATCGGTTTTCTTCCAATCCCTTATCCCAACATTCGTGATGATGTGAGTAATCAAATCCGAGTATGTTTTCAAAAAAGTATTGAAATGACTTTGCCGACATCTTCGCATCCATTTCATCAATGAAGGCTTGAATGTCTTCGCTCATTTACTCACTCTCGCAATTTAAAATAGGCATCAACTGCAAAAGTACCTACTTCATGAGGTGTCATCTTGTACAAGTATGAACCCATTGTGTCAAACAAATCGTGTATAAAATCGTTGGATGATTGAAACATAGTTGCGTCAAGCGGTTGTTGTGGATTAAATTGACTTTGTTGCATTGGCTGTTGCATTGGTTGCTGTTGCATTGGTAGTGTTTGCTGTGTTGTTTGTGACTGTATTTGATTAGCAAATGCATTTCCCGCTTGTTGAACATTCGTAGGAGGAACAGTAGATGGCATTGGTGCTGCATACGGTCCAGTCTGTCCTACGTTTTGAGTTCCTATTTGTTGTTTAAATGCATTTCCAACGGTTTCTGGGCTATGACCAGCCTGTTGTGTGGCTTGACCGGGAACATTAAATTGTGGTTGTGTCAGTATATCGGGGTTAAATGGTGTTGTTTGCTGTTGTGCAGGTTGCTGTGCAGGTTGCTGTGCAGGTTGCTGTGCAGGTTGTTGCCCTGTTACAAATGAAGGTGCTTGGGGTTGGTGTGCTTTTGGAACGTGTCTTACATTAACAGGTCCACTTGGACGTGCCTGTTGTCCTTCATTTCTCTTTACATTTCTATTTGCCATATCAGTTATTCCTGATAAAGCACTCGTAGGGTCATACCCTGCGTACGTATATCCCATTCCCAATGGGGCGGCAAGATTACCACTTTGTAATTGATGAGCCGTTTGTAAAGCAGTAGCACCTGCGGCGGCAGTTTTACCTGCTAATCCAGCAAGAGCACCAAGTCTTGGAAGCACACCTATTTTTTTTCTTGAGCCTAAAACCCCAAATAAATCCTTTACCGAAGGAGTTTTACCTTCTCCTATTTGCTGAAACAACGTCGCACCAGTACCTTGTTTCAGCACTAAAATTGGTTTATTTGACATACTTTCACCTTAAATTCATCTTTATGATTTTTACAACTTGAGGCTTGACATTGTATGACTTTGCAATGTTATGCCAGTCGCCCATTGTGTGTTGTATGGCCGTAACTTCACTACTGGTCAATCCTGTGTATTTTGCAAGATTTACAGGTGATTGTAGTGAGGGGGTAATGTGTGTAGAAACGTCACCATCAAGGCTTGCTTCTTTGTATTGCATTCGTTCAAGAGCCTTCATGAGTCTATCCATAAGTGGAAGGTGCATGTCTTCGGCCTTCATATAATCAGTTAGCAGACGTTGGCGTGGGTCTGATAAGGCTTGCTGTGACCTTGCCTCTAATTCGGTCAAAGGAGCATCGCTAATTGGTTGCGGTCGGGTCGCCCCTGCTATTTGCAACATTTCACGGAATTGCGCTGGTGTGAAGTCAGCAATACCGGGTCGTAATTGCTGAAATTCAGGAGTAGGTGTCCCAGCCGGTTGAACATCAGGACGAATTTGCTGTGGTGTTGGAACAGGCGGAGGTGTTCTTGCCTGTTCAACGGGAGGTACACCTTCCGGCTGGGACATTCCTTCTTTGTTTGGCGCAAAATCATCAATAGTGTGAAAATACGCTTCCATGTGTTCATCCAATATCGGTGCAGGAAACTCACCAGTTTCAGGGTCACGAATAGGATAACCGTGTATGTTTTGCATTCGCATTGGGTCTGTTGGAATTTCACCGATACCCATTTGCACAGTGTGGCCTCGTGATTCGGCTTGGTGGTTGGCTAATGCTTCGATAACATTACGGAATCGGTCTACTTGTCCAAGTCGCTGTTCGCTGTACGGTAGCCCCATAACTTCAATTTCATCGGATGTAATTTGATGTTCACCAAACTTACTACGATTTTCATTTTCTCCTTGACCCGAAGAACGTGCAACCGACATGACACGTTTTGCATTTTTGTGCAAACCTTGACCGCCCTTTTCCCCTGCCCTGAAGTACTTGCCATGTTCTTCGGCTGAAAGTACGTCTTCGGGCGCACCATATTTTTCCATCATGTAGTTATACAATTTTTTGAAACTACCTTGAAAACTGCGTCCAAACAAATACATCATAGCAGGTACATGTGCCATGTCTTTGACAAGTGCTTCTTTGAGGTCGTTGTTACCAAGAATTTCACGGAGTCCTCGTTGAATCATGTTTGGAGAGCCAAGTGTACCTGTGTTGAGTGTAACTGGTACATCAGGAATGGACTCGATACCACCCTGCTCTAATGCTTGGTCAATCATAGCGTGAGCCGCCGATACAAGTTTTGTCGGTGCTTCACCCCCACTCATAATATCTTTATGTTCATTCTTTTTTGATGGATAAAAGAAAATGTCAGGTAAGTGATGCACTGTTTCCCATGTGTGTACACTTTGCTGTTCAGGAAAATACCCTTCAGGGGCATTTGCCATCATTTCACTGGTGTACGTATCAGGGTGCTCTCCTTTGCTTGAATACGCCCAACCCTGCGGTGCAGTATGTCTTGCATAAACATAAGGATAGGTTACACCTGATTTGAGAGAACCTTTGATTTGACGGTCTTCATAACCCATGTCCTGTAGTAAATGAAATAGATTTTGATGAAATGGAATGTAATACGATTCAATAAATCGACCATGTGGTGTTTGGTCTGGATTTTTGTTGGTAAGTGTTGTAATCAGCGTATTGTTGTGTGTACGACTTTGACGGTCAGTAATTTCTTTTCCTTCCTCGTCTTTTGATGTTGTACCAGCAGGTAGTTGATTTGCTCGTATCTTTCGCCATGCTAAGTTGTCAAACGGTGGTAATTCATGGTGATGTCCATGTGTGTGAGAGCGATTAAAATTATCAATAGCCTTGTTAATCACCGCAATAGGGTCTATGTCACCTTTACCTGTCTTATTCAAAAAATCAGCGAGTTGCATTGCTAAAGCGTCAATTCCATGATAAAAATTACCGTGTTGTGTTTTATACGCTAACGGGCCTGAACTTGAATCAAACTCACCTTCAATAACATCTCCACGACCGTTGTGTGCAAAAGCGGGAATATCAGGCTCATGCGGTGGACGAAATGTTGGGGCAGGTGGATTGCGAACATTGACTGGTCCTTCGGGTGGGTGAAGCATCATACTCCATGCTTTGAGCAAACGTGGAGGCTGAATACGAATCATCCCATATGCCCCCGCTTTGAAGTCAAATATCCAGCAGGGTCAAGACCTAAACGACTTGAATTTGTTTCAAGATTCTGCGTAGGTCCATCATTTTTCTCATCTTCATCTTCATGCTGGTGTACACCCGCAGGGTGACTTGGTACGTGTCCATTTTCCATTGCTGAACGTGTGCCTTGCATTGACTTACCGAGTTTTCCAGCACGTTCTTGTGCTGCTATCAAACGACGAAGAAGGTTGATTTTGTGATAACGAAGATTTTTATTACGCCCTTTAAGTAAATCACTTTCTGCACGCTCCTCACTCATCATCATTGGAGTCGATGCTTGGGGTAGCGATGAGATACTTGATGGTGCTTGCATAGGTGGACTTGGTACACCCATTGGTGGTGCGGGAGCCATGACAGGATTACGGGGTCGTCGTAGTCGTGGACGACGCACTCCGATTTGTTTGAGCGAAGGTCGTCGCATTTGTCCTGATTGTCCGGGCATCAATCCACCAAGACGACCTGCACCTGTTGGACCTGCTGTAACGGAACGTTCACCGTATCGAGCGTGCGGTGAAAATGTTGAACGTACATTACCAAGTATTTTACGAGCCTCGGATTGACCCATGTATTGTCGATACTTCTGTGGGTCTTTTGACATGGGTTGCTTAGTAGCGATACCACGGTGGCTCATCTCAACAGACAAGTGTGGCTTCATCAATCCTGTTTTCTTACCCCCCTTGATACCACGCATACGTGCTCGGAATCGACGCATGGTTGCACCGACAGGGTTCATACCACCGGGTGGTCGCTTGAATTGACCTGTAGATGGACGGAACTGTTGTCGCTTTTCACGGCGACGACGTGATTGAATTTTATTCGGTGTATCACGCTTAAGAATATCAGACACCAATACAAAGTCACTGGATTTTTGTTCAAGACGAGGGTCAGGAATAAGGTTCATATTTGAATCATAAACCATGTTTGGAATTGGTGATGGGGTTAAACCTGAATAATCAACTGCGTCATCTCGCATCATAAACTTTTGAGGTATCATTGTTGTAGAAAGACGTTGCAAATTATGCAGTTGTGCGGGACTTGTATCAAACCCTGCACGTTGTGCAATTGAATTACGTCGCCCACCACCGAAATTTCCTCCTCCTAATCGTTCAATATTTCTTCTTTCCACAGCAGGGTAAGGTAATTCTTGCTGTTGTGAAGGAGGGAGTTGAGTACGAGCCACTAAGTAGTCGTAATAGTCAGGGTTACTGTACATCAATCTTTTATCAATACCTGCGTCCAATCTTTTTTGACCCATTGCTAATTGTTTTCTACGACGTTCTGCTGGTTCTCCAGCCGCACGTCGTGTGCCAACCATTCCATGTGCTTGACCTTCCGCTATGTTTTTTTGACTTGGTGATTCACTTGTTCTAAATCGAGGGTTAAACACAGCGCCTCTTTGGTCACCAAGCACAGCCTTGAGTAGCGAACTCCAAGCACCCTTCATCGGCTCACTTGCCTGTATATTTTCTTTTAATCTGTCAAAATCTTCTTGTGTTGGAGGCGTTTTTCCCGTTCTGCAAAAATGACAGTAAGATTCAAAGTAATCAGGATTATTCCCATAATAAGTGATATTTGCTAAATTACCACATTTGTCGCAAGGTCTTTTGACTGTGTTCATTGAAACAGGATATGGTGGTTGATTATGAGGTAAAGAAGGGTCATCATTATATTTCTCATTATATTTCAACAAACTACTCCAAGCACCATCCATTGGCTCACTCATTGCAATTGGCAACGGTCCAGTCATTGCTGAACCTGTACCAGACTTTGCACCTGTTGCAAGGTCGAGAAGATTACCACGACTTCCAGCAGGACCACCTTGTAGGCTAATCTCACGCTCGTCATCTTGCTTGTTGCTATCATCTTCAGGAACAGGTGACTCTTCACCCTTCAATCCTTGAGTTGAACGAATCTTAATGTGTTTTATTTTATCACGTCGTTGCTTGCGTTCTTCGGCTCGCAACTTGCGGTTTTCTTCTTTCTTTTCTTTTTCTTCGGCGGTGTTACCACTGTATTTTCCACCGTCTTCATTGGCCGAAGAATACATCGTTTCCGATTCACTACGTGGTGCATACATTCGGGTATCAGAACCTCTTCCCATCATTGGCATTATTCAACCCCCATGTTTTCTTGCAATTGTGCTTTGATTCTTGCCCACGTTTCAGGACTTTCCTTGTTTAATTCAACCTGCAAAATATTGAATGTTTGATTGACTTGCTGTGTTTCACCTTGTGGACCCCATTGGTCTTGGAAACGCATCAAGTCTTTGACAGTTTCTCTTACTTCCTTATGCAAAGAAACCGCATCACGAACAAATCCATCTTCGTGAACAGTGCCTTCGTTCAACAGTTCTGTTAGTTTTAAATTCAAATGTTCAGCATTGCTACGTAGTAGGTTCAATTCATTACCGACAGCAAACGACGCTATTTCAAGAGCCGCAGTTTTTTGCACCAGTGGTTGGAAATGATGTTTCATGTGTTGGTAAACTAAGTTCTCACTGATTCCCAATTCTTGTGCAATAACTTCACTTTGTGAGCCGTCAGCAAAATAAATACTTTCGTAGTCGGCTCGATGGGGTGATGTACATACAGCACAAGATGCATTTGCGGCTATGTGATATTCACCCATGTGGTTGCGATAATGACGGTCGGATGTGTTCGACCTCCACCCTTTATCCTTATCCAATTGCTTCGGTGAAATGTAGCCTTGAAGCAGTTGTTCTTCCAACTCTTCACGGTCTTCATCCATGCAAAAAGCGCATGAACGTTTAACAACACGCTCATCCGCCATGACTGTCTTAAGGCATACCCTTTGAAAACAATTATGGTGATTGTATCTTTGGAGAGGACTATGTGGAAGAACAAACGAATCGCTGGAGTTCCAATCTCAACCGATTCGTTTAGAAGCATCAAGCAAGCCATGAAGGACATATCAAGAAAAGACTACGCTGATGATGATACAATACTGCATCGACTTCGCATATGTCGCCCTTGCCCACACTTTGGTACTCGATGCACAGCCTGTGGTTGCTATCTTAAGACAAAATTAAAATTGAAAAATTCTACATGCCCTTTGCGTAAGTGGACACTATCGAGTGATTCTCGAATAGATTCCAGTGACCATCAAGACACTACCGAAAAGAGCAACAAGGAAGTATGACAACGTTGTAGATGACAACTCATTACCCTTAAACAGCATAATAGCAATCATTGTTAAAATGATTGAAATGAACTGCACCATAATCATGTCAATAATAACACTGCGTGGTGGGTTCATGACATTAAGCGAAGAGGTTGAAAATCCGTATGGTAAGTAATTCTTATCTTGCATAGTATCATCGTCCTGTAAAGAGTGTACGAGCGAATGTACCTACACCGCCACCTACTTTTTGCATCATGCCTTCATTTTGCAATGCCGCATTTAATGCTCCACCCATCATAGATTGTTGTGCCATTTGATTCAACTGCATTTGCTGTTGTTCAGCAGTCTGTATGTTTTGATTGGCCGTACTTTGGAGAGCCGTAAACTTGGATGCAATGTTATCTGAACTCATAGTTTGCAAATGAGAAGGCAATGATGTAATGTCCATTTTGAGATTACCATCATCATCAGGAATAAAGGTTGCATTTTTGAATACTTCAAGCACACTAAACGTCATAAGGTCGTTGAACATTTGTACCATTGTTGCCATAGATTCACTTGCTACAAATCGGTCTACAGGTACAATACCACGCAACAACATAATTTGAATTTCAATTTCCGATGGAGGCATAACAGGTTGATTCATGTATTGTGCATTGTCGCCTAACATACCTGTCATAAACGCACCCTGTGCTCCCATTTGTGCTTGCTGATTTAGAAATGGATTTTGTGTCTGCATAGCGGGTTGAGCACTGTTTACACCAAGATTAAGCGCACCGTTGGCATTGGTGTTTTGATTAAGATTTAACATCAGACTCACTCTCCCCCAAGTTGTACTTCTTCAAGAGTGTTTTGTTGCACCTGTTGATTCAGAATTGTTTGAAAAGCAGGGGTTGGTTGGTTCATCATAGCCAACTCTTGTTGAAAAATTCGCAAGTCAAACACAATCATTGTTACATCATTCATTCCAGTAACGGGATTTTCATAATTAAGAATTGAAATACCTTTTGTGCTTTTGCTGTCTTTTTCAAGCATAGCAAAAAACTCTTCGTACTTTTGCAAAAATTCAGGCGTTGGGTCTTTTTTCTTAATGGTAGCAACAGGTACAGTCACCATCGACACGCCTTTCTTTACACGGTCACGTAGACGACGTGGATTTGCTTCACGTAACTTGTCTTCTTCGGCTTCCCATCTGTTGAGAAGATGATACAAATGCAAATGTTCAGGACAGTATGTACCTTTCATTTTACGTCCATTCATGACTTTTTCTTTTGCAACAAACGCTTCGGCTTCTTTTGTAACAGGATTTTGCCAATACAATTGCCATAATGAATATCCTGTTTCTTCATCAGTAATTTTTGCGTACAAATTGTCGTGTTGAATCAGTTTCGCACAGTCGCATCCATCAACAACACACATACTGGCTTGACGGTCGTATCGGTACTTTTGTCCAAACAACCATCGCATAGGATTGAACCATGCACGTTTTGCTGGTGAAAGTAACTTACGTGCTTGACGAATATCTTTGCGTCGTGCTTTGTGTGGGTCAGGATGACGTGATGGATAAAAATTGACTTTTGGAACTTCAAGGTTTTGCTCCGATGCAATTTGTTGCATAGCCGATTGTGCAGTGGCTTGCTCCATAAGTGTAGCATAATTCAACGATTCATTACCCTGTTGGCTAAGTGCATACAAGTGTGCTTCATTTGAACTACCCAATCGTTGCATTCCTGTGTTGTTATCGAACACCATTCTCATTCTTTCACCTTCTTAATTTCAATCGTACTGTTGTGTACATCAACATCCCATTCAATCTTGTCACCCTTTGACAGTTTCAAGACTTTTACAATCCACAACGGAATAACCGTACGTAGACTTTGTGTTTTGTTTCCTACAGACGTAATGTTTGTTTTTGTCATGCTCTCACCTATGCTGTCAATAAATCGACCATTGTGTTTTCAACGTTCCACCCTATTCTTGTAGCCATAAACGACCGTCGTGTAGGTATACCTCCACGTTGCAGTCGTATTAAATCATCTCGAAATGGGTCGAATATCTTGTGTTCACCTATACGGTCTTGTTGCCATAACATTGCGGCAGTGTCATCGAAAAAGCGGTCAGCCTTGTTTGCAACCAACATAATCAGTTTAGGCATGTACTTCTTACCTTTACGTCGGGCTTTCCAGTTACGATAACGGTATTGTCGATTAAGAATGGCATCAACAAGGAATTTGAAACCTGCAATTTGTTGCAATGCGTCATTACCACCTTTGAATGCTCGGTCATCAAACATGTAAACTACCGCTTCAACTTGTCGATTAACCATATCATCAATCCAAAGATTCCAAAAACGCTCCTGTCCACCTACATCGGAAGAGTACACAACCCGCTTGTGTCCTTTCCAACTTACACGCTTACGTGTTGGTTTTGGCATTTTGTACTTACCAAGCATTTTACGATGCATAGTTCGTTCTTCTTCAGATATGTCTTCCATTTCGCCGGGCGTTGTCATAAAACGGTCAAGCGTTGTCTTTCCAACCATACCAGCACCATAGATTCCAACACGTCGTGGTCGCCATGAGTTGTATAGGGCTTGACCCCATACCATGACACCGACCAATGCTGAACCTGCGGGGTCTACCATTAGAACAGCCCCAAAACCCAGTTACCAAAGTCTTCAACTTTACCTACAAACCAGTTTACGGTGTTGTCCCATACCGATGCATCTGTTTGTTTTTCCCACAGGCTTGTTGCTAAAATAGCAAATAAAGTAAACAGTAAGGTACGAAGCCATCCCCAACCTTTTTCGTAATAATTGTCAAGTGTGTTTTGCGTATGCATGGCACGAAGTGTGGCTTCGGTGCTGTCATCACTTGGCGTTTTGAATATGCGACCCATGCGGGTTCACCTCACTCTTTCTTTTCTTCCTCTTTGATACCCAAGTTAATTGGTTTATCTACAATAGCCTCGTGTTTTGGAGGATATACATTGAGTTGATTTTCATCGTACTGGCTTACCAATGAAGGGGAGCCACCTTGTACGCCCCATGATGGAGGCATCTTACCGGGGTTTTCTTCCATCCATCGCAGTTCACGTTCAAGTTGCGCTTCTTGCATACGCAACTCCATGTCGGCACGACGGTTATCGAAGTTGGTTTGCAATGAACGGTATCGAGTTTGGCGTTGTCGCTCGGATTGTTGTATACGTACACGCTCTTGCATGTTCTGTTCAAAGAACATCTTGAAGAAATAATATGCAATACCTTGTACAAAAAATGCAGCCATTGCGTAGGTAAAACCGTTTACCATTGGGTCGTCGTGGTTAAGCCAAATGTCCTTGTCAAAGATACCAATTGCTAATCCAACCAGTGCGGATTGCGACAAAATAAGTCCCATCAGTCGTATTTCAGCGTCCGAATTTTCAGTACTGCCCTGCATCGTTCTCACTGTTGGTCAAATTAATGGGCAACATAAACGTTTCGCTATGGTCACTTTACCGCTTTATTCACTTTATTCACAGGTATAGTCATTAAATTGACCAATACAATAGTCATTTATTCATAGGTACTACAATTATATAATAATTAAGAGTAGTACTCATTTGAATGACCATAACTTTGACCAACGTGACCAAAGTGACTTTTTTGACTTTGGCTTTCCAGTTACAAATTCAATCCCAGTCTTCGCTTCTATAGAATCAATACGCTTTGATTCGTCGTCAAACCATTCGTCAAGCATCTTACATCGTGTCATTGTTTTCACCTCTTTTTAGACCAAAACAATTTTCCTTCATCAGATTGATTATCACTTGGTCTTATTTGATGAGGACTGATTTGATTTATTAAATCATACAACGCTGTAGCATATCCACGTCTTCTGTGTAGAGGATGCGTCCACGTCATATTTGATTCCCAATAGTTGTCTGAATCATGCCCATCGCCATAACGGTCGGCTACACTTAATTCAGCATTGGATAATCCAAGACCGAGTGAATCTATTACATCATCATTTATGTCATCATCTGTTAAATCCATTGCATCAAGAGCCGTAGGAGTGCCTAAAATTGTCGGCTGTGATGGATAAATACCTACATTCATTACTCCGTATTTTGGGTTTTCTTCTGCAATCATAGGATAAATTTTGTTTGTTTTTGGGTCACGAAATTGTGCTTCAAAACGATTATCACTTGTTTGTTGTATAGAATTATCAACAATAGGCATCTTCAACAACAACCAAGCCTCTTGCATTGGTGTCATATCAATCACTGGGTCGTAGTGTCCCTTTGTCCTTAAAATGCCTTGCTCGATTGTCGTGTTCAGATTCCAGTGTTAGTTTGCCACCTTCTGTATGCGACACGTCCATGTGGTCGCCACTGCCGTAGATACCACGTCGCCGTCGCTCACGGTTCAACTCCTCTCGATACTTGACTCGTTCAGGACTGGACTCGTACTTCTTGTCGTACTCCAACTTGTGACGCTTGGCTTCAGGTGACAGGTCTTTGAGCAATGCGTCTATTGCTAATGCCATTGGTTCGCTACGGGTAAAGCCTGTTTTCTCATTGAATGGAACTCCGTAAAAAGAACCTTCTGTGTGAATAGGAACTGTTGGTCTATCACCAATTAGTTCTTGATAGCGTGGAGAACCTTCGTTAAACTTTGGTCTTCCGTCACCAAATGTGCTTATCTTGTTTCCGTCTTTATCATATCCAACGGCATTTTGAATACTTGGAAAATGTGTATTTTTAGGAATAGAAGCCTGTAATTTTTGTTGTGCATCCATTAAATCAAATTGCTCATCTTCGGTCATTGGATTTTCATTATTTTGAAGGTGTGCAACATCACGGTTTCGCATAAGGTTGAGTAATTTTTGAGCATGATGGTCGTACTCGTGCATATCATAGTCAAAAGGATGCCTTTGTGTTAAATCATGACTCGGATGAAGTGATGATGAAACTGCTGAATCCCAATCAACTCCTTCTTCACCGGGATGCCAGTCAACTCCTTCTTGACCTTTGTTTTCAGCATTGGGGTCATATATCTTGTCACGCTTAAGCAACGCATCTATTGCCAAGTCCATTGGTTCACCAGTCACCACCCTTGCACCGCCCATGCGGTCAAGAAGAAAATCTATGTTTGTAGGTTTATATCCAGTCAAAGGGTTACGATTACTTGCAGTTGTGGTAACAGGAAGTTTTGATAATGTTCTGTAAAGTGCGGGGTAGTCATACAGATGGAGTGCTTCATCACCAATTTTTGGTTCTGCAAATGCAGGTGAAAGTCGTCGGGCTAATGCGCTCCACTCTTCACGAGGACCAACTGCGCTTACACCTAAGCCACCATCTAAACGCACAAATGCATCTTTGTCAAAACCAAATGGTTGATACCCTTCAGGTTGGCTTCTTCCATGTGCTTGACCTGCACGCCATTCAGGTTTTTCAAGTATGCCCAATGTAACAGTATCACCTATACCTCTATTCATATCAGGATAACCTGTTGATAAAAAATCAGGATTACCACTTGATGTGAATCGTTCAGGTGCTAATGATGAAACATCTAATGGATATACAAATGTCCCTTGAATTTCTTTACGAGGGTCATCAGGTATTTCATAATCGGGTGTAAAACCGGGTATAGTTGCACCGCCTTTTGCATGAATGTCACGTTCAAATTGTAATGGGTCACCGGGTCGATTACCACGAAGTGGCACTGGCATGTTAAATGACGGCATACCACCACTTTCCAAACGACGCACTGGTATATTTCGCATTGCAACAACATCATCTATACTTCCCACTTCTTCGGCAAATGGTATTTGATTGTAAATACGACGCTGTGCGGCACTTTGGAACTTAAGCAAGGTGTCCATTGCCAAGTCCATTGGCTCGCCTGTGATGACGGGGATGAATGGTGTCATGTGACGCATTTCATCGTAATCAGCAAAAAATTGTCCATAGGGATTGTTCTCTCTTGATTGGTTTAGTTGCTCCGTAAACTCATCAGGGTGCGTCAATGCAAACGGATGTTCGTCGGCGTATTCCGAACCGGGTGCTGTGCCTTCTTGTACTTGCTTGTAATAATCAGTAAAGGAAGGCACTTTTGGATGTTGCATAAACTCTTGAGCACTCATTGGTTGGTTACCAAGACTTTGCATGAAGGCTTTGTGCTTGTCAAAGGCTTGCATAACGTGGTCTTTGTATGTTTTTTTGTATGCGTTACGTGCTCGTTCTACTGCTTGATTACGTTCCATTTCTCGCAATCCACCTGCTGTTTTGGCTTGTTGTTCATTAAATTTAAATTCAGGAATTTGAAGTTCTAAATCGTCCATCATTTGTTGCTCTTGAGCACCTTGCAATTTAAAATGCGAATCAGGCATTTGCACTTTTGGATTTCTACGCATAATCGCTTCGCCTTGCTTCATCGCATCTTCAGTCACGTCTTGCTTTACATTATCTCGAAATTGTTCAGGCGTTGTACCCATACCATGCAATGTGGCTATGGTAAGAGCATCAATGTCATCTATAGATAACGGATTCAAACGAGTTTCTTTGTTTGCTTTACGATTCCAATTTGTAAACATTGTATCACTCATCCAAATAATTCATTTAGTTCTTCAAATTGTGTCTTCTTTTTTGGAATGGTAGGCATTATTGATTCTTCCATTTCTTTCAATTTTTTGTTGGTTGGGTAATTGGTATTAAATCTGTGGTTGAACAATTCAATAAGTGCATCCTTAGTGTGTGGTGGTGCGTTTGCCAATGCCGCCATTGGGTCACCCCATATTGAAGGTAAGGTTAGGTCACGTAGTGTAAGCACATCTCCCTTATCTGGTCTGTCCCACCAATCAGTTGCTCCCAAGTTTCGTATCAGGGCAAGTTTATTTCCTAATTTACGTTTTTTATTTGTCATATCTCTATGATAATTGTTATCTTCTTCTTCCATTGCTTCTAAAAAACGATTTTTTTCATCGTCTGTAAGCGCAGCCGGCATTCCATGCCTATCGACCATTTCATTAAATTCAGGGGGAGCAAACTGCATAAACGGTAAATGGTCACGAATGTAGTCAAATTTTTGATTACGTGATATTGTATCATCTTTTTCTCGACCTATGGCTTGACGAAAATCCTGTGATGTTTTTGGTCGAAAGAAATTTCTTATGTCATTAAGCGTAAGAAAACTTGGTTTACTATTTTCATCTCCTCTTATCAAATTTTGATACGAATCATTGTATCGAAGAGGTACAAGCCGTTCAGGGGCTATACGACTGTGTACAACGGCTTCCGTTGCGCCCTCTTTTGCCTCACCTGCTGGACGTGCTTGGAATACATCACCACTCGGTGCTCCAAATCCACGAACCCCAATAAGTGCATCTGTATCGTGGACTGTAACAGACCTGTCTAAATCAGCAACATATGGTGTAGTCAAAAAGTACCCACTTTGGAAGTGTTCAAGGGGTGGGTTTTGTGATTGCATAAGCATAGGGCGACGACCCGAATTTCGATTTTCAAAACTTTCATTGCTACTGTTTGGAAGCGGTATCAATCCACCACCCGTTTGCGCCATACCACCCATAATGTCACGACTATTTGCACGACGCACAGCCGTTACAGGGGCTATTGCGCCTTCACGCACCAATCCGGTTTCAGGGTCAAGCCAATCTTCGGTATGATATGAGGGAAAATGTTCAGGCAACGTAGTTTGACGGCCAAAGTAATCACGGAATTGCTTAGTACGACGCAAACTATCAACCATATTTTCAGGTATGTTTTCATTAGCAAACTCTTTACTTGGAAATCGTATACGACCAAATTTTTCGTTTACTTCGCTTACAGGTAACGGACGTAAATTACGCAATAGTTCATTTTCTGTACGTTCTCTCAATTTACGAGGAACATTGTGAACATTTTTTTCATTACGCATGTCTTCAATGAATTGTTGTACAATATCTTCAGGGTTTTCGGTTTTTGCTCGCAACTCGTCAAGATGCATGTTTAATTGCTGTTCAGCCGACAGTGGAGAAACTTCAGGAAAATATCCTTCTCTTGGTTCATAATAAATTTGATTTACATTTGTGATGTTTCCATCGTTATTTTCTAAATCTTCGTTATGCTGATGCCAACTGCTTGCTTTGGTTTGAGTTGTTGCAGGTATGTTTTGCATTTGTTGTGTTGCTGTTTGTACTTCAGGCAATGTGACTGGATAAAAGTCACTAAGACGAGCCTGTTGCTTGCGAACAAGTACAGGCTTCGCTCCGACCATACTCGTGCGAGGTAACGATACAATTTAGAAATACCGATGTCTACGACTGGCATGGGCGACAAGGTATTGGTGGTCAAAGCGTTACCATTGTTAGCACCTTTAGTTGGAATAGCAGGTAAAGTAGCAACTGCCACAGGTGCAAGAGCACTTGCTACTGGTGCTGCAAACGTTGCTCGTGCTGGTGCTGGTGCTCTTAAAGAAGGTGCAAAAAAAGTAGGGGCTAAAATGGTTGAAGACAAAACCAAAACAGGTTTATCTTTAGCCGCTTTATCACAACAAAGAAGTCAGCATCAAGACCAAATGCGCCAACAACAAAAATCAGACCAACAAAATCGCTCTATGCAAATGGCTGAAAAAGCAAAACAAGGGTCAGAAACCATGCAAAAGCAGTTGCGAGGCGTACTTGACGACCTTCGACTTCTCAAAGGTACACTGCAACTACCAACTGCACTAAGTGAAGAGTTGCGTGACACCATCAAAACGCTTGATAATGACCACGTTATTGTTGATAACAAAGACGAAACGCTTGTTCACAACACAACACCGTTTACAGAAGACATTATTCGCCGTTTATCGGAAACGGAAGACGAGAAAACGGAAGAACCGTTGTTTCAACCACAGCAATTGTTCTATTGACCGAAGTCGTCAAGCCTTGTTTGCCTTGTATCATACTGTTGTTTAAACGAATTACTTAATCGTGGCTTGATTGTATCTTGAAAATCGACCATTGGTAACGTATTGTAGTCGGGTTGTAAGTCACCCCAACCTTGTACGTTACGTACTGATTGTTGTTTTGAGTCTTTTATCGGGTCTTTCATGTAAACAAATTCCGGTCGCCCAACACTATTGTACCGTGTATGCATTTCAATATTTGGTGCTAAACGACGTTGAAATTTTTGATGAAATGGTTTAGATGCATAGTTTCTTGAAGTTGAATGAATGTTCATGTTGTTTTGCAATATTGTGTTTAACAGTTTTTCATAATGCCCTTTGCGTCGTTCATTACTTTGTGTTTCAGCCATTAGGCTTGATAATGTTGGATTTGCAGTTGATACTCTTCGACGCTCATTCATTTCTTCGGGATTTCTTATCATCCCGCTTAGTCTTGAGTATTCTTTTCTTTCATCATCTTCAAGAGTGTATTCATCACCCCAATTACCTTCACGACCACGTACAACTCTTGTTGGTGTTTTAGGTGGGCTTGTGTCCATTCGTTGTGCTAAACCTTCCGCAAATTCCCTGTCTATGATTTCTGCTGAATCAGCAAGCACAGGCATAAAAGACGAGCCACCTCTTGGTAACACTCTTTGCCGACTTACTGCTTGTTCACCGTATTCCATTGTGTCGTCTTCTTTGAGCAAAGACCAAGCAATGTCAAAGGCGTTCATTCGTTCACCGCTTTGGTTTGATGTTTTGCAAGGCTTGACTGAAGTCACGACCTACAGTTGCATCACCAATAAATTCAGGCGGTAGGGTTGTTTGACGTGGGTCTTGAGGCATTGTTTGAGGTTGCGGTAGTCTTGGTGCAAACTGGATAGGTGGAGCCGGTTCCTGCTGTCGAGCCATAGCCAATGCTTGCGCCAATTGACCCTGTGGGTCTACTTGCGACTCCATTGCCTCACGGAAGTCTTGTTTCAACATAGACCATGCTATGTCAAATGACTGGCTCATGGTATTGGGAGGTAGTTTCACCATAAAAATTTTGTTTGAAATTTTTTTTCTCGGAAAGGTGTGCGTGACTAAAAGAAGTGCTATGGGTTTATGCTATGCTATGCCTCCGCCTAAGGGGTGTGCTATGGGTCGTGCTATGGGTCTGTGCTATGGCGCAGTGCCACGGTCTATAGAACGGGGTACTTGCGTGGGCGGAGGTGGGGGCATAGCGTACGGCTCTCGCCCCTCGCCTACGCATAGCACGCATACGTGCTATGACGGCGACTCATTACCCACGCCTATAGCATAACACCTCGTTATACGCAAGCCCCCATGAATAGCGTCCCTTGAACCCAACCCATATGGGTGTTGCATACGAAACCCTGCCTTCCTACGTCCACGCTATGCCTTTGTGCTATGCTCATACGCAAGGCGCACATCCGAGGAAAAACGCTACATTGGGCTGTTTGCTTTATAAGTCGGCAAAGAGAGAAAGGGTTGAGGTTAAAACATGTCACAAAACAGTACACAGAACCCGTTGCCAGCCATCAACCGAACCCTTGCCTTTGGGTCACAAATAGGTCCGCTTGCGGAGGTGATGCTTGACTTCTTCGACAGCAAGCGCACCAAACTCACCATCCCAGTCGTCTTCGACGTGCATGGTGTACCTGCATTCACTTTCAACGGCTCGGTTCCAACCGAACCATCACACCTTCGTACCTACACTCGCAAGCAGTTGCGTGAGATTCTCGTCGCTTCGGTTGAACTCGGACACCAGTATGGGAACGCTGATTTCAAGAACAAAGTCCCCATGCACACCAACACCAACAAGGACATCATCTATATGCTCGACCTCCCGTATGTCGTGAGCAAGGGTCCGAACGCAGGACAGACTCGTGGCCTTTGGGCTCATGCGATGGGAACGGCTCGTGGTCAACTCAAGCGTGTGGCACAAGCCAACCTCAAGGCAACTATCGTCAAGGACGGAGATGCGTGGTTTGCGGAAGGCGTTGTCGATAAGCAGGGCAACCCTCGTGTGTATGTGTCCGAGAACAAGGCTCGCAAGGCGTTCATTCGCCAGCCTATGCTCGACAAGGAAGGCAAGAAAACCACTGACCCAAGCGAGCGTGTAAGTGGTGGCTTTGGTGACGATTGGTACGTTGGCTTGGACAAGACCGAGCGAGCCGAACTCCTCAAGACCGCATCCGTGTACAAGCAGGGACACAAGGTCGAGGTCGTCAAGAAGACCGACACCACACCTAAGCATGTGGCTCAATCAGCATCGACCCCTTACACACTCGACGTACTCAAGTCGATGCCGAAGGTCACGGTCATTAGCCTCGCTAAGAAGGCAGGTGCGCCTGAATCCGTGTTCAAGGGTAAGGGTGCATTCAACCGTTCCCTCACATGGATTGGTGACAACCCAGTCAAGGTCGCCCAGTCCGATGCGTCCCTTTGAGTAGGCTCGCAGTGACCCGTTTCTGGTCGTAAGCCCACACCCATGAGGGCGTGTGGGCATCCGCCCCTCGCATGGTTCTGGCCATGCGGGGGGCTTTTTTTATCGCAAAATTCCTCATAGCACGTAGCGTGCGGGGTGCTGGAGTCTTCACTACGCCCTCGCCACACGCTCGACCTTGTTCATCAATTGACTCGCACCCATATGGGTTGGACTCTTCACGGCTCTCGTATCTGTACGTGAGATTTTCTCTTTGGTAGGAGAGGCGCACGACAGCAGGACTCCATGCTATAAGCACGAGGTTGACGGCTGGGGTGTCGTCGCACCACCCTGCATATACGGGGTGTTGATTCACCACCCTATACAGATGCAAGTCTATGGTTTCAACGTGAAAGCAAAGCACGTCACTATGTTCACTTTATTCACACCTCTATTCACCCGTTTGACCATAACGAATAGTCAATACTCATAGGGTACTACTCTCAATATAATATATACATAGGAGTATGATAACTTGACTATACCTGTTGTAGTCATCGACATGAACATAGCCGTGAACAAAGTGACTACATGACCACAATGACACCCAGCAAAAAATCGAAGGACTGAAAGCCTTTACTTTATAAATCGGCAAAGAGATAGTGGTCGATGATTTCGGCTTCGATAAAACGGATATTCAGCCCTTCCAACAGAAGGTACATACATGTTAAACGCACCAATAATGGGAGGCATCTCTATGCTGTCTACTCACAGAACAAGACACCGCAGTTCGGAGGTGGACAGATACTCACCGACCTACGAGCAACACCACGACAAATCTCACAGGCTTTGGCCTTCGCAAGACGAAAGGGTTTCGAGGTACGCTACTGGACTGGCTACGAAAACTGGTGGACTCATGAATGGGTGCGTGTCAATCCATTCCCAATCGAGGTGAGCGAATGAGTAAAGACTTGACAGATGAAATAGATGACGCTTGCGAACAAATGCTTGGACACAAGAGGTGGGAGTTCGTGAACGACGACAGTAAAGATTCAATCGTAGTACGCTTCTTCTTTGAGAGCGAACCAACCTGCGACTTGTGTGATGATGATACACACGTTGGCTTCGTTGATGACGCTCAAACATTCAAGGTGTGCAAGCACTGTGATACTGATGGCTCGCAGTTCCAGCCGAAGGAGTGGCCTACCGAAGTCTTGGATGAGATTGGTCTTGACACTGACGGTTACCCATTACCCGATGAAGATGAGGCGAGAGCCTTGGACGAAACACACACAGACATACGTGAGGTGAGCGAATGAGAAAGGTAACACAAGACGCAGTAAATGCATTCATGAAACACAAGGACTTCAGGCGAGGCAACACGACCGTTTCCACATGGAAAGGCGTTGCTGAACTGTACCTACACAACAACCTCATCGCTGAACACTATCCCGATGGGCGAATCCTCATCAGCAATGCGGGCTGGCCTACGGTCACAACCAAAGAACGACTCAACGCTATACCTCATGTAAGTATTTACCAACGTAACTTCCAGTGGTATCTCAACGGTCACGCATGGAACGGCAACTGGATTGAGGTGACAGCATGAACATGGTCGAAGTGTTTCCCCTTCTGTTCGTCGGAGCAGTGTACATTACCATCGCATTCAAGTTGCTTTATAACTCGGCAAAGAGAGAGGAGTTGATACAATGACATTCACTGAACAAGAACTGAAACTATTGCTGTACTGTGCTGATTCCGAATACCACAATGGAATACATGACCCATGGGGTCTTTGGTCACACCTCGGCTTCGGGTTTAGAGATGAAGAAGAAGACGAGGATGAGAGAGATAGAAAGGATGACGAAGCACTCGCTATACTCAAACAACTTAGGCTCAAACTTGAGGAGTTGATACAATGAACATCAATACTTGGGCAACATCAAACGGACTGATTCAATGCATGGGATGCAAAGGCTTCGACAAGAGCGAACACATGACATGGCATCTCAACAAAAAGTATGGGACTACCTTTCCGTATTGTACAAATGAATGCAAGGAGGCTGACCAATGAACGCTGATACCATACATCAAATGATACGAACCTTCGTGGGCTATGGCGCACCCGACCACAAGGATGATGTCGGTCCGAACAAACCTGACTGGCCGTTCTTCTCACGCCTTGCACATCAAGAGCAACTTGATGAGCGTAACCTCATCGAAGCATCGGAACGATTCCACAAGTACCGCAACACACAAATGCCTTCCATCCTACGTGACGCTGGTATCGAAGGTTCAGTCGATGCATTCCTTGACGACCTACGCAAGCGTGGCGAAGTTGCCAAAGAGAAGTACGAGCGTGAGCAAGAAGCACTTCGTGCCAAGCGAGAAGCCATGCGACCATTCGACAAAGCGGTAAGAGAATACATCCGTAAGCACATGCTTGACACAGGACAGAAGCCTCTCATCCCATCTGTACAACACATGTACAGGGAACACTCATCAGGTAAGGTATCAATCGGTGAGCAGTACGCTATGGATTTACTGGAGAGTACAAGCGTGCCAACCATCACAGCCTTCCATGTCAATGACGTATGGAAGAACCGATACGGCAAGGAATTCACAAGCATACGCATTGGTTTGTCCTATCCATTCAACGAACATTGGAACGTCGTACTCAAGTCCGTTGCACCATTCCCGAAGGTCAAGTTCAATGGCGACCTCAAGAAGTGGACCATCGAGAACACACAAGAAACACTTGACCTCGTACGCCAACGCTTCAAAGAAGAAGGCGTGTACATCAACGCTGACCAACTCACAGCCGAGTTCAATCAAGCCAAGCCCGAAGCCCCTTCGGTCACGCAAGTAAGCGCACGCTTACAAGGCTCAAGCATCATCCTACAATGGCCGTTCATTCAAGACCCAGTAAAGCGTGGCTTGACACTGGAGTACATCAAAGAAACACAGGGTCGCAAGTTCAATCCTGATGATAAGACATGGAGTATTGCATTGTCCGAAGCATCACCGTTGGTTGATAGGATTCGCAAAGCGAACTCCAAGATGCCATACATCAACGAGATTGCTGATGCCATCGAAGCCATACCCGAAGTCGCATCCTACATGCGAGAGCGTGCTGAACGCATCGCCATCAGCAGTGCATCCGTACTCGATGACGACGAAGCCATTCAAGACATCAAGGACATACTCATCGAATCGTTTCCCGAAGACCGTGAGTTGTACCCCTTCCAGTATGTCGGAGTCAAGTTTGCTCAACTCGCACATGGTCGTGCCTTGATTGGTGACGACATGGGAATCGGTAAGACCATCCAAGCCATCGCTCACATTGCATTGAACATGCACAACACACCTGCACTGGTTGTGTGTCCAGCATCGGTCAAGTACAACTGGGAGAAGGAACTCAAGGCATGGCTACCTGAATGGAAGGTCGAAGTCCTTAGCGGATGGAAGGGTGACATCCCTCGCCACTGCAATGTAGTCATTGCAAACTACGACCTCATCTCACGACGACGTGAGCAACTGCTTGACTATGGTTTCAACATTGTTGTATGTGATGAGTCGCACTACCTCAAGAACAGCAAGGCTCAACGCACTCAAGCAGTGCTTGAGATTGCCAAGCAATCCGAGTCGGTCATCTGTCTTTCGGGTACGGCCATCACCAACAGACCAAACGAATTCTATACCACACTCAATCTCCTACGCCCGAATGAGTTCAGCAACTTCTTTGAGTATGGCAAGCGATACTGCGACGGACATCAGAAACCGATTGGTCGTGGCAAGTATGCGTGGGACTTCAACGGTTCATCCAACACAGAAGAGTTGCACAATCGTACTCGTGACTTCTGTATTCGTAGGCTCAAGAGCGAAGTGCTTACTGAATTACCTGCGAAAGTACGCTCGCTTCACTACATCAATCCAACGTCGCAACAGACCAAGGACTACAATGCCCTGCTTCGCAAGTGGCTTGACGAGTACGATGCACACCGACACTACGGTACACTACCCAAAGGATTCATTCTCAACATGTTGACTGACCTTCGCCATGAGTGTGGTCGCATGAAAGTCGAGCACGCTATTCAGTACGTCAAGGACTACGTGGAGATTAGCGGTAAGCCCATCGTTGTCTTCGCACATCACCGTGACATTCTCCAAAGCATCTTCACCACATTACGTGAGGACGACAGCCTACGTGGTAAGGTCGGTGCTATCGCAGGTGACATGCCAGCACAGAAGCGACAACAGCAAGTCGAAGCATTCCAACGTGGTGACCTCATGGTACTCGTGTGCTCGACCATAGCGGCGAAGGAGGGCATCACGCTCACAGCATCCGACACCACCTTGTTCGTTGAACGTGAGTGGGTTCCCGCATACGAGGAACAAGCCGAAGACCGTGTGAATCGCATCGGTCAAGAGAGTCAATCCGTAAGTGCAGTGTACCTGTCCGTCGAGAATACCATTGACGAGAAATTCAATTACGTTATCGAACAGAAGCGCAAGGTCGTGCAAGCAGTTCTCGACGGTGGTACTGTCGAAGAACGTGAGGGCATATCCAACATGCTCATCGCCAAGATGATTGAAGACGGCGACATACCATCAGACTTCCTCTCTAAGAAACGGAGGACTGAATCGGTTTGATTTATAAATCGGCAAAGAGAGAGAGGATGAAAACATTGGAGGTTAAAGTATGACATCACAGAAGGCAGAAGCACTAGCGAAGTACACGAAGGCACATGAAACAGGAATGATGAGTGGGTATTGGAAACCACTATCCACCATGCGATTCAACTTACTCACCCAAGAGAGCGAGTTGTTTGTCACCATGTCAAACATCGAGTCGAAGGACAAGTTGAGTGGCTATCTCAAGCGCCAACTCATGAGCACCGAAAGGATTGAGGATTTCGTCACCGACATCTCGAACTCACACATCACTTTGGCGATAAAGGAGACTGGTGTATTTACACGACCACTCTTCGTACGTGCCTGTCCACTCACACCACGTCCGGGTGTACTCGAATCTTCACCTGCATTCACAGTCGATGAGTTGCGTGACACTTTGACTCGCATCGCTGACAAGATGTTGTCCGTTGATACTGCTGACACCACAGCCTACGAGCATGGACTCATTGACCCATTCGGTTGCATCATCGTACAGCGATTCGTTGAGGCTGACGCATCAGCCGTTGTCGCACCGAACTCATACATCATCATGGGTGACACTCACGATGGAGTCACAGCGGGGAGTGCGACACTCAAACTTGCTCTCCCTCACAAATCAGATTGGAGCACAACAAACAACTTGAGCACACTCAACATCGACCCTGCACTCATTGAACTGGAGTTCATCTCACGCATCAAAGGTATGGGTGATGACATGAACGAGCGAGTGACTCATCACAATCGTGGCTCATCAGCCATCAGTCATGAGTCGTACCTCGTGCAGTTGCGTGGCTCGACAGGTCACGCACCTCTCACAACACCACCTGCTGATGTGTACACCAACGGTTCGATTCCACAAGGTAAGGTCAAGGTCACGGATGTACACATCATTCACAATGCAGGTGACGAAGAGTTGGCTCGCCTTGAAGAGTTGCTACGTAGCAACCCACCTGAAGGTACAGTTGTATCTCATCCTACGGGTTCTCTTCTGTCCCACCATTCGGGGCAGTGCCGTAAGTATGGAGTTCCTTACATCGTCAATGAGAATGAATCCGTTGAGGTTGGTCAAGAATGGTTGGAAGTTGTTGCAGGTTGGGTGACAACTGATACGACTATGGAACCCAAGCCATACAATCCATTCCACTTCAATGACGCATTCCAATCAGGATTGCAGGTCGGCTTGCATCGCTTTGCTCGCCAACATGGTTGGCTCTCCAATCACTTCCATCAGTTCATCAGTGCTCCATTGCTTGACCCATCCAACACTGCCTTCTTCGGTGGTGTGTTTGTCGGATGGCTTGTCAATGCAGGGCTGTCCGTATCTGTTGGTGAGTTGCGACACTCCGCAGGTATGCGTAATGAGAAGCACACATACATGACACCACTGGTTGTATCATCCATCTATGGTGACCGCTTGGAGGAGAATCACAGCGTTAGTATGAGCGATAATCGTAAGCACTACTACATGGCTATCGAGGACAAGCCCATCACACTCGACTCCATCATTGCTCTCCTCAAGTGGACGAGCAAGCAGTACTACGGTGGGTGGTCGGGTGGCTACGGTGGTGCGAAGTACAAGAAGTCGGTGGACAACACACTCAAACTTGCACAAGCAATCAAGCGTTACCTCAAGAAGCCTACCGAGCAACTCATGCTCGATGTCATTGGTGAAGCAAACATGTGTGAGAACAACATACACAACACTGGGTTCTTCTTCAACAAGTTCCTGTCAAAGACTGCGCTCGATTGGGGTACGAATGCGGGATGCATCGAACTCAATCCACATGACTTCTTCCGTGTGTACTATGCAGCATACGACGCATACCAACACCGTGATGCTGTCCATGAGTCGGAGGATGTCACGCACATCTTCAAGTATGTACAGAACATTACAAACGATTCACTGCTATCCAAACCTATCTTCCTACGCACTGACTTGCCTCAAGAGATGCGTGACCTTGAAGAGTCCATTGTTGGGTATAACCGATTCCATGGTCAAGGTGTATACGGGTATCTCGATGACAATCCGAAATTCATTCCGTGTGGTTCAGCCCACTGTACCAAATGCAAAGACCTTCAACTTGCACAGTTCAAGCGACTACTACCACTTTACAAGATAGCAAGTGTGACCAATGGTACACAGGCTCTCTCCTACCCTGAAGAGAACACAGTTGATGAAGCACATTCTAACATCATGTATGCTGGTGTGGTCATACTCAAGCAAATGATACGAAGCAAAGGCTTCACTCCGTCAACGGACTTCATCTGTGAGACACTCAAGATGGGTGATGCCATTGAGAAGGACTACAACAAGATGACCGACTACCACAAGGTCAAGGCACAGCAAACCTTCGCCAATTTCTATTCACTCACCTTGCATACAATTGAATTCATTGAGGCAATTGACATGCTCATACAGGAGGAAGAATGATGGGAAAACGAAACAAACGTAAGACTCGAAAGCAACAACGAAAGAACAAGAAAAATACTGGGGGAAAAAATATGAAACCGATGACAGACAAGACAACAACAACGACGAACAAATGGAGCAAGCACAACTGCCACACAGGACAGGAGGCTATCTTCACATCAGCCGATGGCATCACCTTCTATGGTGGTGGTAAGAATCGTGCAGGAGGGTGGCACAAGATGTCACCACTACCTGACCTTGCGATGGGTCCAAGCGAAACCATGCATGGTAGTGTTGCATCCAAAGACGACACTACTGTACCCGATGGGTTCTCGTGTGCCGAGTACATTGGTTCGTCCGAGCCTGAACCTTTGTTCATCCACTTGGACTTTCCCGACTTCGGCATCCCTGCATCACCTGCATTGTTTTGGTATGCACTGGTCGATGACATTCGTGAGCATCAACTTACTCGTGTATCTGTACAGTGTGCAGGTGGTCATGGTCGCACTGGTGTACAGTTGTGTATCTTCCGCTACCTCACTGCTACACAAGAGGAGCGTGCTTCCTACACAAGTGCGGCTGACCTTATCGAGTGGGTGCGTGATGCACACTGCCACCACGCTGTCGAAACCAGTGGGCAACAGCAGTACATCGCTGATGTGTGTGACCTGCCTGTTGGTAAGGCCATGATTGAGAAGCCGACCTACACGTTCAGTCAATACACGAATGTCTACAAAGACTACACGATGGGTGGTAAATGGGGTGACACTGACGAAGGAGATTTTGATTCGGCCACAGGTTCACAGGACATCTGTGAAGGCTGTGGCTCAAAACTCATTCAAGCCGATTACGAGTATGGTGATTGTGGCGTGTGTGGTCACACTATTGGCGGTCATGAAGATGTGAAACTGGATGCTTGCCCTGCTTGTCTTGGTAAGCACATTGATGACAATGGCATTTGTATGGACTGTGACTACGACACCTCTCGTGAGGGTGAGTCCAAAGAGAAGAAGATTTGCTACGACTGCGACCGTGAGTTCAGCGTACGTGAGATGTATGTTGAGGAGACTGATACCTCCTGTGCATCCTGTCTTGTTGAGCGCACGAGTCTGAAGCCATCGGTATTCACACCACCGAAGAAAGACAACGAGGCTACTGTGCAGTGTACAGTATGTCGCAAGCACAAACCTGTACGCCACATCTACATGATTGGTACAGACAATTCCACAGTCACTTGCTTTGAATGTAAAAGTAAGAACTGATTTATAAATTGGCAAAGAGAAAGGAGATGATAATATGGCAAGAACAAACCACAACACATACAGAAGCGCAAACGAATGGGAGCAACAAGGACTCGTAGGTAAGAGCCTCAAGTTCACGGATGATGAGGTTGTATCGACACTGGGTATTGGTAAATCCAAACACATGTGCGAATCCTCATGTGCGATGGACATGGCACTGACGTACACACTGATGTCCTTCGGTCCTGACCGTGAGGTGTCAGCGAAGGAGTGCATCAATGAACAGACACGACGTGCCTTTTGGTACGACACACGACTGCTCGCACAGGCCAAGACCACACGACCCGACAAGACCAACACTGAATACTTTCAAGAGCATGGCGAATTCCCAAAGGTGACTTCCACTGAATGGAACATCAGGAAGACCTTGTGGGATGAGATTGAAAGCGGTGCTACATGGAAAGAATTGAAAGAGAGTGATGCACATTCACTGCGACCTCTCTATCGTGCGAAGATTGTTTCTTCATGGTCAGGCAACAATTTACATTTCAAGAATTGGGAGAACACTTCCCACCTCACTCCACTTGAGGACCACATGGAGCGTGGTATGAATCGTGTGCTCATGGACAAGGATGGTGAGAAAGAATTACTACGTTGCATCAACAAAGGTTTCAATCGCATGGTCAAGAACGGACGATGTGTACAAACATCATCGGGTCGTGGTCGTACATTCATGTGGACGCAATGGCAATGGTTGGAACAAGTACGCCAAGAGGTTCTTGTGAGCGACTCGTTCAACCGTAAGATTGGTGACACCATCAACGACTGGGTGTACAGCATCAAGAACACGAAGGACTGGTGGGGATGCAAAGTCAATACGTACCACTGGAAGCCGAAGGAATTACTGCATTACTTCAAGGTGCGTATCGCAAGCGGTGTGGTGGGAAGAGGTAGTGGTCATTACACATCAGGTGTAGGGTGGGAGTACCCGAAGATATACAAGGACCTGTTCCAAGACACACCGTATGTCTTTGGTACAGAAGCAGAAGCGGAAGACTATGCATCAATACTCTCCGAGCAAATGACTCCACCCTCCACATGCTATCCAGTATGGCGTGAGGTTGATGAGGACTTCAATGCAACCGACAAGTCCTTGTCGGCAATTGCAGTACCAGTCGCTTACGACTTGTGGCTCAAGCCCGAAGTGTTTGTTGAAGACTTACCCACACCAAAGGAGATACTGCTTGAGTTCCTCAAGTCACCTACGGCTAAGTCAAACTACATGGGTATGTTCGACCAACTACCAAAGATTCCAGTGAACATCGTGCAGGTGGAGAAGGAAGAGGCGGAGGCTGATGCGTGAGTCTGATGACTATCATCAATCACTGCTTTATAAATCGGCAAAGAGAATGGAGATGAGAACTATGGATGATTATTACAGACTGGTATTGAGCACAACGCATTGGTATGAGATGCAACGAGTGAACCCACATTGGTATCAAGTGACCTTCGTTGAGAACGGTGACGAGCGATACGTGGGCTACATGGCACGCAAGACGACTCGTGGATGGGAGTTATTCAACGACCTATCGGATTCAGGACCGTCGTATGTCGTACCCAATCGAGCAACACTGATACCGTTGAACACACCTGATTACATGAACGAGGAGGAATGAACATGACCGAAAACAATGAGGATAAAACAGAAGAAGAATTGAACGACGATGCAATAGATTTCATTGCGAAACTATTTGCACCAATGAACATGGAAGTGAAAAACATGAACGAACAACCAAAGCAAATAATTGACGAAGAATACAAGAAGAACAAAAAAGTGGACGGACCGACCTTACAGATTCGTACCATGTGCGATGGAGGTACAGGTAAAATGCACCTTCAAGGCTATGGTGAAGTCACCATCAACCGTGACTACGGATTTGCGGCCAAGTATCAAATGCCACACGACGTAGGGATGTACCTTGCTTCACTCAAGCCCAAGTTCCAATCCTTTGCCACAGATTCGGTGGCCTACGTACGCAACGTGACGGTTGAGAAATACGATGACGGTTATCAACTCGTCATCCTAGGTTCAAACGATGCTGACATGATTGAGGGTATTGACAACATCTTCAAGTTCAACTTCACAAATCAATGGCGACTCAACATGCATTTCCAATTGTGCAACGAATTGATTGACTTCGTTGAACAAAACAATGCGTACATTCAGTGTGAAGGTAAGCGACCAACACAAGGCGTTGAAACGAGCGAGGAATAAACATGAAAGCAAAATGCGTAAAGGGTGAGGTGAACGAATGATTTGTTGTGACACACTATCGGAAAAATACAATCAACTGCGAATTGATTATGTTGAACTATTGGAGAAAGAGTTTGACATGGAAACAGAAGTCAAGCGGTTGCGTAAGCAACTTGAGGATTGTAAGCGACAAATACAGTTTACTGCTGATTTGATAAGGGATAGAGGCGAAGGGCTTCATGCAACAGATTTGGATAATTTTTTGGAGATGAATGGATGATTGACACAGACAAATACGAAGGACACACAGAAGGCGAATGGTACGCATTCGATGGGACAGACACACACGGTTTTGGATGGGAGGTTCTTCTTCCTACACACAAGCACAAGTCTCAATCCATCAATGTTACACGCCTCGATAAATGTATAGTCGGTGTACGCAAGAACACATTGTCTGAGGCTGACGCACAACTCATCGCAGACGCACCACTTCTCCTTGAGGAAGTCAAGCGGTTGCGTGGAAGGCATGTTGCTTTCATGCAGTGGATGATTGAACACTATGATGAAATCGTAAATGAATGGGAGGCGAGTGAATGATTGACACAGACAAATACGAAGGACACCACGAAGACTACATCGAGGGAGTAAAGAAAGGAATACTCATGGGCTATTGCTTAGGGTGTTCCCACGCTTACCCGTTGATTGATATGAACAAATACGGTTTGTGCGAAGAGTGCGAATTAGGTTTGTTGCCCGAAGGAGATGAAGAATACGAGATACCAAAATACGAAGATGCAAAGAAGGTAGTTCAAGATGCTGGACTCATTGAAGAGAACGATGGACACCCCGATATTTTTTACAGAAAGATAGCACAACTGCTCACAGAAGTCAAGCGGTTGCGTCAAGGTATCGTGAATGCATTGATTCCAACAGACACGAAGCCGATTATTCACCCTCTCGTTAAACTGGGTGATTTGAGGAAAGCACTCAAGGAGTTGATTGAATGAACGACCATCAAGACAGTGAACACTTTACCTATGAAAGAACGTGGGTGGAGATTGAAGAGATGCTCGATAAAGCCGAGCGCAAACAGAACAGTCACATCACAGCCATGCAATCATGCCCAAAGGATGAGCGCATGTATCACATGAGAAACTACAAGGCACTGGAAGGCGTGGTCAAGGCATTGCGATGGGTACTGGGCGACTTAAACGTACAGCATCCACTTGAATAGATTCACGAGGTTTATCCAGTAATAACTGCAAAATTTGCTCACGGAGATAGTGGCTTGTAACACCATGAAGCAGTTTCCTCATCACATTCACATGGGTTTATCCAATAATAAGGGCAAAAGGTTTGACCTCGGAGATAGTTGTTGTGTTTTCACAATGAAGCCCTTCCCCATCTGAATTTATGTACGATGAATACATGGATTAATCATGCGACCAGTCCGATTCTTAGGAGGCTCGACTGGTGCAACCTTGTACGACACCGAGCAAGGGCCACGAGTAGGCAAGCAAGGAGCGCACCCTGCACACATTCAGAACGAGTTCGACATGAACCGATACTTGAATGCTTTAGGTGTGAATGTACCTCAAGCCGAGATGATTACACACAGGGGAAGGCCGACCATGCTTGCCGACTTCATATCCGATTCACAAGAGGTTGGTACAAGACCAACTCAAGAAGACGTACGACAACTACAGCGTGACTTCGTACCCCACGCATTAACAGCCAACTGGGATGTGCTTGGTATGACTGGTGACAATGTACTACGCCAACCTGACGGCTCTCTCTCCTACGTCGATGTAGGAGGGGCGGGTGCGTTCCGAGCAATGGGCGCACCGAAGGGAGATAGATTCACCACGAATGTAGGTGAACTCGACTCGCTTCGAGAACGTAACCCTGTGTTTCAGGGGATGGGTGAACAAGACATTGGACGTTCACTCGATGCACATGGAGGTATCGAACCAATGGAACAAGCATTGCAGTACCTCCGTGATGCACAGACTCGCAACATCATGCAACAACGAGTGCAAGACCTTGCACGACGAGTGGCTTGATTCAGTAATCTTTGCTTTATAAATCGGCAAAGAGAAAGAAGGTGGAAACATTGGAAGTGAAAGTATGTATGACAATAAATATGTAAATCTGTTACGCCCTACTTGGAAAGAAAACATATCTAAATCGAAAGCGAGTGTAATTGAGAAAGTAAAAAACGCAATTGTGAACGGTCAATATGATGATGTATTTACCGACAGTGATGGTGTACAATGGATATACCGACGAGATTTGGTTAGCAACGTTCAATCCATGTACAGTACTTCTTTATCCACAACACAAAGATGGGTACACCATGCTTCACACCATCTTCGTAAGAGTAAAGATGGTGGCCTTGTGATTTACTCGTTGCGTAACGACGACGAAGTTATTGATGCTGTAATGTTCACGGAAGTATCTCTTACATCACAAATTCAAACACTTGCGAAAATACTCACAGACGTTACAACTTATCGTGACTCCGTATCACAGATGGATGAATCCTTTACAGATGAGCCTGAATTGTGGGGTGAAGAACAAGAGATTCGTTCAATGATGAACATTATCAAAACGAGTCTTTGGGAACTCTCTAACAGTTGTGACAACTTAGCACAGTCGTTGTCCGAGAATCTCAATTCCTGATTTATAAATCGGCAAAGAGAAAGAAGGTGAAAACATTGGAAGTGAAAGTATGAGCGAAAGCATAGAAGAAATACGAGTGGGAGCAATCGACCTCAAGGCACAGGCTAATCGTCTAACCGACAACATCCTGTCCTTCTACAACATACACGAATTGGATGACCATCTTTGGTTGTCGGCCTGTAAGCAAGAGTTACTCAAGGGCATGGGTATTGTGAACGAATGGTTGAACCTGTTAATGAATGAGGTGAATGAATGATTGACACAGACGAACCAAAAAGCACGACATACGAATGCCCTAAGTGCAAGCATCAATGTAGCAAAGGATTCTTGGATGCTGAATATACATACTCTCCATGTGGTTATCCGTGTAACACTGCGGGTTCACAATACACAAGAGGTGAACAAAAATGAAAGCAAAAACAATTGAAGGAATGAAGAACGAATTATGGGAGAAGGCATTTGAAGACGTAGGTAATGACCGTGAGCGTGTTATTGCACTAGCAATGCATCTTAGTGACTACAACTTTGACTTTGAAGATGTGGACGGTTACATCGACAACGGTTATCTTGTCTACACCGATGAGGAAGCGGATGATGCAGTGCGTGAGTACATCGAGGAAACGGTGTGGGCGTTCACCCCATCCTTCCTCCAAGCACACACTGGTGTGGACAGTAACACAATCAAACAAATTCAAAATACCCAACTTGATTCTCCTAACGAATTACTTACTGCGATGATTAAGGACTTCGACTGGTTTGTTGAAGACGCTATACGATGTGATGGTCGAGGACACTTCCTCGCACAATACGACCACGAAGAAAACTATGTGTCCTTCTCAAACGAAGAAGGCAAGAATGTCACGTACTTCATTTACAGGGTGGACTAATCATGGGTACAAGTTACGGTAGTCAATGGAAACCTTGCGAACGAACAAACGGTACAATCATGATGAAAGTACCTATGCCCATTATTGTGTGGTCACTCGATGACTGTGCTCGCAACCTTACGGCATGGATGAAGCGTGAATGTTTTGAAGCAGATGAGTGGGATGTACTCAACAGCAAAACGGAAGTCAAAAACATACTTCAGTTGTGTGCTCGATTGAATGCGTGGGATTCCGAATACCTGTACGCATCTTTCACCCCCGACAAAAATATGGTGGCTGTCGCAAAGGACATCATCGCACATCACTTTCCTGAATTTACACAAGAGGAGGAATGAAGAATGAACATATTCGTATTAGACACAAACCCAATCACTGCGGCTGAAATGCACTGCGACAAACACGTACCAAAGATGTGCGTGGAAGCGGCACAGATGATGGCATCAGCCCTGCGTAGGCATGGTGCGACTGATGAACAAATGCCACTCACTAAGAAGGGTACACCCTACAAGGGTGGCTACGCTCACCATCCATGTACAGTATGGGCAGGTGAAACTCGTACCAACTTCTTGTGGCTCGGAGTACATGCTGTTACATTGTGTAACGAGTACAGTCAACGCTTCGGTAAAGAACACGCTTGCAATCAACCCATCCTACGGATGATGGAACTTCAACATGTCATCCCTGATGACGGGCTAACACAGTTTGCATTGGCTATGCCCGATGAGTACAGACCTGAACCTGTCGATGGTGAGATTGTATACCATGCTTATCCCAAGTTTGCTATCGAAGCATACCGTCGCTACTACCACAGCAAGCAGTTCGCTAAGTGGGAGAAGGGTACACCTGCTCCCGATTGGTGGCGAGGCGTGGAGGTGACAGCGTGACATCTGATTGCTGTCCTCATTGCTCCAAGCCGTTAGACCACACGGTGTTCCACACTAATCATGGTATTCGTAGTGACGACCCTGATGACTTTTGCGATGATGAATGTGCATGGGAGCGTGGTATTTGTTTCGATTGCGAAGAGGATTTACACATGTGTGAATGCGAGGAGGTGACGGCGTGACTAAGTGGGCTACTGAATACTGGATTCATTTTGAAAGTTCAGACTTACATATACTTGAAGGAAAGGATTGGCGACAATGGAAAGACTACATTGACTATTCATTTGATGGTGACAAAGTTACCTTAATTGAAAGAGTGAGAACAGAGTATGACGAATGCTCGACTTATGACCGAGAATATGAAACATTGTGGGAGGCGAAGGAGTGAGCATACTTTCACTGTTGATTTATAAACTGGCAAAGAGAAAGAGGGTGATAAAATGAAAGCAATAGACAATGCAAAATTCAAGTTAAGGCAAGAGATGCAAGCACTGCAACGACGACTGGCACTGCTTGAAGAGTTTGAGAAGCAAGGCTACAATACACGTATTTGTGAAGCAGGTAATCATGACTGGGCGTACATACCGTGGGAAGACGGTCATGTAGGTCTTCGGTACGATGGTCATGAGATTGTGAAAGACTTGGAAATCTGTGTGAATTGTGGTGTAATGCGTAGGACTGTATTCACACTTTCCGAAACCGAGATTGAAGACCCATTCGATGTACTACGGGAGGAGGAATGAACATGCACGACTGGTATGAAAGAATGGACGCACAGTTGTGGGAAGACCGAGCGAATGCATCGTACGAATGCGACGTGTGTGGCAAGATTGTCGATAGCGTTGAGGAGTATGATGTGGACGGCACGATGGCTTGCTCACATTGCTTTGCACTACGAGAGGAGGAATGAATATGAATACAGAAGAACAACGAAAGAAAATAGAAACGATGCGTACGCAATTGCGAGTCTTGTACGATACAGCAATTGATTTGAAAAAGAGCGAGGTCTTAACCGATAGTGAATTAACAAAAGATTTCGAGTACACGATTAAAAGCATGGAAGCCTGTCTTAATACAGCGAGTGAGCGCATTGAATGTATTCACCCCTGCATTGAAATCGTGTCCATGAACGACCACTATGGTTATGGTACGATTGACATGGTGTGGAGGTGCAAAGATTGCGGTATAGAGATGGAAGGTCAAATTGACATGCAAGAACTGTGGCATCACGACATGACTGCCAAAGAGATACAACAAGGATTTGAGGTGAAAGCATGAAGAATACACCAATCACATTTGCGAATGGCTCGTCACTAACCATGTGTGACCTTGAGGATTTTCGAGATACACTCAAGCCGATACACACGGTTGTGACCTTGTGCCGATTCCCACCACGATTCATTGACAGTGACAAGCAAGAGCGACATCACTACTACTTCCGAGCACACAACAACGACCCGTTCATTTGGCAACACGCTTCGGAGTTGGTGCTCGACTTAATTGCCGAGGGTAAGCACGTATTGCTACACTGTGTACATGGACGTGACCGCACTGGTGGTGTAGGTTTCATTGTGCTTTCCCACTTGCTTCCGTACAAGAACCACGGTAACACATTGGAAACCATGGGTGCAATGCGACCAAAGATTGGACTCGATATTTTCACTGACAAAATATCAAGAAAAATTCTGTTGTATGAAAGTGTAATTCGTGAACTGGAAAGAGGGAGAGATGACAATGAGTAAAGACATGAACGAGCACAACATCAAAATCAAAATCGAAGAAGATGAATTCATCTACATTGAATACTTTGAGGCGTGATAATATGGACGAGAAAAAATTGATGAGAAAGACGAAGAAAGAATTGTGTGAGTTGATACTTTCACAACAAGAGCAAGAGGAGATTGTACACTGTCCCTCTTGCGGAAGTGACCAGTTACGATACCGTAGCGATTTCATGAGTGGGTCAATCGACGTGGCCTGTGCTGATTGCAAATCAATGTGGTTTGAAGTATGGCAGTTCAAAGGAATTGAAATGATTATGGGAGAGGATAACCGTGTGGATAGCAACGAATGAAGGATGGGTAAGCGTCGTCAAGCGACGTGGTACAGATGAACTACTGGTGCGTGCTCGCAAAGAGGAGCATCTAATCTGTGTCTTGTTGTATCTACAGGAACATCCATCGCTTGAAGATGACCGTATCTTCATAGACCTTGATGCGGATTATCCGTATCGAATGTATGTCACGAGAGAAGAGTTCAAGAGATACACGGACACGCAGATTAACTGCATTGACTATGACAATTTCAAAGCAAGCGTCCCTGACCCAACGTATGCTCGTGCATTGAGCGACGTATGGTACACGATGTACCAATGGGGCATACCACATCGACCAACGGATGAGTACACTACACAGGACGATTTCGGTTTGGTGTACAACAATGAGCGCATTGCTTATGAGGAGGAATGACCGATTTCCTTTATAAATCGGCAAAGAGAAAGAAGGTGAGAAAAATGGCAGTTTACAAAAGACAACCAAAAGAAACGAAGCGCAACTATGTTTGGCGAGTATTGCATGAAGAGTTTGGAGATACGGAGTGTTCACGAGAGGAACTCTTCCCGTTCATCTCCAAGCGTTCCGATGTATCATTCAAGAACTTGTCCGAACAATTATCGAGCATGGCAGGGGAAGGTTACGCAACTAAGCGTAAGTGTCCATCACGCAAACGCATGGTGTACAGTCGTATCATTTCAGGTGCAAAGCAATGGAATCAATCGCATGTTAATGCACAAGCATATTCGCAAGACCACAACAAAGTGAACGACGTTATTGAGGCGGTCAAGCCTGAACACCGTGTGGGTGAGGTTGAAGAAGTACCTGTTGGGGAAGTACTACTCATCATGGGTGTACAACGAGATGACTTGATGAGTGTGTTTGATGATTTGATTTATCACACACCACTCATAACTCTACGTAAAACACATCCCGCACTGTATGAAATGGTATTGCGATATGGACGAGGTGCTTGAGATGAAAACATTCATGGTCAAAGTAACGTACGAAGGCGAGATACTTGCTGACAGCGAAGAAGAACTTGAGGAGAAGTTGTGGGTCGTACACAAGTTGTTCGGCAAACCATTCGATGATGCATTGTTTGACGCAGTGGATTACGAGATACTACAGGAGGACTAAACATGGGGTACAGGAACATGACACAACTTGCGTGCTTTGTAGCACAAGCAGGTATGGATGAATGGGAGAGAAGCGACGTAGAGATGATGGTCGAAACCTGTGGTTGGGAAGCGGCTGATGACTTCTACGAACGATACGAGATTACGTATGGTGTCGGTTGCGCTCAACAGCGAGAATGGATTGCAGAATTAGCAGAACAGGAGGAATAGATATGGCACACGATTTAGCACAAACAGCAAGCGGAGAATACATGACAGCATGGGCGGGTAGTACACCGTGGCATGGACTGGGAACATCTGTCGAGGGTCTGATGACCACGACGGAAGCATTACAGAAAGCACACCTTGATTGGGAAGTTGTAAAGTTACCGTTAAAGTTCCACAATGAAATAGATGAAATCGAAATTGTACCCGATACATACGGTGTCTTCCGTGAGAGCGAGGAGGGACTTGTCCCACTCACTCGTGGGGGCAAAGCCGTAGGTCGAGTATGGAAACCACTACAGAACGTGGATGCATTTGGATTCATGGATGAGATTCTACAATCGCACGAAGCGGCTATCGAAGTTGCAGGTGCATTGGGTAACGGGGAAACCGTATGGATTTTGGCGAAGTTGCCTGATACCATCATCATCAATGGACAAGACCCAGTTGAGCAATACTTCCTTATCACGAACAAGCACGACGGTACAGGTGCAGTGAAGTTCCTTCCTACACCAATCCGTGTCGTTTGTCAAAACACATTGAGTGGTGCAATTGGACAGGGTAAGGCATCCACCTACAACGTGCGTCACACATCTAAAATGGGTGAGCGTGTTGATGATGTACGCCAAGCACTGGGTGTCATGAACAAGCAGTTCATCGAATGGGGTGTACAAGCAAGCGAACTGGCTACTGTTCAGTACGAGATTGATGATGTCAAGGAGTACTTCATTGATGTGCTTGGCCTCAAGCGTGACCCTGAAACGGGTGAGATGGCCGAGAACACCAAAACAAAACTCAAGATGAATAAGTTGATGCAGTTGCTCTCAAGCCCACAGAACAATGTGGGTGACATGGGTGGTACATGGTGGTCGGCATACAATGCTGTCACCGAGTTCATCGACCATCATGCTACAACGCTCCGCAATGGTGAGAAGAGTCGCAAGGGTATTGAGTCGGCCATCTTCGGTCCTTACGCTCGCAGGAAGAAAATTGCTTGGGAGTTAGCAATGGAAGTGATTCAATGAGTATACAGGTACGGATGGACAATCACGATTGTCTTGAAACGGCAACCATCAAAGTCTTCGGTAAGAAGTACGATGTGGCCGTTACACTAAAGAACGAAACCGAATGCCCTGTATGTGACGCACCGAATGCTAACGTGTATGTGCTTGACAGGGACGACTTGGTTTTGACTGCATGTGAGCATTGTGAGATATTCACGGTGTGCAAAGTAAAGAGAGGTGAATGAAATGACAGCATTTGAAGTAAACGAAGAATTGATTGTATGGGCGAGAGAACACATTGACAGCATACCCATTGGTGGCACATGGTCACCACAGGGTGCAGGTGTTCAGTACCATAAGCAAGACGAAACCACATGGGCATTGATGTCCATGTACGACCATCCCGAAACACACGCATTCCACAATAGCGTGATGGACTTGTTCAATGAACTGGGTGTCACTGTTCAAACACCTGATGGTTTTGAAATGGTTGTACCACCACTTGACCCGACACAAGTTGCGGAGCAAGAGTTCCAACAACGACAAGCGATTGCATCAGGTTGGGCGTGCGACTGTGGCGAACCACTTGCAAACTTTAACCTTGAAAGAAAGTCTGATGAGTACGTTGAAACTATTGATGCTCAACTCGATAGTGGGAACACTGCACCAGTTGAACTATGGCGTACACACATCACATGCCCTGCATGTAGTGCTGATATTGCAATGGAGCCACAAGACTACCACCTGCTTGCGGGTGACGAGTTGTACATGACATGGCACACAGACAACCACACCTACAAGGCATTGACTCGCATCGAGTTGAAAGAGCGAGCCGACAAGGGGTACTTCACAGAAGAGAGTTTGAATGGTAACACAGTGTATGACATGTATCACGTCTTAGGAAGCGACCACGACGAGGGCAAAGTACCTCCGTGGATGTGGGGCTTGTTGGTTGAACGTACAACACGCAAGAAGGACGAGGAAGAAGAATGAGCAGTTTTGAACGGGACTATCTTCTCCAAGATGGGAAGACCCAAAAGTGGGGTGCGGGAAAGGGAAAGGTTCGCACTGCATGGATTAAGTTCAAAGGACGAAACTGGATTGACATTCGTATGCTAAAGCGGAAGGACGATGGTTATGAACATACAAGAGAGGGAGTACGATTCACACCGAATCAAATCCGAGAACTCCTCCCAGTCTTGGTTGAGATACTTGACCACATCGACTCCCATAGTGAAGAAGAAGAACGAAGGATTGCGAGGGAAGAAGATGAAGGCATACCTTCTCCGTTGGAAACAACGGAATAGGACATGGGAATTTGTCGATGGACCACTCGCAGGTGAGAGCCTTTCCTTTACGCTCACCGATGTAGTACACAGTCTATTGCGTAGTCAAAGCGCATTGATTGCACGAAGTGCGTTGCACAAAGGATGTCATCTCATAGTGAGCAAAAACTTTCACCCTGAAACTATACCATTCTTGAAAGTCCGTTCTGATAAGACGGGTGCGTTATACAAGCATGATGAGCATGGTGCGGGGTGGATTGAGAACCTCATCGTTGATGATAGTGATAGGGTATACTTGGGGGTACACGTATGAATTTCCAGCGTCTATGTGCATTGGTTTCAAAGATGCCACGTCATCTCACGACGAATGATTTGTCAATGGAAGAAGCCCTTACAGTGTGGCGTTTCTTGGATGCCAAAGAAAGGTTGCCCATGACAGCACGACGTGTCAAGATACAACTTGCAAACGAGTGTGGTTGCTTTGTTGAACAACTTGATGCAGTCGGTGACAATGCACACATATCGAAAATCTTGACATGGGAATCCAACGACCAAAGCAAAGGCTTGAACGTTGATGAACTGATGGCGTTGGTACACAACATACCTGATGAGGACTGGGTGCTTGACCTGTGTCGTTCAATGTCCTTAATCGAAGCCGAGATGTTTTGGCGTTGGGCATTGGAGTACCGTTGGTCTTCGGTGCGTTACCGTATGGTCAAGTGGTTGAAGATGAGGCTCGACATGTCGGACATCAGCAACTACAATCCTGAAATGCTGATACAGATGGTGTTTACAGGTATCGGCAGGGACAAATTGGCGGAGGAGATGTTCGTACCACTGCGTCCCTATACAAAGAACAAACTTGGGATTGTTGAGACATCAAGTGAGTATTGGTTTGTCACTGATTGTAGTACACTCATACAGGCACATCGAGGTGCTGTACGCAATAGAGCCAAAGAACTCATGGTGGACCTAATGATGGACATACCGACAGATGTACCGCTTACATGGTGTTGGCTGAATCCACTCCAAACAAATTACATTCACAGCGAAAGTATAGAACTTCCGTTTTCTAAATACAAAGAACCGCTTCCTACATCGTGGGAAGAGTCTTTGCAACTCTTACACAATTACCCGAAGGGTGGTTTCCTCATCAAAGAGCATGGTGAATACTTCTTGATGACCAGTGGCACAGTATCACTAACAGGCCAACTCATGTATTACAAGCGAGTCGGTGACAACATAGAGTTCACACTCGGTTTCCGTGATGGGCTTGATGTTGTTGATGTACCTGACATCATTGCTATGACAGAACTGCCGTTTGAGATTGAACAGCAATTGCGTAAGCAACACATCAACGTCACAGCAAGGCAGGTTTCCGAACCGCTTTCTGATAATTTAACAGTGAAAGTAGAGTATACTTGGAGTCCACGACGCAATTGGCACTTCATATACACTGGACTTTTCACTTCATACGGCTTGTCCGACGTGGATGAAATTGTCGATTACATTACATTGGTAGGTGAAAATCATGGGTAAGACAAAGGACTGGCTAACCAACGTAGGACTTGGTATTTTACTGTCGAAACTACGCTTCTCTACCACAACCGAGAAGGTACACACTGGGGTGGGGTACAGACTCAAACGTAAAATCGACATCACCTACGACAGCGACCAAGAGTTGCCTGTACAGATGTGGATTGAAGAGAGTGGCCTACCTCCGCTACCTGCAACCGCTAACGCTGATGTGACCGAGTGGTTGGACGCAATAGAGCCGTACGCTCACCTGCTAACTAAGCAACGGTACTACGACACAATGGTATACACATTCAACAATCCTGTACCCAGTACATCCTATGATGACTTCATTGACTGGGCGGAGGAGTTTGACCGAGTGAGGGATGAATGATGAATTTATATTTACGCAACTATTCAATGTTTGATGAAATGCTAACAGTCGTCTTTGGGCTTCCTGTTGAAGATGTCAGGGAATTTAAAAATACGAGAACAAGACACTTGGCTCTCAACAATTTTATGCAAATGAAAATATGGGATGTCTTGACGGAAGAACAATTCAATTCACTATATGTTGTTCTTCATACAGAATCAATTGACTCATTTATTGAGATGGCTAAACACATGAATGAAGAACTTCGTAAGAAAACAAAAAAAGAGAGAAGGAAATGATTTGCTTTATAAATTGGCAAAGAGAAAGAAGGTGAGAAATATGGACAATTGGAATGAGCAACTACGCCCTGTCACCGTTGATGAAATCGTCGGTAACAAGGAGTTCACAGATGATATGCGTCACTGGGTTGAGAGTGGTGATTACCCATCAGCCGTCCTCTTACTCGGACCACCGGGTACAGGTAAGTCCAGTGCGGCTAATGTCATGTGTCGTACCATACTCGGTAAAGCACACAATGCAATCAACATGCTTTGGACAAATGCCAGTGATGAACGAGGCATCGCCTTTGTCCGTGAAGAGGTCAAACAGTTCTGTCGCTTGCGTGGTGTAGGCACAGAAAAGAAACCCATCGTGCTTGATGAGTTTGATGGTTTCACTGTACAGGCACAGCAAATCCTACGTGGTATCATGGAGCAATACGCCAATCGCATTGTGTTCATCCTCACTGCAAATCAAGGTGAGAAGATACACGAAGCAATCAAGAGTCGATGTCGTACCTACGTGTTTGACCGTGTTGTTCCGAGTGAGGGTGCAAAGCATTTGTCACGACTTGATTTCCTACCGAGTGAGTGGGTGAAGAATTACCCTGCGCTCGTTGAACGAATGGATGGTGACCTACGAAAGAGTGTCAATTACCTGTCCACCCTCAAGCGCACACCTGATGCGCTTGACCATGTGGTGACACAGGAGAGCGAAGACAACTGGTGGGCTGAACTTGATGAGAACAAGTTCGACAACATTCGCAAGACCCTGCATCAACGATTGAGAGATGCAGGTAGTCGTACCCAATTCATGTATGGACTGCACAAGTACATCAGCAAACAGTTCGACAATACGCCTGAAACAGCGTTTGCCGTGACATATGTTTGGGGTGAGATGATGCAGATTGTACATGAATTTGTGGGTAGTGATGAGTCGTACGTAGACGTACTCACTGCTCGACTAAAGAAGGAGTTGAAACAATGACTTGGCAAGAAGAAGACGAATACATGGAGATGGAAAACATGAATGAAGAAACGAATGGGTTTGGACAAGTGCAAGAATCCACGAGCAACGACCTACCGAAAGGTGTCCTTGTTCGTATGAATGCATTTGCTGAACGTACAGGAAAGAAGCCTGACGAAGCACGACAAATGTACCTTGATTACATCAAGGAACATTACGGTGTGGATGACTACACAGAAGAAACAGATGAAGACCTGCTCATTGATTGGGCTGAACAAGTGTTCACTGAAACTCGCAAGCAAAGCGGTGGAAGCAATGCGAACCTATCAACGTGGGTTGGTGAGTTCGTAGGTGTACAAGACCGTACACGAGATAGGCTTGCGAACATTCTTGCAAGCAACATCAAGTTGTATCAAGAAGACCCCAACGAAGCAATTGGTAGTGGTCGTCTTGGTGTGTTTGAGAAGACTGGTGCAAACTGGTCATTGCACACGAAAAACGGTGTCAAGAAACTTGAGGCATCGTCTGATGAGAATCCACCATTCGGTGTCAAGGTAGACCAAGATTGGGTGTGCCTTACATCGTACAACGATGACCCTGCACCATACAAGAAGATGGGTCGATACTACTACTTCCTCGGTAATGAAGAAGAGAAGTTTGTCAAGCAGGGTGAAGTTTCACTGTGGCGTATCGACTTGAACAACGAGTTGTCAAACCTTGAAGTAGACATTGGGCGACCGTGTAAGATACAGGTCGTACCTCCACGAGAGAAGGCGAGTGAGAACTTCAAGGATGTACTCGGTACATACCGTTCCTTTGAGATTGAATACACAGATGACTTCGTTGCTGACAACGTGAAGCCTCTCCTCAATGCGTCCAAGTTTTGGACATCACAAGATTTGGGTCATGACTACTACGTACACATTGACGAACTTGAGGAGGCATTTGAAACCCGCAAGGAGAGTGGCATGATTGGAGGCGAGAAGCGTTCATGGGGTCCACTCGTGTTCACACGAGGTATGGTATCAACACTCAACACAGAACCTCGTGAGAGCGAGTATGACCCTGAAGGACACAATTACTCCATGACGCTCACCAGTAGCATTACAGGTGACATGACGTGTTGGATTTCAGGTGCAGTCGGTAAACTCACAACACCGTTCAAAGCAGGTTGGGGCGACGATGCGTTTGACATTGCAGAAAATTCCACAGTGCTCGTCTTTGGCCGTCTTGGTATGAAAGAGTACAACGGTGTTGTATCACCCAAGATGAGCGTCTTTGGTGTCTATGCTGACCCAAGACGTAGCCGACGACGTGCAACTGGTGGCAACACAGGGGTTGGTCAATTTGATTGACCGTACTCTTTTACCTGCACATGACGGGTTAGGCTCACTGGTCATCGAAGAACCTGATGAAGATGGAGGTTTTTACATTTACAGGCATTGTTTGAATCACTGGGATGAAAGTGAACAAAATGATTACATGAAGGATAACCCAAACGTAGATTTTGGTTGGGTGGAAACTGGTGCTAATCCAATATGGGGAGTATACTCATACATCTATGAAAGCGACTTGGAAAAGGAGGAATAAATATGGCAGGATTTGGACAACAAGTACAGGACATCAAAGAAGAAGTGAAACAAGCGAAGAAAGAAGCAACAGTGCAAGAGCCTGTTGCATCTGATAATCCCTTTGCGGCTTTCGAGAAAGAACAAGCACTACTGGTGAATGCGAAACAGAAGAAGTATCAGTTCATCGGTGTATGGGGTGAAGACGGAACGGGCAAGAGTGGTATCATTCTCGATGCGTTCCGCAACGACAAGAAGAAGGTGGAGGGTTCAGTCCTTCACTCGATTGATTTCGACATGGGTGTGGGTATGCTTTCATCGGCATTGCATCCACAGGAGAACATCATCTCATGGAATCCGTGGGCGATGAGTCACAACGACCGTACAGCCTACAACTATCCTGACACACATCAGCGTGTCATGAACCTGATGAAGCACTTCTACAATCAAGTGCAACAAGGCGTACCGATTTGGGGTGTCATCATCAGTGGTGTTGATTCATGGCTTGAGATATGTACCAACAACATGCGTATCGTGGACTTGGGATTGGCAAGCGATGCTATTCAAGCGGCTGACGGCGCTGGTACAGCGAAGGTCGATAAGCAATCGACATGGGCTATCCGCAACACTCGTTTTCATCAATTGACTTCGCTCTCTCGTGACCTTGTTCGCATGGGCGTACGTGTCTTTTGGGAAACGCACGTCACAACAAGGGACTTCTATGGACCTAACAAGCGATACGTCGCTGACTGGGAGAAGAAGACCAACAACTACCTTCCTACCATCTTGAAGACCGAGAAAGAAGAAGTCTTTGATGCGGATGGTGAATTGATTGAAACGGTCTACTACGTAGTGTTCGACAAGTGTAAGACGAACCCGAACCTACAAGACCAACGACGTAAGATATTCGTTACAAGACCTGATGGCGAGCCTGAATGGTATGGCCTTCCGGAATTGTATCAAGGAGAACTTTGATATTCACACAATACGCACTGTGTGATGGGTCTGACAAGTAATTGGGGTATACCTTCCTTGGGCATCCCGCTTCGTCGGGGGGGTTCTCCACTTCCCTCCTGCCCCTCCCCATCACATACAGATAAGGTGATTTTATGGTAAAAGTAACAGTGAACAGAAATGATTTTCAGTCGTTCCTCATGTCCTTCGCAAAGGACTTGGACGACCTGCGGATTGCTTGCAGTGGTGCGTTCTTGACGGTTGAGGTGGCCTATGCCAACCACTACCTACGCAAGAGGTTTCCAGTGGAAACAGGGGCTATTGAGGAAGAGGGCTTCATCCACATTGCACTGATGGACAAGTTCTTGAAGTTCATCAAGGCAAGCAAGCAAACCAACATCACACTGCGACAGACTGCACCAGTGAAACCACTGCACATCGACGCAGGTGGTAACCGACTACAGATACCAAGCACAGATGATATTGAATCGTTTGCGAAGGTCAATGCAATGGGTCGGGTCATCAGCGCATGTATCGACAACAACTTCACTGTGTTCTACAAATCACCATTGAGTGCTCATGGAAGTATATCTGATACGAAGGATTTGATTTCACTTGCAGGTATGCGTAAAGTCATCGCTGACAATGCACAGTTCAAGGTGCGTACTCACTGCGGTGAGAACGAGTTCGGTATCGTTGCAGGTAAGGCGGCAAGTGGTCGTCTGTTTACCACACTACCCATCACGGACACAGACGGACCTTCGGCCACCATCCAATCCAACTTCGGTGAGTGGTTGCCTGTATGTTTGATGTATCTCGATGAAGGCACTGCACGATTCCACATGGGTGATGGTACTCCGATAATCTTCGACCAAACCAATACTTTACTGGTTGTAATAGATGAGGGAGATGAATGATAATCGACTGGTATTCTGAAAGTGCGTACGACGCACCAGTGCTGTACCTACGTACTCGTGGGTCTGATGGTGTACTGCACGAGCGATACATACGTGCGGAAGATGAAGATTACGTGCGACCTTTCTGTTGGGTAGACCAAGCCGCACCTACGCACGTACTGCGTAGAATGCAACGGCTCAACGCCACCATACACTACGATGAAGTAGCACAAGGGTTGTACGGCAACAAGTTGTGGAAGGTATCAGTATCGCACCCTAACACACTATGGCAACTCAAAGACCGATGTGACCGTTGGACACACGAGGCTGATGTATCGTATCAAGACCAAGTGTTGATGAAACTCTACCCTGATGAGATACCCGACTTCCAACCTCGCAAGTGGTACTACGACCTTGAATGGAATCCAAACGGTGACAACGACTACACGACAGTGATGGCCGTTGTCGATACCGACATGGACCATCCAGTAGTGTTTGCATGGAGCGAGGACAGTGCGCTGAACAATGTGTACAAGACTGAATGGATTGACCGATACGACGGCTACGAGTTACGTACGTTCCCCAACGAGCACAAGATGCATGATGGCTTCTTATCCTTCCTTGAGGAACGTGACCCTGACATTCTGATTGCACACGCAGGTCACTGGGCTGACCTGCCTCATCTACACAAGAGGCTCGGTGTCGAGCGTGAGCGCATGTCACCACTCAACATCTTCATTGCACCACCAAAGGATGGGTCGGGGTACAAGACAACACGCCAACCCATCAAAGGACGACTGGTGTATGACACAGCCGCACAGTGGACGGACGGTACAGGCTTTGAGGCCATATGGCAAAAGTCGGGCAACGGTCAAGCCGAGTCAAGGAAGTTGGATTGGTTCGCCAAGAAACTTGGTTTCGCAGGTAAACTAACCAATGAGATTCAAGGCATGACTGTGTTCAACGGTTGGACAGATTACTACGATGATTTCGTTGATTACTGTTTGGTGGACACAACGCTCTTGCGTGACTGTGATGAGAAGTTGCACTGCACTGACTTCCACGTTGCACTACAGAAGGTCTGTGGTGTGCAGTTCGCAAGCACACACAAGGTGACTCGTTACTTCCGTGGTCTGATAGGACGACGTACGGAACTCAAAGCACCTTCTTCATTCGTTGAAGAACGACCCGAACTTGAAGCGGCATGGGTTATGCAACCTGTAGCGGGTCGTCACGAGAACGTGGCTCTCATGGACTTCGCTTCGCTGTACCCGAACATTATTCTCTCCGCAAACCTGTGTTGGACGACACAGATGAAAGAGGGCGGTGAGGGTATACTCACACTCAACATTCCACCAAAGCGTGACAAGGATGGCACGTTCATTCAAGGCACTGGTGGTACATTCCACTTTGACCAATCGAAGGAAGGGTTGTTCCCGAAGGTTGTTAAAGAATTACTTGCTCTACGTAAGGAGTACAAAACTCGCATGAAAGATGCGACTGACCCTGATGAGAAACTGGGGTACAACATGCTACAAATGGCCGTCAAGGTCGCAGTCAATGCACTGTACGGCATGACAGGTACACGCAAGATTTCAGGCCAATGGAGTAACTATGCGATTGCACAGTCCATCACTTATCTTGGTCGCAAGTCCATCACTATGCTTGTTGATGAATGCGAGAAGCGTGGTCACAAAGCACTGGCGGGTCACACAGACTCGGTGTATGTGCAAGTGCCATTCGATGAGGCGCATGACCTATGCGATGAATTAACTGCTATTGCACAAGACGATATGAACTTAGCGTACCTTGATGTTGAGTTTGAGGCATTCTTCCCGTATTGGTTCACAGCCAACACCAAGAACCGCAACTTCGGTATCAAGTCCTTCCCTCCCGAAGACGAGGGTAAGATGAAGGTCACTGGTTATTCAATCAAGGCATCGAATGCACCTGCAATTACGAAGGAGATTCTTTCGACAGCGTTCACGCTAATTGGTACTGGGGCCGATGAAGATGAAGTGTTCACACAGATACGACCTCTCATCAAGCAGTTGTACAAAGGAGAGCGTGATGTGCAAGAGATTGCCTCAAGTGGGCGTATCTCCAAGCATCTACATGAGTACGACAAGGTTGTACCCAACACTGCAAAAGCAGCACGCTACTCCAACCTCCACCTTCAAACCGACTTCAACAAAGGCGACAGCATACGATGGGTATTTATCGACGGTGTTCCCGAAGGGCAACCCATGTGCAACGTCGTAGCGTTTGAAGAACCTCATCAGTTGGAGGGCTATAGCATCGACTGGACGACCACTGTTGAGAAATGGATTCGGTCGAAAATTAAATCAGTATACGAAACTCTCTATTGGAACTTGGATGCCCTAACGGACTTGCGAGTACCGAAGAGGTATGGATGGTGATAACATGAGTAAATGGAAATTTTGGAAAAAAGTGACCGAAGCGGAAACTGTACAATCAAAGGTAAAGTATTGCTGTAACTGCGGTGGTAAGATTATGCGACAGACTACATTGGATGAGTTCTTTGACATGACTCCTCCATCACAGAAGCGATTGACGGATTACGAGATGACTGAAAGCGTGGGCTTTGGTAACACCCCACGTAGATACAGGGGGATGATTTGATGCCTCGCCCTTGCTCTAAGCGTGGCTGTGGCTTACCTGCACATCGTGGCTTCCGCTTCTGTGCAGGTCCAAGATGTTCTGAACTTTACAAGAGAAAAAAGGGTGAAGAGGAATGAGTACAATAGAAGACAAAGTATGTGAGAAGATTCAAGGTCGAGCCGAAGTTGGTTTGAAGAAGTATGGCGTGAGCATGGCTGATGAAGTTCTGTCGCTACGTGAGTGGCTCATCCACCTTCAAGAAGAGTTGATGGATGCGGCTGTGTACGTTGAAAAATTGATAGGAGAGGTGACCGATGAGATGGAATCCAAACGGTGATGATTCACGCCAATCCATTGAGGAGTACGGTGCGGAAACAGGCCATAGAGAAGAAATGCTGTGGCATCAAAACAGCACATACGCTTGGAATCCAAACCTGCAAGACGGTAGTATCTTGAGAGTCACGAAGTCAAGCATGGGTACATTCAGTTGGTGTCGCCAACAATACTACCTTGAGAAGTTCAAGGGACTGCGAGGCGAGAGCCGATATTATCACACTCGTGGATTGAACATACACGACATGATGGAATGGTTTTGGGAGAACATATCAAAGGAGCAAGAGCAAGCGGTCTTGAACCTCGCTGAATCAGACATCGAAGCAGGGCGTACGCTACTCCACAGTTACATTCCACAACCTCCCGAACCGTATGAGTACGGTGAGGAAGAACAGATTCGACAATGGGTTGATTGGCAATACAATCGACTCATTATTACACAAGGTAAGAAGTGGCGACCTGCGGGTGTTGAGGCAAACGTACACGCCAACCGCTTTGTGGTTGTAGATGATACACCTGTGAAAGTACACTTATCAGGATTCATTGATACACTGTTTCCAAGTGAGTCTGATGGCTATGCTCTTATGGAGTTGAAGAGTGGTAAATACAACAAGAGTAAACCTACGAACATGCGTAAGGAGATGGCTTTCTACAAGATGATGCTTGACCACAGTCCACACCATGAGTTTCTTCCTATCACCCATTGGGGATGGGAGTTTCCGGGTGGGGGTATCGAGGGCGGTACTGGTGCGGCTATTCACTACGAATCAGCAACAAACAAGACAGGAAGCAATGCAGTCAAGAGCGTCGAGCGTACACTGGAAAAGATGGTGCGAGCGCACATTGCTATGGAGTTCCCACCTGACCCATACTTGGGTAGGCTCAAAAAAGATGTACCCCTTGAAGAACAGAAACTCAAGTGTAACTGGTGCGACTACAAGGAACACTGTGAATTTTGGTCAGTAACAGATGAATATTTAGACAAGATAATGGAGGACGAACAATGAAAGAAGCGGCAATAGCAATAGAAAAATACCTATCGGAGAAAGTGGATGAAGAACATGTTGTACACATAGTAGTACAAAAGACGGGCAACTTACCAAAACGAGTTCCTTTCACATGTAATGTATACAGACAGACAACGCTTGACAAATTCATGGATGAAGAAACAGGCTACCCTGATTATGTTGGTCCGTATCACGTACACTTCACTGTTCACGCTCGATTCATGCAAGCGGAAAAAATCATTGACACGATGAATATGTTGGCTGAACACCTTGAAGGTTTGCTGTATCTCAAGCGGTGATTGTATGCCCTTTGTACCGATAGACTTCCCTCGTGAGGTCTTAGAACTCCCTGCCAACGGCATGAAGGGTTGGCGACGTATCGTACGCAATGCTGATGAGTTGCAACAGTACTGGAAAGGGAAGAACGGTTCAGGTAATGTATACTTCACAGCGTACGGCTACAGCGAAACACAAGCACCGAAGCATCATCGAGTCGATTACAATACTCCAAAGATACATCACTTCGTGATGGACTTCGATTGCAAAGACTTCAAGAATCGTGGTGCGGAGGTACACTTTGAAGTGCCTCAAGAAGAGGTACGTCGCCTTCACCAATACTTGAAAGGTAAGAACATTGAACACTTTGTATGGTTTAGTGGTGGTGGTTTTCACGTATGGATTCCGTTTGATGAATCAATAAATCCGACAAGCGGTTCTGAACTTTCAAGGGTAAAGTATTCAGGTGCAATGCTATTGAATCAGTGGGAGAAAGACATCGGTGGACTGCGGTGCAATGACCCAACAGTGGCATTTGATACCAGTGGTATGATTCGCATTCCCAACTCGTATAATGCAAGACGAGATTGTTGGTCGATACCACTATCGAGTGAAGACCTGATGACCCTCTCGTATGATGACTTACAGGACAAAGCAATGAATGCACACGAAGGTTACATCAGTATGGGTGGTACGCCATTGGAGTTCAAGATAGTTGAAAATCAACTGATGACAATGAACGACATCAAGCCTGTTGATTTACCAACCATATCCTATGACGACATTCACATTCTTCCTTGCTTGGCACAGGCGGCTATGGGTGGAGGCAACCCTACCGACCGAGCAAGATACCACTTTGTATCGTATCTTGCCGACCGCTTTCGTATGTTCTTCCCTGCGTGGAAGGTCAAAGAAGAGGATAGGATGAAGCACGTCGAGCCTATTGTAAGTATATGCTCACAACAAAATTGGGTAGACTTTGACCGTGATTATACGACAATGCGTGTGTCGCATATCGTCAAAGCGGGTCACACTCATGCTACCTGCGCTTCGCTATACAACGAAGGATTATGCGTCGGTAAGTGTAATTACTATGATGGGACGGGCGGTTTGTGATGCCGTCTTTACCCTGCTGTGTTTGTGGTGGTAACAGGGGTACTGTACCACCAAGTCGATATTTTGAAGGCTATGTAAGAATATGTTCATCGTGTAAAGGTAAGCCCGAAGTACAGAAAGAATACTATTGTAAATCTTTAACGGCTAAGGGAAAGCCATGTAGACAATTCCGTTTACAGCACAGCATTTTTTGTCAAAGTCACATCAATTATCACACACTCATGGAGGAAGAATGATGGCTAAACCTGATTTAATTATTGACAGCAATGAACGAGGAACACTGTGCGAGTCCGTAGAACGACGTGCCGAGAAAGCAGGTATGACTGTTGCACGTCAAGTGTTGGTGGTTGGTGACTACCAATTAGGCGGGGCGTGTGTTGAAGCCAAGAGCATCAGCGACTTGTTTCAGTCATCACACAACGGTCACCTATGGCGACAACTGGATAACATGGATGCCAATTACGAAAGGTTCTTCCTTCTCGTACACGGTTCTATAGAAAAACACGTAAGCATAATGAAGAACAAGGGGAGTAAGAATGTCACATACTCACGAGTTCAAAGCGAATTGATTGGCACTATCGCACGCATTATGTCTGATTTCAACTGCCAAGTATTTTACACTCCACACGTTAGTGAAGCGGCTATGTTTGTCGTTAAACTACACGACAAGTTGCACAAACCTGCGAGTAAGCATGGTGCTCAAGCAGTACGTCGTGTAGCGTCCAACGACATACGCATGGACGTGCTGATGGCTATACCCTCCGTAGGACGAGAGATTGCTGAACGCTTGCTTGACAAGTGCGGTAGTATCGAGGAGATGGCTTTCCCTGAATCATTGAAGCAGGTGAAAGGACTTGGCGAAGCACGACGTAAATTACTGATGAAAGTATTAACGAGTGAAGAAGAAGTAAGACAAGAGCGTAAAGTCCGTCGTTGATTTATAAACTGGCAAAGAGAAAGAAGGTGTGGAATTATGACAGAAGCAAGCAAATACAAAGCAGTACAAAAGTTCCCGATTCTTGATGCATACTTGCATCACTTTTCGAGAACATCAATGAACAACGAGATACCGGGGTTACTGTCCTTTTTCTATATACAAGGCCAATTGGCACTACCGTACATTCGTATACCGACAGGTGACACGCACCTTGACCCTCGTGTACACGTCTTTTGGATTCAACCATCGAGAACGGGTAAGTCGATTGCGTGGAACTTCATCGGTGACATCATGGAGAATGTTGATTTACCAACCGAGTTGTTTGCTTCGGGTACAGACGCAGGTTTGATTGGTTCAACGAATGTCGTCATGGATGAGAACGGTAAGCCAACAAGTGAGGTTGAAACAGTCGAAGGGCTTCTTGCAGGGCGCAAGGGTATCAACTTTGATGAAGGTTCTATTCTTCTTACTCCAAACAAGCACAGTCAAGAAACTGTTCTGTATCTACAGACAGCCTGTAACCCTGTGGGTAGCGGAAACAACGTGCTCGTGAAACACATGAAGGGCAACAAGATTGAGTGTCCTTCAATGGTGTCGCTATGGATTACAACGTACCCACCAAAGGGTGTTAAGGAGTATGTCTT
>Ga0181414_1000002_pt1 | contig 82910 bp, 105 predicted proteins | sample 37SPOviralmetaG_FD_130139 | JGI IMG/M metagenome (GOLD analysis project Ga0181414, IMG submission 130139) | Marine viral communities from the oligotrophic San Pedro Time Series (SPOT) site, San Pedro Channel, CA, USA - 37 SPOT_SRF_2012-11-28 | ecosystem: Environmental > Aquatic > Marine >... | reverse complement strand
TGGATATCTATGCTGATGAACGTCAAAATCAATAAAGCCAACTTTTAAATCTCCAATTGCTTGTTTTTTAGCGCTATCAGAAAGTTTAGAAACAACAACATCATTGATGTATAATTTTTCTGTTATACCATCTATAGTTCCAGTATAATAATACTCTCCTTCTTTTAGGTCTCCATATTCTGTTGATGGGTGACCTGTAAAGTTTATCATTGAAATGCTTTTTTGAATCGAGTCTGCAAAAATAGAAAGAACACCATCTAATTGATACTGATTTTCTGCTAAAACAACTGCTTTAATTGTCATTTGAGTTTCATCTTCACCTCCAAATGCAAAAGGTACATTTTGGGTTATTTCGTTATTAAGAAAAATTGCTGGAGTTGCTTGATCATAAGGTTTAATTCCTGTTTCAGAATCAGAATACCTACTATTGTTTACAAATTTACTTTCTAATATTAAATCTTCTTCAGTATCATTTGTTAAATAAATATTAAAATCTTTAACAGCAAAAGTTCCTGTTATCGTTTCATTTGTATTAAATTGACTTCCAGTTTCTATGATTCTTCCATTTTCAAAATCAAAAATAATTTTGTCACTTCTTCCACTGCCCATGAAGCTTGTAGGTATTATGGGGGCAACATCTCCAGCAACCGATGAGTCTGTTACCCATTGTTTGTAAGGGCTCGCATAAACTTTATGGTGACTTGGTAACCTACTATCGTCAAAGTAATGCAACGTACCTGTTTTATTTGAATAAGCTTGCCCTTCCGTTAGTAATTCATGATCGAACCATAAGAGAAAACTTGTCATTACTTGATGTTGATATTGTGGTTTCATATTTTAATATTAGAAAATTCTATTTCGTATCTTTTGATCAAATCAGAAATATACTTAGTGTTTTTAAACTTTACACCTTTTTTGCGCACTTTTTTCGGTGATTGTATTCCTAATCCAGATCTACTATTTTTACTAACCTTTAAATAGTAGCCTAATCCAGATATACCAGATTCAATTCCTCTAGCCCAGCTTCTACCTGCAGCCCAAGGCATGGGTGTAGCATCAAATATATCTCTTGCCGTAGGTAATTCTACTTTAAATTTTATTGTTCTTATTCCTGTACCCTCGAATCTAAAATTTGTAGACTGAAGTAAATTTTCAATTGATTTTGTAGGATCATCTCCAGCATTAAACCCTATAAAGGAGAATAAATTTGTAATTCCGCCTAATGTACCGCTACTGTTTTTCGCATCAATGCCATCCTTTATTTCTACTGTAACTGGATGAGAAAGAAATTCTTTTATCATTTTGCTTTTTATAACTTCAAATGATCTAGAAAATTCCAGCCTAACTTGAGATTTAGCTTCTTTGGCTAATTGTCTATCTAGTTCTGCTCTAGCTTGTTGCGCAAAAGACATTATTCATCTAAGGGTTTTAGGTAGAAATGTACGTACTGAGGTCCAAATATACCAGTTGGATTACCTTTACTGTTGATTTCGTATTTTCTTCCTTCAAACTCACATCTTTTTGCTTCTTTCAGAATTGCAGAATCAGCTAACGAAACGGTAATTTTTACTGAACCATCGATTAAATCGATGTCTAATTGTGAATCTATTGAACCGTCTGATAAAGTTGAGTCTTTAGCATCAATATATTTTATTCTGGCTTTTATAGTATGGCTAACCACAGTACGACTAACGCTAGTAGTGCCTCCTCCAGTTTTGCCATATATTCCATTGTATTCTGAGCTTGCTGCTATCAAAACTCTTTCACCTTCTTCGAAAACTGTTATGTTTCTAGCGAATGTTTCATGTATATCATCAATGATAGCTTTGATGGTATTTTTTTGTGTATCTGATATTAATGATGTTGGCATGTATATTTTTACACTTTTTGTGTAAAGATTACTAGGAATAAGGTATGGATGCACAAGATTTTTTAAATGATCGTTCGGATCATCACATTAGGTTTCTTTTTAAATCGTTTCTAAGTATGATGGAAGATTTAAAGAAACACCACGAAATCAACTTCGAAAAGTTGTATGACGCTATCCCAGAGGAGCATCACAATTTAATATCGATGGCTGATTATTTAGACGAAGACTATTATAATAACTATAGAAAAAAGATACTTGATATTGGAAATTCTGTTTTGCGAGATTATAATAGTGAGTTAGAAGGTCTAACTGTAGAATTCAGATTTAAAAAATAATATGGAAAAAGGTAACATTTACTCATTTAAGGTTAATAAAAAAATTAAGAAAAAAGTCGAAACCACTAAAAAAAATAAAGATGGTGAAGATGAAATTATAATTACAAACAAAACTGTAAAGACTCCAGTTGAATTTGTTATAAAGAGACCTAGTAGAAGAATAGCTGAAGAAGCTGAAATTCATTACGCCGTAGAACTTAGTAAAGCAATTAAGTTAGGTTTACTAACAAAAGCAATGCTTGTAAAAAAATACTCCGATAACGGAGGAGCTTTAACAGAAGAAGAGACAAAAGAATTAATGCGCTCTTTAAAGAAGATTCATGATTTAGAAAATAAACTCATGCACGAAAAGGCATCTGGAAATTCAGATACGTCAGAATTAGAGTCTGAAATTCTAAAACTTAAAAAAGATTTAATAGAACTAGAGTCATCAGTGCAGGGAGTTTATCAACATACAGCAGACGCTAGAGCAGAAAGACAAACTTTGTTATGGTATGCAGTAAACTTAACTTCTTGCAAGAATAAAGATGGAGATTTTGAACCATATTTTGAAGGTATGGATTATGATCAAAGATTAGAAGATTTGTATGAAAAAGATGAATCAGAAGACGAGTATCATACAGAAACTTTAGGAATCATTTTAAAGACTATTGGTTATTGGTTTTATTCTCAAGGAGCTTCCGAGGAAGATATTAAAAAATTCATTCAATCTCAAGAAAAACTAGAAAAAGAAGAAGGCTTAAAAGATGCCCATACAGGATGATGAATATCTTGCTGATTTAATATCAGAAATTTTTGATGAAGTATCTGAAGTAGAAAGTTCCTTTGGGACTATACATCTTAAGCATTTTAAGCAACTTGAAATGCGTAGAATATTTTCTAAAACAAACAAGTATATTTCTGAAGCTGAAAAAAAAGGAGTAAGAAAAGAAAAAGAAGTTTTAGAAGATTTGATTAAAGATGATATTTGGTCCGAAGATCTAGAAAAAGAAATGGAGCAGAAAAGAATTAAAGCCCAAGAGATTCAAGATTCTATATCCTCTATAAAATTACCATCTAAAAAAAATCTAGAGGCAGAAAGAATAAAAAAACTACAGGGTGAAATAGGTTTCATGCTGAAAGAAAAATTATCCTTAATGGGTATAACTGCAGAAATATATGCAGAAAGAAAAATACAAAAAGATTTTTTTAATTCAATAGCTTTTTTAGATAAAGAATGCACAAAATGCGTTAGTGATTCTATAGACTCTTTAGATTTTGTTGGTCAACAAGAGGTTCAAGATATACAGCAAAATTTTTTTAAGAAATTTGATGATAGAAATATATCAAAATCTGTTTTATCACCATTTTTTACCCCGTACCTTCCTTATTCTGAAAATATTTTAGATTTATTTGGGAAACCAATGAAAGATTTAACGACATTTCAAATAAGAATGGTAACTTATGGAAGATCTTTTTTAAATATATTTAAAAACTGCACAAAAGATATACCTAATCACGTAGCAAAAGATCCAGAATTGTTAATGAGTTTTTATGAAGCTTCCAAAAACGAAAGTAATAAGGGTGCTGGATCAACTGGCTCTGGGGGAACAACATACTTTGGCGCAACAAAAGACGATTTGACAGCATTATCTTCTGAGGACGAAAAAGTTGTGAGTTTAAACAAGGAGTTGAAAAAAGAAGGAGGTAAATTAGATATGAAACAAATGATGAAATTGCACGGTATTTAAGTGTAATAATCATATATGGCAGTTAAGGTACCAGTAATACTCAACCCAGTTGACACAAGGAAAGTAGACGCAGCGATTGCAAGAATACAATCCGCAGCAAAGGGTGTCGATTTCGGCGGTGGAGCTAGGTCGCTTAACAAATTATCTAGACCATTGGGTAAAATAACTGGTCAAGCTGATGAGTTTCAAAAATCACTAGAAGCTTCCAATGCTCGTGTTTTAGCTTTTGGAGCTTCTGTTGTAGTTATCAATAAGTTGTCTCAAGCTTTTGGAGCACTTGTAACTAACACTGTGAAAGTTGAAGCTAGTTTTGCCAAAATAAACGTAATCCTTGGTGGGACAAGACAAGAAATTGAAAAATTTGGGGATGGAATTTTTAGAGTTGCTCAAAAAACAGCAACTTCTTTTGACGAAGTAGCAGAGGGCGCTTTAGAATTAGCTCGTCAAGGTCTTTCAGTTCAAGAAACATTATCGAGAGTAGAAACTGCCTTAAAATTAGTACGTGTTGCTGGAGTTGACTCAAAAGAAGCAGTAGCTGGTTTAACTGCAGCGGTAAAAGGTTTTGCTGGTAGTGGTTTAACTGTAGCTACGATAGCTGACAAGTTGGCTGAGGTTGATACCAAGTTTGCTGTTTCTACTGAAGATTTAATTAATGGACTTGAGAGAGCTTCCGCATCAGCTCGTGTGGCTGGAGTTTCTTTTGATGAATTATTGAGCGTTGTAACAACAGTACAAGAAAGAACTCAACGTGGCGGTGCTGTTATTGGTAATGCGTTTAAAACAATTTTTGCTAGACTTTCAAGACAGGATACATTAAACACTTTAAAAAGATTAGGTATTTCTATAGAAGATCAACAAGGAAACTTAAGAGGTGCAATTCCTTTATTTCAAGAATTGGCTGTTAAATTAGACGCTATAGGAATCAGAAGTAAGGAGGCCGCCAAAGTTATTCAGAGTGTCGCTGGAGTTAGGCAAAGAGACATATTAATTGCTTTGATGGAAGACATGACAGCCTCCCAAAGTCAATTTAAAAATGCTGTTAATGTTTCAGCTGGAGCTGTCGGTGCTTTAGATAGAAAAAATGCAGTCTTAAATGATACTTTAGAAGCTATGATTAACAACTTAGTTGTTGGTGGTCAAAAATTAGCAGCAGTATTGGGGGAGACTGGATTTACTGATGCAGCAAAAAATTTATTAAAACTATTTTCTTCTATTGTAAATTCAATTACCGATTTGTTGCAAGGAGATGGTATTGGGTCTAAGTTTGCAAAAGGATTTGTAAAAGGTGTTGGTGCGATATTAACTGGACCTGGTGTTGCTTTAGTTGGGGCTATATTTATAAAATTATTTACAGACTTAGCAAAATTTGGTGTTCAGTCTTTAAAATCATTGCTAGGTATAAATTCTGCAACACAACAACAAAAAGCCTTACAGCAATCTGTACTTCAAACACTTTTACAAAACGAAGCTCTTCAAAGAGAGTTGATTAGATTAGAAGGCAATAAAACCGCTCAAGAACAAGTTTTATTAAGAGTTTACAACGAACAAGCGAATGCGATGGCTAGGATTGCAGCCATATCTCAAAAAGTTTCTCCAGCTATTTTTGCTGCTGGATTTAGAGGAGGTGCTGGTGGTGTTGGAAGAACTGGCAGGGGAGCCGATGGCTTCGTTGCTGCAGAGCAGAGAGACGTCTCTAGAGGAGTTGGAGGTGCATCTCCTAGCTCAAAAGTTGTATCTATTCCTAATTTTAATTTTGGAGGCGGTAAAAAGGGAACAATGATCGCTAATACTAGTGAATATTTTGTTCCTAACTTTGGCGGAGGAGACGCTATATTTAACAAAAATCAAGCTTCTGGCGGATTACCTGCTGGAGCTATGAAATTAAGAGCTGCAAAAGGTTATAAGGGAACAGGAACTTCGAAAAGTCCTATTTTTGACGATAGATTTGCAATGATAACGCCTGCTTCAAACGCGGGTAATATGGGAACAGGAAAGTCTGCTTCTGGTAAATCTTATTCTTTCCCTTTATTTGGATTTAATCAAGCAGGAAAAAGTTCAGCCAAAGCTAAAAACGATAACGCTTTAAAATCAAATGTAGAAAAATTTGGTGTTGGTTTAGCGAGACAGCAATCAAAGGTAATTTCTGGAGGTTCTCCAGTATCTGGAAAAATATCAAAATTAGGAAATGCTGGATCTGTGGCTTCACTGGCAGGTGTTATTTTTGAAGCTGCGGTTTCTGGATTGTTAAAAAGCCCTCAATATGACATGGGCCAAACATCTACTTTTGATTTTGTTGGAACGAAAGCTAGAAGAAATATATCAGAACTATATCCATCGATTTCACCTAATGCTAGATTTATAGAAGCCAAGATAGGAGGCAATACTAAAATATTTAACAGCATGGCGAATAAAATGGAAAAATATGGCGCTGGAAACAAAAGCATATCCAAATTCGCTAGAGGGGAGTTGATGGGAGGTAAAATCAAACAACCTCCAGGTAGATTTAAAGGAGGGCTTAGAGGAGCTGTAAATTTAGAATTTAACAGAAGAGGAGCTAATGGCTATATAGCAAGAGGAGCAGCAGGTTCGTTTAGTATGTTGGATAGTGGAAAAACATTACATGGTGGAGCGGCTACTGCTAAAGCAAGAAGTATGGGCTTTAATACAGCAACAAATCGCGCGCCTAGTTCTTCAAGCGCACCCTCAAAATCTGCAGCAAGTAACATGAGTGGAGGCGGAGCTTTCGCAGCGATAATGGCCGTTCAAACAGTAGCTTATGGAGTTTCCGCTGCACTTACTGAAGTTGAAGGACCCGCTCAAAATGTAGCTCAAGGTTTGACATCAATGCTTAATGGTTTAATGAGTGCTGCTTTTGTAATGATGGCATTTACTGGGCCAGTTGGTATAGCGGTTGGTGTATTAGTAGGTTTAACTGGTGCCGCAGATGGGTTAATGAAGACATTTAACAACGGTAAGGGAATTGTGGCTACTTTATTTGGAAACGTAAGTGATTTAAATAAACAAATAAAAATAAACACAAGTTTAACTGAATCATTAAGAGGAGGTGATTTAGCTCAGTTCTCGCAACAATATGAATTACAGATGTTGGGTGAGCAAATTTCATCTGCCGAGAATGTATCAGCAAAAACTGGAGGTCAAATAGCATTAGGAAGAACAAAAGGATTTGATATACCTTCTTTCGCTGAATTGCAAAAAAATATAACAAGAACACTTGCTGTTGGGACAATAGACGATAACAAGGTTGCGCAACAAATAATGTTCGGATCTGCAGGTGGGCCTGGTATGATGCCATCGTCGTTAGTTAAATCTAATGTTACAAGAACAAAAGAAGAAGTAATATCAATAACAGAAAAGGATTTAGAACCATTTCTTAAAATAATTGAAGCTTTACCTTCTGTTCAACAAATTTTTGAACAATATGCTACACAAAATATTAGATCAGACGAAAACAAATCTACCGAATTTAAAACAAAAATAACTAACGAGATAAACCAGGTGTTAACAGATGGTTTATCTGCTGCAGCGAAGGCTTTTGCAACAGATGGTATTACTAAAGAAGAAAAAACAAAAATACAATCAAACATGCTTAAGGGCATCAATACGTTTGCTAAAGATATAGGTAGTCCAGGTTCAATAGCTTCAGTACCTGTTATGGGTAAACAAAGTGATTTACAACAAATAATGGCAGGCGCAAGAGAGTCTATGAAAGAGATGAGAAAAGACTCTGAATTAATAATGGAAAATTTAGGAAAATCGTTACCAGCTCAACTTTCTGATGGATTAACAGATGCATTCATGCAGGCGCTAGATGGGAGTAAAGACTTGGGGGATTCCCTTAAAAGTATAGCAAATGATTTCTTGCAAACAATTCAAAAAGCATTTATTCAAAGAGCCGCAAATAATCTTACAGATACTATATTAAATTCTGCCTTTGGCGCGCTTGGTGGAGGTGATGGAGGCGTAAACACAGCAAATTTAGGCGGATTTATTCCAAGAAGATATTCAGTAGGTGGTGCGGTTTCTGGAGGTGGAGGTATGATAGATGATGTCCCAGCACTTCTAACAGGAGGTGAGTTTGTCATGAGAAGATCTGCTGTCGAAAAATATGGAAGAGGCACAATGGAAAAAATAAATAGTGGGTCTGTAAGTTCTGGTTCTTCAGTAAGTTCAAGTAGTTCTAGTGGCGGAGTTCAAAACAATATAAATCTTTCATTTAATATATCATCAAGTGGTGGAGGAGATGGTGGCGAATCATCTACTAGAACATCTGGTAAAGGAGATTCAGAAACTAATTTCACAAAAAGAATAAGGCAAGCTGTTGTAACTATTGTTGGTGAAGAATCTAGACCAGGTGGAGGATTGTATACTCGATGAAGGATTTAGCTTTATATAATAGAGATGCAAGCCACAGTCCAGTAATATTTACTGATACTCTGATTCCAGAATATGGGACAATGGTGACTTTTAATTTTGAAGGGAATGATGTATATACTGCGGACTATTATAGGAGAAGAGTTAATAAAAACTTAAACAATTTTAACATAGATTTTAGTTTAAATTTCACAAATAGAAGCGAAAGAGAGGCAAACGCTTTTTTAGGGATAATTGAATCAATAAGTACGGGCATCAGTACTGGCCTTAATGAAGGTCCTCTATTTAGTGGAGAGCAAAAATACCTTTTAAATTTCACAGATGGATACAGGCCTTCGGGTGATGGTTTAGGGCCACCTGGAACTGCATCTATAAAATTTCCAACTGGAATATATAAACAATTTTCTGGTCTTTCTGTTATGAACTATGATATAAGAGAGCACGAAGGCTTGTTTGATTTTAATTTAAATTTAAAAAGCAACAGGGAAGTTCCTTTTACTAATTGGTCTGGGTCTTCTATATTATCTGAGGTAGGAAATTCAGTAGTACCATCTCAGTTAGCTCCAACTTGGTTATTTAGTGCTTTTGGATTGCAGGTCAAATTTCCTAAAAGGTTTGATATCGTACATTGGACAGGAAAATTGTATAATGAAGATTTAGAAGACGAAAATGAATTTAATAATTTTTGGTATGCTCGTAGAGATTATGCAGCAGGAACTTCTTTTGCTCAAAATGACATTGATGATAGTCCAACTGCACATCCCTTTGCTACTGACACTAATCCAGAAACTATGTCTGGATTACTTTGGAGCCAGGATTTTTCTACTATATTTACTCCAGACGATCAAGTGACTTTTTCACAAAGTGACAAGATGAATAATCTTAAATTTGCCAATTCTATTTTAGAGAGTCAAAACTTAGACAGTAATAAAAATATTTTAGAAGATTTTAATTTAAATTTCTCAAATAGATCAGACAAAGAAACTATAGCATTGATACATTTTTTAGAAAAAAAGGGGAACAAACAACCTTTTAAAATAAATTTACCGCAACTATATAAGAAGGATAAATATTTTGTAGTAAACTCTTTCATTCATGAATTTGTATACAAAAACAACAACAGAATATCTGTTAACTTAAAAGAAGTTGTACAGTATAGAAATTTTATACACGATAGGTCTGAGTTAAGATTAATTACGGAAGACGGTAATGTGTTAATAACAGAACGTTGGACTGGGCAATATACCTTGCCAGAGGGAAACCCAGGAACAATAGATATTATTCATAAGTCTGATAAAATAAGTTTAGAAAGAGATTTACCTGTTAGAGAGCCTTCTGGTATTCAGTTTAATGAAAATTTTGAAAAAACAACGACTGGAAATTTGGCTTTTGAATTAAAGTGGACTAATCTTAGTAAAACTGGAGAAGACGGTAGAAGATTCCCTTTTCAGACCGATGGAGGGCCAGATCTTGATTTATATGTTATTGATCCCTCTGGGAACTATCATAATGTTAATACTTTATCAACTTTTGATTTTCACCCTGGTAGAGGTTTTGATGATATTGGTTTGTATCAATCTGGTGTAGCTTCGGGCACATTTCAAAGAGGAACTGAAACTTTGTTTTATCAAAATCAACCACCTAGTGGAACTTATACTTTTTATCCTGTTTTATGGAATAAAATTGGGTGGGAAAATGTTTTTGATGAAAAACAACTTGAAGTAGGGCAAGACGGCAGTAATCAAACTTATCAATATTGGTCTACCTTTGCTGTGGGAACGGATTCATTTCTAGGTAACACAAACATTATTAGTAGATATAGTGGAGTCGAATATGTTTTAAGCGTAAAAACTGGAAATTTTTTAGTAAGCAGTCATACTGGTTATTTTGATCTCTGGGGAAATACGTCCAATTTCCAAAGAGACGCAGATATATTTCCACAATACGCAGATGTAGACACAACTGGAAAGATTTTTTATTACACTTATTAAAATGAGACAAAATAGACCAACAGTACAATATCAAGATGTAGCTTTGTTTAAAAGCAATACAGGCGCTTATGTGTCTGGTTCTAATGCTGGAGATAATTTAAAGTTTATACAAAAAGTTCAAGGTATAAATTTTTCAATAGATGTAGGGTCTGAAACAACTCAGTCTATTTCAAGTCAAAGATCTATTTTGAATCAAAAAATAAAATCGCCAGATGTTAATTTAACAGTAAATACGATTGAAGATTTTGGCGATATGTGGAAAACCTTTTTAGACGCTAGAATGTTTGAAAAAAAACACATTGATGCAGATTGTAATTTTTATGTTTTGTTAAATAATAAATTGGGAACCGAATTAACGCCAAGCGTATCAGCTTATACTAATAAAATTGCTTTTAACAAATTCAAAGACATAACAGGCTTAGATATGATAGGTTTTGGAAATATGTTTTTAACAAATATTTCAATGTCTCAATCTGTTAATGGTTTACTAACCTCACAATATAGTTTTGTTGGCTCTAATCTTGAAGCTCAAAATCCCATACAGGTTAATACTGATATAACCGATAGTGAGAATTTAGTATATTTTCATGACTTTGAAGATCTTACTGTTAGTGCTAGTACTATACATAATAACGACAATGTTAATGGAGTCATTAACGGAACAGAAGGAACTGGTTATTTACTAGCCTCGGAATTTGCAGGCGGTAAACTTTTTATAAGCGATGTAGATGGTGATAAAGCACTTGAAATAAATGATGCGGGAGATCTTTTTTCGATAGGTTTGAGTGGATTTAGTGGTGGCGGAGTTTATATGGTTAGTGGAACATATTCGATTACGGGCACACAAAACTTAGCTGAAAAAGTAACTGGATTTAGTATCACGCCTTATGGTGGTGGTAGTGATAATATTTTTATTGATGGAAATAATCCAGTAGGTGGAGGTGGAGATACTGATCAAAATTTATCTGGAAAATATTCTGGAACTCCTGGAGAGACTCATAGTGTTAAATATCAAAGTATGGCTTTTGATGCCCCTACTCATGATTTACAATTCGCTGTATTTACTACTGATGGAGTAACTCCAACTTCAGCCCAATTAAAAACTGGATTTCAATCTTATTGGTATTTTGCAGACAGTGATTTCGACCCTACTCAATATTCTTTAGACAGGGCTACTCACCCTTGGTTGTGTCGATGGGGAAGTACAAATGCTCCAACAAATGAAAGTTTTCCTAATTTAGTTGCTAATATAAGTGGCTTTGCTTTTACTGGATTTACTGGAGACATTGGTAGCTTCGCTCATTCGCATTTTTGCAGTCAATCTCCTATTAATTTCAATATAAATACCATTATGACATCATCGCCTCGTCGAGATATTAATGAAAGTGGTACAAGATTTAATTATACACCTATGTTTTATAGTGGTGCTCAAACTGGAGTGTTGCCATTTAGTGGTAGTGGTTTTGTTGGCGATGATGAAAGAATACTTTTTCACAGATCTAGTTCGGCAAGTATAACTGTTGGAAATAACGCAGTTTCCAATGAAATTCCAAATAGTTCAAAAACTCGTGGGTCTGTTTTTATTCATGACTTATCTGTGAAGAAAATGTCTGATATTAGATTTGACACACCAGCTATAGATATTACAGGAAGTAATCAGCTAAAAAACACAACTGGAATATTTGATAAATATCCAACAAATTACGAAGTTTACAACTCTGGTGAAATTTACACGGCTAGAAATACTTCCTTAACAATCAGAGGTAGAGGTAATGATACGGGAGTATTTTTTGTAAAGCCAGATTTAATTCAAAGTTTTGACATAAATATACCTGTGGGAAGACAGAAGATAGGAGGAATAGGAAAAACGTACCCTGTAGATAGAAAAAGCATTTTACCAACAAGAGGTAATTTAACGGTAAATACAAAGGTTTCGGATATACATAATGAAGGGGTTAATAGCTCCACTAATCAATATGTCACACAGGGAGAAAATTATGATTTAAATATAACTTTTAACAATGACTGGAACAAGGTTATTTCCAATGCTGTTTTAGAGTCTGTTAATTTGAGTTCATCAATAGGAAATCAAGCAGGGTCTGAAATGCAGTTTTCTTTTGATATTACAGACGTCTCTATACCTTCTGGATTAAATCCAATTAGCACAAGTGGTATTTCTCATGGATACTCACTTAGGAAGGTAAATCCTTTTTATAATGGGCCAGCAATGAAAGTAAGAACAGATTTAGGTATAGAAGCTAATGTGTTCTATGATGTAAGTGGTAAAATTAGTGATGATTCTAGAATTGAACAAGAGCCACGTTCTGAAATAAATAAATTTAGTCAGTTATATCCTGTTTCGACAGCAATACAAGTTGAAACGTGGTATGATCAATTTGGTGGTGTTAATTTAATAACAACAGGAATAGATCCACTTTATTTCCCAATATTACATAGCGGAGGTTCATTTATGCAAAGTGGTATAAGTTTTGATACAGCAAGACACGGCGGACAACCAGATTCAACTGGCACATATATGAAGTTTTCGGAAAATATACAAACAAAAGAACAGAACTATGCTATTAGAATTATTAACCAAAGTCAATCAACTAATGATGTCAATACAATTTTAGGGCAGTTAAATCAAGAATCTTCTTCTTATATATTTTTCTCTCACGACAGAAGTGCTTATCAAATATCAGCAGATGGAAATGTGGGAAAAAGAGAAACTGGGCGTTATTACATAAATGGGCTGGAATGCTCGCAAGACGGAACAAATAGTGGGCATTATGATGCTAATTTCTTTTTTTCAACAGGAACTCTACAAATGCACCTTAACTCTTATAAACAAGACAGTGTACAGGGTTTCGATGCATTAGGTGCGGCAAAGATAAATAATTCCCAAAGATATTTTGGCAGGTTTGCGATATCAGAACTATTGATGAGTTCTGGTAATTTTTTTACAGAAAAAGAAGACAATCAAAATATAGCCGACTTGGGTAATACAGATCTTACCGAAGCATATAGCATATATGCAAATACCTTAAATTATTGGAATGGAGGTATTCAATAGAGTTTTTTTATAACTCTATATTTATACCAGCTTTATTTGCTTTTTCTTTAGCTTTATTGAATCGCTCTTTTTGTTGATGTGGGTGTAATTTACCATTTGTTTTCTTGTGGTAATCTTTGTAATACGATTCTTTTACTGGGTCTTTACCATCATATCTTTGAGCTCTAGCTTGCGATGCTTCTGCTGCTCTATTTTGTAAATCCCCATAAGTGTCATTTTTTCCAACAGTTGATTGAATAAAGGATTGTTTGTTAAACGGATCAACTTTTGTATCTACAGATACGTTAGGATTGACAAAAACACGCCTCCAGAGGCCTTTCTCTGTTCCATCTATGCCATGATACTCGTGAACCTCAGACATGCTCTGTAGGATCTCTACAACCTCTTCGGTTTCTTTGTTTTCGTATAAGTATAATGGCATAAATTTATTTTAATTTTTTTAAAAAATGACCCCCTATATGTTTTTACACATACAGAGGGCCAAGCCGTTTATTTGACCTCAATTTGAATAGAGTCTTGAACTTCTTTTTTTGGAAGAGTAATTTCAAGTATCCCATCTTCAAGCTTTGAGGAGATTGTTTTTGTATCAACTAAACCACCAAGTGTTACTTTCCTATATAACTGCTCTTTATCATCTTCTTGTTTAAGGAAGATAGATAAATGTTTTTCGGTAGCTTTTAAGGACAAGTCTTTTCTTTTAATACCTGGTAAAATTAGATTAACTTGATACACATCACCCGCAGACTTTACACTGTCAGTTTTAAAACTTCCAAATGAATCATACGAGTCGTTAAATATAGTGTTAAATAATGAATTATACATAGGCTTATTTATTTGCAATTGCTGTGCCAATAATGCTAAATAGCTTCTAGCTCAGTAAGTAAGCGGGTTGCGGTTTTTTCGTAAGAAAATTTGTCCTTTAAGGACTCTCCAGCTGTGTTAATTTGTCCCTTTTTAGAGACAGCTTTGTCCATAGCTTGAGACACAATGTCGCTGTTCCATGTATATATATTTCCTTGATTATAGGCGGAACCTTGAGTAAAAAAATGACCATCATAACAAGGTTCTTTCCCAGATGAATTAATTAAAATTGAATTATCTTCGTTAGCCCAATCTTTGTGGGATGTTTCATTTAAAACAAGACTCCATTTACCAAGACATGTAGCATTAAAAGCTGGAAGATTCCAACCTTCTGCACCGCTAAGTCCAGTTAAATCAATATCAATTGCATTTAAAAAATCATTAACCTCTGAATTTGTCTTAAGATAAGGCAGTACATTAACATTACAATAACCTTTACCTTGGAAAATATTTGAAAGTATATTGTTCATTTCTTCATTGTTTATAAATGGATTAGTAACACAAATACTTAATTGGTATTTTCTATTATTGCCATACTTTGATAACCAAAGCTTTATGATTCGTTCTGTGTGTTTACGTTTTTCAAATTTGCCCATTAAACCAAAATGTATAATTTCTGGGTCAAGATATTTTTTATCTGTTTTATGGAAATCTTCATCAAATCCAATTGGAATATGGTCACAATCAACTCCAAATTTTTTAAATTGATCGGATGCATATTTTGATGAAAAAATAGTTTTTGTTTGGAATTTTGCTAGATTTACTTCAGATTCTGTAGGTTCATCTAATTCATAAAATGTATACAATAATTGTTTTTTTCCGATTCTTGATTGAGAACCATTTAAATGCCATAGTTTAAAGGCAGGTGCATCTGGATCTAAATTTATATTAGCGTTGTTCGCGCTTTCGCTGATCCATTTGCCAAATTCTAAATCAATAGTATCTTTATAGGCAGTAATGTCTAAATTTCCACCTATAGGAAATAAAGAAAGGTTAACACCCTTCCGCCAGAATTGGCGGAGGATGTTATAGGTAACATTCCCGAAGGAAAGTGAATTAATTGGAGCTTCTAAATTCATTTAGAATGGAATATCTTCATCCGCTCCAACTGGCGCAGCTTGCTGCTTTGCCTCACCATCTTGTTTTCCACCAAGAAACTGAACATTGTCAGCCTTAATGTAAATTTTAGAATTTTTCTTACCGTCTTTTTCCCAAATATCTTGGAATAAACGACCCTCTACTAGAACCTTACGCCCCTTCGCTAAGTATTTAGCGCAGTTTTCAGCGGTCTTGTTCCACGTTTCTACATCAATGTAATGAGCTTTATCTTTCTTCACTACATCATTAACGGCTACTACTAACCGTGTCACTTGGTTGTCTCCAACCTTCTTATTGTCTGGATCTCTTGCGAGATTACCCATGATTATTGATTTATTGAACATATTTTTTGATCTCCTTTAAATAGTTATTGTGTATATTTATACATCCTTGAATTGATAAGTCAAGCTTTTTCGCAATTTTTTTCCAAGGTGTTGTTTTATTGCCTTTAGAATAACGCATTTTAAATATCTTTTTAACTCTTGGGTCTTTTGCTTTACTTACAAATTTATATATTTTGTTTAAATTTTCTGTGTTTTCTATTTTACTTATGTCTGGTTGAACGATGAAGTTTTCGTGATCAATTCTATCAGAAGGTTTATCATCATTAAATAAAGAGTTATGTGGAAATTTTTTATTTTTATTATAAATATTTAAACACTTCCATTTTGCTATGTTGCCTACATATGTACTTAGTTTAGCGTTTTTTGATTCATCAAATTTTATAACAGCATCGTATATTGAATAATTTTTTTCATCTAATATATCTTGCCTATGATTACCTTCAATAGATTCTGGCATGTACTTGTTGACCATATCAACATATATACCAGAATGTCTATTGATTAATTCCCTTAGGGAATCGTTATCTTTTTTAGATTTTACTTGATTTATTAAATTTATATCGTCTTCCATTTTTCTATTTTATAATCTGGCATCATTTGTAATAATATATCTGCATGAGCATCACATAATTCAACTTGATCTGGGTGTAAGACTGGCCAAGTATGTTTTATATTTGATAATTCTTGAACAAGTGGATCATTCACCTTCTCTATATCGTTAACATAATCATTGCCCTCTAAAGAAATATGAATTATTTCTGCGTTTAATTTTTCTGCAAAAAATATAGCTTCAAAATCAAATCTAATATCTGGTACAATTGTAAACTTATCTTTATCTCTTTTGTCCATTAATTTTTCAACCCAAACATGGTTTCCGAATTTTTCTTTCATACACTCTCCATAAGAAACAAGAATAGGCCTTATTAGATTCTTTTCTTTCGTATTATCCGAAAAAGCAGAAAATCCAAAATTTTTAATAATTAAATCATCTAAGTCTTCTTTGAGCTGATTAGCTAGTGATATGATTTCTACATCAAGTTCTAATTTTTGCTCAATTATTCTTTTAAAGCTTTTTGCTAATGTGTCTTTTCCAGACCTGGCTATTCCACTAATACCTATCATTATCTAATATCTCTCTTAATGCTTTTGATTCCTTATGCATTCCTATGTCGGAAAGCGTTTCATCCATTCTAATTAGAAAATCTGAATTTTCAAGTCTTTCATCTATTTTCTTTACTCTAATAGCTGCTGAAACATTTGCATCTAATTCCAGTTCAGATATAATCTTCTTTAAAGATACTGAAGCTGCAGTTCTCTCATCTTCTGCTAAGACAACTATACTCCAATCGGAACTGCTGCATAAGTAGAAATTTAAGTCTTCTCCATCTAATTTAATTAACATAAAAATTAATGTATGACACTTCTGAAAGAATGTCAATACTTTTTTTATATATTTTATATAATTTATATATATATAAATACTAATATATATTTCGCTCCCCCTTCGGTCTCGCTCAATATAGAACTTATTATACATCGAAACTTACAAAAATCAAGTAAAAAAAATATTTTTTATTTTTTACCTAAAAAGCTTGACTAATTCAAATCACGGTGTAAATTCTTATTACATATGCTATTCGAGGAACAAGTATCAAGAAAACCAAATCTCTACCCGTGGACGGATGAATTTGTAAACGCCATGCATAATGGCTTCTGGACTGACAAGGAATTTAATTTCCAATCTGACGTGCAGGATTTTAAGGTAAATCTCAATGATCAAGAGAGAGAAATAGTCAAAAGGACTCTATCTGCTATTGGTCAAGTAGAGGTTTCTGTAAAGAAATTTTGGGCAAATCTCGGGAATCATTTACCCCATCCAGGTATTACTGACCTTGGCTATGTAATGGCCAATATTGAGGTTATACATAATAATGCTTATGAGCGCCTTTTGAGTGTTCTAGAGCTAGAGGATGTTTTTGAGGAAAACCTAAAATTACCAATTATTAAGGGTCGTATTGACTACTTAAAAAAATACCTAGAAAAATGCTACAAGGATGACAAAAAACAATATATATATTCTATGATTTTGTTTACTCTTTTTGTAGAAAATGTATCGCTATTTAGCCAGTTCTATATCATTAATTGGTTTAACAGATTCGATAATGTGCTAAAAGATACAGCTCAACAAGTAGCTTATACAAGTCGCGAGGAAAATATTCACGGTCTGGTTGGGACAAAAATTCTCAATACATTAAGAGAAGAATATCCAGAATTATTCAACGCCGACTTACCAGATAGACTTAAGGAAGAAGCTCAATGTGCATTTGAGGCAGAGTCTAATATTATCGATTGGATTATTGGCGATTACGATAGAGAGGGATTAAATGCTGATATATTAAAAGAATTTATAAAAAATAGATTAAATGAATCTTTAGAACAAATTGGCTTTGATAAGGTTTTTGATGTTGACAAAGATAAAATAAACCTTACTATGTGGTTTGATGAAGATGTTTTAGGCAATTCCGCCACTGACTTTTTCTTCAAGCGTCCTGTCGAATATTCTAAAAAAGACAAATCATTTGACGAAGACGATTTATTTTAATATGAAAGATTTTTATTGGTTAAACAAAGATTCTAGAACTTTCCTAAAAAGAGGTTACCTAGAAGAAGGAGAGACTCCAGAAGAAAGAATAAAAGTTATTGCTGACAAAGCACAAAGCCTTTTATCTATTCCTGGGTTTTCTGAAAAGTTTCAAAGCTATATGGCCAAGGGGTGGTATTCTTTATCATCTCCAATTTGGGCTAATTTTGGTAAAGACAGAGGTCTCCCTATTTCTTGCTTTGGTTCCTTTGTGGAAGATAAAATGGAAGAAATATTAAAGAAAAGCACTGAAGTAGGTATGATGACTAAAAACGGTGGAGGCACTTCTGGATATTTTGGAGAGCTTCGAGAAAGAGGTGCCGAAATAAGTAGTGGTGGTAAATCAAATGGCCCAGTTCATTTTCTGGAAATTTTTGAAACGGTGGCAAATGTCGTCTCTCAAAGCAATGTCCGCAGAGGTAGTTTCGCTGCTTATTTACCAGTAGAACATCCAGATATATTAGAATTTTTACAGATAAGAAGTGACGGTAACGCTATTCAAAATCTTTCTATCGGGGTAACCATTAGCGATACATGGATGAAAGAAATGCTTGCTGGAGATAAAGATAAAAGAAAAATTTGGGGATCGATAATCAAAAAAAGATTTGAAAGCGGTTATCCTTACGTCTTCTTTAAAAATGCCATGAACAGAAATGCGCCTCCAGTATATCAAGATAAAGGCTTAGAAATATATGCTAGTAATCTTTGTTCTGAAATAGCTTTGCATTCAAACAAGGATGAGTCTTTTGTTTGTAATCTATCTTCAATGAATTTACTTCATTATGACGACTGGAAAGATACAGACGCACCAGAAATATTAACATATTTTCTAGATGCAGTTATGACAGAATTTATAGATAAATGTAAAAATTTACCATTTATGGAAGCCCCTAGAAACTTTGCTAAAAATCAAAGAGCTTTAGGAATAGGCGTGCTAGGTTGGCATTCTTTATTACAATCAAAATCAATTGCCTTTGAATCTTTTGAAGCTAAATTATTAAATTCAGAAATTCATAAAACAATTCAAGAAAAAACTCAATATGCGACAAAAGAACTCGCTAAAGTTTATGGCGAACCTTCTTTATTAAAAGGATATGGTGTTAGAAATGTAACCACAATGGCTATTGCTCCAACAACTTCAAGCTCTTTTATTTTAGGTCAAGTTTCTCCAAGTATCGAGCCCTTAAATTCTAATTACTTTGTTAAAGACTTAGCTAAAGGAAAATTCACATATAAGAACCCTTATTTGGAGTCTTTATTAGAAGAAAAAGAAAAAAATACTCCACAAATATGGAAATCAATTCTAGTAAAAGGTGGATCAGTACAACATTTAGATTTTTTAACGGATGAAGAAAAAGCTGTATATAAAACTTTTGGTGAAATTAGCCAAAAAGAAGTTATAATTCAAGCCGCACAACGTCAAAAGTTTATTGACCAATCTCAGAGCTTGAATATCATGGTGCATCCAAAATCTTCCCCTAAAGACGTGAGTCAACTTATGATCTTTGCATGGGAACAGGGTGTTAAAACTTTGTACTATCAAAGAGGAACAAATCCATCTCAAGAATTAAGTAGAAATTTATTAGAATGTTCATCATGCGAGGGTTAATAAGTGTAAAACATTTTAATGTCCGAAAATGAAGATAGATTAACGAGAATGGAGGAGAAGATAGACAAACTATCTGATGCTGTTATTTCAATCGCTAGAGCTGAAGAAAAACTAATTCAATTAGGCACACTTACAGATGTATTGTTCAAAAAAATAGATGATATGAATTCAAGAATGATGGAAATGGAAAGAACTGTTGGAGAAACAAAGGCTTTCATGACTACATTTAATAAACTATCTTGGATTTTTATTAGCGGTTTGCTTACTGCAATTGCAGGTATTATAGCTTATAATCTTTGGGGCTAATGCATTATGTAATAGAAGCTGGTGCCCAGGATGGCTTGTTTCAAGGCGTCACTTCTTGGTGTGATAGTTATGAAGACATATGTTGTATACTGATCGAACCCCACCCATATTCATTTGATAGATTAAAACAAAACAGAACAGAGAAAAATATTTTAATCAACAAAGCGTTAGTTTCTTCAGAGTATAAAGATAATTATATAATTTTAAACGAAAAACATTCCCTAGAGCAATGTAGCGTTTTAGATGTAAAAGAAGATTTTGTAAGCGAACAAATAGAAATACATTCTGCTAAAAAACATAAATGTTCAGCATCTACACTGCAAGCAATACTAGAAGAAATAAACATACTAGAAATAGAAAAACTGTATTTAAATGTTGAAGGTTATGAATCTGAGGTTATAAAAGGTATAAATTTTAATAAAACTAAAATAAAAGAAATAGAAATAAAAGCTCAATTCAATAAATTAGGAATAAGTAAAAAAATAGAATTTGAGGTTCTTTTTAGTATTCTGTCTCCATATTTTCTCTTTGCAGAAGAAATTTCACCAAATAATCAATTAAAATATATATTTAAACTTAAAAATGTGTAAATAATACCATGGAGTTAGATTTTACAAATGAGATTGTAGCAGGTAGACCAGGACCGAAAAGTTCTGCACAAACACCAGCAAAACCAGAAGAAAAAAAGAAAGGCTCTTCTAAGAATGAGCCTGGCTCCGCTGGCACTTCTCCAGACTCCAAACAAAAATCAAAAAAAATCCTAAAGAGACAGGACGAAAAAGACTTGGTTAAAGAAGCCAAGGGTAAAATAACTTTCAGTGAAAAAGTCACCACCTCCCTTAAAAACAAGGTTAAAGAGCACAATGAAAAACATTCTAGAAAAGTGACTCTAGGTATGCTTAAGAAGGTCTACAGAAGGGGTCTTGGTGCATTTTCTTCATCACATAGGCCAGGTCAGTCTAGAGCTGCCTGGGCCATGGCTAGAGTTAATATGTTTCTCAAAATGATGAGAGGCGGCAAAGTTAAGGAATCATATCGTAAAGCTGACCAAGATGTTGCTAGAGCTTCAGAAGAAGAACTTCCTTTCATTGAATTACAGGCAGAAACATGGAGTCCTGGAGATTTTCAAGAAAATAAAGATATTTCAAAAATAGAATTTGCACTAGCAAAAATAGATTTACTTTCCATAGGCTCAACTGTTTCTGAAATTTTAGAAGAAGAAGGTATATCAATATTTGATATAGATAGCGCTGAAGCTAAAACTTTAAATAAACCATTTAGATTACCTAAGGGGTCTAAGAAAAAATTTGGTGTTTATGTAAAAAACGATAAAGGTAATGTAGTTAAAGTTACTTTTGGTGACCCAAATATGGAAATCAAAAGAGATGATCCAGAACGTCGTAAATCATTTAGAGCTAGACACAAATGCGATACAAATCCTGGCCCCAAATACAAAGCCAGATATTGGTCTTGCAAACAATGGAGAGCTGGCAAAAAAGTAGAAGCAGAATTATCATCAGATGCTTCACTTCTTGATATTTATCCCCAACTTTCCGAAGCTCAAGTTATCGAAGAAGAAGGTTATTGATGTCTAGTCATTTCGCCACAGGATCTACTCTTTATCAAGAGTTCTTAGCGGAAAGAGAAGAAATATTAAAACTTAAGTGGATAGAATCACAAAAAGCCCAAGAAGATATAGGTTTTGAAAAAGCTTTATTAACATGGGTCAGATTACATAGAAAAGACTGGAGAGAGCACAGAAAGACTTAAAAATAGATTGACTTTTTAGTTATATGCATTAGTATTGCGTATAAATGAGAAAGAAAAGACAGTTTTCGCATACAGAAAAAGCTTTTGTCGAAGCGGAAAAAACCAAATATGGGGGTAATCCGCGAATCCCTGTTAACTATTATGATCAAAGTAAAGTTTTTGTAAACGGATGTTTTGATGTATTGCATATTGGTCATATTAGACTTTTTAAATATGCTAAAAGCTTTGCACCACACCTAGTTGTTGGTATAGATTCAGATTCTCGAGTTAAAAAACTCAAAGGAGAATCTAGACCTATCAACACAGAAGAGGACAGAAAAGAAATGTTACTATCTCTAAAATACGTAGATACAGTTGTTGTTTTTGATAACGACGATGAATTAGAAGAACTTGTATACCAATGTAATCCAGAAACTATGGTAGTTGGTGAAGAATACAAAAATAAAAAAGTAATCGGCTCAGAGCACACTAAAGAATTAAAATTTTTTAAAAAAGTAAATGGATACTCCACAACCTCAACCTTACAGAATCTTACTGATAGGTGAATCTTGCGATGATATCTATCACTATGGAACTTGTGACAGATTAAATCCAGAGGCACCAGTACCAGTACTAAAAGAAACCCATACCGAAATAAAAAAAGGTATGGCTGCAAATGTAAAACTAAACTTAGATTCATTTTGTTTAGATGTTCGACATTTAACAAATGAAGAAAAACTTGAAAAACATAGGTTAATAGACACAAGGTTTAATTGCCACGTTGCTAGATACGATGTGGGTGAATCTGATAAAGTTAAACAATTAGCTGATCATTTTCATGATTTTGATATACTTGTTATAAGTGATTATAATAAAGGGTTGATAGATCCCGAATTCGCTAGAAGACTTTGCAAAACATTTAAAAATAAAACAATTTTTGTAGATTCCAAAAAGAAAGATTTATCGTGCTTTACTAATTGTTATTTAAAAATAAATGAAAAAGAATTTAATGAATCAAAATCAATAGACCCTAGCGCAGAAACAATTGTTACGTTAGGCTCAAAGGGGGCTTTATATAAAAACAAAATATATCCAACGGACAAAACTGAAGTATTTGATGTATGTGGGGCAGGAGATGTTTTTCTTTCCTCTTTAATTTTCGGTTACTTGTATTACAATAATATTGAGAAGGCAATTAAGCTAGGTAATAAATTAGCAAGTCTGTCGGTCTCAAAAACAGGAACATACGTTTTAGAAAAAGAAGATTATGAAAGCATTATTGACAGGATATAAAGGATTTATAGGAAAAGCCTTAGAAAAAAAACTTCAAGAAATATACGATGTGGTATATTGTTTTGATATCGAAGACTGTTGGTCTCCAGAACTTGTAGCTGCTTTGACAGAGTCAGACATAGTGTTTCATGTTGGAGCTATATCAGATACATCCCTTCAAGACGAAGCGGAGATGATGACTTTTAATTATACATTTAGTAAAACTTTATTTAATCTATGTCAATCCATGAATAAGAAAGTCGTATACTCGTCTTCTGCTGCTTGCTATGGAGATGGAGTCGATGATCAAACTCCTTTAAATATTTATGGCTGGTCTAAACTTGTTGCAGAAGATTACGGTATGGCAAAATGCGATAATTTTGTAGCTTTAAGATATTTTAATGTTTACGGTCCTGGGGAATGCCACAAAGGTAAAATGGCATCAGTTGCTAACCAAGCTCATAAAAAAGGTCAATTTAGAATTTTTCAAAAAGAACCCAAAAGAGATTTTGTTTATATACAAGATGTTGTTGACGCAAATATCCATGCTATAGAAGCCCCAAAAGGAGTTTATGAAGTTGGAAGCGGAGAAGCCAGAACATTTGAAGATGTTTTAAGCATAATGGGTGTTCGCCGTAAATATCATCACCTTAGGGAGATACCAAAATGGTATCAATTTTATACAAGGTCTAATTCTGAAAAATGGATGCCAAATTGGAAACCTAAGTATACCATAGATAAAGGGTTAGTAGAATATAAAAAATATTTAGATGACGTACGTAATTGATATAGACGGAACTATTTGTTATCAAATACAGGGTGGTGATTACAAAAACTCAATACCCAAAAAAGATAGAATAAAAAAAATAAACAAACTATACGACGAAGGACATACAATCCATTTTCTAACAGCCAGAGGTATGGGTCGTTCAAATAATAACAATCCAAACCTTTTCAAAAAATTAACAGAAAAACAGTTGAAAAATTGGGGAGCAAAGTATCATAAGTTATTCATGGGTAAGCCAGCTGGTGATTTTTATATAGACGATAAAGCAATAAAAGATGAAGAATTTTTCAGAGATTAAGTTTGTTCCCAAAGGTTGGGGTTACGAAAAATGGATCGTAAACAAACACGAATACTGTGGAAAAATTTTATGGTTTGCTAAAGGCAAAAAATGCTCTTGGCATTATCACGAATTAAAAGATGAAGTGTTCTATATTAGAACAGGTAAACTTTTAGTTAGATATGGATACCATCACGAAATCGAAAAAGCAAAAGAAGTTATACTAGAACCTGGAGATAATTTTTGGGTACACACTGGCTTAGTACATCAAATGCAAGCCTTAGAGGACACAGAAATGTTCGAGTTTTCTACGCAACATTTTGATGAAGATAGTTATAGAGTAACGAAAGGAGATTAATGTTAAATCTTCCAGAAATTACTTATCTATCAATAGTAGGCAATAAGACAGATAAACCGTATTCTGACATAGATTCTATTCTAAAAATAGGTCAAAAGACTTCTAGACATATAAACTTCGGTAAGAAAATTATATACACAATAGAAGAACCAACTATAGATGTCGGTGATTTTGAAATAGAAATAATCAAAGAAATACCATACGAAAACTTCACCAAGTATGTATTAAAAAATTATTTTAAATTATTTGCCACAAAGTATATGATAAATTTTCATACCGATGGCTTTATAAGAAACCCCTCTGCTTGGGATGACAGTTTTTTAAATTTTGATTATATCGGAGCACCAATGCATCATCAAGGTTTTTTATACTGCGGGAATGGGGGATTTTCCCTTAGGTCTTATAATTTTTGCAAAAGAGTTTCTCAATTATACGAAAAACACGAATCTCTTTTTTCTGAAGAGGCTGAAGACTTAATAACATCTTTTTCCTTTAATCAAGCTTTAGTATTTGAAGGCTTTAAATACGCAGATATAAATACTTGTTCAAATTTTTCAACAGAGCATCATTCTCCAGATCAATCTAAATTATACACAAGTTTCGGCATGCATGAAATCGAAAAGTTGTTTAATGAAAAACAAAAAAACCACAGGAGAAAGTATTACAATTATATATTTAATGATTTCTCTATAAAAAAAATGATTCTAGAAGATGTCCCTTTCTATAATGAGGTAAGAAATGATTGCAGGCAAATGCTACACAATACATCTAAGTATACAAAAGAAGAATCAATAAAATGGTTTAAAGAAACAAATCCAAATTTTTATACTATAAAGATGAATGATGAAAAAATAGGTTATTTTAGAACTTCAAATGAAAATAATTTATTCTTCGTTGGTATGGATTTACATAAAAGCAAAAGAGGTTTAGGACTAGCAAAACAACTATACTATGATTTTTTTGAAATGATTGAGGAAGATGATATATACCTTCTAGTAAAAAAACAAAACAAAACAGCAATCAATCTATATAAAGATATAGGCTTTATTGAAAAGGAGATAGAAGGTTTTACTATAGATACAGAAAGCTTTCTAATGCATAAAAAATTAAAATGAAAAAAGTTATTTTAACAGGTTCAAACGGTTTCGTGGGGCATCACGTCTTAGACCATATATTAAGAAATACAGATTGGGAAATATACTGTATAGATCAATTAAGTTATTCTAGTTTTGGTTTAAAAAGATTGAGGGAAACCGCGGCTATAACAAATCCAAGAGTAAATTTCTTTTCTTTCGATTTATGTTCAAAAATTCCATTAGGTTTAGCAGAAGAAATTAAAGATGTTGACTACATACTTCACATAGCGGCAGAGTCACATGTTGATAATTCTATTTCCGACCCATCAACTTTTATTCAAAACAATGTCTCATCTACAGTAAATCTTTTAGAATTTTGCAGAACTCATGCTAAAAATTTAAAAAAGTTTATTTATTTTTCAACTGATGAGGTTTTCGGTTATGCGCCAGAAGGGGTAGCTTACAAAGAAGGAGATAGGTACAATTGTGGCAATCCATACTCTGCGAGTAAAGCTGCAGCAGAGTGCATATGTCAATCTTACGCAAATACATATAGGCTTCCGATTATAATCACGAATACAATGAATATTATTGGAGAAAGGCAACACTCTGAAAAATTTGTACCTAAAGTTATAGGTTCTATTTTAAAAGAAGAAACAATTATGGTTCACAGTTATCCAGATAAGAAAAAATCTGGCAGTCGTTATTATATTCACGCAAGAAATGTTTCAGATGCTTTTATATTTATACTAGAAAACGCAACTGAGTTTTTAGACGGGAAGGACGCTTCTTTAGGTAAATACAACATTGTAGGGACAAAAGAAGTTTCAAATTTAGATATAGTAAAAATGATCGGAGACTCTATGAATATTAAACCAAAATATGAAATGGTAGATTTTCATTCAGATAGGCCTGGCCATGATTTAAGATATTCCTTAGATGGAAGTAAATTAGAAAAATTAGGTTGGAAACCCCCAATTGATTTTGCAAACAGTTTAAAAAAGACTGTTTTATGGAACCTAAAAAACAAACATTGGTTAGAAGAATTATGATACCATTATTTAAACCCTACATACATAAAAGTTGTGGTCAATTAGTGCAAGAAGTATTAGAAAGTGGGCAACTTACAGAAGGATATTATTCAGATTTATTTGAAAAAAAGTTTTCAAAATTTATTGGTAATAAAAATATATCTCTTACAAATAGTTGCACTTCAGCTTTACATTTAGCAGCAATTGCTTGCGACCTAAAACCAGGTGACGAAGTAATCACTACTGCAATGACCTGTATGGCCACAAACGAGCCTTTCTATAATATGGGTCTTAATTTAGTTTTTGCGGACGTTGAATTAGAAACGGGTAACATATGTCCAAAATCAATAGAAAATTTAATTACACCTAAAACAAAAGCCATAGTAATCGTTCATTGGGCTGGACAACCTTGTGATATTAAAACTATTAATAAAATTGCAAAAAAACATAAATTAAAAGTAATTGAAGATGCCGCACATGCCTTAGGCTCTGTGTATAAAGGTAAAAAAATAGGAAACCATTCTGATTTTGTATGCTTTTCTTTTCAAGCTATTAAACATCTAACATGTGGAGACGGAGGCGCTATAGCCTGCAAAAGAAAAAAAGACGTAGATAGAATTAAAAAGATTAGATGGTTTGGCTTAGATAGAAAATTTAAAGGAAAGAGCAGATGGGATCAAGATATTAAAGAGTCTGGATATAAATACCACATGAATAATATAAACGCTTCTATAGGCCTAAAAAATCTAGAAGTAATAAATCATATAATCCATCAACATGTAGTCAACTCAGATTACTACGATAGTAACATTAATAATCAATATGTTAAAAAAATGGACAAACCCTTTGAAACCTTTTCTGCTAGTTGGATTTACTCTATGTTAGTTAAGGATAGAAAAAAATTCATAAAGTATATGAACAAAAACGGAATAAGCGCAGACAGAGTTCATGTCAGAAATGACACCTACTCTGTTTTTAAAAATTTTAAAAAACAAGACACCAACTTAACAATTTTTGACAATCAATTGGTCAACATACCAGTAGGATGGTGGCTTACAAAAGAAGAAGTAAATCACATAGTAAAAGTAGTAAACAATTATGAGTAAATTAATAGAAATATCAGCTCTTAAAGAATCTGAAAATTTTAAATATGTAAATTTCTCAGAAATACAAACTTGCGAATTAAAACAGTCAGAGTATCACCTAAAATTTACTCCTGGCAAAGTAGAAGTGGTAAGAGAGTCAGAAAAACTAGATAATGGCGCTAAATCTAGGTTTGGTTTTTTTGTAAATTGCTTAAAAGCTATTGGTCAATTTAATTGGAACTTTGAATGTATAGTTAATCTTTGTGACGAAGTAGAGGATTTTAATGAAAATGCTCCTAGGTTAGCTATGTCTAGAAGGTTGTCTCATAACAATATTCTAATACCCGATGCTCATTTTCCAAATGCTTCCTCTATAGCCCAAAATAACTCTTCAATTGATACTATATTTCTTTCAAAGAAAAACAAAGGAGTTTTTGCGGGAACAGATACGGGCTTATACAATGTCGCGGACAAAAATCAAAGATTCCAATTCTGCTACAATAATAGAAATTCCAGTCTAGGTAATTTTTCAATAACAAACTTCCTTCAAATCAAGAAAGAGACATTAGAAGGGTATGATTACAAATCCGTAGAAAAAGGTTTTATCACACCAGAAGAACAACTAAAATATAAATACATTTTTAACATTAGCGGTAACACGACTTGCTGGGATAGGTTGTTGTGGATTTTAGCTTCAAACTCTTTAGCTATTAGCGTAAGACCAAAACCAAATCAAACAGAACAAATGTCTTGGTATTATCAGTTTTTTGATACTTCCAATCCACTTGTTACTGTAGATGAAAATAACTGGGAGCCATTCATTAATTATTTAAACATGAATCCTGGTTATGCCAACGAATTAAATGAGAAACAAAAAATCATAGGCAGAGAATTGTGCACAGAAAATTGCCATTTAGTTTACTTGGTGCACATTTTGAATGCATACAACACAGCTTTTAATAGTAAATGAAAAAAATATGCCTAACATTTGACGATGGCTTAGAAAGTCACTACACAGTAGCAAAACCTTTATTAAAAAAACACAACCTTAAAGGCACATTTTTTATAACTTGTGAAAAAAGTCTTTGGACATCTAACATGTTAATGTTTTCTAAAAATATGGCAGAGCGAGCTTTTGATTTTAAACACCTTAAAGAGTTCGAAGAAGATGGTTTTGAAATAGGTAATCATACTTTTAGCCACATTAATTTAACTACTTTAAGCGATGAACAAATCGTACAAGAAATAAGCGCTGCCTCCAAAATGCTTTTAGCTATGGGAGTTAAGAATATTAATACTTTTTGCTACCCAGGTTACTGGACTGATTCAAGAGTAGCTAAAGTTATTGAAAACTTAGGCTTTACTCATGCAAGAACAGGCTATACTTATCAAGATGTGGGTTGGACTCAATGGGAGATAGATAAAAAACCAGATCAACCTAGACCTAAAATAAAATACCCGCAAGATTCTGAGTCAAAATTTTTAATCAAACCTAAAGGAATACTAAACCATGTTTATCGATTTGAAGAATTTAAACAAGATGTAGAAAATATGGAAGACGATGAATCTGCAGTTTTTGTTTTTCATGGATTAAAAGAAACAAGACTTAAAGAAGATTTTAAAAAAATAGTTGACTTCTTATCTAAAAACAGTAGTATAGAAACAATAAACTTTAGAGATTTACAATGAAAAATTTTATATTCAAAAGGTTCAAAAATAAACATAAGGGAGAAACCGCAGTGTTGTTTGGGTCTGGCCCAACAGCAAACGAATATAAGCCAATAGAAGGTGTTGACATAAACGTAGGATGCAATTTTATTGGCGATTTACCTCTCTTTAACCAAAGACAGCCTTCTTATGAAATGTTAGATTATTATTTTTTTGGAGATAGAGGCAGGTCAATGAATAAATTCTTTAAAGTTAAAGAGGAAAAATTCGGAGCTTCAGAAGTTAATGGCCAACCTCATCCATTACACTATTCGGACGAAGAAGTTATTTCCTTGGGAGCCTCACCAATGTCCGTTAATAATGACAACCCTGCATTTAGTTTAGATATTTCCGAAAACCCCACGCATGGGCAATCAGTCATCTTTCATGCTTTAAACTTTTTGTTTTGGGTTGGTGTTTGTAAAATATATATCGTAGGTTGTGACTGTAGTCAAAGACAGTGTTTTGACGGTAGAGAAATTATTAATAGCGGTAATGGTACTTATGATGCATATAAAGCTGGATGGATAAGTGCCAAAAATTTTATAGAAAAAAACAACTTAAACACTAAGATAATTTCAGTGAATCCGATAGGTTTAAAGGGAATGTTCGAAGAAATTTAATTATGAAAAAAATAAAATTACCAAACTCACATTTGTTATTTCAATTTTTTCCTCTTTTGGAAAGTCAAGATATTTCTTTTGATGAATTTAGAAAACAAACTCATTCTAAGTTAAAAGAGATTTATGACGAAAGCGATAAATTTATTCTCCAGAAAGAAATAGATTCAGAAGAGCATGTTAATTTTCGTTATCCTATCATGACTCCATACTATATAAAAGAAGACTTAAAGGATAAACATGTAATGCATGTAGGTTCAAGATTTGGAGAAATTTGCCAAGGTATTTCTTACTACGCTAAAGAATTAACATCTGTAGAGCGCCATGAACCAACATATACATCTGAATTAAAAAGAGACTTTAAATGCAAAAGAAATTCTGTTTATGGCGATGTTAAGGAGATAACAGATTTTTCAAATATAGATTTAATTCATTCTTGGACTTTTTACGACGAAGATATTTTTATACTTAAACATTTGTATGAAAACATCAATAAGGAAACTAATATATATTTAGGAGTTCCTCAGCAAGCAGATAAGCTATCTCATTTTTTAAATAATTTAAAAATATTTGCAGATGACACTGATTCTAAAATAGATTATGTTCCAATTTTGTGGGATGAAAGTTTTAACTATCAAAAAAAATACGACGAAGACGAAGATCATAAACCAATTCAATTCCCAATAACACAACAAACCGCAGTAACTCAGAAAACTGATTCAGCGTGGAATCCAGTTGAAATATTTGATAATCAATGTGGAATCTTTTTACTATTTAAAATTACAATTCATGAAGGAAAATAAAATACAATTAGAAAATATCGAAGAAAAGTTTAATAAAATTATTAAAAGCAAAGAGTGGGACAAACTACAAACTGCATACAATAATGCAACAAACATTTTCTTTTTTGGTCACGGAGGAAATATGGCTGTCGCAGATCACGGGGCTATAGATTCTTCAAGATTAACAAATAAAAATATTATAGCTCCAGGTAGTGCCATTACAGCTACTTCTCTCATAGCAGATACGGATTTCGATAGCTGGATGACAAATTGGATGGAAACAAGAAGCATTGGCTTAGATCCGTCAAAATGTTTAGCCGTCGGCTTTTCTTGCTCTCTTAATAATGCATCAGCAAATTGTATTGTAAATGCTTTAAATTGGGCTGACGAAAATAATATTGACACAGCAATGATTTCAGCCCAATACAATCCATGTGGCAATCCAAATATTATTAAAGTTGTTCAAGATGTTGAGTTTTATCATACGTCTGAAATTTTGTCACTAATGCTCACTTATCAACTTGTACATGGTGCTGGGTTTGACTGCCCATCTATCCTAAAAAAATGCAAGGTGAAATAAAACATGTGCCACCAGGTCTAGAAAGCCAAGATAATAACTTGGCTATAGATTTTGATGGCGTTATACATACTTTTGATAAAGGCTTTCATGACGGCACTTGTTATGGAGAGCCAATCAAAGGTGTTTATTCAGCACTAGAGTCTTTGTCTAAAAGTTATAATTTGATTATTTTCACTGCAAAGATTAAAAAAGATAGACCTTTGGTAAATGGCAAAACTGGTCTTGAGTTAGTGGAAGATTGGTTAAAAAAGCATGATTTGAAAAAATTTATATCAGAAATTACTTGTGAAAAACCTAGAGCTTGTTACTATATAGATGATAAGGCTATAGAATTTAAATCTTGGGACAAAACTCTAGAAAAAATAAATGGATAAAAAAATTACAGCAGTAATTCCTGTAAGAAAAGGTTCGGAAAGGGTTAAAAACAAAAACATAAAACCTTTTGGAAATACAAATCTATTACAATTAAAAATAGATACCTTAAAACAAGCAAAAGGTATTGATAAAATAATTGTGAATAGCGATTGCGATACAATGCTTTATATAGCTTCTCAGCGTGGAGTAGAAACATATAAAAGAGATGAGTATTTCGCCAGCTCCATAATTAACAACAGTGAATACTTTAAACATATAGCTGAAATCACACCGTCAGAGCATATTATGTATGCACCTGTTACTTGTCCTTTCGTAAGTAAAGAGACTTTTGAAAAATGTATTAAAATATATCAAAATTTAGAAGAAAAAGATAGCGTAATGACAGCGTTTGATGTGAAACATCACATGTGGTTAGACGGGCAACCAATTAATTATGATCCACAAAACGCTCCTAATAGCCAAGATTTACCAGATATACTAGGCGTACACTATGGAGTGTCTATCATTAGTAAAAAATTAATGATTGAAAACAAAAACGCCATTGGAAAGAATCCATATTTTGTTAAACTGGATGAAAAAGAGTCTGTAGATATAGATACACCTTTAGAGTTTAAATTTGCTGAATTCTTATATAATAATTCATGAAAAGAATTTTAGTTACAGGTGGTGCAGGTTTTGTGGGCACAAATTTAATAAAACGACTATTAAAAGAAAACCACGAAGTTATATCTTTAGATAATTATTCAACTGGTTACAAAGCAAATCATCAACCTGGATGCGAATATATCGAAGGAGAAATAAATCAAATAGATTTTGATAAAACTTTCGGTAAGGTAGATTTGATATATCATTTGGCCGCTTTAGCAAGAATACAACCATCATTAACCCAACCAGAACTTTTTATTAAAAATAATTTTATGGGTACTTTGAGCGTTTTAGAATACGCTAGAAAACACAATATTCAAGTAATTTACTCTGGTTCTAGTTCAAAACATCACGGGTTATACGGAAGTCCTTATGCTTGGTCTAAATATGGAGGAGAAGAGTTGTGCAAACTTTATAGTTCTGTATATAATTTAAATACCACTATTTGTAGATTTTATAATGTGTACGGGCCACATCACTTGAAAACTGGAGAATATGCAACAGTAATAGGGATTTTTGAAGACCAGTTCACGAATAATAAACCTTTGACTATTGTAGGCACAGGAGAACAGAAAAGAGACTTTACTCACATAAACGATATAGTAGATGGTTTAGTTAGATGTATTGGGCACAATTTTAAAGCAGAGATATTTGAATTGGGTAGGGGCAATAATTTTTCTATTAATGAAATTGCAAATTTATTTGGAAAAAGTTACCCAAAGATTAATATACCACAGAGAGACGGTGAATATGATTCAACTTTATGTTCTGACCCTAAAGCAAAAGAAATTTTAGATTGGTCTCCTAAAGAAAATTTAGATAATTATATTAAAAAATTTATAAAAAAATGAAAAAAGCTATAGTTACAGGTGTTACTGGTCAAGTCGGCTCTTATATGGTCGAGTTTTTACTTAAATTTACAAACGTAGAAGTTTATGGAGCTATTCGAAGATTAAGTGTCCCAAATCACCAACATATAGAACATTTAAAATCTAATCCTAAATTTCATTTAGTTGAAATGGATTTAGGTGATGAACACAGTATTAACGCTTGCATCGAAGAAATTAAACCAGATTACTTTATTAACTTTGCAGCTAATTCTTTTGTTGGTTTGAGTTGGAAGATGCCAGTCAATCATTTTCAAAATAACACAATGGGAGTTTTGCATCAATTAGAATCTATTAGAAAACACTGCCCCAAATGTCGTTATTATAACGCTGGATCTTCAGAAGAGTTTGGTGATGTAATTTATAGCCCACAAGATCTGGAACATCCATCTAGACCACGTAGTCCTTATGGTGCATCTAAGGTGGCCGCAAGACAGATTGTGAAAGTATGGAGAGATTCATATGATTTGTTTGCCGTTCAAGGTTATCTTTTTAATCACGAATCAGAGCGTCGTGGAGAAGAATTCGTAACAAGAAAAATTACAAAAGGCATTGCTAAAATTAAACAAGCGATAGAATCTGGAAATGGTTTTGAGCCAATTGAGTTAGGTAACCTAGAAGCACAAAGAGATTGGAGTCATGCAGAAGATTTTGTTAGAGCTGTTTGGTTAATGCTTAAAGAAGATAAACCTAAAGACTATCTTCTCGCTTCTGGTGAAACACATTCCGTAAAAGAATTTGTCGACCTCGCTTTTAAGTATGCAGAAATTAAAGAAGCAGAATATCACTGGACTGGTTCTGGAGAAGAAGAAGTTTTGTATTTTAAAGACAAACCAGTTGTTAAAGTAAATCCTAAGTTTTATAGACCAGCAGAGGTAGAGCTTTTATTAGGCGATCCATCGGAAGCTCAAAAAGATTTAAATTGGGAAAAATCTGTGTCCTTTGATTCTTTAGTGCGCAGGATGATCACAAATGACATTGAACAACTATAATGAATCTTATACGGTAGCGATAACTTGTTGCGATAGAGATGTTCATTATCTTAATTGGGCTTTAGATGTTTTATCGTTTCAAACTGAAACTTTTGATCATTTAATAGTTTCTGCCAATGGTTTACCTAAAAATTATTTTGATGATAAACCAAAAAAAATAAGAGTTCGGGCAAAAGAAATACCTATAAAATATATATCTGTAAAAGACAGAAAAAATCCTGGTTTCTCTAGAAATTATGCTGCCAGACATTGTAACACAAAATATATTATGTTTTGCGATATTGACGACGCATCTTATCCCACAAGACTGGAGGTTGCTAAAAAATGTATTAAAAAATACAACTTAGATATTTTTTGTCATGGACAACACGTTGCTTTGCCAAACGGACACCTTTATGAAGTGAAAAAACAAAACACTTGGCGAAACGCTGGTTTAGCTTTTACTAACTTTGCCAAATTTTCGTTGCTATGTAGTAATAATAGAACCTCTCAACCCTCTTGCCTAGAAATAGAAACCCTACGCTTTGAAGAAAAGGATAATAGAGTAAAAGGAGCCCTAATAGGTAAAAACGACTGTATTTATAGATATTTTAAAGAAGCAGGTGTTAATGTTTGTTATGGTCAAATTGTTGTTGATGTAAATAGATTTGTTAACTGCAAGTTCAGAGAGGATATTATTATAGGAGAAGATTTTGAGCTTTTGCACAGAGCTTTATCTGAAAAATATAATGTTCGTTTGTATACACAATCTTTATTAATGCATAGATTGCAAAATCACTCAAAAGCTTCCTTGAAATACAATCATGATAGAAATCACGGTAAATGGGAAATAAAAGACGATTTTCGTAAAAATTATTTACAAAACAGGCTTGACAAAAATTTGAATGTATACCATAATTGGGATTATGAAAATAGGAAGTCAGACGTCTAAAAAAGAAATACTAGGCAGATTAGTAGAAATACCTCAAAATGGCAAAAGAGCTTTTTGGTCTAGAGAAATGATGTTCTTAAAAAAACTAGAAGAAAGGTATTCTTTAGAATTCTTACAAATTGTGACTTTTCCGAAGAAATATGATAGCCTTGCTTACTTAGTATCAGACGCCCTTAAAGAAACAATGGATAAAAAGTGGAGAAATTTTAACTTTAAAGTTGACTTTTCTAAATATGACACCTATGATATAGGAAATAAAAGTGGAAAAGATTATGTTTCCAGTGATAATAAACCCAAAAATACAAAAGATTTATTTAAATGAGTGATAAAGATTCAGAAATACTAGACAAGTTCCTAAAAGATAAAAAGGGACAACATTACAACTTTGAGGAATCAGTTGATTATAAAGCATCAAGCGGATCGCTTCAGCTTGATTTAAACCTAAATGGCGGATTCGGGCCAGGGTTACACAGGTTTGTCGGAATGAATGAAGGTGGTAAAACATCAGCAGCATTAGAGGTCATGAAGAACATGCTAAATACACAAAAAGATGCAAAAGGCTTTTATATCAAAGCTGAAGGTCGTTTATCCAATGAAATGGTAGCTAGATCTGGCATTAAGTTTGTATATGACGCAAAACAATGGGTTGCTGGTACTTGTTTCGTATTTGAAAGTAATATTTATGAAGTGGTTGTTGACGGCATTAAGACTCTAGTAGAGCAAAATGAAGATAAATTTAAATACTGTTTTGTTTTAGACTCTGTTGATGGCTTAATATCGCAAGTAGATATAGATAAATCCTTCTATGATTCAAATAAAGTAGCTGGTGGAGCAGTTATTGCAGCTAATTTTATGAAGAGAATGTCAATATCTCTTGCAAAAAGGGGCCATATGGCCATTTTCATCAGTCAAGTGAGGGCAGACATCAAACTAGACCCATACTCCAAAGCTCCGATACGTCAAACGTCAGCAACAGGCGGTAATGCATTATTACACTTTGCTAATTACATTATGGAGTTTGAGCCTAGATTTAAGTCAGATATGATTCTACAAGATCCAACCAAAAAACAACCAGACCCCAAAACCAATCCAATTATTGGTCATTGGGCTAAAGTTACTATTAAAAAATCTCCAAACGAAAAAACTAATAACACTATTATGTATCCAATCAGATATGGTAGAGTTGGCGGTAAGTCTATTTGGGTAGAGAAAGAGCTTGTTGACTTATTGTATATGTGGGAATTTGTCACCAAAAAAGGTGCTTGGATTACTATTGGAGAAGAATTTAAAGAACTTGTAGCGGAAGTAGCTTCAGAGCTACCAGAGAAAGTTCAAGGAGAAGCTAATTTGTTTAAAATGGTAGAAGAAAATGAAGAGCTTTCTAAATTTTTAATAAATTATTTTAAATCCAATATTGGAGAACTTGTGTAATTATATTCAATCTCTCAGTAGGAGGTTAATAAAAGTTATGGAAATACTAAAGAAAAATAAAATTAAAGTGGGACTTGTTGTCGCGGCTATCGCGGCTTTCTTCCTTTTCGGAGGAAAAGCTGAAGCGCAAGAAATCACTGAAACGGTAAAGTCATGGGATATCGACGTTGAAGTAGGTAACTACGAAAAACGTATTGATGGCGGGCTTTACGGATCTGCAGACGCTGATTATGTTAAAGCGTCTTCAGAATTAGGAGTAATTGGTGGCTTATCGCTTGTTAGTTCAATCGAGCAAGTAAAAGCTGATGAAGAAGAGTTATATGGTACTGTTGGTACTGTTTTTTCTACTTTCATTGGTGATATCGGCACGGAACTGTTAATTACTTCTATTGATGGAGAAAATGCTTACGAGCTAGTAAGTTCTTATGCTGTTGATTTGTTTGGTATTGATTCTATTCTTTCTGTCACAACAGAAGAAGAAGGTCAATATACAGCAGATATCGCAGTAGGAACAGACCTAGACATTACTGAGCACTTTTTAGTTGCAGTTAGCTTAGAGTATGGTCAATCATTTCAATATGATGTAGATTATACTTATACATTAGCTACAATTGGCGTGCAAACAACAATAGACCATTTGACTGTATTTGCTAATTTAAATTATCTTAATAATGATTTAAATACAGCTCAAGGCACTAATGGTGATTGGGAAGAAACAGCTGATTTTGGCGTAGCCCTCAACTTTTAAGTTAATTAACTTGAAAAAAACAAAGCCCTCTCTATTATAAGTGAGGGCTTTTTTATTATGAAATTTATTACTCTATACGGCAAAGAAAAACCAATTAGAAATCCACATAGGTACAAAATCAAGTGGAACGGTAAATGTCGTAGCAAATTTCAAGCAGAAGTAAGAAAATACTTATATAAACATTGGAGATATGATGCTGTATATGAAGAGTTTAAAGTAGCTGGCACACAACTTTCTTTAGATTTTTATAATCATAGTAGAAAAATAGCTATAGAAGTACAAGGAGCTCAACATTTAAAGTTTGTTAAGCATTTTCACAAAACTAGGGCTAATTTTGTTAGACAATTACGCAGAGATGATAAAAAAATGGACTTTTGTGAGCTAAATAACATAGAACTCCTGCTTATATACCCAGATGATGAACTATCTGAAGAATATTTTTCAAAGCTTTTAGGCTAAAGTGTAAATATAGATATGAGTATGAAGAACGATCCGAGATTCAAAGATTTTGAATTACCTAAAAAAGTTTTGGATAAATTATATGAGCTATCTGGAGCATCAGAAGCGTATAAGGGTTTTATAATAGCTTATTCTACAGAAAATGGAGACCCTATTGTATACACAAAATGCGACACACAGGTCACAGAATATGCTTTAGCTAAAGCGTTAGAGACTTATTTAACAGAAGCAGAAGGCGAACCCTACGAAATAAACGAAGATTTAGAAGAAAACGGTTGACATTTTAAATATTTTATGCACTATAGGTCATATGATTTATAGCTACGAAATTGAAAAACAAGTCTTAGCCGCATTTATACAAAAGCCTCAAGCTTTTGTAGATTTCCTTTCGGTGATTAACGAAAAAGACTTTTACGACAAAAGATCCCTATTGCACAAAACATTATTTATTATTCTACGGAATGCTTCTGAAAAAAACGAAAGCATTGATGAGGTTGTTTTAGTGCAGAGAATCAAAGACTTAGGAATTAAGTTTGAAGAAGATATAAATATTCTTGATTACGTCAAGTCGCTATCAATGCGAAAGATACATTCTGAGGCTAAATTAAAATCCTCAGTACAAGAACTTAAAAAACTTACTGTCCGTAGAGAAATATCCAGCACGGCAGAAAAGTTATCAGAACAGATGAAGTCTATTAATACGGACGTACCCTATCTGAAAATTATTGAAACAGCAGATGAAATTTACAATGAGAAGATAAACTTATTTGAAGTGGGTGATGATGTACCACTAAATATTTACGAAGAGATGGAGGATTTTATCGAGGAGCGTGGTAACAATCCTATTGAAGAGTTTGGCATGATGGGTCCACACCCAAAGACAAACGAGATATATGGCTCCTTATTACGTCCAGGAAATATTACAGTTATTGTGGCTCGCTCTGGCGTTGGTAAAACACAGTTCTGTATGCACTATGCAACCAGAGTAGCGGAAAAATATGATGTTCCTGTTTTGCATTTTGATAACGGAGAGATGAGTAAAGAGGAACTTATTATCCGTCAATGTGCCGCGATGTCTGGAGTTCCATCTCATTTATTAGAGAGTGGTAAGTGGCGACAAGCGGGAGAAGATACCGTGAATAAAGTTCGCTCTGTATGGAATAAAATCAAAAAGCTTAAATTTTATTACTATAATGTCGGTGGAATGGATGTTGATTCTATGATAAATACCTTAAAAAGATTTTATTATTCTCAAGTAGGTCGTGGCAACAATATGGTTTTCTCTTTTGATTATATTAAGACGTCATCAGACGGAATCAGCGGAAACAAAAATGAATGGCAACTCGTTGGTGAAATGGTAGACAAATTTAAAAAATGTATTCAAAAAGAAATACTAGAAGATGGCGCTCCTGTTATCCCAATGATTACTTCGGTTCAATCTAATCGTAGTGGTATTACCACAAATCGTAATGCTCAAAATATTGTAGACGATGAATCTATTGTTTCTCTATCAGACCGAATCACACAATTTTGTTCCCATATGTTTATTTTGCGTCAAAAAACCCATGACGAGATGGCTGATGAAGGTTCGCACTTTGGGACTCATAAGTTAGTAAACGTAAAAGCTCGACACTTAGGTAAAGATATTGCAGGTGCTTGTGAACCCGTACAAGTTGGAGACAACTTAAGAAAGAATTTTTTAAATTTAGAGTTTAAGAATTTTAATATAACTGAGTGCGGAGATCTTAGGGATATTGTTGCTTTCCGAGATAGCGGTGGAGAGTTAATTAGTACAGAACAAAACGACCTACCTTCATTTGATGACCTATAGAGATAAATTAGAAAAACTTGGGTATAATCTTCAAGACTGCGGAAATCATTGGAGAACTCGTGCTATATATAGAAATGGAAAAACTCAAACTTCTGTTATTATATATAAAGATACTGGAGTATGGAAAGACTTTGGTGGCGACAATCAAGCCAAGCCATTCAACGCTTTAGTTAAGGAAACTCTCAAGACAGAAGACTTTAATATTCTTAAAGAGTATTTGGTAGACAGCCCTACAGAATACAAACCAAACGAACCAAAGCAAGAAAAAATAGAAATGGAAAAAGTATACCCCGAATCACAACTAAGTAAGCTTTTACCAATGTATAATTTCTATGAGAAAAAAGGCATCTCACAAGAAACACAAAAGTTGTTTAAATGTGGTTATGCTGGTGGAGGCAAAATGTATCGGAGGGTAGTTTTTCCTATTTACAATTTAGACAATCAGAAACACGGGTTTTCTGGCAGAACAGTTGTTGAAGCAGATAATATTCCTAAATGGAAACACATGGGTCGTAAAAATAATTGGGTATACCCACACCATCTTGCCTACAAAACTATAGACGAAACTAGCGAAGTTATATTGGTAGAGAGTATTGGTGATTGTATGGCTTTGCACGAAGCTGGTTTTAAAAATGTTTTGATGTTGGCGGGATTGGATGCCTCAACAAAATTAATTTCTTATTTGAATTCTTTTAATTTAGAAAGAATTATTATCGCCACAAACAACGATAATAGCAAAGAGTTAAACTCTGGTGCTATGGCTTCAATAAAAAATGCAGCTAAACTCGCTACGGTTTTTGATCTTTCTTTAATTAAAATTAATCCACCATTGGATAATGATTTTGGAGATATGCTTCAACATGATACAGGATTAAATAATTCGTTTGGTCAGTGGTATGAACGAAAAGATAAGTGGTGCATGGGCGATCAAAAATTTCAAGAATATATACTCAAACAAATAAACCAAAATGACCAACTCAAAAAAAATACACACTGCAAAAAATTAATAAAAATTTTAAAAAATGGAAGTTAAACTATCAGCAAGTCGTATTAAGACAGCGCAATCCTGCAGTTGGATATACTGGAACAAATACAAACAAAAATTACCAGATACTAATAATGATGGCGCTCGTCGTGGTACTGTTTGTCATAATGTTTTTGAATTTTTGTCAAAACAAAAAACCAAAACTCAGTTCAATAAGATAGTAAAAGCCAAAGACCCTTTTGCCTCTAAATCAGTAGAAGAATTAATTATGTCTGACGCCACAGAGCTTGGTGTTACAGATGAAGATAATATGACACTTATCAAACAAATGATTCTCAATGGTTTGAGTTGCAACTTTCATGGAGAAGATTTAGGTATACCAGATGAAGCTCACGCAGAGTTAGATTTTGATATAGAAAAAAATGGTTATCATATAAGAGGATTTATAGACCAGTTGTTTTTGTATAAAGATAAAAAGATTGCAATTATACGAGACTATAAAACTAGTAAAAAAATGTTTGAAGGGAAAGAGAAAGAAGACAATCTTCAAGATTATATGTATTGTTTAGCTGTTAGTCATTTATTTCCAGAATATGTTAATCGAACATCAGAGTTTATGTTTTTAAAATTTGATTTAAAGAAAAACGGATTAATGAAAATGAAGCCAATTGACGATGATGACTTAGAAGGTTTTGAAATGCAGTTAGCTTCAATACAAGAATATTTAGAAAATTTTAATGAACGAGATGCTAAATCTAATTTCGCAGCGGATAAAGGTTTTCCAGATGACGGTTCTTTTGGGGGTAAGTTACAATGTGGATTTGCCAAAGAAAAAGGTCAACTTAAAAAAGATGGTTCACTAATGTGGCACTGTCCATATAAATTTGATTTTTGGTATGTGACAATTTTAAACGAAGAAGGGGAGTTTCATTCATCATGCTTCCAAGACGAATTTGAAAAAAATATGGTTCCCGAAGGAGGTAGTCATTCAATCAAACATTACGGAGGATGCCCCAAACATAAATGAAAAAATTCTTAGTTACAGAATCGCAACTAGAAAGAGCTAAAAAGCTTTTTGATTTTAAAGAGTTGAATAACAGCATTACCAAAGGAGAAGGTAATTTAGCAGGCGCTGTTGGTGAGATCATAGTAAAAGACGCATACAAAGGAAGCGGAGAAAATACTTATGATTATGACACAATAATTAAAGATTATAAAATAGATATAAAAACAAAAAAATTCTCCGATCAATTTGCCCCCAATGAAAATTGGAATTTAAATGTTTCCGACTACAATACAAAACAAAAATGTGATGCTTATTGCTTTGTTGGTGTTAATGAATCAAACACTATAGTGTACGTTTATGGCTTTATGAAAAAGAAAGACTTCTATGATAAAGCTACTTTCGGCAAGAAAGGTCAGATAGATCCTAAGGGGAACGGCAAATGGAAATTTAAATCCGACTGTTATAACATTTTAATTAAAGATTTGTTAATATAGAGCTTGACAAATCTCATACACGGTCTATATTTATGTGTATGATTCCATTATTTAAAACTCATTCATCAATCGGAAAAAGCATACTGCGTATTGATGACATATTAAGAATCTCAGAGAATGAAAAACTTGAACAAGTTTTTATTGTAGAAGATTCAATGACATGCTTCCCAGAAGCCTTCAGAAAACTAGGATCAAAACTTAGGTTTGGTTTAAGATTTTCTATATACAACAATGATCACAGCGAAGAATCAGAAAGCAAAATGATTGCTTTCGCTAACGGTGATGCAGGCGCCAAAGAAATGTATTCTTTGTTTACTCAGCAGTTTGATTCAAAAATCACAAGACCTTGGGATTCAACAAAGGAATTAAAGTATGTTGTGCCTTTTTACGATTCTTTTATACATAAAAATTTAACAAGCTTTTCTAATTGTATTGTTGATTTGCCGTCTGATATTCATTTCTTATTGGAAGACAACAATCTTCCTTTTGATTCTCTAATTAAGGACAAGATTTTATCGTATTGTCAAAATAACAAAAATGACACTATTACTGCTAAATCTATTTATTACGAAAACAAAGAGGATGTTGAAGCATTTCAAACCTACAAAATGATTTGTAATCGTAGGCCAGGGAGAAGTTTTGATTTGTCTAATCCAGGACTAGATCATTTTGGTAGTAATCGTTTTTGTGTGGAAGCTTGGAAGGAGGATAAATAATTATGGAAGACTTATTAAGATTTAATTTTAAACAAAAATATGTTGTATTCGATACAGAAACAGAAGGTTTAAACTTAATTACCTCTAAGCCTTGGCAGATAGCTTGGATTGAATGTGAAGGTAATAAAATTATCAAAAAACATAATCGCTTTATCAAATGGGATAATCTAAATGTTTCTCCAGAGGCAGCACGAGTCACTGGATTTAATCGTGAGCATTATGAATCAGTTGCCGAAGATCCATCAGATGTTTGGAAAGATTTTGAAAAAGTTCTTTATGATGATGATACTATCATAGTTGGTCAAAATATTCTTGGTTATGACATTTATATATTAAATGTTTGGCTTAAAAAAATAGGCATAAAAATAAGCCATGAAAATTACATCAATCGTTGCTTTGATACAAAAGCTATGGCTATGGCAATTGCTAAAGGCAATAAAAATCCAGATAAAGAAGATTTGATTGCTTGGCAGTTAAAATATTTAAATTACAGAGAGCGAGGATTAAAAACTAATCAAAAATATTTATTAGAGCATTATAATATTGACTTTGATGAAAAGAAACTGCATGATGCTTTATACGATATAGAAAAGAACTTTGAAATATTTCAAAAACAATTATGGGAATTAGAAATTTAGAATCATTTAAACAACCAATGCCTGTTGGTGTTAGATTGCCCGAAATTGAGGTTAAAAGACGAGTTTATTCTGAATTAGACCTCGACCCTCAATCTTCCAACTTCGACCTTCTGAGGGCATTATGCCTTCGTGGCGTCGAGCAAAGAGGTATTGATAAATTAGAAAATAAAAAAGAATATTACGATCGAGTCAAAATGGAGCTTTCTATTTTGAAAGAACTGGGGTTTATTGACTATATTCTTTTAAATTGGGATATTCTTAATTATTGCCATGAAAACGAAATACCTACTGGCCCAGGTCGTGGTTCGGCTGCTGGCTCTTTAGTTCTTTATTTACTTAAAGTCACCAATATCGATCCAATTAAATATGATTTATTCTTTGAGAGATTCGTATCCAAAAGTCGTGCTAAGAAAACTATTGTTGACGGTATTACATACCTAGATGGTTCATTACTTGCTGATGTCGATAACGATATTAGCTATGATCGTAGACAAGAAGTTATTAAATATATTGAGGATCAGCATAAAGGTAGAACTTGTAAAATTTTAACTTTAAATACATTAAGTAGTAAATTATGTGTAAAAGAGTGCGGTAAAATTGTCGGTTCAATGTCAGAGGAAGAAGTTAATGATATTAGCGCCTCAATACCTAAACAGTTCGGAAAGGTGTTTAAGCTTGATAAAGCTTATGACGAAAGCGAAAAACTAAAAAAGTTTTGTGACGACAATCCAAGGATTTTTGAAATTGCCAGAAAACTAGAAGGATTAAATAAGAACACTGGCGTTCACCCATCGGGCATTGCTATTAGCTTCTACAATATTGAAGAGGTTATGCCAATGCAAAAAACAAATGACGGAAATTATGTATCGGGTTATGATATGAATGACGTCGCTTCGTTGATGGTAAAATTTGACATCTTAGGTCTAAGAACACTTTCTGTTGTGCATGATACTTGCCAACAGTTAGGTTTGGATATGAATGATATAGATGTTGAATCACCAAGCATATATGAAAACTTCAAATTCATTGAGGCACCGAAAGGTCTCTTCCAAATTGAAGCGGACACAAATTTTAAAGTCTGCAAAAAAGTCTCTCCAAGAAATCTGGACGAGCTTTCTTCTGTTGTGGCTATTGCTAGGCCTGGAGCTTTGGATTATCTGGATACCTATGCATCTTATATTAAAACTAGTGTCTTTCAGTCCGTTAATGAGTATTATGATGATATCCTCAGTTATACTGGCGGTATCCCTCTCTATCAAGAACAGTTAATGAAAATGGCTGTTAAGGTTGGTTTCACTCTTGATGAAGCGGAACAACTTAGGCGTATTGTCGGTAAGAAAAAAGTAGATCAAATGCCTATATGGAAAGCTAAGATTGAGAAAAAGATTGAAGAAAATAATTTAAGTAAACAAGTCGGAGATGTTCTTTGGAAGGTCGCTGAAGATTCAGCCAACTATTCATTTAATAAGTCGCACTCAATTAGTTATGCCACACTAGCTGCAATTACGACTTACCTTAAATTTAATCACCCTAAAGAGTTCTTTTTAAGTTTATTAAAGATGACTAAGCATGAGCCAGATTCTCACTCAGAAATTGCTCTAATAAATCAAGAGTTATGTCTTTTTGATATGAAGCTTTTGCCACCCGACCTCTCAAAATCAGATGTAGAGTTTTCAATCGAAGGTAAAAACATCCGTTACGGCATCAATAGTATCAAAGGTGTTTCTGAAAAAACATTAGAGAATGTAGTAGATTTTAGAAAATCAGAATTGATTGAGCAAACCAAATACGACATCTTTATATCAGCTAAACAGTCTGGGATCAACATTGGCGTTTTGTCTGGTTTGATTCAAGGTGGAATGGTTGATACATTTTGTGATTCACAAAACAGAATACCAAATCGCTGTCGATTAGTTTTAGAAGCTCAAGCATTCAACATTCTTACAGAAAGAGAAAAACGCAACTTTATAGCATTAGGTGAGAAGTTTAATTATGATATTTTAAATTCTATCGCTTATGTTAAAAAAGAGTCTTTACCTGCTGATGACGGGAAGCCTTTAATGAAGGAATCTAGATTCCAAACTTTTAAGAAAAAGTATGACGGATACAAATCTATTTATGACAAAAATAAAAATCATTTAGTTTTTGCCAACTGGTTCTTTGAAAGAAAATATTTAGGGTATAGTCATTCTAGCGATATCAAAGATGTGTTTCAAGACACAGACAATCTAGTTGACAGTTTAGAATTAAAATCAATACCACAAAATGACAAAGTTAAATTCGTAGGAGTAGTTAAAGACTGTGTATCTAGAACAAGTCGTGCTGGCAATAAATACATGAGAATTGAAATACAAGATGATTACGGCACGGTTAATTTTATGCTTATGGATAATCGTAGATCAGCGACTCTTTCAGAGTATTTAAACAATGGAGGCAAAAAACCCAAAGAAGAACAAATTGTCTTTGTTTACGGAGCTAAAGGTGAAGACATAATCTTTGGTGATAAAATTACAATTCTTGACGAAAAAATTTACACAAGATTATCAGAAATTAAATGAGCAATTTTAAAAAATATAACCTAACACCATCAGCGAAAAACGCTTTAAAAAAAGCTAGAAAAAAAGCGGACGATAGCCGTCAATTAAAAGTCGTAGACTTCCATCTACTTTGGGCGATTCTACAAGTAGAACACAAAACAATTGATTATTGTTTTGATTCAAGTGCATTAATCAAAGAGGGCTTCTGTAAAGCCATGGATTTGATTATCTCTGAATACACAGAGCCCAAAAGAAAACATAGAATCTTTGCTCCAGAAATTTATGAAATTTTAGATTATGCTCAAAAAATTTCTAAAAAAAGTAAGGATGAGTATATTGGTATAGATCATATCCTTTTATCTATACTCGAAACTAGAGATGAGATATCAACTTTTATATCTGCTCTTGGAGTTGATTTAGCTGCATTTATTGCAATGCTTTCATTGTCAATGAAAGAAGGAGTTTCTTTTATAGAGCCAATTCCTACTCAACCAGCTCAATCAATATCTAATAAAAAATCAATATCTAAGACCTTGGAAGAGTCCTGCGAAAACATAAATGAAAGAATAAAAGATAGAGGCACTTTTGAAATTTTTGGCAGAGATTCAGAAACTCAAAGAGCCTTTGAAATCTTGTTAAAAAAGAATAAATCAAATGTCGTTTTAGTTGGAGAAGCTGGAGTTGGTAAAACAGCGATTGTTGAGGGTCTTGTAGAAAGAATTTTGCAGTCAAAATGTCCAAAGTCATTGAAAAATAAAAAAGTTTATTCCTTAGATATGACTTCCCTATTAGCTGGCACAATGTACAGAGGTCAGATGGAGGAAAAAGTTAAAGCTATTATTGAAACAGCTTCTGAAGACGAGCATTGTATTCTCTTTATTGATGAGATTCATACCATCATTGGAGCAGGCAGTTCTGAAGGTAGCTTGGATTTAGCAAATATACTTAAGCCTGCCCTTTCTCGTGGAGATGTTTCCTGTATAGGAGCTACAACAAACGATGAATACAACAAATACTTTAAAGGAGATTCTGCTTTAAATCGCCGTTTTGAGAAAATAGAAATACTAGAACCAACAAAAGAACAAACATTAGAGCTTTTACAGAAAGCTAAAGTGTCTTATGAAAAATTTCACAATGTAAAATTTAAAAAAGAAATTTTAAAAATTATAGTAGACCTATGCTCTGAATTCCAAACTGACAAAAAGTTTCCAGACAAAGCTTTTGATATAATTGATGAAGCTGGAGTTAAAGGGAAAATGGAAAATGATGAAAACAAATCAGCTTTAAGTATTGACAAATCGATTATATATGATATATTTGCATCTAAATTCAACACAACAATAGAAAAGATCAAAAGCAAAGATATACACATCCCTGGAAAAATAGGATTTTAATTATGAGAAAAGTAAACCGTATAGTAAATACAATGAAAAAAAGCGGGGGTCGATTCTTCGGCCTTCGGACCAAAAGCGGAAACAGCTATAATGCTCAATTCGTTAAGGAGACTCCCAATTATGTGGTTATCCATGATCGAAACGCCCAACAGCAACGAAAATTTGCTAAAACCAGTCTTTCTGGTTTGAATATGGGTGAAATTCGTATCTAAATATCAAGGCGGTAGAAATACCGCCTTTTTTGTGTAATATATTCTATGGACTTTAAGGAAATTGCGTACAACTCGCCTCTAATATCAGCAGGAGTGAAAAAAGACTTTGTGGCTGTTGATTCTATAGAATCTGGACTTCTTCAAACAATACATACAGAAGATCCTTTAATAAGTGGTTTTGGTGAAATATTAAATATGAAACAAGTTCATCAAAGCTTTTTTTATGATACCTTCGCTTTAGATTTTGAAAATAGCAGAAAAATGATCAAAATTAGCTATATTACTGGTACCGATAGCATTGGAATGGAAAAAATTGCAATAAGCAATTTGCCAACAGGAGTTAGTGGTCTTTCATTGGTTTCCCCAACAGTTATATCATCAAACACAGGAGAATTACCTCATTATCTTTGTACAACATTTGAAAATGGTTATTCTTTTGAAGATTTTGATAGTGATGATTTAAATTATAACCTAGGCACTTTTTGTAATACCTTAGATACAATACATGAATCAAGTGTTGATAATTTGCCAACTTTATCAGATATGCATGATATTCATGCATCAGTTGTTGGCTTTATCGAAGAAGATATTGATATTGAATCGAATATGGTTACATATTTTGGATTTAGCGCTTTTGATATAGAGAATATACTTAAGAAAAACAAAGAATTTATAGATCAGAACTATACAGTAAGCACTAATGTTTTTAGTCATTTTGATATTAAAAAATCTTCTATTCTATATAGAGACGATATGATAAAAATTATTAACTTTGAAAATTCTTATTGCTTGGATTTATTTACTAGTTTACAAAAAACGGCATATAATCTTAATTTTAATTACGCAAAAAACTATTTAATAAATTTTTTAAAAAAATATTTTAAATCTTCTGACATTGTTTCTTCTTTTAATGAAAAAACTTTTATAGCTAAGTATTTTGAAAAAGAAAAAGTAAACGCACTAATTATAGCCAATGATTTAATTAGTAGGCATTTGTTTTTAATTGCAACAGAGGGGCTTTCGGATTTAGAAAAATTTTATCAAAATTACGAAATATACAAACAAGTAAAGCCATTTCTGTTAGAAATGCATCCAGAACATACTGAATCTTTTCAGCAGATGTTTATGTATATGTTCCCAAATTATGTTGAAAAGGAACGACAATATGAAGAAATAGAAGAGGCTTAATAGCTCCAATCTGAATCTCCAAATAATTCATAAGGTTGCTCCAACCATTCTTTATCCCATATTGCGTTTTCTGCAACTTCCCATTTCGGGATATTTTTGATAGCTTCAATACTACTCAATGATTCTGGAATCCATTTTAATCTATTATTTGGATAAATAGCTACTTGACCATTCTTCAACTTAATTACATTCATTTCTTTGTGTTCATCAAGCAAATCAGAATCGCCAACATCTAAGTACCCCAAAGATTGTTTTTCTGGTATGCAGTCTATAGTAAACCAGTAATTCCCTTCTTGAAAATCACCATCTCCCATGTTGACCAACATAGGAACGTCTGCTAATTGTGCTTTGTGAAATAATTCTATATCATTTGATAAACATTCCCACATTTGCACGTCAACTAAATCTAGTTTTTCGTGATCTTTTTCTGGTGTTTTCCAGTATAAGCAGTCTAATCTAACCTTATCGTAACAAGCGCAAAAGCCATCAACCCATACTTGAAAACAAAAAGGTCTACCTCTTAATGCCCTAACTGAAACTAACCATGCTGGTTCAAATTCTTTCTCAGAACCACCCCACATATCTTTCCTTATAAAAACCCTAGTTTTGGGTAAATTAATATTCCTTGGCATATAGAATTTTACACTTTTTATCTTATAATCATCCAATATGCAATATAATCTTTACAAACCTAATTCAAAAAACACTGGATGTGCTTTCTCTTTCAAGATAATCGATCAAGACAAAGAAGGTAATTCAGTTAAACCTACATTCTTAATTCAATCTATTAAGCAAGCAGGATGGAATGCTCAAAAAAGAACAGGATCATTTAGTGATAATGCTAAAAATCCAGAAAAAAACATTTACTGCAAAATCAATGAGAATGAAGTAGGAGCTATCATAAATTCAATTGAAAGATATACAGAATTTTCAGCTTTTCACACATATAACGAAGACAAAACAACCATTTCATTTAAGCCTTACGAAAAAACTAATGGCACAAAAGCTTTTTCTCTTGGAGTAATTAAAAACTCTACTTTAAAATTTGGCATTGGCATCGAGCTTGGCGAAGCGAGAGCTTTAAAAGTTTTATTAGAAATGTACCTAAGAAAGTTGTTTGAGTTTTAATGAAAACAGTTTTATTCCACTCTAATAACTCCAAAGCTTTTACTGGTTTTGGTAAAAATTGTAAAAACATTTTAAAATACTTGCAAAAAACTGGCAAGTATAAAATTGTTGAGTTTTGTAATGGCTCTCAATGGGGTCACCCATCAGTTAAAACAAAACCTTGGATTTGCCAAGGTTCTTTACCAAATAACCCAGCTTTAATTCAACAAGCTAATTCTGACCCACATAAAGGAAGAGTTGCTGGATACGGAGGCATGATGATTGACTCAGCAATCAAAGAATACAAACCAGATGTTTATATTGGAGTAGAAGATATTTGGGCTTTCGATAAATTTTGGGACAAGCCTTGGTGGAATAAAATAAATCATATGATTTGGACTACTTTAGACAGCCAACCAATTTTACCTCAAGCATTAGAGGCCGCACCTAAAACAAAAAACTTTTATGTATGGTCTTCCTTTGCTGAAAGAGATTTAAAAAACATGGGTGAAGAACATGTTGGTACATTGCATGGAACTGTAAACACGGATGATTTTCATAGACTTTCAAATACAGAAAGAAAAAATTTAAGACAAAAGTTTGGCCTCACTGATGAATTCATTATTGGATTTGTTTTCAGAAATCAACTAAGAAAAAGTGTGCCAAATATGTTGGATGGATTTAAGATATTTAAAAAAGATTGTGCTAAAGCAAAACTTCTTTTACATACTCATTGGTCTGAAGGTTGGGATATTCCTAGGCTTTTAAAAGAAAAAAATATTGATCCACAAGATATTCTTACAACTTACTTTTGTAAATCTTGCGGAGAGTATGAGATAAAACCTTTTTGTGGTCAAGAGCAAAATTGCAAATACTGTGGCTCTGAGAAATCAGTAAATACAACTAATGTAGGTGCAGGGGTTGATGAAGAACAATTAAACGAAATATATAATTTACTAGATGTGTACTGCCATCCTTTTACAAGTGGCGGTATGGAAATTCCAATTTTTGAAGCTAAACTAACAGAATTAATAACATTGGTTACTAGTTATTCTTGTGGCGAGGATTCTTGTACGTCAGAAAGCGGTGGCATGCCTCTTGATTGGGCTGAGTATAGAGAACCAGGAACTCAGTTTATTAAAGCTTCTACATACGCTTCTAGTATTGCAAAACAATTGAAAAAAGTTTGGCAAATGAAACCTAGCAAAAGATTAGAAATTGGTCGTAAGGGCAGAGATTTTACAATTAAAAATTATTCCATAGAAGCTGTGGGCAAAAAGCTAGAATCAATTATAGATAATATGCCAGATATAGACTATGATTTTAATTGGGAAGAAGAATCTAATAAAGGTAAAATTAAATTTGAAGACTTGTTAGATGAGGGTAAAAGGATAGCTATCGTACTGCCACAGTCTGCTGGAGATGTGCTACTCTTAAATAGCCTTTTAGACAACTTGAAAGAATTATATCCAGAATATGATATTTATACATTTACAATGCCTCAGTATTTTTCTTATTTAGAGGATCATCCAGCAGTGCATAAAGTTTTACCCTTTTCCTCAGAAATAGATAACTTGCATTTTTTGGAAGGCAGAGGTAGTCACAAAGGTTTTTTTGATATAGCTTTTTTGCCCCATATTGGGACACAAAAAGAACACAATTATCACCACAACGGGAAAGATAGATTACAATTTAAATTATGAGTCACTTAGTAGAAGTTTACGCAAAAGATTTAGGAGTTAAGGTTGGCAAACCAAAAATTCAAAAACATTATTATCCAGTAATACATGAAAAATATATTACTTTCCACATGGATACAGATGTTCAACCCAAACAATATGATTATTGGGATGTTTGTCTTGGTCTATTAGGCCCTAAATTAAAAGAGTTAGGTTATAAGATAATTCAAGTAGGAGGCCCCAAGGCTGAACCTATTCAAGGTGTTGACGAGTTATTTAATCGATGCACCTACAGACAAACAAATTATATTATTAGTAAATCAAAATTACATTTAGGCATAGATAGTTTACCAGTTCATATTGCAAGTGCTTTTGGTATACCTATCGTTTCTCTTTATTCTCACACATACAAAGAAACCTGTTATCCATATTGGAGTGATCCAGAAAAGGTTTCATTACTATCTCCAAATTTTGAAGAAATTAAACCATCTTTTGCTGACCAAGAGCCAGTAAAAAGAATTAATGAGGTGAAACCAGAATCTTTAGCCCAAGCGGTTTTAGATAAACTAAATATTGATTTTAAAATTCCATTCAAAACAGTAAGAGCGGGTGCTTTATATAACGCTCCTCTTGTAGAGATTGTCCCAAACTTTTTTGCTTATTCAAAAGAACTGCATAATCGTCCAGTAAATATTAGAGGTGACCTACATTTTGATTTAAACAATATTATTAACTGGTGCAGAATGTGTTTATCTCATTTAGTTATTGACGAAGAACTAATGGATGAACATTTAAATGCTATCAAACAAACCACAAAAAGAATAACTTTTAAAATAAAAGATTTGAATAAAGATTACTCTGATTTTTTTAAAAAAATTAAAAAAAACAAAATAGAACTTGTAGTTTTAGCTAAAAAAGAAGAAGACCTCAAAGATTTAAGACTAAAATACTTTGATTATCTTGTTGATTTAGAAATTCAAGGTCAAGAAGTGTCAGAAATATCTGATAAAACAAAATTTTTCTGCAAAAAACGTTTTATTTCTCAAGGAAAGGTGTTTAATTCTCGTTTATCTGCGAATTCGCTTGACAATAGTGAAAAGTTTGTATTAAATGATACTTCAAAACAAGAATTAGAAAGTTTATATTTATATGAGTAATCCAGAAAAATACAAAAGAAACGAACATGGTCTACTAGAATCAGTTGATTATGTTTTTAATGAAGACGGCTCTGTCAATTGGAGAGCTATGATTAAATCAGATCATTTATATCCTAATAAGGATTATTTCGAATTTCGTAAGATGCCTGTTCCCAAATCAGTAGATGGTTTAGACGATAGCCAATTACTTATTAAGTTAAGCGGTATCAAAGAGTTAGCTAGACTACGTGGTTTCCACAATGTTACATATGATATTGCAGAATCCTCAGATGAACGTGTTGTTACTCAGTGTATGATTAGTTGGATTGAAAATTACGAAAGCAATGGCACACAAACTTTTGCTTCTATTGCAAATGCTACAACAAATAACACAAACGGTTTCGCTGCAAAATTCTTAGAATGTATTGCTGAAAATCGTGCTTTTGTACGTTGTGTCCGTAATTTTTTAAATATTCACATTGTTGGCGCTGATGAGATAGATTCTTCTAAAGACAAAGCTCCAATTCAAACAAATTCGCCTTCTACAGCTAAAGATATTAGCCCACAAGGCATTTTAAGAGAAAAAGCAGGTCTTACCTTTGTAGACTTCAAAAACAAACTTAGAGAGCTTTATAAGAGTGAAGATTATACAAACGATCCAGAAATTATTAAATCTTGGGAAGAATATAAAGATATTCCTGCCAAAGAGTGTCGTAAACTATTGAAGTTATTATGATTTCTAAAGTAAAGGGTTTTTGGGTAGAAAGCTTTCTGTCAAATCGGAAGGCTTTTTACCTAGAAGTTGTTAGTTTTGTGTTTGCTGTTTCTGCTTCTTTATACTTAGCTATAACTGCGGACAATCCAACAATGGAGCTTGTGTATCCAATATTTTTTATAGCAGCTCTAGCGTCAACCTTGGCTCATTATGAACGTAAAGTAGCTTTCCCAATGTTGCTTACTATTTATTTTTGTTTTGTAAATATGTTTGGATTTGGTAGAGCCTGTGGTTTTTGGTAAAATGATAAAAAGAGTACAGCATATTTCAGAAGTACAAGAGTGCTTTGATAATTGGGCAATCAATCAAAAAGAATGGAACGATAAATTTCATTCTGAAAATAAGTTTTCTAAATTTGGACTACCTTTTGATGTGAATTGTTTGCAGTCTTTTTGGTCTAATCAATATCATTGGAACTCTTGTTATGCCTTGATACATAAAACAGATGATGTTTTAGATGGTTTTATTTGGTGGATTATGGGGTTAGATGAAAAAATAAACAAAAGAACATTTACGGAGTATGTTTGGTTTTCAAATAATCCAAAAATATCTATAAAATTATTTAAAGAAAGCATTAAATATGCAAAAGCTAATAATTTTGATATTATTAATGTAGGAAATATTAACGACGATCCAAAATTAAAAAAATTTTATAAAAAAAATGGGTTTAATTTAGCTACGGAATATAGATATAAAATCCTTAAGAACTAAATTCTCTAAATAAAATTTTGTTCGAAGTCTTGTCGTAAGTTACAGTTATCATAGCTTCATTGCTATTACTTTTACTAACCGCACCTGCTGATGTTGCAGCAGTAGCTACTGTAGCATTATTTTGAGCGTCTCTTACCCTTACAGAGCTACTTGTTCTTTGATCAATTGTCATTGACCATTCGTCATCCATACCTATTCCATCTGCTATTCCAGTATCTATTCTGAATTCTACTTCACCAGCAGTATGTGAGACAACAAATGTTTCATCATTAAATTGCAAATCAGATAATCCAGATTCTCTTGAAATATAAATATGACATTCTCCAGTAAGTTTTAAATTACCTTGACTAACTAATGCAGATGTTTTTGAATTAGTTGGTTCTACATTTGGGTGGTCATCATTAAAATCTGGAAATCCAGTAAACATTCTACCACTAAATACATGTTCGTCCAACCTAAAGCTTCCAAATGGATTATTTAAATTTTTATGAGAAGCTAGTTGTCCAGTTTGCATATTAAGAATCGGCCCTAATTGTGAATATGGTATAGCTGAATAAAAAATCATTCCAGTGTTCGAATCAATATCGTTGTTAGTAAATATAAATTCTCTTTGATATATTCCAAGCCCGCCATTTCCTCCAGAAAAACCAGTTTCAATTCTTAAATTAACATCTCTTTCAAATGCGAAATCATCAGAATAAGGATTAAAAGTAAAACCACTTTGACTACCAGTAAAGAATTTTACTGAGACTATATTTTGGTGTCCACTAAAAAATCCTTCCATTGTAGTAGAGCTAGTAGTTGCTGTGGTTTCTCCCAAAGTAGTAATCGCTACATTTCCATAATCCGTTGGGTCATCTACATTTCCTCCAGAATTAGTAAGGTACCAACCAGTTTCTCCATCAATAAAGTTACCGTTACTATCTACACCTGTGTAATGACTGAACCCTGTAAAGATTATTCCCGTTGGATATCTATAAATTAAAGGATTAGAATGTTGAAAATCTATTGTTACGACAGATTCGTTTTCAAATTCTTCACCAAACTCAAGTCCCGCATTGAATCCACTATAAAGAGGAACACCACTAATTTTTCCTTCTGGTATGATTATCTCCTCTCTATGTTCTCCACTTTCAAAATCAGCAAAGTTATCAATATCTGATACAAAAGCATCAAACCCAATACCATCTCTAAAAGGACTCATATTTAAAATTAAATCTTCCGTATATTTGTTTCCACTTATGCCGTTATGATTAGTTGAGAAATTGACATCTCCAGAAACTCCTCCGATCATAAATACATTATAATCCCTAACGCCTGTTGTGTAGTTTATATTTTGATTTACTGTGTTTCCATCGTTGATGGGTAAAGTTTTAATCACGTTGCCTGTTATTCCTCCAGAAATACTATAACCATAGGTCGGTACAACATTCAGACCTCCTTTATCGGTAGCAAGCGCACCTGTGCCAAAGTGAAAGTCTAGAATTGCCCAATTGTCAGTTGCAATATATGCCTTATATGGATTTACAGAATAAAGCTTCGCAGAGTTATCGTCCATTATTCCATCTTTTATGAACATGAAATTTTGGGCAAATCCACTACTCAAGCTTTGTCCAGTTAACGGGCATCCAGCGTTTCCTCCATTACCTTGAGACCCCAAAAAGCTACAAACACCTAAATTATTTAATCCACTTGGTGTCTCTGACCAAGGGTCAACACTAGTACCTGTCGTTCTCTCACCATCTACCCAAGAAGTGACAGCTCCATTATTACCAACGCTTACAAAAATTGAGTGGGTTTTCCCGTCATTTAAATTTTCTGCTACATTAACAACATTAGATTGACTGTTTCCTGTACCTGCAAATATTTGGTTGTATCCACCACTTTGTCTCCAAACAAATCCAGTGCCATGCCAATTATCTATTAAAGTAGCCCATTGATCTGAATCTTCTTTAAATTGGAACCAGCCTAAAACAGAAAATCCTTTTTTCCCTATATTTAAATTTCCGCTACTATGTAAGGTGTTTTGATTAAAGTGAATTTTAACATTATCTCCCTCAGCATCCAAACCAGTTGCAAAAATTCCAGTATTATTATATGCCCCAACATCACTATATCTTACCCAATTACCAGATGTTTTGTTTCCGCCATCTACAACAGCAGCTTGAGTTTCAAATCGAGTGTGTGTAGAAGTGTCACCAACAAAACCATCATTTTGGGCTAAAAAATCAACTTGATAGTAATCAAATTTATCTCCAGGTTGAGATATTTTTTGAGAACCATCTTGATAAAAATGCGATGCCCTATAATTGAATGTTCCACTTCCAAAATCTGTATAATTTATATTTTCTATGCCAGAGTTATAAGGAGAAAGCAATCCATCAGTTAAAAATATGTCTCCTCCAGTGAACTGTGTTTTGTCATCATCAATTACTTGGAAATTGAATTCGTTTACATTATCATTTGTTTGTTCTATAGCTAAGTATCCATAATCACCAGTATCTGAACAACCATAAATATTTGTTGCCCTAAGACTAAAGCCGCTGTTAGTCCCATTCAAAACTTGTGCAATTGTCCCTCCAACAAAACTAATTTCATTTTGATTTGCTTGTTTTTGTACGAATACTATTGGATTTTTTTTGTTTACAACATTTTCATTTCTTTGACCTGTAAATGAATCCGCAAAATCCACTTGTAAATCAGCGTAATCTGATTTTTCTACCCTCCTTACCTTAAATCTTTGATTGTTTATTCTAAAATCTCCAGTTTCAAAAGCAAAATAATTAAAAAATGACACGTCATTTGACATAGTATTATGAATAAATCCCGTGGTATTTGCGCGGACAACAGAAGGTGTTATATTATAAGTATCTAAATTATCATAATCAGTAAAAGATATACCGCTTTTCATCACCTGTTGTATAAACACAACTGGTGAACCTTTAAATTGTTCTGCAAATTTAACATGGTATCCAGTACCATAGCGATCCGCACCTCTTGCACCACTGAAACCACTTGTCTGTATGCCAAATTTATTATTCAGACATGTAGAATTTGCTTCTTCAAAATCAAAACCACTCTTTAATCCAGTAACAGAAACTTGAAGGCTTTCATGATTGTTGCTTTTATTAACAACAAATTTATCCATACCAATTTTTCCAGTAAAAGCTAATTCTACTGCGTTGAACATGCCAGATCCAGGATTACTGTCATAAAAATGAAATTCAGAAGCCAAGTTGTATCCTTGGTCTAATGCATTATTTCCAACAAAATCTACGTATTGCAGTGACAAATCTAAAAAACTATCATCATTATCATTTCTCGTTAATCTTGAACCTTGGCTATCTGATTCTCCAACTAAAGAAGTCCCCGTTAATTGTTTGGCGAAATTTTCAGTAAAGACATCATCTTGATTTTTGCTGGTAATGCCATCGAAAGTTACAACCTTACCAAAATTTCCTAATCCTAGATCGTCCGCTGTAACAGTAAATTCTACAGATCTAGAATTAGTAGATCTCTTGGTGTAGTATTTAGTAAACTCAGAGAAAATTTCTAATTCATAAGTTCCAAATTGATTAATAAGTTCTCCAGTAATAGCAAGTTGTGTTTTTCCATTATCTGATGTATTTCCTTCATTAGTTCCTAAGCCAGTTCTTAGTAATCTAGGTAAAACTATACTTCTATTGCTTGGATAAGTTAAAAATATTTTATATTGATCTGCTTGAACTGGGTCGCTATTTACAATATCAAAAAAATGATCAATCGCTCCAAATTTATTCACTCCACTAAGATCTGTTCTGGCGGTTATTGAAGCGGGTATTTGGGGTAAAGTAGATACATTGCTTTGCAATGATACATCAAAATTGTCTTGAGTGGGGTCAAAGTTTACATTTTTTTCAATTACATCATATTTACCGCTATGATAAATGATGGCCCCAACTGCATATGTAGAGTCCTCATTTTCTTTAACACTTAATACCCTATATTGTTTTTCCGCTCTTCCAGTTATGTCAACCGAATATGGGGTCATTGATGGAAAATACCCAGCATCTTGTGGAAAGTTTTGATTAGGGTTTAATTTAATTAATATACTATCGTCTCCTAAATTTTGGAAAGGATGCGCGCCAGTATCAATTTGTAATTTACTTATTTTAGGTTTTTTTAATCCAGAAATTTCTTCATCGGTATAAGTGACCCTTGCATTATCTTTTTTGGCATAAAGTTCTCTTAAACTTGTAGAGTTCGACGCGTTATAAAGATATATATAGCTTTCATTGTTTTCTCCAGTTGGAATTAATCCAGTTTGACTGCCTATTTGATGATCGACTATAAGTCCAGTTGGCCCATAAGCTCCATTGGGGTATTTATGAGTTTCAGAATTAGCTCCTGTTTGTGTTAAAAACATACCGTAATTCTTTTCCAAAGATTTCATCTCATCATCAATTTTTATTATATCTCCTGGAGCTAATAAAGCAGCTTCAAATCCAGCAGCAAAAGAAACAGTCTCAGTTGCATGAGTTGAGTCAAAAATTATATTTCTTGCACTCCTTTGAGCTGAAGCTCTTGAAGTATGTCCAAAGCCATCAATATATTGCTTTAAGTAACCATATCTTTCTATGGCGTCTCGATCTTCTGCATATTCTGTTCTTGGTCTATAATTATTTTTCTTATCTAAAAAACTTACATCTACAGAGCTTGTTCTAGAGTTTTTTACAACGTCTGCATAATTAAACAATCCATCTACTACATTTAAATTATTGAATAGCATAGATGCTTGTTCTGGCTTATCTATTTTGAATTGTACTTGAGAATCTTTATAGTATACTAAGCAACGCATGAATTTAGCGATGTCTTTTATAATCGTAAATGCTTCATTATCTCCATCTATTTTATGGTTGTATGAAAACCTTGGTTCCAAACCTCCGAAACCATCAGTCAAGCCCTCAAACTTCCCATAATCGTCCACAGCGTCGCAGTATCTTCCTATTTCATACAAAGACCATATATCTATATTTTCTAAATCTCTATTGTATAAAGCGGTTCCATATCTAAAGTTATTTAATAAATCAAATAAAATCCAAGCTGGATTGTCTGACCAATCATATCTGAAAGTTCCATCCCATAACCCATCATATATAAGATTTCCAGCAGTAGACGAATCTTCAGAAAATCTTCTATCCAATCCAGCTTCATCAGTTGGAAAATAATTTGAAGGTATTAATATTTTTTTGCCCTTAAGTTTAAAAGTTCTATTGGGCATATCGTCAAAAGCTCTTGCGTCTAAAGATGTTACAATACTAGCTGAATAAGGGTAATTAAAACTATATTTACTTCTTTCTGCAACAGAACTTATGTGAGTCAATCTATTTATAAGGTTCGAATTAGTTTCATAAGTTAGTTTTTCAACCTTAAGTACTCTTTTCACAATATCATCTGTTTTTTCTGGTAATACAATATCTTTTATGGTGAAAGAATAAGGTGCTGTTATAATTCCCTTTACGGAAATTATACTAGCTGATTCGGTATTAACGGTTTGAAAACCTTTTTTATCGCTAAGTGGTATTTTTAAATTTAATAATCTATTTTCAGTTGTTCCATCTCTAAAAACAAGTTCTAAAGTAATAGAGTATTTTATTGTGGTAGCTAGATTTCTACCCATTGTTGCTCTTCCACTTTTATTATCACCCTTTGAAGAAAAACTTTGAGTATCTGATAATTGAGATATTTGTATTTCAAGATCCAAAGAATCTACGTCTTCATCTGTCACTTCATGATAAAAAATACTTGGATCTGTTTGCGCTGGATCAAATGATTGCCAATCGGTGAAGTTTCTGCTACCTCCTGCAGTATCACTATTAAATTTTCTTATATCAGCGCTTCCCGTTCCCGCTCTAGCTCCATTAATGTCCCTATCGTAAGGCCCCAATAATTTAAAATTCTTAGTGTGTAATCTTACAGCTTTAGGCACTATTTTTGATGCGGTTTGGTTTTCGCTTCCTAGCTTTTGTTCTATTTTGTATTTTGCGAATTGTTTGCCTCTATCAGTTTTTAATTGTAATTCGTCAAAATAAACACCTTTGTCGAGCGTTAAACCATTTAACAAATATGTTTCCCCAGCTGGTCCAGCAGCTTGTTCAGATGCTGTCCAAGGTATGTCGAACCCATAAAAAAGATTATATGAAAAACGGTCCTCTGGACAAGTATAATATATAACACTACCCTCAAGATTTGTTATAGCCCAATTTGATCCGTCAAAAGCTAGTTGTGGAACATCTTTTGGATGTAACTGATTTTTAGCTCCCTCAAAACCTCTATATACTTTAGATGACGAAGTGCCTAATAAGTTTGGTTGTATATATTTAAAAACATCTAATACAGTCTTATCTGACTGAAATTCTTTTGTTTCAATATTAAGCGAAGCATTTTTTACAGCCCTTAGAGATCTTTCCATCTCTCCATTACCAATGTCAATTGTCAAAACATGAAGCCTAAATCCAAATGTAAGAATTGTGTTCCCCTGCGTCGGATCTGACACATTTACTATGCCTCGATTAGTCGCATTCTTAACCGCTGCTGTTTGCGCTAATTCTTCTATTCTTTCTAGTGCAACCGATTTGTTGGTAGTAGTATCTGGATTAGCCCCAATAACAATAAAGGCATTTGGATAATACCCTCTGTCTCCTTGTTCATCTAATATATTCGCTATCGCTTCAGTATATGACGTTCTACTTTTGCCATCTCCTTCTACTAGGGTTGTAGCGTTACTTATTGAGTTATAAATCTTTTCTGGATTAGTTGTTCTAGATATATCATCTAAATATTGGAAGCTTCCAAATACTGGAATAAGTGACGTATAATGACCAAAACCAACCAATTCTTGCCGTATTACTTGCCCTTGATCTCCTAACCCAACTAATGTAAAGTCTATTTGATATCCAGCCGCTTTCATTAAGTTGGTTGACTCAATTACTGTTTGTACTTTTTCTTTTATCGCATCTAAATGTCTTTCAGAGTTCGAACTTAAATCAACTATAATTATAGTTCTGTAGGATTTTTTAGACCTAAGCTTTTTATAACTTCCTGGGATATTTGAAACCTTTGGTAAGTAAGTTTGATTTAAAAATTTATCTGGAAAACCTTTTAATATAAAACCTTCCTTAGAACTTAAAACATTATCTTCAGATGGAACTGTTTCTATTATATCGTTTTCATCTCCTGCCAAATATCTTCCATCTACATCAACTAAACCACCTATTGGCCCTTCAGAAACCAAATCAACTGTACTTGACAGACTATAACTTTCTTTTACGAAAGCACGTTTATTAGGTATTAAATTACTAGGTTCAGCTTTACTACCAGCACCAGCAATTTTTAATTTCTGATTAGTTTTTGAAAAATATTTTTTATAATTACTCATGCTTCTACACTTATGTCTACTGATTCTAGGTTTGTGGAAATCACTTTGCTTCCAAGTCTTATTTGTCCATAGATAATTGGTATACCAAAACCTTGAACCACTGTATTGTTAGTATTTTGAAATATAAAACTCTGTGTTTCTACGGCTACTTCTTGTGTGGGACCTTGTTGTTCTCCAGCTAACAAAAGCTGTATACCTTGAATCAATAAAGACACACCAATGTTGAATAACATTTTACCCAAAAAACTTCCAGCAAGAGCGGTATAACCGCCAAAATAACTTAGGCCACCACCCGCTAAAATCAAACCAACTGGCCCACTACCAATTATACTTGGTACTAAATGAATTTCTTCGGGGCACTTTGTATCGTAGTCTTTAATTTCTTCGCAAATATTTCCTTCTTCATCAACCATCCTGTAAAATAAACCGTCTTGAGCTTTTCTCTGTAATTTAGTTCTAAAACCTGGAAAGTTTGCGCACAAAGCTTTCATTACTTCTTTTTTTGTTTTTACCTTGAGTTGAAGTTCGGAGTAACCAAAATCTTCACACAGATCACCGTGTAGAATAACTTTAACCATTTATTATTCCTTTCAATTTTTCTATTACATCTTCTTTTATTTCAAAATTAGATTCATAAAATAATTCAAACTTATTTGTGTCTAATGAATATATTAAATATGGAATTCTAGCTTGTCTTGCGTTTTTAAAATCAAATTCAGATAATTTGGCATCACCACTCACATGTGTATGAAATATAGCAACCAGTTTGCCAGTTTTTTTTATCTTTAAAAAATCTGCTGGGTGTATTTCAAACATTTCTGGAAGTGGAGAATAGTTTTTACTTTGCAAAATATCAAATTCTTCATCATATACGACAAATCCACAAACCTCTTTTACTGGAGAGGATTCTGAAAAGTTTTTTAAATTTTTTAAAAATTTAGATTTGTGCATTGTATTCATAAGTTCCTGGGAATCCTCCAAACGGCAAATCATTTCCGTATCTTATGTTACACCCTTTAAGTGATTTTTGACAAACATCTTCTGTCCATTTGCTAGATTCAGATGGTCTATCGTTTTCTGTTGATATGTGGTAATCGGTGCAAACATAATAAGTTTTTAATGGCTGTATAGATGGGCCGTTAATTATATCTATTTCATCTTCATCTCTTATGGAATATGTTTCATTTGATAAAAATACGTAATCTCCAGTGTTGTATGCGACACCAGTACCTTGCCACAAATCTTTATTTCCTGTTGGATTCAAAGCTCCTCCAGTTGAGTCTGTTTTAGGTTCTCCTTTATACTGACACCCATAACCTCTATAATTCCAATAACAATATCTACACAAACCCACTCTATTTGGAATTTTTATATTTTCTAACTCTAAAGATGTCGCTAGTTCAAATTCAATAAAGGATTTATTTTCTGTTAATTTTCTATTTATATAGTAAACCTCATCTGGAAAACCAGCATCTTCATCAGCTGTTCCATAAGGATTTGCGTGGGGTAAAAAATTAACATCATCCAAAAATTTAGAAAAAACTCTCTTTCTTACGATCTTGGCCCCTACCATATCACCATAGGTAGCAAGATATTTGGACATAAAGAAATCTTTATTAGATAATTTTATATTAGGCCTAGGTAATTCTTCATCCCCCTGTACAGTAAAACCATTGCCCTCCATAGCCACGGATATGTATTGTTGTTTTTGCCATATTAGTTGCTGAACATGGGGCGCAGATGTTATGGCGTTCCCATCTGTTGTCCCCTTACTCAAGTCGGTTCGGTTAAATGATGGGCATATGGCTAAATAGTTGAAATTGTCTCTAGGAAAATTATAATAAATTAAATAAAATTCCAATAAATCATCGGGATTTAAATCCATTACAGATCCTACATTTTTTCTGTTCAAACCTTGAGCCATAATATGTATTACACTAAAATAAAAGTAGATAATCAAATATATCAGCTGTCCAAGACATATAATAAACAAAGCTTAAAAAATTGCATAAAAATCAATTTTTCTAAATTAATGGACGACAAAGAATTAATGTATTGTTTGAATGGTTTTGATGCTATTCGCTTTGATCCAAACCTTTATCAATTAAGCGCGCACAATAACGGTGGATTAGTATGTTTAATTTATGGAGTAATAAAAGACGAAACATTTAAATGTGAAATTTTTTCCTGGAATCACATGTATGGGAAATACTCTAAAAAAGTTTTTAGAGCGCTTTCGATAGAAGCTTTCAAAGATTTAAATAAAAAAGGTGTCAATACTTTTATTTTGCCTGTTTTAAAAAAAAGGCACAGGTCAAAAATTTATCAAAATTTATTAAAAAAAGCCTTTCCAGAAATGGAAAGAGACGAATCAATGGATACTGAAGAATTAGAGTTTTTTAAAATTAATTTAATAAAAATAGTGTAATAATATTTATGGCAGAAGTAAAAATTACAGAATTGACAGCGTTTACTGATCCAGTTGCAACAGATCTGTTTGTAGCTGTCGACGCTTCTATAACTAAAAAAATAACCTTTAAAAGTATAGAAGACACAATAAGTGGTAATTATGATATTGGCGGAATTCAAACTCGAACAGGAGAGTTATTAGCGGCTACTGGAGTATTAGCTCTTGCTACAGGCTCTCTTGATGTAAAAACACAAATTTTAGAAACCGCCACAGGGACACTTTCTTCATACACAGGCACTTCTAACTTTTCTACTGGAGTGCCAGATCTTCAGTATTCATTTCTTCATACTGGTTCAATGAGCCCTAATAACGATGCGGGGAATTTAACGCTTCTTCCTCCCAATTCTGCGACGTACGCGGCGGGGAATACAGGTGCATATAGCACTTGGCAATATCTTGGGCAAAGATTTGTACAGGATTTTCAAGGCGCCGCTGTGCCCTTTAAAAAGATTCAATTTTTAAGAGCCGCTATGCACTTTGATACTATCGCTTCCGATAGTGACTTCAGTTGGAGCGGGCTTTTAATTGGGAATAGTAAAAATGGTGAAATCACTGGTTGTAAATTCACAGACGGCAGTAGTGTTAGTCGAAATCAAGTTTTTTTAGCAACTGGCACCACAGCTCACAATACTTGGGGCACAGGACAACATTTTTCTTTAGCCACATATTCAGCAGCAAATCCCCACGAGGTTGAAACTGGCAATGTTACCTGCTTCTTTAAAATAATAGAATTCTAATAAATAGTGTAAATAAACCAATATGGCAGATAACCCACATGAATTAGAAAAAAAAATTAGAGGACAATCCACCTTATCTTTAACAGGCAAAGGCGAAGATAATGTTGTAGATAAAATAGCTTTTTTAAAGGATGATTATGCAACTGGTAATTCTCAAAATTTACATGCTATAGAAAAAGCTATAAAGCAATACAATAAAACAATAAGTAATAGGCTAGGGAATGAGTCATTTACAGGTGTTTTTAAAACAGATGAAGTAGATGCTGGATTTTTGCCACTAAACATTACTAAATTTCTTGATCGTGGAGATAACCCAGCTTTATTTGATTTTTTCTCAAATACAGACAAATTATTTGGACTAAGAAAAATAAATCCAGATTATACTGGTTTCGGCATAAGAGTCCAAAGAAGATTTGACTTAAGAGAAGTTGACATTAAATTCAATAGCGCTGGACAAATAGCTTCTGATTCTGAAATTGTTGAGTTTTTTGCAGGATTTAATTCCAATACCGAAACTTTAAGTGCTACTAATTTAGGAGAATTTTCGGATTTAAGTAATCAAGGTAGCAACGCAACTGATAATAAATTCAGTAATGATTTGAGGGTGACAAAATGGTATTCCCAAGGCGATTCATCAATATTTACTGGAAATCCAGGATATTCTTCAAATCCAAATGGCACTACTGTTGACGGAGTTGTACCTTTTCAATTTGGAAACAATGCAATTAGCGGCGAACGTATAGGATTATCCTTTTCAGATGCATCATCTTCTGCGAACACTTATGCTGGATTTGCCAAGACTGATGATGATGGAGGTTTGCATGATTGGGCTTTATTTAGTGGTGTGACTATAGGCAACCAGGAATATCCAGTATACGCTCTGACAGCGGGTGGAGGTTTTTCTTATAGTGCTTTATTTCCACATGATTTTGGTTCTAATAGTCCTTATGGAGTACGCTGGGTTTTTACAAATGCAACTAGAATGGCAGGTAGTCAGAGAAATCCATTACATCAAATACAAAGCTTACAACAAAATGCTTTAAGTGATAGTACTCCACTAGTTTACGGATACTCTAACACTCTTGCAGACGCAAAAGACAACAGGCCAACTGGGCACACAAGTTGGTCTATTAAAGAAGGAGGAAGCGTTAGTTCTAATTTTGACACAAGCGTTACTGCCATTTGGACGCAACCAAGCCCTAGTAAAGCTCCAACTCTAGGAACTGGAGGAACTTTACATACTGTTGATGGTTTGCCAACGATGAAATTTAAAGAAGACGGAAATGCTGGCATGTTACAAAGTGTTGGTAATACAAGTTCAGAAGGCAAAACATTGGGAATTGTTTGTTCTGTAGATGAACCCCAAAACGCTACGGAAAAAGCAGCTATGGCTCATGGAGGTGGTATTAGTCAAGGTAATGGTCCTTTTGTTGTGCATGGTGCAATTAGCGTTCAAACTGCAGTGAATTCATATCAAATGAGCTTTAAGGGAAGTCCTCCAAATCCAATTACCTTTACCTCTGGGATGCTAAATGAAGGGACATACGAAGATCATGAAGGCTTCAATAGCGCACTACCTCAAGTTATCCTGTTCCATGATTCAAAAACAGCGGGTTCTAGCGATTCAAGATATGGTACTAAATCAGCATTACAAATTGGCTCTAAGGGCAGTGGACTTCAAATTATCAGCAGTAGCAATGTTACTAACTCACTTGCATTAAATGGCGCAAATAATGATTCAGCACCAACAAACCTTGGCGCTGCGAGCGATATGTCAGAACCTTGGGACGGAGGAATTCAAGAATTTTTTGTTTTAAATTCATTGCGTGAAGAAACCGATGAACAAAAAAGATACACTGGAGATATGGGAGAATATTATAGCATATGAGTCTAGAAAATAAATTTATAATTTTAACAGCATTTTATAATTCAGAGGATTATATAGCTAAAAGCATTAAGGGCACATTAAAACAAGGTCATTCAGATTTGGGTGTTATTTTTATAAATGACGCATCCACAGACGAATCTAAAAGTATTTTATTTGATCAAATAACAGGTTTTTCAAATTTTTCTGGTAGTATAAATCAATCTGGATCTTCAAATATTTGGACTGGTGAAGCCAATGGCAAAGATATTATTTATATTGAAAATGCTACAAGAATAGATTGTGCGGCATTAAACCAAAAAATAGCAGTTGATAAATATGTATCAAATACAGGCAGTATTTGTGGAATTGTTGATGGCGATGATTTTCTGCATGATTCAAATACAGCTAATTGGGTTACTAGAGAAATGGGTCAAGATAAATTGATGTACGCCTCTACTCAAAAATGGGTATCAGCAGACAAAGAAAGCGAAAGAGACTTTTATAGTAACAAACCCTTAACACAAAGTGATTTTCCAGATTTTGTTGTCGATGGAGTCACTTATCCTGGACACACTCCAACGCACATAAGATGCCAAGGTTGGACACTAAATCATTTTAGAGCTTTTAAAAAAGTTTTATCAGACAATATTAATACTGGACAAAGTTTTTATAATCCAACTGGCGCTTTAATTAAGGCGGCAAGTGATGTTGCCTACTTTTTACCGATGCAAGATATGGCAGGCGCAGATAGAGTTAAAATTTCTAAAGCTTCTCACTATACATACAACTACGAAAATCCAATTAATGACCATACAACAAGACAGATAGAGCAACAAAGAAATTCTAAATTTTGTATGTTTGGTATATCTGGTGTAGAATTTATTGATGGAACTGGAGATGCGGAAGATGTATCTTTAAGATATAACTATAACATAAAAACAGACGAAAATGGAAACAAAGAATATACTATTTTAGAAGATGCAAATGTTTCTGGAGTTGTTGATGGTGTTACTGGTTATTTTGCTTGGATTTATAAACCAGAAAATGGCGATGGTTCAGTTTCTTGCGTAACTCCTTATAATTATTTAAATTTATAGTTGACATTTTTCGTTTTTTGCTTTAACCTGTAAAGAATGAGTAAATGGACAGACAAACAAAGAGGAGCTTTTTGGAAAAAAGAAGGCAAAAACGGCAAATATCTTGCTGGATATGTGACTATTGATGGCAAACAATATCCAGTCACAGTATTTCCTAATAAATTCAAAGAGAAAGAAAATCAACCCGAATTTATTATTTATGAGACTTTCTCAAAATAACGCTTGACTTTTAATCATTTACTCTTAGAGTGTTTTATATGAGCAAGAAAATATTAAAAGGTAGAACGCAATCTAAAGGAGCAGTAGGTAAAATCTATGGACGCTCTCATGGAGAATTGGTTTATAACGAAACTGTCGGTCGCAAAGTCACACAAAAAATTGACACAGCAATCAAGAAAAATCAACAAAATAAAAAATAATTTATGAAATACGAAGAACTGGAAACAAAAGTTATCGAATGGGCGAAGGATCGAAATATCCTTGAAAATTCAAATGCCATTAAGCAAATAAGCAAGACTCAAGAAGAGCTTGACGAAACGCTTGATGCCCTAAAGCGACTCGAACAAGGAGAAGAAACAATCCTAGAGGTTGCTGATGGTATCGGAGATATGTTAGTAACAATTATATTGTTAGCTAAAACTGTTGGTCTAGATTCAGTTGATTGTTTAGCTGACGCTTATGATGAAATCAAAGAGCGTAAAGGTAAAATGATTGATGGTCTTTTTGTTAAAGATGAGTAATTGGAAAAACACTTCTAGTTGGAATCGTGGTCAACGCGTTGAGAAGAATTTCGCACCTCTTCTTAAACGCAGAGACCCCAATTTCCGCAAAGCCAACAGAGAGGATCAATTTCGTCACATTGATTATCACACATCTTTTGGTACTATAGATGTTAAGGCAAAGAAAAAAATTAATCGGTCTGATTCTAACGAACAAAATGAATTAGTTTGGGTTGAGTTTTTAAATGTCCAAGGTCGTGATGGTTGGCTTAGGTCTGCTGTAGACATCATAGCATTCGAAAGGGCTTCTGATTTTCTGCTTGTCAAACGTAATTATTTGTTAGGTTTAGCTCAATCTCTTTGTGATTTAAACAAAAAAGTAACAAACAGCAGAGATGCTTTATACAAAGGTTATCAAAGAGAAGGTCGTAAAGATTTAATTTCTATCATAAAAATGAGCGACATAGAAAATTTGCCCCACCAAATATGGAAGAAAACTCATTAAACTTATTTTTATCTCGAAATAATATTCAATTAAAAGAGGGTCGAATAAATGGCCAAAAACCTTTTTTAAAAAAATTATTTAAAAATGATCCAACAATTAAAAATGTTTTAGAGGTAGGGTTTAACGCGGGTCACTCTTCTGATTTTATGCTTTCTTTAAGAGATGACATCAAAGTCACATCAGTGGATATAGGAGAACATCATTATGTTACTACTTGTTACGACTTTGTAAAAAACAAATACCCAAATAGATTTAAAATTATTATTGGAGACTCTAAAAAAGTTTTATTCTCAATGAGTAGTGCTCCGTATGATTTTATCTTTATTGATGGTGGTCATTTAGGAGATGTGCCATATCATGATATGATTAATTGTAGAGGCTTATCCCACAGAGATACTATAGTTATGCTTGATGATTGTGGTCATCATTTTGGATATCAACAAAACATAATGAAACATTTAAATAGATTAGTATCAGAAAAATTTATTGCTACTCCTAAATATTTTCAATCACAATCAAAAAAGGAATGTTGGGCTGTATATAAATATGTGTAAATTAAATTATGAAGGGCAATTTAAAAATAGTAGGAACAAATAACGGAGTCGATAGACTAAAAGATGCTAATGGAGAAGCTGTCTTAACTTATAAATACCATAAAAACTATGTATTAGAGTTTCAGAACGAAACTTTTTTTCTTGAAATATTGGATTTTATAGTGGGAGACGATTTTATAGAGTTCTCTGCTTGGATAGGGGACAAAGATAAGAATTTTGGCAGGATCGCTTTTCAATTTGAGCCGAAAATAAGTAGAGATGATAATATTCCAAGCGACTCCTTGTAGGTTATATCCTAAAATTTTAGACTTAATACAGAAACAATTCAAAGATTCAAGTCATATACATGAAGTTTTTTCTCTTAAAAGAGGAATTAAGGATAATCCATTAAAAATATCGCAAAATAATTCGGTTTTTAGAAGAAGTTCTTTTTTATATGGAATTTTTCAAACACATAAAGTCAATAAACAAGTTGGAGATTTTTGGTTTGGTATAAAAATACCTCAAAATAAACTATTTGAAGAGTTTTATTGTGCCGTAAAATACTTTGGGTCTATTAATTACCTAAAAACTAACCCAAATTCAGAATACGTCAGACATCTTTATAAATCGTATGAACCATTAACTAAGTTTACAAAAGACGAATTCGTTCACTTATGTGAAAACAAACAAATAAAAGATATTTTTCAAAGTGATTTTTATGAATTGTATGAGGAATTGCAACCTAACCACGATAAATTTGACTATTTAGGGGATTTTGATAATTGGGATAAAACCATAATAGATTTACAAAATGCTATAAATCTGGATTTGTCTAGTTTAAAGGGCGAAAACCCATATAGTTTTGTATAAAATTGAAAAATTTCTATCTTAAGTTATTATAGTGTAAATGAAATTATGTTTGGACTTATCACGATGTTATTATCCACACTGGGGGCGACTGGCATGGGCAGTATGCTTAAAATTGTTGGTGGATCTTTTCAAGGCATGTCAGAAGCTAAAGCTGCAAAAGAACGCAGAGAGCTTATTAGGGATATGCAAATCCGCGGAATGGACATTGAGTTTCAAAAAATGCTTATTGGCGAAACCGATAAAGACACTGGCATGTTTACTCGTGCTACTCGTCGTCTTATCGCTTTTATGGGGATGCTCAACTTTGCGATCATCTCAATACTCTGCACCCTCTTCCCTAACACAACCCTTGTTACCTTCACACCACCAGAAAACAAAGAAGCAACCTCAATCTTTTGGGGACTCATTACCTTCCCAAGTGGAGCAGACATCACCACTTCAATCACTACTGGACACATCTCTCTTGTCGCAATCACCACTTTGGGGGCAATCATTGGATTCTACTTCACACCAGGAGGTAGAAAAGGCTGACTAATTTTAAAAATTGCAAATAAAACATTATGATAGGAGACATACTAAATTTTGTAGAACAAGTGGGAATTCCAGTTACATCTGCCATAGCAGTTGGGTATTTTCTTTTTATTATTCTTAAATTCTTATTAGCTCAAGTTACAGATAGAATTTCATCTTTGAGCAAATCATTACTTTCTTTAGAAAATAGAGTAGATGTAATGAACAATGATATTGTTAAGATTGATGCACAGTTTTCTTGTGCGTTTAATTGTGAGCCGAATCTTGACAGAATCGCAGCGAGCGAAGGTAAAGAGGACGCTAGAGATGATTAAAAAAAATAGAGATAGTGTTGTTTTGATTTTAGTTTGGGGTCTTTTAGGACTTTTAACCATAATCACAATAGGCGACTTTTATGTTTGTTTGAAGGAAAATAAACCCATAGATGAGAGTATTGTTACACTATTAAAGATGTCCATATCGGGCATAGTTGGTATTGTAGCAGGGTATGTTTCAAATAATGATAAATGCTGTTGCCGTAAAGATGACGATTGACCTAGAACATTACAGCAAAAAAGGTTGGGTTATTATAAATAATGCTGTGCCAAATGACTATCTTCAAATAGTTAAAGAAGAAGGTTTAAGACTCAGAAAAAAACAATCTAAAACTTCGCACCCAATAGTGACTTGTGCGAGCAAACAAAGCAGAAAACTTTGGGACGCTTATACTTCAGCATTTATGTATGAAATTGCTTATCGAATACTCGGAGAGCAAATATGGTTATTTAATGACCAAGTAGTTTATAAGTTACCAAACGATAAAATGGAGTTTGCTCCACATTATGATAATCAATTTGGCAACGAAAATAAAGAAAAACAAATACATACTATAAACTGTTCTTGGATACTAGATGATTTTACTATTGACAATGGGGCTTTTTCAGTATTAAATAAAGACACTAAGGAATGGGAAACTATTCTACCAAAACAAAAAGATATTTTAATTATAAATGGAAATACAACTCACTCATCGAAACCAAACGAGTCAAATAAAGAAAGAGGTTTGTATGCTTGCGTATATTCAGAATCACCAATTACTTTGGACGGCTTTTATAAAGAAAGGTTTTTGAATGACTGATTTCCAAATAGATAATTATCAAATAGAAAAACTTTTCAAAAGAGTGGACTCTCTTGAAAGAGAAGTTTGGCGTTTAAACAATTTCAAAAAAGAAACTAAGGAAAAAGAATACATCATAGAACAAAAAAAAATAGAAAAAAGACTTTAACAATATATAATATAAAATTATGAGTGGATATGAATTTCAACACTGGGCAGATATAATTGCCAAATTCGGATTCTCACTAATCGCATTAGTGGGTCTTGGATTTTTCGTGTGGCACATTTGGAAATGGGTCACCACTAAAGTTAATCCTGCCTTAGATGGCGTGGGTTCTTCGCTAGGAAAGCTAAAAAAGCAAATCCAAGCATTAGATAATGATATGATTAGATTAAATATGAAATTAAAAATTCTAATACAAGAGCGTCATATCACAGATAAACATAAAGGTTCTGACGAGGACTAAAATCGCTCACTAATTAAAAAAATCGCAAATAAGTATATATATGGAATTATTAACAAACCCAATCACTTGGTTTCTAGTTGCAATCGTTGTTGTTGCAGTTATCGAAACCAAAAGAAATAAAAATCGCTCACCGAAGTCTAGTGAGCCAAATAAAACATCAAGCACGAGCAAGCCGAAGCGAGCTAGAACAAGCAAAGGCGAATTCGTAGCTGACGACCCAACCACACCAAAAAATGAAGCGTGGGAAGGTGGGAAAGCACCCAAAAAAACTGCAACTAAAAAAACTGCCAAGAAAAAGGTAGCAAAGAAAAAAGTTGCTCGTAAACGCACTACTAAGAAAAGTGCCTCTTAAATTTAAAAAAATTATTTAAAAATTATGAATACAATCGTTATTTTTCTCGTTGGCTTTACAGTAGGTATTCTTGTTGGGCGTAAACATACAGGCGTTGTTGAATCTGTTGTTGGCTTTGCAAAGAAACTTATTGGAAAAAAGTAAAAAAAAATTTTACTCATAAGTCGTTGGTTTTTAGCCACTTACAAAATCGTCTCAATCTTGGGGCGATTTTTTTTGCTATGAGGGCTTGACATATTAAAAATCTATGGCAATATTTGTGGAATGATTATCGAAACCAAAACCAAAAACATAAAGTCCCAAGGCATTGCCAAGCAAAAGTCTTGTTCTATTGATACAGAAGATATGCGATACATTGCATCTCTTTTACGGAATAATTATTCCAATCCGATGTTAGCTACCATTCGTGAGATTATTGCAAATGCACTTGATGTTACTAAAAGCAAAAAGGTAGACATTCAATTACCAACTAGAATCGAACCTAACTTTATAGTACGAGATTTTGGGTGTGGTTTGAGTGAGGAAGATATGCTAGGTCTTTATACTAAGTATGGCAAGTCAACCAAGCGTGAGTCCAACGAATCAATCGGTGGATTTGGCATTGGGCGATTCGCACCTTTATCATATACAGATTCTTTTATTGTAAGGTCTGTACATAAAGGTCACAAACATTCCTATATTATAAGAGTGGACGAACAAGACGATACTATTGTTTCGCAAATTGAAAGTCAGCCAACTAAAGAAGCTGATGGAATTTATATTCAAGTCGGAATCAAAAGAGATGACATTGAACAATTTTTTAAAATTTTTAAAAAAACTTGGTGGTATCGTAAAGATGATATTGAGCTACTCAACGAGGGTTGGGGCGATTTAAGATTGGGCGAAGCACAAGAATCCAATGATGTATTTGATTTGTATAGAGAGAATAGTTATTGGGAAGATGTCGCTCACTATGGAGACGAACCCTATGTTCTTATGGGTGGTATTCCATACAAGGTAAACAAAGATGAAGAATGGTTTATGTTCAAGAATGGTGTTGTTTATAAAGCAGAGATTGGCGAGTTCAAGTTGCACCATAGTCGTGAGACATTGGAGTATAATCCGTCAGTTAAAAAAGCTCTCAAGAAAGCATCAGATAAGATATTCGCCAAGCTCAATGAAGAGTTAGCTAGTCAGATGGACAAGGCTGATACTTTCTATGAAGCTAGTGAGATTATGCACAGAGCTATGGAAACTTACAGACAGAGATTCGGTACAAAGCTCAAAGTCTCTTCTGACAAGTTCAAAGATGTGAATGGTATTCTATTTCCTAAAGATTGGATTAGTAAAGAAACTCACATTACCACTAGAGAAAATGGTAACTTGAGTTTCTCTCATTCAAGGTACACTTACAATGATAACGCTCCAAAAAAAGATGTAATTTATATCGTTGATGATTCTCCAAGTCCTCGCTCTCCAAAGTCAAGATGTATGTTCCTGCACGATTGGGAGAAAGAGAATAACATAGACAGAGGATTCGCCAAGATTGTGCTTATCAATTCACAGGGTATGAAAGCCGATAGTATTGATGGCACATACGATACTGATGCCTTGTGTATTCAGCGAGTCAAAGATTGTAACCACCCAAATGTCAAACTGCTCTCAGAGTGCGAGCGAATGATTGCTCCACAGAAAGCTAGGAAGAAAGGTGTTGTGAAATCTTTATCAGCTATGGATATTCTAAAGTTCGACAGTAGTGTTCGACACGAGTGGGCAAATCTTGATTCCTATTGGGGAATAGACAAAGATGTGGATTTTGATGACGATAGTAAAACATTCTATTATGTTAATTACTATGCGAACAAAATTACTTTTGAGCCTTACAAAAAACACCTTGGTGCAAGTGGCGAATGTGAAATTAATCCTTATCAATTCATTAAAAGTTATTTATCAAACATTCCTAATTTAAAAGAAAGCATTTGGGGTGTTCGTAAAAACCTAAAGAGTCGAATTGAGAAAAAGGATAATTGGATTTGCCTTGATGATGTCTATGAAGATTTGGTCAAGCAAGACGAGAGTATTCAAAACTATGTTAAGTGGTACGAAGAAAAAGAGCTTTTTAATGAGTACGACAAAACCTTGATGGAAGATATTGCTAAGTTCCCAAAAGATAACCTAAATGAAATTTTAAAAAATTTATTAAAAAATTATGATGGTTGGAGATTGAAACAATCAAAAGTTTACAATCAAGATTACAATCACGACTATGTGATGGAAAGACTCAAGCCACAAAAGTTAAGTGGCGAATCATTAGCGAGGAAGCGAGCTTTCGACAAAGCGTTTCCTATGGCAAAGTATTGCCTTGAGGGTTGCATTGGCGACAGAGCAACGAATATTTCAGATGTGTTAGCGTATATCGGAAAGTAGTAGATAATCAGCGTTGGCTAGGGGTGTGGTAGTCCCTAGCCAACCAATCTTTTAATCAAACAAATTATTTTATAATGCAATTAGATTTTTTAACTTATACTGAGACTAAGGAAGCTCAACAATTAAATTTCCTTGATGACAAGAATCGTGTTCACATTCAAAAATGCGACAAGCGTGATGTGGAGAAGTTCTTTGCTTCAATTACCGAAGATGAAATTATCGACACCTCACTTGTTTGGGAGAAGCTCAAATGCACCAACGATATGGAAGTGTTCCAAAAATGGTTGTTTGCTTTCTGTTCCGTCCATACATCTTACGAATCGAATATGCGAGGCTACCTTGCAATCAAAGACTTTACCGAATGGTTTAATCGTGATGATGTGCTTAAACAAAAGCTAATCAAAAGTGGAGTCGGTCTGTATCACAATCGCACTAAATTTATCAGTCAGTTCGCTACAAAATTTTGGCAGAACCCAAATTTATTTAAATTTAAAAAAAATCAGAAATGGTCAGAGTTCCGTGATGGTCTTGTGAAAGAAATCTTGGGCTTGGGCTTGGCAAAGGTATCGTTCGCTTTAGAGATGATATACACCTTTGATGCAAAAGTAATGTGTGCAGACACACACCTGTTCCAAGCCTATGGACTCGACCAATCTAAACATCTAAGTGAGTATCAAAAAATTGAGAATCATTGGATAGAATTTTCTTCAATGTATAATGTTCCTAGTGCAATCGCTAGAGCGATATATTGGAACAGAAAAAAAGGAGAAAAAGACTGCTATTATTGGGCAAAAGTGCTTGACAATCAAGCATCTGATGGTAGTATAAAGAAGTAAACTAAAGTGTAAATTATTAACAAAGGAAAAACTAAAATGGCTAATTATCCATACATCGTATCAGACAACACGGCAACCCTACTTTACGAGGGCAAGCCTTATACACTCGAATCCTCACACGCAAACTTTGCCCCTTTCAAAAAGGCATTGATTAGTGGGGATTTTGAAACTGCAATCAACTACCTAGACATTCGTAAGCAAGTCGAAGAATTTGCTGATGGAGAGCTAATCGTAAAGAATGGTGCAGTTTATTGGAATAGCAATCAGCTTCACGGCAAGGTTGTGGACAAACTACTTGAGCTACTTGAGAGTGGTATGAAAGTGGGCAATCCATTTGTTAAGTTCGTAAAGAATTTGTTGGACAACCCAAGCAACAACTCTGTTGAAGAATTGTACGACTTTCTTTCCTACAAGTCTCTCGCTATTGATGATGACGGATATGTTGTTGGATACAAAGGAGTTTGCTCTGATGGTTGGTCACAAAGTGGCAACACTCAAACTGTCGTTTTACAGGGCGAAACAAATGAGCGTGGTCAGATTATGAATCGTGTTGGCGATACTATTGAAGTTCAGCGTAGAAGCGTTGACGACAATCGCCAAAACCAATGCTCTCACGGATTGCATATCGGCTCATACGATTATGCGAATAGTTGGGCAAGTGGTGGTAAGCTATTGCTCGTTCGCTTCAATCCAAGAGATGCAGTAAGCGTTCCACAAGATTGTGAATGTCAGAAGTTGCGAGTGTGCAAGTATGAGATACTTGAAGAAATCGCAGTTGAAGAAGATTCCGAAATTAAACAACCTTATTATAGCATTTATACAAATGGCGATGTTAATGAGGATAACGATTATGATGAAGATTATGATGATGAAGAATACTATGAAGAAGAAGAATAATTGGAAACAAACGCTGAAACTGCAATTATGTTGTTTGGCTTCTTTTTCTTTTTTCTTCTCACTTTAATTATTAATTCGTCAAAAGATAAAGATGAGTATTAAAATTAAATCAATCACAATCGAAGTAGATGATGGTAATGTTTTTCCTAAAAAGACTACCTATACTCTACAAGGAGATGATGGAGAAAAGTTGGAAACAACGATGGGTGCTTTTGAAGATGTCTTAGCAGACCACTTTAAAATCGACCCAATGGTAAACTCCCTAGACATTGTTGATGCAGTTGCATTAGACAATTAGAATTAAACCTTGGGGGCGAGTGAACGAATCGCTCGTCCCCAAAAACTTAAACATTAAAAATTTAAAAAAATTTATTAAAATTATGGCGAATGCTACATATCAAGTTCGAGAAGTTAAAACCAAAAAGGTTGTTAATTTCTATTCAACAGAAATCAAAGGCTCATTACATTGGGCTAATGATTGCAAAAGACAAATGAAAGCTCTGAGTGGTAAGGAACACGAAGTCGTGGTCAAAATCGAGGGCGAAGAATCTACTCAAGAAGTCAAAGAGTTTTTAGAAAGACCTTTGTGATGGATTGGGTAGAAGAATTAATTGCCGATACACAATATTGGCTCGATATAAATGCAAGACAAGGCACATTACCAACAATGACATTGGAAGATGAGCTTTTTAAACAAGAAGTTAGACATAAAAAACAGATGTTAGATTTGCTTTTAAAGTTTAAACAACACCCAAAATCAAAACCACCAATTACAGTTAATTATCCTAAAGATTTATGAGTATAAATGTTGACAAATCAGTCGAAAACGAGTCCAATGGTAAAAACCAAAATGACTTTTTAAATTGGCTTCAATCAAAACTTGAAGAAGAAATGAAAAAAGAAACCTACCAAACATATTGTAAAAATGAACAAACAAAATCAAGACGGATTTCTCGAAGATGAGGACGACAATCAAGCACCAATCGAGTTGCAAGAATACCTTGCAGAAGATTGTTTAAAATTAGACGGACTCAACGATGCAATCGTTGGAGTAACATCATTAGGTTATCTAGTTTACGACTATGAGAAAATCATAGAAGTATTTATGAAAGAGCCAAGCAATATGGAACACGATGAAGCCATTGAGTTTACTGAATACAATGTTATGGGTCTTGAGGGTAATGGTAATTGGATTATAATGAAAAACAGAGAATATTATGGATAAATTAGAAAAAATTGGAAGAATTGTTATTCTTGTCGCATTTGTTTTTGTGTGTGTTAAGGCTTGCACATCTCAACTATTCGGTAGCGTTGATGTCATTGATGTTATCGTAGCTATCGAAAAGGTAGAATCGAATCAAAATTCTTATGCTATTAACCAAGCAGAAAATGCTATTGGTTCGTTGCAGATTCGACCTATTATGATTGCCGACTATAACAGAATCACTAATCAAGATTATGCTCACGACATTGCTTATAACAGGGCTATGGCTTACATAATCGCACAAGAAATCTTCTTTCATTATATGAAAGGGATTGAGAACCCAACTGCAAAGCACCTAGCTTTCATTTGGAATGGTGGTGGCTCTGCTTGGAAACGAGTGGATAATCCAAAGAATGATAAGAAGCAAAAAAATCTTGACAGATATTGGGAAAAAGTCAGAATACACCTATGAATATATTTTGTATAGACCAAGACCCAATCCAATCAGCCAAGTGGTTGTGCGACCAACATTGTAACAAGATGGTGCTAGAGTCAGCACAGATGGTTGCCAACTGCTTTTCACTAGAGACGCTTGAGTCAGCACCCAAGACACAAAAGGGTACTGCTCGCAAGCACTCTTACTACAAGCACCCTTGCTCTATTTGGGCGAGAGCTACCTTTGGGAATATGAGATGGCTTCTCGAACATTCTCTCGCTATGGAAGTCGAGAGGTTAGACAGAGGCTTCAAGCCACATTTCTCAGCAGAGTTCCTGCATTGGGCTTTCGACCACCCTTTTCGTGCCGACAACTTGGCAGACGAGAGTATCGAGCAAACAACCTTTGCAATCGCCATCAGCGAGAATATGACTTGCAGACAAGAGCCAACATTCGATTCTGTTGACGAAGTAGGTAAGTATCGCTTATATTACAAACACGACAAACCTTTTGCCACTTGGAAGAAAAACAAACCCTCGTGGATAATTTAAAAAAATTTAAAAAAATTATGAGTATAGAAATTATAAAATCAGCAGAAGAAACTTACAGACGAGTGTTGCACACACTACGAGTTAAGTACAAAGACCAAGAAATCGTTGTTGTGATTGATGATGATGACAATGGTGGTAACATAAACTTTTACGACACAGAACGAAACGAATTATCTGATTCGGCAGTTGTTGAGGTTTTAGCAGAGTGTTTCGCAGAGAATCGTGACCCAAGTGAAATGACTGAGGGTGTTAAGTATGTCTTCAATGAAGAAGATGAATATTGGGAAGAAGCCGAATGATTCCACAGGAAGTATATGCAGTATTGTTTTTCTTTGGGGCGATGATAACCTTTTCGCTATTCTGTTGGTGGCTCTGTTACTATGTAGATAGTGAGAAGGATTATATCCGTAAAGCTTGCAGAAGAAAGGAACAGGAATATTATAATTGGGAGAGAAAACAAACAAAACACTATAAAAAAAGAAAAGATTTGGGGAAAATGCTATGATTTGGGATATAATATTATTTGTCGCTTGTTGGTATTTGGTGGCTATGTTCATTGAATGGTTCAAAGATTTAGAGAGAGGAGACAGAAATGAGTGATTATTTTATATTACCAAGCGTAAAATGTCTTTATTTTAAAGCAGATTCTATTATGTATCAAATGAATGGAAGCGAACCAATATTTAAAAACCCAACTTATTTAAAAGATGTTGATGACCTTTGGATAAAAAAACTAAGTAAAGATGATAAAAAACTAATTATCAAAGATTTAAAAAAATTTAAAAAAATTTAATTATGGACGAAAGACTAGAAGAAAGAATTAGAATTGTGCTTGATTGTTTAATTACAGATATGACATTTAAGTATCAAAGCCACAAAGCAAAGACAGAAGAAAAATCTATTAATGCTTTTGTATCGTATAACCAAGCTAAGAAAGTAGTTATTGAAACTATGAGAAAAGAGCTTGACACATTGTAAAATTAACCCTATAATATAAATTATGGATTATCAAAAATTAACATTGTCGGAACAACTTATGGTCAAAATGATTGCTAGGTTGATGGTATTAGACCCAACATTCGCAGAGGACATCAGAGATGAAACAAGCGAAGAGGTATATGCACACGCTGAAGCGTTCAGAAAGGAGATGGCAGAGTAATGAAACCACCACCAAGAAAAACAGAAGCAGAAATGACAATGAAAGAATTGCGAGAGCATAAAAAAAGCCAAGAGGCAGAAGCCAATACAGAAGCAATGGAGACAAAAGCTAGGCAACAATCTCTTGATACGAGAACAGATATACAGAACAGACTTATCAGCGATACAGAACAAGATATTCGTATCGTTAAATGCAAGATTGATGATAAGAAAGAATTGTATTATAAGTATGACACCGAATATGACTTTTATGCAGAGTTAAATGGGTTGTATGATGAGTTAGGCACATTACTTGCCAAGCGAGATGCTATAAGAAATTACGCTTTCAATATGCCAATGACCACACATACAGAAAGCAGAGATTGGAATTATAGCCACTCTTATCACGAAGCCACAAGTCAGTATGAGGATTTAAGAAATGCTGATGTAAAATTCTATCCGTTTTAAGTATGAGGCAATTCAAACCAAAAGAATCAGAAGAGCTATCAAAAAGTGGTGGTGTGAGCCGACATTCTTACAGAGAGCGTCAAGCATATCACGCTGAAAAGCGTATGTTAGTCCGTAGGAATGAAGCATTAAGAGAGAAACAAAAGAATATACCACCACAAAAATGGTTCGATTAACAAACAATTAACAATCCCATTACAAACTATAAAAAGATGAATTATAAAAAGTTTAAAAAAATTATAAAAAATTTATTAAAATTTACGCTCGCTATCAGCATAACCTCTGTGGGTTGGCTTATAGATGTTCTCATTAGAGTAGGACACAAGCTAAACAAGTGGAATAGCAAACTATACACTAATACCTCTGAATCCCCTATTCTAAGGGATTCTATACACCCCAACCTACCCAAAGACATAGGAGAGATAACATATATACATAGAGAGGAAACAAAGGGGATTTAAATTGGTGTGGTAGAAAATGGGATAAAATGTACAGTTGTCCCTTTTCGCTCTCTAAAATATATCTTTTCATCAGCAATTATGAAACAAAATTTTTCGTTTTATTTAGGGTTTGTATTGACCTTTATAGTAGGAGTTGTCTTAACACCCTTGTATTTCATAGGTATAACAGTTATACGAATTGGTATAGCTATTATTGAGATATTTTGGGATTCATTGACATTAGTACCTAGAGCATTATACGAGTATGAGAAAGCATATGATAAAAGAATAAGGAACATTAAACAAGATTAGCCGAAATTTAAAAAAGTTTATTAAAATTTAAAAAAATTTGGGGCATACAAAAATCGCTCGCCAATTTAAAAAAAAGCCAAATATTGCTTGACTTTGGTTGACGAATATATATAATGCTTAATATGGAGAGTCTAATATATATAATAATCGGAATAGCTTGGGTAATCTACAATGAATACTTTCGCAAAATTTAAAAAAATTTAAAAAAAATTTACTCACGAATATATGAGTCGCCAAATATTACCAACACCAAATATGGCAGTCCTTGTCCTCATTGTGTCAATCTTGTGGTTTTGTATGGGCGAGGTACAGAACGCAATTTTCTTTGCCGTTGGAGCAAACACATTACTCAACCTAGACAAACAAAAAAAATGATGCTATCCAAAATTTAAATAAATTTAAAAAAACTTTTAAAAATTTAAAAAAACCTGTTGACATATCAGAATCATAGTCTATATTGGGTATTATGAAAGATACATTAAACAAAGACGGCACACCTAGAAAACAAGGTAGTGGCAGAAAGAAAGGGGCAAACTCATTTGCCAATGTAAAGCTAGAAGACTTGCAACAATTTTGTGGGTCAGCTACTCTCATTCCAATTAGTCGTGTATGGCTAGAAAAAATGGGGGCATCAATCACAGAAGCTAACCAAACAAAAGTTTCTGTTTCACAAGCACCAAAAGAGGTTGAAGAAAAAATCTCATTTAAAGTACACAATTTTATTGACACACAATCCTAACCTGTCATTATCCATACTATGAAAACTACCACATATAAAAACCTAATAGGTCAAAACGAAGTTAAGAAGCAATTAACTTTTTTCTCAGAAGCACAAAACAAAACAGGTGTTGCACCATTCTTAATGTTGAGTGGGGCAAAGGGCTTGGGTAAGACTGAGTTCGCCAAGCGTTATGGAGCTTCCCTCAAAAACAAAGACGGCTCACAAAGAGCTTTCCTTGAGATTAACTGCTCCACTATCAAGAACGCTAATTCATTCTTTGAGCAGATATTCCTACCTATCGTGATGCACAATGAAATCACTATCTTGTTTGATGAGGCTCATATGCTTCCAAAGGATTTAGTCAATGCTTTCCTTACTATATTCAAT